>Ga0180431_10002018_pt1 | contig 27549 bp, 25 predicted proteins | sample SS_ome_11_FD_132459 | JGI IMG/M metagenome (GOLD analysis project Ga0180431, IMG submission 132459) | Hypersaline lake sediment archaeal communities from the Salton Sea, California, USA - SS_1_MS_1 metaG | ecosystem: Environmental > Aquatic > Non-marine Saline and Alkaline > Hypersaline >... | reverse complement strand
CAATGATTTTTCATCGAAAAATTAACGTTTCATTAACGGTAAGTGCTTAAACTAAATAAAGAAGGATTAATAAGAGAGAGAGGGCGAAAATGAAAACGATAGGAAATAGGAAATTGCGACACATGCTGATGGTGCTGGTAATGCTGGTCAGCATCCTGCCGATGGCGGGAGTAACCAGTGTCTTCGCGGATGATGGCGCGGAACCGGCAGCGGAAGCACCACCCGCTGTGGAAGAAGCGCCCGCAGCAGAAGAACCTGCGGAAACAGCGCCGGCAGAACAAGCACCTGCAGAGGATGCAGCGGTGGAAGAACCTGCGGAAGTAGCGGCAGCGGAAGATCCTGCGGAAGCAGCTCCGGCAGAAGAGCCGGCAGATGAAGCGGCAGCCGAACAACCCGCCGCGGAAGAAGAGCCTGCAGAGGAAGCAGTTGTGGAAGAACCCGCTGAAGAAGAAGCGAGCGTGGCGGAAAAAGCAGCCGCGCTGGGTGAGGCGGACGTGACCGTGGCGGACGAGAGCGGCGAAGCGCTGCCGATGGCCAGCCAGGAAGCAGCCGACGCACTGGCATATAAAGATCCCTTCTACTGGGACGCAACGGAAGGGTGGGTAGGCTATACAGCTTCTGGTACAGGTTGTCCCGTAGGTGTAGATTGCAGAGTTTCTACAGGCGTAAACCCATTTCAGGACGCGATTGATGCTGTTGATTTGTCTGAAGACGGAAATATCATCTATGTGGCGGGCGGTAATTATGACACTTGGGATATTGTTGTAAGGTCTGATGATTATGATAATTCCACGAGCACCGCTCTTGGGTTCAAAGCCTTTCATACAGTTACCATCACAGGAACAGGAAAAGATGACATCACCATTGACGCAAGCGGGTATGCGGTAGTTAATCAATTGACATTAAATCAGAAAGTCGATTTGGCCAATACCCATGGTTTTTATGCAGACCATATTGTTGTGAATGGGAGAGATGGTAATGAAGGGTATTTAGATGATGCTTTTGCATTGGTCAATTCCCCCACTCCAGATAATCCTGAGGTAACCATTGAAGCCGATATTGTAATAGGGAAAACTGCTGGTGTTACTCATTTCCGCGATCCGAATCATTCTGAAAGCGAAGTAGAAAAATATGAGCTGGAATGCGGTGATCCGTATACTGTCATTTATTACCCGATTAAATATCGTATGGAATTTAAGGACACTTATCATCCGGATACAATCGCTTTTTACACTGGTAAAGGAGATAACCGTTCAGATTATGACTTACCCACGCTAAACCGTTTAGACGATCTCTTGATCGGCGCGCATTATTCCCGTGAAGGTGGTCTGACCAATGATGAAGAACAACTTTTCTGGTATTTATTAGGGTATGAGGGTGGTTCTAGTGCGGGTTCACCTTCAGTGCCAGTAGGATTGACCGGGCCTGATACTGTTACAGGGAAATACATTGTTGATGGAGAATACGATTATGAACCGCAATACTGGGATGCATGGTTTTTATTCCCTAAATATCAATATGATAGTGCAAATAACACATATCCGGGAAATACTGAAATCACCGAGGAAAGAGCACAATTAACATTTACTTTATACGATCCCCGGCCAATCGATGGCTGCACGGATCCTGCGGCGCTGAACTACGATCCCAACGCAACCTTTTATGACGATGCCTTGTGTGTGTATGAAAGCGTCGTTGAGACGCCCCCGGATACCCCCGCGGCAGCAGCAGCCCCGCCAGCCGGATTGGTTATCCCGGTCACCGGCGCAGGCGGCCCGACGGAAGATATCTTCCTGATCCCGGTTACCGGTGCGGATGGCAGCAGTGATGTGGACATGAACGCGGTCTACGATGTGCTGTTCGGGACGATGGCGCTGTTCGCAGTAGCCTTCATCGTGCTGCGCAATAGGAAATTCAAGCGCGCCTAAGCACAGCCTGTACGGATAGAAAGACGATCAGCCCGCTTGTTTGAGCGGGCTGATTTTTGTATGATGCAAATAATTATTAACGATATATAAGATCAGGTTAAAACGCTTGTAATAATTTCGTTTATATCTATAATAAGAATCATAAAAATAACTCTCTCCTTATTTGAAGAAACAAGCCCCCGATTTTTTGCGGGGGCTTGTTTGTTAAGGCAATACAGTATTCAATACGGGGATGCCCTAAATCCAGCCGCGCAGCTGCATGGCTTTCACCACGCGCGCGATGGCCACCATATACGCCGCCGCGCGCATGGAAACCTTTTCCCGCTGCGCCATGTCGTACACGCTCTGGAAGGCGTTGGTCAGGATGTGGTCCTCTTTGGCGAGTACTTCCTCTTTCGGCCAGTAATAATTGCTGTCGTTCTGCACGGATTCAAAATAGGAGACGGTCACGCCGCCGCTGTTGCACAGGAAATCCGGGATGATGAAGATGCCCTTTTCCCGAAGGACCGCGTCCGCTTCCGGCGTGGTGGGGCCGTTGGCGCCTTCCGCGATCAGCTTCACGCCGGGTTGGATAGCCTGGACGGTTTCAGCGTTGATCTGCCCTTCCAGGGCGGCCGGAATGAGCACATCCACGTCTTTGGCGATCCAGGCATCGGCATTTTCAAAGACGTAACCGGCGCTTTGCGCTTTTTGCTTATCAATCGCGCCATACTGGTCGGTGATGGACTGCACGAAAATCGGGTCGATGCCCGCATCTTTGCTGACGGTATACGCGCGGCGGTCATTGCGGTCCCAGTAGGAAACGCATACCACCCGGCCGCCGATCATGTGCGTGTATCCGATCGCGGCGTACTGGGCCACGTTGCCGAAACCCTGCACAGCCGCGCGCGTCTTACCGCCCTGGATGCCGAGCGCCTTGAAAGCCTCGCGGATAGTGTAGATCACGCCGTAGCCGGTCGCTTCGGTGCGGCCAAGCGATCCGCCGCCGCCCACGAGCTTTCCGGTGATCACGCCGGGGGTGTACTGCCCGGTCAATTTCGAATACTCATCCATCATCCCATCATCTGGGGTATGATGCCGACATCCGGGGCGGGGACATCCTGGCGGGGGCCGATTTGCCGCCACATTTGCTGCACCCAGCCGCGCACCAGGCGCTCTTTTTCGCTGATCGACAGGGTGGCGGGATCAACGATCACGCCGCCTTTGCCGCCACCCAGGGGGATATCGGCAACCGCGCATTTCCAGGTCATCCAGGTGGCCAGCGCGCGGACGGAATCGATTGTTTCAGAGGGGTGGAAGCGCAAGCCGTCCTTGTTGGCGCCGCGCGCGTCATTATGCTGGACGCGGTAGCCCTGGAACATGCGCACGCTGCCGTCATCCATGCGCACAGGTATGCGGAAATGGAATTCCCGCATCGGCCAGCGCAAAAATGACCGGATGGAATCATCCAGACCCAGCTGGTCGGCGACCTGGTCAATCTGGTGCTGCGCCATTTCAAACGCGTTAATTGTTTCAGACATATGCTCTCCTTAAATATACTGGCTGCCTGTCCTGTGCGCGGCAGTCTGGGCAACAAGGGAAAACGAAACGGATCCAAATTTTTCCAACCGTGGATAAGCTTTTTCCAACCATGGATCAGCGCTCTTCGCAGACGTTTAATTGGATTATAGGAGAATGCCCAAGAATGGTTTGTTTTATTAAAGGCAAATATTTGTGACAAAACAATACCAATTCGCGTATAAATGATCGGCGGAAAGGGACTTGGGCGAAAAAAAATCAGGTGCGGGGTGAATCCTGCAGTTGCGGCATCCACTGCCATAGGATGTGGATCACATCGGAGGGCTTTTTCGCGGCGCGGATGCTGGCCAGGCAGTCTGGGTATTGGATCAATTCATTCAACTGGAAAAGGGCTGTCAGGTGGGAATGGTCGTCTTTGGCTCCCAGCACAAACACCAGGTCTGTTTCCGCTAGCTGCGGGGATTTGACCGTGAGCGGGTGGCGCAGGCGCAGCATGCTCATCGAAAGCTGGTTGACGCCATCGGTCGGTTTGGCGTGCAGGAGCAGGACGCCGGATCCCATGTGCATATAAAAACCGTGTTCCTGAATGAGGTCGATCATGGCCTGCAGATAGCGTTCCTGAATGCTGTTGTCCTGGATGAGGGGCTGGCTGGCTACCGCCACCATTTCCTGCCAATTGATCATCCTTTCCTTGAAGGTGATGTTGGATAATTTAATTAGGTCGACAAGAGAATTCTCGTCCTGCAGGTTGTGCAGGGATTGCTTCCTTTTGTTTTGGTTCTTTTTCGTGATCCAGCGCTGAATGGCTTTGAGATCCTCGATTTCCAGGAATGGATGCACTTCAATCACGGGGATGCTGGTGTTTTCAATCGGCAGGGTGCTGATGATCAGGTCTGCCTGCTGGCCCTCCAGCGCGCTGCGCTGCGCGGTATTGACTGTATCCACCACCCGCAGGGAAGGGAATTCATACTCAATGCGGGATTGCAGCAGAGAGCTCTTGGCGCGCACGCCATCGTTGGCGATAATGGCGTTGATGCGCGAATCTTCTTCCGTGCGCAGCCGCTCCAGACCGGACAGCAGGTACATGGCGATAAACCCGATCTCTTCCTCCGGCACCTTTTTTCCAACCTCATTTTCCAGCAGGAAGATGCTGCTTTCCGCGACGCGGTAGATTTTGGGATATTTCTCGCAAATATCCCGCAGATAGGCGTTGCGGATCGGGATGTGGTATTTCAGACGAAACAGGCTGTAGTCGAGGTGGCTGGTGAGTTCATCGGAAAGCAGCGGGTCAATTTTTAGCATAGGGTGCAGCCGCATCGAGCAAATATTGATGATGTCCTGCGCCAAATCCTGGCTTTTGGGGGAAACGGTAGGCGTTTGTTCTTCGGCATGGCCGGTTTCTCGACGCAAATACTGGCTTTCCCAGCGGCTGCCCATGATGAGCGCGGCGATCAATTCCGTTTCTTTGGCATTCAGCGAGGTGCCATTTTTTTTCTCGATCTGGTATCCCAGGACCTGAGCGATCGCGTATTCGTCTGACTGGCGCACAGCGGATTCTACCGTGCCCTGGATGGTGTTTTCCGTTTGGATGGCTTGCATGGTGATGCCGAGATAGACCATGATCTCCACGCGCGATTTAATCGACATGACGCGTTTGGTGTTCTCTTCGATATAGCGCACCAGAGCGTGGGAAAAGTCCAGCGTTAGACTATTGATGAACACTACCATTTTTTGGGGGAGCGTACTGCTCGTATACTGGGTGTGCTCTTGAAAATAATCAAATAAGCGCAGCCAGCGGCTGTCTCCTAATTCTTCACGAATCAGGCGCACCAGCGCGAAACGGCGCGATTCCTCCCACCCTTCGATCCACAATCCTTTGGAGGACTGCTTATGCAGGGTGATCGAATAGCTCCGCAGCCAGGCTTCCACTTCGCAGATATCCTTAAATACCGTCGAGCGGGAAAAATTTTCAATTTCGGAAACATGCTTGGCTGCCACGGGTGCAGGGCTGGTTAGGAGATAGAGCAGAATGATACGCTCGCGTTGCGAACGGGAAAGGATGATATCGCAGTCATTAAGGGTATTGATTTTCTCCAGGAGTTGGTCTTTTACCTCCTGGGATGCAACCACTTCCACACCGTAACCGGGTTTGTTGATGAAATGCACGCCATGGAAGGTCAGCCAGGATTGGACCACCTGCATGTTATAGCGGATGATGCGTGCGTTGAGATTGGTTTTTACAGCCAGATCGGACAGGGTGATCCTGCTGTTGGTGCGCAATAATTCCCGAATGATGTTATTCTGCCGAAAATTAATTTCCGGCGCTCGCGATACCATCTATTTATTGTATCATGATTAGTGTGGATTTGACACAAGTACATCTGGCAAATATTGTACATCCAGGCGCAAATAAGCCCCAGTATAATTTATCTGTATCATACGGATTCGGATTTTTATCATTTATGACCGATTCCGTATGGAAATGCTTACAGTACGGAACGGAAAGGCAATTATATTTGTGACAGCAGACGTATTAGATAACGTGCAGGTTTTTTCTATTAAAGAGAAAACGAAAGAGGCGGTCTTGAAAATTCTCTCGAAGGCAGCCATTGCGGCTGGTTATGCCAAAGAGGAATACTACCAGGCTATCCTGGAGCGCGAGTCCAAATATCCGACCGGCCTGCATACCCCTGCAATTGAAGTTGCGATTCCACATGCGGACGCGGAATGGGCCAATGAGCCTTCCCTGACGATTGGATTGCTGGAAGAGCCGGTGCCGTTTGAACCGATGGGCGGTGAAGGCGATACCGTTCAGGCGGAAATTGTCTTTATGCTGACCATCAAAGATCCCAAAGAACAGATCGATTTTCTACGCGCGTTTTCCACATTGATGGGTGATCCGCAGGTGCTGATTGATTTTAAGAAGACGGGTGACGCACAACCAATGCTGGCGCGCATAAAAGAAAAAATGCGCTAACCTGCGTGACTGAACAACCGCCATCGGGTTAAATTAATATGTGAGGAGTTTTTTTAGAAATGAATTTTGAATCATTGATCAATCCAAGAGTGCATCAGATACCGGACTACGACCAGGGGCATGTTACCAGGTGCTGGGAGGATTCCAGCATTCGGCGCCAGATGTCGAATGAGTCGAACTATGCCCCCATCCAGGCCGTGCAGGATGCCATCTGCCAGGCTGGAAAGGACGCGAATTACTACGCGGAAGACCCCACCTACGCGCTCAGCTTGCGGGGAAAATTGGCGGATTACGCTTCTGTCAAAACGGAAAATATCGCGCTTGGCAATGGCTCGATTGAAGTGCTGGACCTGATTTTCCAGATTTTCATGACAGCCCCCGGCGAGGATGAAGCCATCCTGCTGCAGCCGGATTATTCCGCCTACGTTCCACGCCTGACATATTTTGGGTGGAACATCAAATACGCCAAGCTTTCCGCTGGGTTGGATGCGGCTGCGCAGCAGGTGATAGCCGCCATCACGGACAAAACCAAATTTGTGCTGCTTTCCCGCCCCAACAACCCGATGGGCACCGTCATGCCGAAAGAAGAGATTCGGCGTATGCTGGAAACAGGCAAGATCATTATTGTTGATGAGGCTTATGTTGAAATGGCGGATGAAGGCACATCCGTATCAGCCTGGATGAGCGAATATGATAATCTGATCGTGCTGCGCACCTTCAGCAAGGGTTTCTGCCTGGCAGGCATCCGCTTGGGCTATATGATCGCCCATCCGCAGATTGTGCGCTATGTCAACCGCTCCAAACATATTTTTAACGTCAACCTGGCCGCCATGCGGGCGGGGGAAGCGGCTATGGATCATCTGGACGAATGCCGCGCGGTATTCGCCAAACTGCAAAAAACGCGCGATTGGCTGACGGGGGAGCTGGCGAAATTGCCCGGCTTGGAACCGATCCCATCCCAGGCGAATTTTGTGATGGTAAATGTGGCCGCAAGCGGCAAGACCGCCACCCAATTCTGCGCGTATTTATTGGAAAATGGCTTTTTTGTGCGCAATTTCGGCAAGAAGGTGGGTTTGGAGGCAGAAGCGCACTTCCGCATTTCCGTTGGGCTGCAGGAGGATATGGAGCGCATGGTTGCAGAATTGAAAAAATTTACTTAAAATTAAAATTATGATGCGTGGACAATAAAGTTCTTGGCTGCATCTTTAAAAATTCTATGAGAAAGAGGAGAAACAATTATGGGTAGACCAGCGGTTATTTTAGTAATGTGCGGCTCATCGGTAGCCACATCCAACTTGGCGGCGGTTAAGTTAGAAGAGGAAGCCAAACGTCGAAAGGTGCGCGTGATCACCAAAAAAGGCAAGATCTCGGATGCGACCATGCTGATCGAGCATGAACGCCCGGACATTGTGGTCGCCACAGCCCAAATTGGCGATCGCGATGACGTGAAAGTGTTCAGCGGTGTGCCGTTGATTAGCACAGTTGGACAGGAAAAATTGTATGACGATATCTTCGCCTATATTGAATCACTGGGTGTCGGAAAATAGTGGGACACCAGTCATTTATCAATATTGAAAAATGCATGGAAGGAGGTGGCTGCAAAGAGATTAATTATGCGTGTTGTATGATGCAAATTGTTTATTAATTATTTAGAAAAAGGAGAGAATATTATGGATTTAGGATTAGTTAATGTAATTTTAGATCCGATTATGAACGCGGGTCCTTTATTTATGATCTTCGTTGTTTTTACCGTAATCGGATTGGCCGTGAGACTCGGCGTTTTAAAAGCGATCCGCAATGGTTTGATGATCGCAATTGGCTTCAACGGTGTCTATATCGTTGTTGATTACTTCCTCGGTTCGGTTGCCCCCGCAGCAGAAGCCTTGGCAGTCCGCTTTGGCGGTGTGTTTACATTCACCGACATAGGCTGGTCAGCCTTCGCTTCGTTCGCGTGGAGCTCCCCGTGGGCGTACGTCGTTGTTTTGCTGAGTTTGGCAGTCAACCTGGTCATGATCTTCACCAAGATGACCGATACCCTCAACCTGAACATCTGGGACTTCTGGGAGGCAATTATCAGCTTCCTGATCGTCTATGTCCTGACAGATAGTGTTGTGGCCGGCCTGATCTTCGCCACTTTCCTGGCGTGGTTCAACTTGATGATGTCTGACTTCAACGCACAGCGCGGCTATTGCGCAGACCTCGGTTTCGAAGGGCTGTCCTTCTACCAGGGCACCAATGTTGCCTGGGGCGCCTTCGGCCACTATGTCGGCAAACTGCTGGACAAGACTGGCTTAGAAGCAAAATTCACCCCCGAATACATCCAGGAAAAATTTGGTGTGATCGGTGAACCTGCTGTATTGGGCGGCTTGATCGGTTTGCTGATGGGAATCGGCGCGGGATATTTCTGGATCGACATTGTTATGTTGATGATTGCACTAGGGACATCCCTGGTGCTCATTCCTATGATGTCCGGTATCGTCATGCAGGCTCTGGTTCCCGTTTCCGAAGCTGCCGGTTCCTTCATGAAAAAGAGTGCGAGCGGCAAACAGCTGTTCATCGGCGTTGACCCTGCCATCGCGGTTGGCAACACCACCGTTCTGGCGACCACCGTTTTGATGGTTCCCATCCTGATGCTGTTAGCCTTCATCGTCCCTGGCTCCGTGAACCACCCGCTGGCTGACCTGCCATCCCTGCTGTTCTTCTGGGTGTTTGTTGTAGCCCCGAACAAATTCGATATGGTCCGCACACTCATCACCACCACGCTGATGGGCATCTACGGAACATTTGCGGGCATCCTGGGTGTGGCCAAATGGTCATCCATGGTTGCTGTTGCGCAGGGTGTGGAAGTTGCAGAAGGCACCGGCGTAACATCCTGGTTCAACCACCTCTGCCCGGAAATGCTTGTTGCTGGGTTGCTGGGTGAGAATTTCGACGCGATTGGCGGTGTAACCGGCATCATCGTGTTCTCTGTCGTTGTGATCGCCATCACCATCGTTTTCCGCTTACGCTATCTAAAGAATGCAAAAGCGGCAGCGTAGTTTCATCGATTAACAAATATATGAGCCTGATGTCATCAGGCTCATATTATTTTGTCTTAAGTGTTTTTTTATCCATCGCGCCGTCATTCCTGTTTTTTTGTTATTATTGAGATTATGTTCAACTATCATGGTTAGGAGCAATGATGCGATTCGTCAAAAATGACATCCAAACCCCTAAACAACTGGTGCCGGAAGAAAAGCGCAAGAGCTTTTTTTTCATGGTAATGGTCGTGGGGGTGAGTATATTTGTGGTTGGGACAGCCGCTTTCATCGCAGCTTTTTTCTTCCGCGATATGATCCAGGCCCGCTGGGATATGTTCTACCGGGACGTGCAAACCTACGCCATTTATGTGGCGGCGGTGGGCGCGATCCTTTATATCATCACCGCTTTGGTGCTGGGGGTTTCCCTGCGCAGCACCACCTATTACAAGGTGCAGACAATCATGAAGAACGAAGTGTTCGATCCCCCGCGCAAAGGCGATTTTACCAAAGCGCTGTTTGCCAGGCTGCGTGATCTGGACGATGACTGGGCTTTTTTTGCGGAAGTGCGGCCGGAAGGTTCGCCGATCAAAATCCCGCAGGTGATCGTTGGCCCGGCAGGCGTGTTCACCACCTACCCAAGCAATGAGAACCCGGAACGCAAACGATTCGCGGACCCCAACCCGGCTTTTGAGAAAGCCAGCCAGGCGCTGGGGAAAGCGGTGGGCCAATCCGTTTTGCCGATTGTGGTATTTTCCTCGCCGAAATTGGTGGCGCTGTATAAGGATTTGAAAAAACCCAAAACACGCGCCGCGCATATCCAGGAGATATCTTCATTATTTGAACGGCGCAAGCGCATCCTTTCGGAGAAACAGCGCCAGGAGATTGAAACGGTGGTACTTGGCTTGATTGACGGGACACCGCCGGGTGAAAAATTCGCAAAATAGGAAGGAATTTTCGATATTGAGAGACTGGGAAGCATCGCGCAAACCAGTCTCTTTTTTTGTTTGTCATCATTTTGAATATATAATTAATTGATTATATGTTTGTACGAGAGGTGAGGGATTTGGAGGATAAACACATTCACAAACATCCACGCAGAGCAGTTCTGATGGTCGCAGCTGTTTTGGCTGCAATTTTTCTGGTACTGCCCAATATTCGCTCCGATGAAACCGACGTGTTTGGGCCGGTGACCAACGACGGGCGGGTGTGGCGGATCGGATATTACCAGGGGGGAGATTATAATGATTATCACCAAAACCTGCTGGCGATGGTGGATGCTTTCGCCGAGCATGGCTGGATGGAACCCATTGACCTACATGATTTTGAAAATTCAGAGGATACATCTGCCTTGTGGATGTATTTATCCAGCCATGTGGATAGCGGTTTTATTGCATTCGACCCGCAGGCGTTCTGGGACGCCAACTGGGATGAAGAACTGCGCAAGGCCAACCGGAAGGATGCGCTCAGCAGCTTATCTGCCGGGGATGCGGTTGATCTGATGATCGCGATGGGCACGTGGGCCGGGCAGGACCTGGTCAACGATCAGCATGATACTCCAACCATCGCGCTGACCTCCAGCGGCCCCATTGAAGCTGGCATCATTGATACAGTTGAAGATTCTGGATATGACCACGTGCTAGTTGAAGTTGATCCGCAGCGCTACCGGCGGCAAATCGACCTTTTCCATGATATTGTGCGCTTTAAGCGTCTGGGCGTGGTGTTTGAAGACAGCCCAGATGGCCGGGTGTACGCCAACATCACGGATATTGAAGCTTCCGCCAAAGCCAGGGGATTTGAAGTGGTCTCCTGTTTTGCCGTGGATGATGAGGTGAATATCCAGGTATCTTTAGAGGAAATTGAGGCCTGCCACCGGGAAATCGGCCCGGCTATTGATGCATTGTGGATGACCGCTATGAACGGGTATTCCGTGCAGTACATGCCGGAGAATATTGAAACCCTGCTGGAATACAATGTGCCTATCTGGGCGCCGGATGGCCAGGATGCAGTACGCAGAGGGGCGCTGATCAGCATCCAATCCACAGATTTTGACGCTGCCGGAGAATGGTATCTGGAAGTGATCGCGAAAATATTACACGGGATTCCCCCGCGAGAGATCAGCCAGGTGTTTGAAATGCCGCAGCGCATTGTGATCAATGCGGAAACCGCCCGGCGCATCGGTTTCGATATTCCTGATGCGCTATTGGCAGCTGCAGACACAGTCTATCAATCGATTGAAGGAGAATGATGGACCGACACAAAGATTTCATTAAAAATATATTAATCGGGATTGTTTTAGCAGCCATATTCTGGCTGATGGACGCACTTATCATCCGGTTTTTCCTTTCGGAAAATTTGCGCTTCATGATGTTTGAGAATCCGACCACATTATGGGAAGCGCTGTTTACAAAAATTAGTACGCATAGCCTGTTCGCGCGCATCAGTTTTCTTGTAATGTGCCTGATCGGCGGGTTGATTGCGGCACTGATCGGTGAGCGGCGCAGAAGAGTGGAAATCCTTTACCGGAATTTAGTCAATGCTTCCAATGACGGCATTTTCATTATTGATTTACAGGGCAATTACCTGGACGCAAACCCCGCTGCGCTGGATATGGTTGGTTATTCCCTGCAGGAAATAAAGCAGCTGCATGTGGATGATATTGCCAGCAAACAGCAGGCATTCAATCCACAGGATCGGGAAAAAGCATGGCGGCAAGGCGCGCGTGTCATTATCGAACTGATTCATAAAAATGGAACAAAAGTGCCGGTGGAATTGACCGTTTCTCCGATAGGTGTGGAGGAAGGCCAGCAATATGTACTGGGTATCGCGCGGGATATTTCTGAGCGCCAGCACGCGGAAAAACAAATAAGGGAAAGTGAAGAACGATACCGCAATTTATTTAATACCATGCTGAATGGGTTCGCACTGCACGAGATCATCCTTAATGAAGGGCAGCCAGTGGATTATCGTTTTATCAGTGTGAACGCCGCATTTGAAGAAATAACCGGTTTGCAAGCGAAGGACATCATTGGAAAACGGGTTCTGGAAGTACTTCCCAATACGGAAAAAATGTGGATTGAGACCTACGGCAGTGTGGCGCTGACTGGCGAAGCAGTCCGCTTTGACTCCTATTCACGTGCATTTGATAAGTATTTTGACGTAGCTGCCTTCAGCCCGTATGCGAACCAGTTTGCAACCCTGTTCGTAGATATTACCGATCGGGTGCTGGCAGATAAAAAAAGGGCGCAATATTCCAGGGATTTGGAAACGGAAGTGGCGCACCGTACTGATGAATTAAAAATTGCACAGGAAGAATTGGTGCGAAATGAGAAATTGGCGTATCTGGGGCAGCTGGCGGGCGGGGTTGGGCATGAACTGCGCAATCCGCTGGGCGTGATCAACAACGCCGTGTATTATCTAAAAAATATTCTGCCGGATAGTGATGAAAAAGTCCATCAATACCTTGGGATTCTAGAAACTGAAGTAACAGCCGCTACAAAGATCATTGCGGATCTGCTTTCACTCGCGCGAATAAAGCCTTCGTCCACTGCGGATCAATCCATCGAAAGTGTTCTTGATCGTGCCATTCAGCAGGAATCTGCGCCTGATGGCATTAAGATCGTGAAAGAATTCCCAAAAGGCCTGCCTCTTATTGAAGTGGATGGAGGCCAGATGCAGCAGGTGCTGTGCAATCTGCTGACGAACGCCTACCAGGCGATGCCGGATGGCGGGACAATCACGATCGGCGCCGGGATGGATGGAAATACCCTGCGCATGGAAGTGGCGGATACCGGCACCGGCATTCAGGAGGTGCATCTTGACCTAATTTTTGAACCGCTGTTTACGACCAAACCCAGGGGGATCGGCTTGGGGTTGGCAATCTCAAAGAAATTGGTTGAAGCGCATCACGGCAGGATCTTTGCGCAGAGTATGGTTGGCCAGGGCAGCAAATTTACCATTGAATTGCCGCTGAAGCAGGAACATCAATCGGAGGAATGATTTACGGTTTGGAAGCCAGCGCCAGGTAGGAAGAATCGCTTGCGAGAATGTCCAAATCGCGGAAACCGGCGTTTTTCAGCAGGGCGGCCATCTCGGATTCATTGGGAATCAGGTGGTCCACAAAGTCTGGAATATTACGGTGGATGGCATTGATCGCTTCCCGGCTGGCGGTATGGCAGATAAACACCCGTCCGCCCGTTCGGGTTAATCGGAAAATATTTTCAAGGGCTGCCGGTTTGTCATGGAAATGGGGAAACGTAGAGTAGCAAACGACAGCATCAAAATATGCAGCAGGCGCGGCAAAATTTTCAATTTCTGCGCAAACAAGATGTTTGTGGTTGAAACGGATTTTCCGTTTGGCCTGGACAACCATTTGAAAAGCGAAATCGACACTGGTAACCGATCCGTGTGGGTGTAATTTTGTCTTGAGATAGGGAATAAAAACACCGGTACCAGTGCCTACATCGAGCACATGGGCGCTTTCAGAAAATTCCAGACGGTTGGCGAGAGCTTGAAGCTTGGCAGGGTCGTTGTTGCGCACTGTTTCATCCCAATGTTGGGCATGGTCATTAAAATATTGCCTGCTGATCGCTTTGTCCATAGCGATTAATTATAATCTCAGGAATCCCGATGCGGAATAATTTTCGAGAAATCTCGGCTGGTTTGCTTGGAAAGCGCAGCCATACTATTTATAATATGTGCGTACTGCCGGCTCTTTTTTGCAAATGGGTTGAAGAATGATAGCAGGACGGCTGCATCCCTTTATTAATATTGAACAACCAATATGGATCAATTTGAGAAGAGAGGAAAACGATGAAAAAAAATATCCAAGAATATTTTAACTATCTGGAGGATTTTCTGGCTGATCTGGAATCGATCGCTTTTAGCGACCTGGTGAAAGAACCTGATCGTGCGTGCGTGATCGTGGTTGATATGACGAACGCATTCTGCTGTGAAGGGCCGCTGGCCAGCGAGCGGGTCGCGGCGATCATTGATCCTGTTACAGCATTGCTGCGCGGCGCGTGGGATCACGGCATCCCCAACATCATTTTGCTGAATGATAACCATTCACCGGATGCCAAGGAATTTGATGCGTTCGGCCAGCACGCGCTGCAGGGAAGCAGCGCGAGTGAGAGCGTAGACGCCATTAAAGCGCTGCCTTTCTATGACAGCATGCTGCAGATGGAAAAGAATTCTGTTGACCCGTCCCATGGGACGGAACTGCCGGCGTGGCTGGCGCGCCATCCGCAAGTGGATACATTCATTGTGGTAGGGGATTGCACCGATATTTGTGTGTATCTAACCTGCATGTATTTAAAAACCAGCGCCAATGCAGCAGATCAAGCCAGGCGCGTAGTCGTACCGGTTAATTGCGTGGATACGTATGACCTGACGGTCGAAGCTGCGCAATCTTCGGGGCTGGAGCCCCATCCAGCCGAAATCCTGCACCCGCTGTTCCTGCACCATCTAAAGTTGCATGCAATGGAACTGTACAGCGGCATCCAGTAGGTAGCTGCAGGGATTCCCATGGTTATCCTGCGCATCCCTTAGACAAACCGCAAGAACCCCCCCGCGCCGGCCGAGTAAATTTCTTGACGGACGGGTGTCTTTGTGCTATCATGGTTGTACTGTAGATGTATAGAGGTCTTTACCAGTTACCAAATAATCATATCAGTCGTTTTGGATGTCGGGATAAGGTGAGGCGTAATGAATGAATTAGAGTGGCAGTTAAGAAACGATATATGCGAAGTTGCCCGGCGTTTGTACGCGGCGGGATTCATGACGGGCAGCGACGGAAATTTGTCGACGATATTAAGTGATACAGAAGTGCTGGTTACCCCTTCCCGTCTGTGCAAGGGGTTTTTGAAGCCTTCGCAGATTGTTAAAATTGACCGGCAGGGCAACCAACTTGAAGGGGATCTCCCGCCCACCGTGGAGGTGGCAATGCATCTGGCTGCCTACGAAGAACGCCCCGATATATGTTCCGTGGCGCACTGCCATCCGCCGATCCTGGTCGCCTTTACCGTAGCTGGCTTGGATCTGCCCTCTAGCATTCTTCCAGAAGTGGAAGTGATGTTCGGGGGGCGTGTTCCTCTGGCTCCATACGCGCCGCCGGGTAGTTCGGCGCTGGCAGACTCGATTCGCCCCGCCATCAGCAAGCGGGAAAACAGTGTGGTCCTGCTGGACCATCACGGACTGCTGGCAGTTGGACGCGATATCTATCAGGCTGCGATCAAAGTTGAACATGCGGAAGCAGCCGCGCGCGTGATCTACTATGCCCGCCAGCTGGGACACGAAAAACCGCTGGCCGCGGACAGCCTGGAAAAACTCCATCAGACGCATAAAAAGATTGTTGAATTGGAGGCAAACGTATATTCCGGATATTGTCATGCGCCGGAGTGCCAGATTGCTCCCGCGCAGAACGAGAACATAAGCGACCAGGCGCTGGAAGAACTGATCCGTGATGTCGTTCGCCAGGTTGTGAAAGAAAACAGCGGAAAATAAAATAATACCGGGAAAAAATTAGCGGGTGCATTGATCAATGCGCCCGCTGTGTATTTCTGCGATCGAATGATGATTTGCTGGGTTAATGCATTTCCTGCCCGCCGGTAACATTGATGGCCTGCCCGGTCATATAACTGGACTGGTCGGAAGCGAGAAACACCAGCACGTTGCAAACATCTTGGTAGCTGCAGCCGCGTTTCATGGGAACCTGGTTGGTATAAATTTCCCGCACTTCCTGTTCGGATATGCCCCGGTTGCGGGCGTATTGCTTAAAAAGCGAGTCGACCCATAGAGGCGAATCGAGCATATTGCCCGGGCAGATAGCATTCACGCGCACGTTGAATTCCGCTAATTCCAGCGCCACGCTCTGGGTCAGGCCGATCCCGCCAAATTTGGAAGCGGCATACGCGGAATTCTTAAAACTGCCTTTTTTGCCGGATTTGGAATTGATTTGGATGATGACACCGCTGCGCTGGGTTTTCATCACACGTGCAGCGTGTTTTGCGCATAAGAAATACCCCAACAGGTTGACATCAATAACTTGTTTCCATAGCTGTGCTGGAAAATCCTCAATGGGGCTGGATTTCACCACACCGGCGTTGGACACGAGGATGTCCAATTTCCCGAATTTTGCGACGGCGGTAGCGACCATATGCTCAACATCTTCTTCTTTGGTCACATTGGTGAGGATGCCGTAGGCGCGGCTGCCGGTAGATTCTTTAATCAGGTCAATCGTCTCGTTGATCCCCTCTTCCTGAATATCCGCTACCAATACCTGGCAGCCTTCCTTGGCAAGGCGCAGGCTGATCGCTCTTCCCAATCCCTGTGCGCCGCCAGTTACCACCGCGGCTTGATGGTTTAACGTTTTCGCCATAATTTTCCTAATCCTTTCCCAGCGCGTTGATCAGCGCCCGTTCCGCTTCTTTGGTCCAGATCCGCCCGTTTTTCAATTTCTCAAATACTTCCGGCAGCGTTTTCTCGAGATCTTTTAAAGCAGTGAGGGCAAGCGGCCGGATGTTTGGAAAAATTACAACCTTGCCTGGATAAACCGCGTCCTGCAAAGCGCGTAGGCCGTCTTTGGCTGCTTCCAGGGAACCGATGGCTGCCACCGATCGGTTGGTGGACAAATTGCCGCTTTCAACTTCATTGAGCATGGTAATCATGTTTTCAATGGATGACGCGGAATGGCCGATCACGCGCGTATCCCTGAAAATCGTGTCGTTCAGGTCGATTTTGGCGGTTGTTCCGCGCGCGACGCCAGCAAAAATATTCATGACCCCGCGCTCCGCGAGCCATCCGGCTGCGTCCGCGATAACCGCGGGGATGGGTGCCAGGACGATGACATCGTCAAATCCATCCTCTTGAAACGGCGCCATGGCAGTTTGATATGCTTCTGTATTCATCGGGTTCACACATACGAATTGGATGCCTTTTTCTTTCGCTTCATCCGCGTAGGATGTGCACAGATCATTCAAACGCACATCGCTCACATCGGAACATACGATCAGTGCTGGGCCGTCGGCCACCTCAATCGCGTGCTGGACGTGCATGCGCCCCATCGGGCCGCCGGCGCCCACGAAAAACGCGCGGCCTTTTGGTTGGAGCGAGGATCGCACCGGATTGCGCTGGTAAAGTTTGGCGATATCCGTGTTTTCTCCGCCGATTACGACCCAGCGGTTGTAGTGGACGCGCCCCACATCCAATTCAACCGGCCGGGAAAGTTTTTGATCCGAGGCCAGGGCGAGAATGCCGTGATAGGCCAGGAAGGGGCAGGTTCGTTCAACCAATTCGGGGGAGGGATCCAGCAGGATAATGTCATCCGCTTCAAAAGGCGCCGCATCCTGGCTGCTGTTGTTGGGAATTTTCGGCATTTCCTCAATTTCAATGTCCAGGCTTTTGGCCTGCGCCCGCAGCCATTTTCCCAGAGGCCCTGTCATATTGGTCAGAACTATTTTTGCGGGGTGGTTGTCCGTGTCAAAACCGGAAGAGATGGAAAACCCGCGCTCGTTTTCAGAGCCGACAAACCAGGCTGTGCCGCCTGATTTCAGCGCGGTGCGGTATTGCAGGTAATACGCAGCAATCACGCATGCCCAGGGTTCCACTAGCGCAGATTCCGCGTATCCGGTGGTAGCCTTGATCGGAATCAGGTAATTTCCGTCATCGCCGTTGAGCACGCGTTGATCGAGGATATTGTATTCAGATAATCCCCCCTGGATTTCATACCCATAGGCATACCCGACGCCATCCACGAATATATCCGCCTGTAGGATAAAGGTATCCCCCTGTTTGTACTGGTCTTTCAGGTTTTCTCCAACCCCAACAACCGTCATACTAACCTCGTGCCCCATCACAACTGGCTCCTGGCTCATATCGCGGTAAATGCGTGGGTGGTCGGGGCCCAAGCGGATAATCTTTATGTCGGAGAAACACAGACCGCAAGCGTCATGGCGCACCAAAAGTTCATCCGGACCGTAGGTTGGCATAGGCACCGTGATGGTTTGGTTTTCTTTGCCAAGGTTTTCCAGTCCTGCGCCGTACAATGACCACATCCGGTTTGTCTTTTGGGTTGGTTTGCTGCCGCTTTTATATTTTTCGTATGGTTCCATACTTCAATCTCCTGATAATTTCAATTGGTTGATGACCTGTTTGGGTTCATTATCCTGGCTGATTAAATTTTCAGCCTGGTGGATGGTCATGGTAGGCTTGATCAATAAGCCAGCCTGGTGGTAAAAATCATTTTTTTGCTTTCTGGTGGGCAAGTGGCGAGCTGTCCAGTCGCTCTGGTAGCCCATCTGCCACAGACGCTGCATCTGGGTGTGCCCGTATATAAAGTACGCACCGTCAATAAAATCTTTGCGGATGGGTTCCAACTCAGGTGCGGAAAAATCATCCACTATTACCTGCCCATAGCTGTTCATTTCTGTGCCGACCAGGATCGGCAGATGCGCCTGGCGGGCATGGTCTACGATCTGATAGAGGTTGTTGACCTTCTTCTCTTTGAGATGCGGGTCAGGGATATTCCAATTCCTGTCCGGAATGATATTAAGGGCGGCTGCGCCCTTCTCGACCATCAAAGCAAGCAGATCATCAATAGCCTGTTCCCCTTCGGATGTGCCGTCCAGCCAGGTAACACAGGGAAGCGCCTGGTGATGCTCAATTACGCGATTCACCTCGTCTATTAAAGGAAAAGTGTCCTTCGTAGGGGGGACGTACCCGATTGATCCGCGTTTCATGAGTTTTTTCCGGATCAGGTTCTTAAAAGCGACCGTTTCATTGTGTATGTCAGGGAGAGAATCTTTATCCATAGAAAATTTCTCACTCCAGAAATCCAGCGGCTGCTGGTATTGCCGCAAAACCTGTTCAAAAATTACCGTGACCATGTGGCGCTCGGTTACATTTCCGGCTGGCGTCAGTGGAACGACGTCCTTTTCATAGTCGATAACCAGCGGTTGCAGGAATGCTTTCACTTTTCGGAAAAGTTCCTGGTTGCGCTGCTGAACTCGATCGCGTATGGCGCGCAAGTTTTTGGTTGTGGTTTCATCAACGGGCGTGTTGGTGAATCCGGCACCCATATGGTAGCTGATGCCAGGTTCGCCGGGAGAATTGATTACCAGGGAAGAAAATTCGGGGATAAAACAGCGGGTTTCCATCCCGGCTGAACCGCACACCCCTGCCAGCTGGCAGGCATCCAGGAATTCTTCGACGCCGTCGAGTACATCGAAATCGACAATGCCCATGAAGCGAATACCCAATTTCCTGCCCAGCCATGCGATATGGGTGGGGGAAAAACCATGGGAATTATATGAGAAGAAAGTATGGCAGTGCAGGTTGGCGATTTCTTGCTCTTGCGGCAGGGGTATCTTTCCGCTGTTAGCCAGATCCAAAAGTTCCTTTAACGCATTACGCCGTTCGGTTAAAGAAAAGCTGTCCAAACGGGTTTCGAGATCATGTACGTGCTGTGCCATAAATTTTCCTTCACACTATCCTTTTTTTGTAATTAATTTTCTTCGGTAATCTTCGTCCGGGCGTGTTTCAATACGGTCCGCCTGTTCTTTGGTCAGGTAATTGGGCCCGCCCATGGTGAAGGTGCCGATGATTGTTTTTGCCCATTTATCCGCCATGCTGGATATATCCAGGACGTCCTTGGGATTTTTTCCCAGGGCGACCATGCCGTGATTTCCCATCAGGATCAGTTTTGGCGGATAGCCGTGATCATCCAGATAGCGGTGCAGTTCGTCCTGAACAGCGTTTGCGAGCATCAATCCCGGATCAATGTATGGAATCGCTGCCACATGCAAACCGCAGATGACAATTTCGTCGGGGAAGATATGGCTCTGGAATGGTTTGGCACCCTGTTTGCTGCACAGAATAGACATGACGGAAATTGGGTGGGTGTGCCCGACCCAATTGGCCTGGCATTCGAAAATACAAAGCGCGTGCAGGAATGTTTCCACCGAAGGTTTACGCATGGCGGGGTCAACCAGAGCAGATTTCAAATGCTTTGCGACATCTTCATCCGTCAGGTTTTTCTTATCCAGCACATTAAGGATCTTCTTGCCATCCACACGGCTGAACCCCGATTCGTCGATATCGGACAATTGGCAGCCGGATGCTTTTACCCAGAACGTGCCGTCACCAATCTTCGCGCTGGTGTTACCCTCGCCGATGATGGCGAGGCCCTGGGCTGGATCAGCTAATTTTCTGGAAAGCGGGATTAGTTTTTTTAAGACTTTATTCATAGGAACCTCTTCATTTTATCATTTGATCGATTCGGATGTTTGCAAAATAGATTCAATTATGTAACCTATTCGTATTATATTTTTATTGTACTGTGTATAGCGGGATCAGCAAAATTTTCCAGATAATCACAAAAACCCCGCAGGAAACGAGCCGCCGGAGCGCCATCGATAAAGCGGTGGTCACAGGTGAGGCCGACATGCAGCATGTGCCGCAGTGCGATACCGCCTGCATGGGCTGCGGGTTTCTCGCGGATTCGGCCAAGCGCGAGGATGGCAACCTGGGGCGGGTTGATGATCGGTGTGAAAGTGTCGATGCCGATGGCGCCCAGGTTCGAAATGGTGAATGTTCCGCCCGATAACTCTTCCGGGGAAGTACTGCCATTTAATGCCCGTGCAACGAGCGCTTTTCTGTTTGTTGTTATTTGCGCAAGAGAAAGTGTATCCGCTTTCCGCAACACAGGCACGATCAGCCCGCGCTCGGTATCCACAGCGATAGCGAGGTGAACAAATCGGTGCAATTGCAGTGCCTCATCAATGCTACGGGCGTTCAGGTTTGGATGGTCCTCGAGGGTTCGACAGGCAGCCAGGATAAACAGATCAGTAAAAGATGGTTTGTACCCGTCTGCGGCATGATCCGTGATGATCTTGTTTCGGAAAGACACCAGGTCGCTGACATCGCATTCCACCATATATGTGACCGGTGCGGTTTGGTGGTGGCTTTCCATCATGCGCTCTGCAATGATCCGCCGAATATTCGTTTGCGGCAGCACCTGAAAAGGTTCTTCTTCTTCGCTACCCTGGCGCGCGATGTACTGCCTGAGATCGGCCTCCACAATCATACCGCGCACGCCGCTGCCTTCAATCATGTTTCTCTGGATCGTGAGATGATGTGCGGCAGCAAAGCGCCTGGCGCGCGGGCTGATGAAGGTGCGTCCGGTATCTTTTTGGGGGGAACTTGATTTCCCCTGTTTTTTTGTTTTGGTATCCTGTTCAGTGCGCTGCGGCTGGCTCTCTTCTATTTTTTGAAGCGTTTCTTCCGGCGTTTGTTCGCCGGGTTTGAGGATTTTCCCGATAACGGAGCGGACAAGAATCTCTGATTGAGGATCGGCATATACTTCGAATACAGTTCCTTTTGCAGGCGATTCTACATCCAGGGTTGCCTTATCGGTTTCCACAGTGAAGAGCACTTCGCCTTTCTCAACCGAGTCCCCGGGTTTTTTCATCCACTCCAGCAGGACCAGGGTATCCATCGTCTGACTCAGCGGGGGAACTATTATATCAACTGGCATATTCGCTTCTCCTACACAATTTCCTTGATCACATCGATGATTTTTTCCTGGTTGGGAAGGAATTCATGTTCCAGAACGGGCGAAAATGGCGGCGGCACGTCCGGAGATGCGATTCGTTTGATGGGCGCATCCAGCCATTCAAAGACCTCGTCCGCGGCCAGTGCAGCGATTTCCGCTCCCCAGCCGTTGGTCAGATTATCTTCTTCCACGATCACCAATCTGCCGGTTTTTCGGACAGAATTGTATATGATTTCTTTGTCGAGTGGAACAAGCGTGCGTGGGTCAACAATCTCGACTTCGATGCCTTCTTGGGATAATTCTTCAGCTGCTGCCAGCGCGTTGTAGAGCATGCGGTGGATTGCGACTATGGTGGCATGGCTTCCCTCTCTGCGGATCTTCCCTTTTCCGATTGGCACCAAATATTCCTCATCCGGCACTTCCCCGATCGGGCTGAGCGCGCCCTGTTCCTTTCGGGCTCCTTTTGAACCATACAGGAGCTTGTGTTCAAAGAACAGGACCGGATTGCCGTCCCGCACTGCGGATTTCAACAGGCCTTTGGCATCATACGCGGTGGAAGGAGCAACCACTTTCAACCCCGGGACGTGCGTAAACCAGGCCTGTAAATTTTGGGCATGCTGCGAACCGCGGCGGGTTGAGCCGACCGGTGCGCGCATCACCATCGGAACGGAAACCTGCCCGCCGGACATATAGCGCAGTTTGGGCGCTTCATTGGCCATTTGATCCATCATGCAGAATAAAAAGTCGCCATACTGCACGTCCGCGATCGGCCGTTTTCCGGCTACAGCCGCGCCAATCGCCATGCCGCATAATGCAATCTCAGAAATGGGTGTGTCAATGATGCGATCATGGCCAAATTCTTCTGCTAGGCCTTTGGTAACGGTAAAGGCGCCGCCCCATCCACCCTCAACACCGATATCTTCGCCAATACAAAATACGCGTTCATCTCGCAGCATTTCTTCGCGTATTGCCTGGCGTAATGCTTCTACGATTGATAATTCTGCCATTGCTTACTCCTTAAAAACATCCGTGTACACATCAGCGGGGTCCGGCTCCGGGCTATCTTCTGCGAACGTAATCGCCTCGTCAATTTCCGCTTCAATGCGTTGGTCTATCAATGCAAGATCATTGTCCACGATATCTTTCATGGAAAGCAGGAATTGCTGAAAGCGCGGGATGGGGTCTTTCTTCAGCCATTCTTCTTCTTCGTCGCGCGAGCGGTAATTGCGCGGGTCGGAACGGGAATGGCCGCACTGCCGATAGGTTTTGCATTCGATCAATGTGGGCCCTTCCCCGCTGCGTGCGCGCGCAACCGCTTCTTCTACAACCTGGTAGACGGCCATCAGGTCATTGCCATCCACTACTACCCCCGGTATGCCGTAGGCGCAGGCACGATCGGCAATGTTTTTCACGCGGAAATTGTAGCTGAATGGAGTTGAAGCGGCGTATAGATTATTTTCCGTGATAAAAATACACGGCAAATCAAAGATAGCTGCTGCGTTGATCGATTCATGCCAGGCGCCCTCATTGGCCGCCCCGTCGCCAGAAAAACAGACGGTTACACCCTGGTCTTGGTCCAGCTTTTGCGCCAGTGCGCATCCAGCTGCGATGGGGGTGTTGCCTCCCACGATCGCGATAGCGGGCAGCATGCCAACTTGCATATCACCGATATGCATGGAACCGCCTTTGCCTTTGCAGCAGCCAGTGCGTTTGCCGAATAATTCGGCCATAATTGCGTTTATCGATACACCCTTGGCGATTGCGTGTCCATGGGGGCGGTGGGTACTCAGCAGGTAATCGCTGTCGAGCAGGTGGGCGCATACCCCGGTTGCAATTGCTTCCTGCCCGATATAGAGGTGCAGGGTGGAGGGGATCTTTCCTTGCAGATAGAGCTCATTTACGCGCGTTTCAAAACGGCGGATGAGCTTCAGGGTATGGTAAAGGTCAAGGTATTTTTGACGGGATATTTTTTTCTTTTCCATGAGCTGTTTCTTCTTTTTTTTGATAAATAGAGAATGAGCGTATAGGCTATTTGAAGGGATGTGCCCATACGCTCATCGTAAGGAGAATCAACGACTAGAGATCCAGATTTTTGTCTGCATACTCCGGGTTGAATTCTTTGCCGACATAGCCCCAATAGGTCTTTGGGCGTTGTCTGATGCCCCATTTTTCGATGGCAGCTTTCAGTTCTTTGTGGTCCTGAGCATATTCGGATAGTTTTACGCCATCCACCGTGGCTTTAATCGCCTGCTGCCAGGCCATCGCTCCAGCCGTATAACCCATTGGGTGGCCGAGCATACCGCCGCCAGCGGGGATGATCATGTCATTTCCAAATTCTTCATACAGAACTGGCATCAATCCCGGATACATGCCGGCTGCGGGCATTGGGAACGTGCGTTTGATGTTGTAGAATGGCGCAACCAGTTGTTGGTAATTGCGGGCGCACTCTTCCGGCGTGGACGCAGGGATGCTGGTCCAGATGCATGGGGATAGGATCATATCCGCGCCGCAAATGCGGCACAGCTTGGAATAGGTGGGGAAGTTGATGTGATGCAATCCCGCCAGCATATGGGAGATGTGCAGCAAAATGGGCGCGTCGATTTCCGGATCTTCAGCCAGTGCACGTAGTGCCGCGGGACCTGTGGAATACGCAAGGAGCAATCCTTCCGCGCCCAATTTGACTGCTTTGCGCGCCTTGGGGATCAAATCCTTGTATGTGTCGGTAATGCTGAGCATGTAGGTCAGGCGTTTGCCGGTTTCTTTTTCGGCTTTATCAATTGCCTTTAATACCGCTTCCAGGCGTTTTTCCCACGAGGAATTGCCTAATTCGCTCAGCATCTCATCATCCTTGGCGAAATCCGCGCCGCCGATGGCGGTCTTGAACACCTGATCAGCAGTCTGTTCAGGGGTCATCCCCATTTTTGGCTTGATGATATGCAGTGACATCGGCCGGTCGTAGATGCCTTTCTTTTTGCGCAGGCCTTCGATGCCGAATTTGGGGCCTTTGAACCGCTCGGCAACCTCTTTGGGAAAATATACATCCAGCAACTTGACGTGATCGCCGAAAACAAAGGCATTGCCGGATATCGTCAACAGCATCATGGGAACACTCAGGTTTGTGTCCCAGGCGTCAATCGGGAAACCCAATTGGATTACCGCTGCTTTTTTGTGCGGATTGTCTGTAGGCACTTCGTAGTAGCCGAGGACCTTGCTGGTCAGTTTTTCGCGAACATCACCGGTATCTTCGGCAACGCGTACCCAGCTGGAGGTTGAACCTTCCAGCGCCATACGCTGCACCTGCTGTAAATGTTCGATCCAATCCTGGTCGATGAGTGTATCTTCAATATAATAGGTCGCTACCATATAGCGATCGTGGTTCACACTCTCGAGCATAAAATCGAACATATCGGGGTCAAACAATCTTTTCATGATAGTATCCTCCTACGGATTTAAAAATAATAAAAACTGGACGTTTTCCAGTTTTCTTAAAAAAAGGATCGTACAAAGTTCACTCGTACCAAATGCATGATGGGCAAAAATTTTTTCATAATTCAGTCAGTTACATGTTTAGACAGGTATACAACATAATATAGCATACGGATCCTATTCCGTCAAGCAGCTGTTCAAAATTTGACAGAGTGAAGCAAAATTGCTACAATTTGATATCGAAATCCCACTATACATGTTTAGATGAGTATATAAGTATAAAAAATTATGCCAGAAGCGATTTTAAACCCAAGAAGAATCAATAAGGACCTGCCGGTTCCCTATTATTATCAGATCGTCCAGGTGTTAAAGGAATCCATTACGGATATTGAAGAGAATGAAAGGGAAGAAGAAATCTCCCTTCCATCAGAGGTGGAATTGTGTGATCTCTTTTCCGTGAACCGCGGGACGATCCGCCACGCGCTGCAGGTGCTGGAGCGGGAAGGCTTGATCTACCGTGAAAAAGGGCGTGGGACTTTTGTGCGCCGCCGCCGGGTGGAGGTGGACCTGTCTTATTTATGCTCCACCACAGAAGATATGAAGAACCGCGGATGGGAGCCGAGTACAGAATTAATTACGCTGGAGCAGATTGAACCGCGCAGCCACATTCGCACCAGCCTGCGGCTGAAAGAGAGCGATAAGGTTTGGGAAGTGTACCGCCGGCGATTTGCCAACGGGGAAGCGGTCAGCCTGCAGCGTGCATTTTTCCCGGTATTGATGTTTCCGGAATTTGATCAAAAAAATATCACCGAACGCTCATTTTTTGATATCTGGGAAAATGATTACCGTATTTTCGCGCATCAAGGGGAGCAGACCATCCGTACCCGCACTGTAACCGAAGAGGAAGCTGACTTGTTGTCCATGGATGCATGCGACCCCATTTTCGAAATCACGCGAGTGACCTATGACATCCATGGGACACCGTTTGAATACCTGCTGTCGGTCTGGCGGGGCAACCGATACGACTTTTTTGTGCGGCTTTCCACGCGCTAAGGTTTCAAGTTTTCTGCGATGAATCCACCAACCGTATATCTCATCCGTCATGGCGAATGCATTTCAAATTATGAGAACATCTTTATCGGCCCTGACCAGGATCCTCCCCTCACAAAAACAGGTGTCCAGCAGGCGCAGCGGTTGGCTGCTTTTTTCGAAAACCAAGCCATTTCCGCGGTCTTTTCCAGCACGCTGCTGCGGGCGCGGCAAACCGCAGCGATCATTGCTGAACGGATTGGGCAGCCGGTTATTGCCGCATCCGATTTGAACGAGGTTGATCTGGGTGCGCTGGACAGAAAAGACATCAACAACTCCGGATTTTTATCGGTATATGAAAACATGGTGGATAACTGACAGGCTGGTCATGAACACGTGTGCGTCCTGGATGGAGAAAGTTTGCGGGACGTGCAGGCGAGGCTGCACAGATTTTTGGAAGAATATATCTTGGTCCGGGAATGGAACCAACCGGTATTGCTGGTCGGCTACGCCATTCTCTGGATGGCATTCATCTGGAAGAACTGCAGCAATCACCCCGGGGCCATCCGCGCAGGATTCGTGGATAAGGCCAATTTTTCCGTGGTCGAAAAGAACTGCAGGCGGTTTCTCCTGAAAGAGAAAAATAAATCTCTTTCATAAAAAATAATGGTAACAAGCTAATATTAAATTTTTCCAGCTTAGTTGACAAAGGTTTGTGGTTATGCTACCATTTTTTTAATGCGGTACATACAACTATACATTTATCCAGGCTGCACAGCATTGGTGGAACGCATTTCTGATTTATTGACTTATAGGTTTTTTTGTTATATAGTAAATATTGCAAACGTTTGCGATAAGTCGTGAGGGATTTATGAAGCGTGGTTTCGATTTAGCACAATTGCCTACAACAGTAAATAATCCGCCATCAAATGCACATTATTTTCTGGATGTTTGTTTCAATAGACTTATTTGCACGACTCAGAAATTCAATGAAAAAATTTTGTGTGGCAATTTGACAACCATAATCGATAAAGATAATAATTGGATCATCATAAACTACCTCGGGTAAATCCCTGGTGGTTTTTTTTATAAAATTTTCAATAT
>Ga0180431_10002016_pt1 | contig 27568 bp, 17 predicted proteins | sample SS_ome_11_FD_132459 | JGI IMG/M metagenome (GOLD analysis project Ga0180431, IMG submission 132459) | Hypersaline lake sediment archaeal communities from the Salton Sea, California, USA - SS_1_MS_1 metaG | ecosystem: Environmental > Aquatic > Non-marine Saline and Alkaline > Hypersaline >... | reverse complement strand
ATGATAGCGTCGCCCACCGAGGGCTCCCCGTTATTGTCCATGTCACCAAGCAGTTGCGTGGCCGAAAGCCCAACGCGACCACCGCCGAGCGGGCCGGCATCCTTACTACCACTGTGACAGCCGGCAAGCAGAAGTGCAATTAGCAGTAGTGAACCGACGACAATTGACTGAACCGAGTGTGTCTGGCGCAAGTTAGATCATCTCCATCTGTGTGTTGTATTCCCCACAGCACATCGGGTAAGTTGACCAACGTCATATGCGGCATGCCAATTCACCATGTCAATAACCCATACCTTCACCTCGATCGCACAATGCTGGAAAAAATCCTGGTTCGGCGGCCATTGCTGCAGTCGCACACGGGGGTTGCCGGATGGCGAGTTGTCATGCACAGCATGAAGCGCAGGTATTGGGCAGGCGTTGGCGAAAGTATTACAGCGAGACGCGTCCAGCCAGCTCTTTGGGGTACCGGGCTTCCCGCGAGAGCCACACAAACGACCTCTAGCCCGGCTCGAAGTCGGAGTTGGCAGCGGGCAGCGACCTGATCTGACAAATGTTACCACCGGCGGTGGCAGAATACGCTGCCTGCGGCTTTTCGGGAAAGCAGTTCCAGTTGTCGGTCGTTTCGGTATGCACATAAGCTATCTTTCTCCGGAGGTGTCGTGGTGACGCAAGTGCAGATGTCGGGAGTTTCCAACCTGACGTATATTTTTTGTTTGTCGGCGCTGCTCCTATTCTTAAATTGCATTGGTGTAGCGGCCGAGCCGCGCACATTGTACAAGCCTCACGACATCGAGAACGCCCTATACAACATCGAGCGTTACCGCTGGGCGCAGGAAATTGTCAGGGGCTGGGAGTTGGACGTCGAGTTCGCCCTGCGACAGGACCGGGAGTTTTTTGAGCGCATTATCCCGGAGCTTACACCGGGCACCCACTACGGCCAGAACTGCCCGGTATGTGCGCTCAAAACGGGGAAAAAACAGGGCGGCAACCTGGTGTGGAGCGTAACCTCACCGGACAAGATCAGGTGTAGCGATTGCGGGACCGTGTACCCGAACGACGCTTACCCTGAAACCGGAGTAGTGAACTGCCCCCGCATGGGCCAGACCTTCACATACTACCAGACCCCCGCAGAACTGGCGCTGGGGGATGATGCCACCACCGAGGAGCGAGCCCGGCATGCCCTGATCGGCCTTGGTGGGCATCCCCGTGCTACCAGCTTCACTGATGTGATCCGTTACCGCCGTGTCCAGTGGGCATGGGGCAAGGCGATCACCCTGGCCAAGCTCTACGCCCTTACCGGCAAGACGGAATATGCCGAACGCACCGCATGGATCCTAGACCGCTTCGCCGCGGTTTTTCCCAATTATCTGTATCATTCCTACTATGGCGACATCGCCGACTTGCCTCCGCCGGACGTAGCCGCAGAAATGGGGTCGCGTGGGCGGGCACAGTGTCGCTATGGCGGCCGCTTCAGCCCCGATGCCATTCGCAATGCTTACGACTTTAGCAAGCGCAGTGACGAGCAAGGCGAGTACTCAACGATCCAGGCAGGCTTCTGGGGCGCCGGCCGGATGGCATGTCACGGCCATGGCAGCGATGCCGGACCGCTGCTGAGCATGATAGTAGCCTATGACCTGACCCGCGAGGCGCTCTATCGCGATGGCACACCAGTCTATGATCAGCAGATGCACCGGCGCGTAGTCGAAGACTTGATCCTCGCCGGAACCGCTGACGTCGAGCACTGGAACTCGAAGACCAACAAGGGCGTCGCCACTTATACCGTTAGCGCCGCCGTCGGGCTGCTGTTTGAGCAACCCGAGCGGATGCGCAGGGCCCTCAACGGGTTCAACTTGATACTGGATGATGCATACCATTTCGACGGGTTCTACTCTCAGTCGCCGGGCTACGCAGTCCACAACTTCAGCAACATGGCTGAGTTGCCAGACCTGCTGTACGCCTACAGCGACCCCGAGGGCTATCAGCCGCAGGAGGGCGCGCGCCTGGAGAACCTCAACCCCTTCAGCGACGGCCGCTTCGGCCTCGTGCTCGAGGCCATGGTGAAGATGCTGGCACCAGGTAACCGCCTGCCGACCATAGGTAGCACCTCGGCGGACAGGGACATCAGCCCGCTGTACGCAGAGGTGATGGCTGCGCGTCTTGGTGGACCGTACCCGGCTCTGCTGGAGACGATCCAGGGCGTGCCGTTAGCGGAACAGGGCACTGCGTATGCGCTGTGGTATCGCGACCCGGATCTGAAGCCCAATGGGCCTGCGCCTCTGCCCCTCCGCTCTGAGTGGTTTCCCGGATGGCAGGTTGGCGTTCTGCGCGGCGAAACTAAACCCGCCGGCGACACCGCCCTGTACCTGGTGGGCAATGAACATAACTGGACGATCGAGACCACACATCGCCATCGCGACATCCTGAGCCTGATCTATTACGCATTTGGTGAGCAGATGCTACACGACAGGCACCAGGGACACCCGTCTTTTCGGGGTCCGCTGCCGTCTGACTGGCCGTCGCAGTGGTCCCCGCACCTTCTCACTCACACCCATAATGCCGTGGTGGTTGATGAGCAAAACCAGTGGCCTTACGGCTCCGGCTGGCAGGCGCGCACATGCGGCTCGCACCTGGAGTTATTCGGCGTCGGCCCTGGCGTGGAGTTGGTGCAGGCATCCGCGTTCAACATCTACCGCCAGTGCGAGGAGTACCGCCGTACCGCGACCATGGTGCAGGTACCTGGAGACCACACCTATGTAGTCGACTTCTTCCGCGTCCGGGGCGGCCAGACCCATCAGTATATCCTCCACCATAACGGCACGCCGGTTGCACTCAAGCCTGCCGACCCTGAACCACAAGCAGTAGAGTTATCACAGGTCTGGAGGGGGCTGCTCACCGACCCGAGGCAGGTCACTCCTCAATTGCCGCACACCGTCACATCCCAATATCGCGGCGTGTCTCTTGATACCACGGTCCTCAACACCACCGACACTGTGGACCGCATAATCCTCGCAGCAGCGGAGGGCGACGAGGAGTCCCCCCCGATCCACCAGGTACTGGTCGAGAACCGCGCAGCGGAGGGTGTGGAGGCACTGATCAGCGGCTTCGCGACGCTGATGGTGCCCTACACGACCGAGGCATCACCGATGCTATCTGCGCGGCTTTTGGAGTGCGACACCGATTCCGGGGCGATGGCCGTCGAGGTGCGTCTGCGGGAACGCACGGACTACATTATCTCCACTCTGGACCAGCATCCGCGCCAGTACGGTCCGGTGACCGCATCCGGCCAGTTCGCCTTCGTATCTCTGGATGACGAGGGACAGGTCCTTAACGCCTACCTGCTGGCCGGCACCAGCCTGCAGTGCGGTCAAGTGCACCTGACCTTGCCGCAACCGAACTACACGCTACGGGTGGCATCCGTTTCCGACCGCACCTTCCACCTCGTCGAGCCGCTGCCGCCTGGTTTAGCCGCCGGCACATACCTGCTGGCAGAAGGGCCCCATCCTCTGCAGCAGGGACTACCTCGCCCTCGCACCGGCTTTGAAATAGAGACCACCACTGCCGACTCGATTACAGTGCGCGACTACCCTCCGCTCGAATGTGACGAGGTAACCATACTGAACTCAATGTGCATGCACCGGGACAACTGATGCCCAAAGCCTGATCACTGCGGTGAGTAGTTACTTCTTTTTCGTACGCCGGCAGGAACTGCATGAGCCCTGGGGAAATGCGCAGTGCGTAATCAATACCAAGCGCAGGAGTATACAATAAATACCGTGTCTTTGCAGGACAGGGCGTTTTGAAACTGCAACTGGTTCATGATATGCAAGCGCTCATACGCCAGTCACAATGTTGCACACCGGATCAAATCATCCGTTAGGGGTATTTCAGATGCAGATAGGTTTTGCCAGAAATGACATCACACCACGAGTAGGGGTCGAGCTGTGCGGCTTCGGGCCATTCCTGAATCGGCACTCGATCGCCGTCCGCGACCGGCTGTGGGCCCGAGCGATGGCGTTCCGCGACGCGGACAGGACACTGCTCGTTGTCAGCAATGACATCATCCAACTGGAGCGCTCTTCCACCGCGCGCGTGCGCGAGGCCGTCACCGCCGCGACAGGCATCCCGGCGGAGGCGATTATGGTCCATTGCACTCACAGCCATAGCGGCCCTGCTACCGGAACGCTCGCAGGTTGGGGCGCTCAGGACCCGCCATACCTGGAGGTACTCCCCCTGCGAATCGCCGATGCCTGTATCCGGGCAGTCGAGAATCTGACGGAAGCGACGCTGGCGCACGCAGAGGTGCCCTGCGAGGGGATCGGGCTCAACCGGGAGTATGACAGCGACGCTCCGCCACTTGAGGACGTATTGGGGGATGACTGGCGGCCTGCGAAGCCGGAACTGACCGACACCACCTGCCATGTCATCACTGCGCATGCCGGCCAGCGCTTGCTGGGCTTCGCCAGCTACTTCGGCTGCCATCCGGTGGTCTGCTGTGCGCAGAGCCGCTACATCCATGGGGACTATGCGGGTGTCGCAACGAATCTGCTGCAGCGGGAAGCCCCTGGCAGCGTGGGCCTCTTTCTGCAGGGCGCGCAGGGGGATGTCAATAGCTGCGTGGTTCATAAGACCGAGCAAGAGTCTCTACTGGCGCTTGATGTCATCTCCGCACGCTATGCCAATGCAGTGCGCGAGGGTATCAGGCAGGCCCAGCCGATGGATGTCGCCGGGCTGAATTCGGCGCTGCGGGAGGTGACCTTCAGCCGCAAGCGGATGAACGTGGAGCAACTCAAGCAGAAACTGGCGGAGCATGAGGCTGTTCTGCACGCTCCGGGCGCGACCGATGAGAGCCGTGAGTTGCGCATGGCGATGGTATATGCGCTGGCTTACCGCAAGCTGATTGCCGCCGCAGAGGCCGGTGAGAGCCTGGAACCGACGACGGAGGTCCAGGGCCTCCGGATCGGGCCGCTTACACTGCTAGGAGCGCCATTTGAGATTTTTCAGGCGGTGAAGAACGATGTGGTCACGGGGTCAAAATCGCCCGTCACGCTGGTGATGGGGCTGACCAATGACCAGCTCGGCTACGCGCCGGATCGCCAAACGGCTCAGCGCGGCGGGTATGCCGCGGATGTGGTGCCATTCATGCTCGGCTCACTCCCATTCAGCGATATCCATGCTGAGCTGGTGCGGGAATTGTTGACGACGGAGGCCGAGCTGATGTAGGGCCGCTAAGACGGAAGCGACCATTTTGATGCTCGGAGTTGGCCTAATGCGAGCCACGGCTGACGTCCTCTCGCATTCGGTAATGTTGTTTATGTTCCTCGTCGGTGGACTCGACTACACCGTCTTTGACGACGATGTTGATATTGTCGGCCTCGTACAGCACTCCAACGTCTTCAGCCGGATTGCCCGTGACAACAAGCAGATCCGCCCTCTTGCCCGACTCAATGGTTCCAAGTTCATCCAGCCGACCGTAAGCATCGGCATTGGTGCGCGTGGCGGCACAGATGGCCTCCATGGACGAGAGCCCACAGGCAACCAACTCCTGCATCTCATACATTGTACGGTCGCCGTAGTCCCAACTGCGCGGATTGCCGGGGTAATCGGTGCCGACGGCGAGCTTCACACCGAGCTTCCTGGCCAGGCGGACGCCGGCTCGGTGGATCGGCTGTGAGATCTTCATCTCTCTGGTTTGCCAGGGCTCGTCGGCAAGTCCCTTGATGTTGCGCTCACAGGTGACGGCGAGCGTCGGCATATAGAACAGCCCTTTTTCCTTGATCCCAGCAATAGCGGCTTCGTCTATGAAGGCGCCATGGTGAATCTGGTCCACTCCGGCTTCGATGCAGTAGCCGAGGCCTGGTTGTGTGTGGCAGTGCACGACTACCGGCACTTCCCAGGCGTGGGCTTCCTCTGCGAGGGCTATCAGTTCTTCCTGCGTGTAATTGGGCGAGGCGCACTTCTCATGTTTGCCGACGAATCCTCCAGAGGCAGCGGTCTTAATGAAGTCGGCTCCTGCCATGACCATCTCGCGCACGGCCTTCCGGATTTCCCACGGACCGTCTGCGGCACGGAACTTCACATGTCCGTTCGTGCACGTGACGACACATCCTGCCACGAGGCGCGCGCAACCACGTACAAGCCCCTCCTCGATGTCGTCGCGCAGCCGGATCCCGGCGGTGTTGGCCGACACACTGCACACGGTGGTGATGCCGCGCTGCAGCGTCAGGCGGAGCACACGCTGTGCATTGGCGTCGCCGCCCACGTGGGCATGGCCCTCGATGATGCCGGGCATGACGCTCTTGCCCGTAGCGTCAATGCTCTCTGTTCCGGCGGGGATCGCGACTTCATCTGCCCTGCCGACGGCCTCGATGCACTTGCCTTTGATGACCACGACGCTGTCTGGCACCGGCTCGCCTCCGTTGCCGTCGATGAGCAGCCCGTGGACAACAGCCATGTACTCGCTCATTCCTGCCTCCCGTGTCTGTGGGACACCATCCGTGTCTCGAGACGCGCTCGTCTCGCGTCGCCCCGTTGGGAGCGGTCCCTATTCGGTGGCCCCGAAGGCCTCGTGGAATACCACCGCGCCGTGGGGCACATCGTCGCCGAACGGCAACGCCTGGAAAACTTCCGGCGGCACACCCTCGAGCGTCAGCTCCGGCAAACTCCGGAAACCAAACCGCACGTAGTAGTCGGGGTCGCCGACAAGGACGCACCCTTTCCCGCCGGATCCTTTCAGCAAGCGCAATCCCTCATTGATCAGCGCCGAGCCGATGCCCTGCCGCTGGTATTCCGGTAGCACAGAAACCGGTCCCACACCGTACCAATCGCAGCTCGCATCAGAGATAGTCACCGGCGAGAACGCTATGTGGCCCACGACCCTTCCCCCGATCTCAGCAACCAGCGAAATGGTAAGTGCATTGGCGACCCGCAATGCACTGATGATGAACTGCTCCGTGTGATCTCCGTGCGGGCAAGTCCGGAATGCTGCGATGGTGACTTCCGTGATCGCGTCGCCATCTGATGCCTGCTCGTCCCTGATAGTCATCATCAACTCCGTGCTTGTCCACAACTCATTGATTGCGCCAAATCCCGCAAATTCGGGGCACACCACACTTACTTGAAGAGCCGGAAGGCATCCGACTCCGGCAGGCGCCCCATACACCCACAGTCGTGTAGCCGGGCTGGACTAGCTATAGTGTCCCGGGGCATCCCGTGCGCCATCTCCTGCAGGCCCACCTACAACTGCGCGAAATGCCTTTTCACATCATCGAGACCGCGATTGACCTTCTCGACCGCCTCCAGCAACTGGTCGAGGTATGCTCTGTCACCCAGCAGCCGCGTGTGGCTCATCACCACCGCCGTCTCGTTCTTGGCCTGCTCACAGCCGGGCAAGCGCAGGGCAGCGTAGTCCTGCGGTAGGTCCCGGCGGTACGGGATCGGGCTGGTGCGATCGTACAGGTTAAGCAGGGGATTGCGGTACACCAGCTCATAGGTCTCGCCGGCGCTGAAGCCCTCCGCGGTCAGGGCCTGAAGATACTGGCTGCGACTTATCCCCTCGGCTTTCTCCGGCTCGAAAACCATGGTCATGGCATAGTACGCCTGGCGGGTGACCCGGGGATCGCGCCGGGCCGCCCGCAGCGGTCCCCCGAGCTTCTCCAGCCCCGCGGCCAGATACTGGACGTTGGCATCGCGCTGCTGGGTCTGCTCGGCCAGCCGCGACAGGCCGCCGCGCAGCAGCACGCACTGCATCTCGGTGATCCGGTAATTGTGGCCATAGTGCCCGGCAGGCTTCATGTCCGGCGACGGCGTCCACCCCACCTGCTTGAGCGCGAAGGCGGTCTGGTATGCTTCCTCATCGCGACAGGTGATGAACCCGCCCTCGCCGCTGGTAAGCACCTTTGACTGCTGAAAGGAGAAGCTGCCGGCGTCGCCGAGGGTCCCAGCGCTGCTTCCACGCCACTGGCTGCCGTGCTGGTGGGCCACGTCCTCGACAATCCTCAAATCATGCTTGCGCGCCAACTCCCCGAGCGCGTCCATGTCGCACATGCAGCCGTACAACTGCACGGGAATAAGCGCTCGGGTCCGTGGCGTAATGGCCGCGGCTACCGCCTCAGGATCAATGCACAGCGTCTCGGGATTGATGTCCACTAACACGACCTGCGCGCCGATGTCCAGAGCGGCCTGGGCGGTGGCGACCCAAGTCAGCCCCGGGACAATCACTTCATCGCCGGGCTCTACCCCGACAGCTTGTAGAGCGCATTGAATGGAGACCGTGCCGTTGGATACGCACATGGCGTAGTTCGCGCCGAGGAACTGCCGGAAGTCTTCGGTGAAGGCTGTTTCATGCGGGCCCATCCAGCTCCATTTGCCGGACTGGACGACTTCCGCCATCCATTGGACCTCCTGTTCGCCGGTGATCGGCCAGGGGGCAGACTGGAGCGTGACAGCGGGGCTGCCGCCAGTGAGCGCAAGTTGTTCAGTCATCGAGAAATACCTCCAAATTGAGTTCGCATTGAGACGCAGACTATCACTCTGGGCCCCCGAACGCAACAGACATGTGTTGCGAAAATTGACATTTAGTGCTATTTTGCTGCTATGGAAAACCGTTTCTTCTCTGCTCCGCTTCTGGACGTACTGCTCGCCCCATCGCGGTGGACGATTTTCGGTCCATACTGCAATCCGCCAGTTCCACCGGTTACGGCGCCTGAGCACGATGCGTGGATGGCAAGCCACTCCCACCGACATGCTCATGTCGAGGTGATGGTGGTGCTCCGGGGCCAAGGGCATCACGGCTACCAGGGGCAAGTTTACCCCTTCTGCCCGGGAACCGTGTTTTGCTTCGGTCCCGGGGACCGGCACGACGTGCTGATGCCGGCCTGGGCCCCGGAAGCCGACCTTCTCTGGGTGAACGTGACGGCCCAAGGATTCACCGCGCGGTTGCTGTCGTTTCGCCGCAGTGTCCAGGGACGGCACAATCAACTGGCGCATTTGCTAATGGCGGAGGACACCGGCTTGCTGGGCCCGAATCCGCTGCTGCATCTGCGCTCTATCGAGAAGTCGCAACCGCCGGTGCGGCCGCTCTTAGTGCGGGCCGGGCTGGAGTTGTTGATCGCGGCCATAGTTGAGCACGGGTTCGAGCCGGAGTCATCCGGCAGGGAGCCGCAGTCGCGCCGCGTCATCCGCATGGTGGAAAACTACATCCACGAACTCGGTGGGGCAACCAACTTAGACGAATGCGCTCGGCTCGCCGGATACAGCCGGTCGCACTTCATGCGGCTGTTCCTGGAGTGCACGGGGTCGCGCGTCAAGCCATATATTGATGAATGTCGCCTCGCGCGAACCGCGGAACTGGAGCGCGATGGCTATAAGCAGAAGCAGATCGCGGAGTACTTCGGCATGTCACCATCATCATTTTCGCGGTGGTATAAGCGAGTGCAGCGGCACTGGCCCGTCTGAGCACCGCTGACCGGACCCAAAGTAACTGCCTCGACATCATCATCCCGGGACCACCAGAGTCAATTCAACACGCGGTTCCCCTTGGGGGACAGCCTGCTATTCAGCCGCCGGCACCTCCCATGAAAAAAGGTTCACCCCGCCGGCAAAGTACAGTCGGCCGTCCAGATATGCCCCGCCATTGCCAAGGCTGCGCGGCCCGTCGGCCCCCCCGATCTGGGCTGACTGGGACGCGTCCAGATAGGCCCCGCTGTTGCCGAGGTTGCGCGGTGCTTCGGCCAGCAGAGTCAGCTCGTAGGTTTCAGGATTCAACTGTGCTATTCCCTTGACGAATAGTATGAAGATGCGACCGTCGGGTGCCTGTATGAAGATGCGGGGGCCCTGTTGATGGACAGTGGGCCCGAAGTCCGTCTCCAGGTCTGCTAGATGTACGATGGTTCGCTCTACGGGATCAAAGACAAACAGGCGCGTGCGGTCCACGATGCCGATGATCTTGCCGTCAGGCCCGAGGACCATGTCGTTGTAGCGCTGCGCATCCTCGATGAGCGCGCCGTGCCACTGAACTGTCCTGCTCTCCATGTCAAGGATGTACAACTCGGCCACTTCAGCCTTGCGGACTCCGCCCAATGCCGGCTCTCTCGAGGTGCCGCCTACCAGCGTGCCATCCGGTAGAGCCACCAGGCTAGACTGCGAGTGCCAGGGCACCAGTTCCTCGTGCTTGATGATCTGAGCCGTCTCGGTCTCGATGTCGTAGAAAACTAAGCCGCCACCCGTATAGCCGTAGCCGGGGGTACCCCCGTAAATGATGTGACGGCCGTCAGGGTGCGCCAGTATTGTGTATGGCCGCCCGACGTGCGGATGGGCCCGTGTCTGAGCCAGATAGCGCGGGTTGCTGTCAGGATCATTTCTCTGAGTCGGCACCCATTCGCTGTTCGGGTCCCATTCGAGCAATACGCCCTCGGTATAGCTGGCTATGTAGAAGCGCTCCTTTGTGGTCGCCACTGCGTTCCACTGCCCGTAGCAGTCGCGCCGGATCCATTCGTCAGTGCGCGGGTTGTAGCTGAAAAAGCGCTTTGGGTGGTAGGTGCCGCCAGCGATGGTTCCATCCTGGGCCACGGTGAGACCCATGCAGGAAGAACCTCCCCCACTGACTTCGAACTCCAACTTACGGGTGCCGCCGGTCTGGGGGTTCTCTACAACTAAGCGGCCTTCGGCCAAGTTTAACTCCTTGACCAGTTCACCATTGGGCAGGTTATAGTGGCGCAGGCCCTGGCTACCAGTGATGATCGGCTTAGGCTTCACACTCGGTGCGCTGTCGAGTCTTGTCGCCTGACCGTTGTGCAACTCGAACCACTGCCGCCCCTGCTCACCGACGGGGGCATAGCCATAGACTTTGCCGTCTACTGCCCTGTGTACTGCCACTCCGCCCTCGCCCACGACCTCGGCCTCAGGGATGACGGCACTGACCTCACTCGTCTGCGGATTAAGCATGAAGATCTGCCCCACCGCCAGGCCGATGGCGATGTACACCCAGCCCTGATCGTCTGCCGCCATCGAGCGCGGGTACTGCGCTGACGGATGTTTACTCACCTGTCCCCAACTGTGGAATTGCCCACTCGCCGGATCGTAGCTGACCACGTCGGCGTCGGGGTAGATGGCCGCCCAGATGCGTCCGCCGTCGTCTTCGGTCATGCTCATAGCCGCACGGGAAGGCCCCTCCTGCACGACGCTGAACTCTCGCTTGAGCGGGTCGAACTCCAGGAAGTGGCCGCCCATGTAAGTATAGTAGCGACCCTGACTTGACAGAATGGAAGCGAACGGGCAATCTCGCTCGATCGGTCTGGGAATCTCCTCGATTGCGCCGGTCTGAGCGTCTATTACGCCCAGGGCATAGGCGTAGCGATTATCGAACAGCCAAACCAGCACGACGTTTCTGCCCTCACCATCCACGGTGCAGACCGTGCCACGGCTCACCGTCACGTCGGCGAAGGGCCCGTGGTCGCGGAAGCCGTTGCCGAGATTTCGGGTTTGGGCAGAGGCCATTTGCACGCCAAGAGTAACCATCACCATTGCCGCAATCGCGATCACTTTCAGCACCTCACTCTGTTTCGGACTTGCTGTGCCCACGACATATCATCTCATCTTCGACCACTGACAACTGCTCACCTCTTTGGTCGAATTCCGGCCTTTGCAAGGCGGTGTTTGCCACACCTCTAAGGCGCGTACCGGCTGGCATTGATGTGCAACAAGAATCAGACTGTGTGCAGGCCCTGTGCATCCCCAAAACCCCAGGAAAGGGTACCAGCCCATATCCTTTTCTCCGACAGGGCTCGTGCTTTCCTCCCTCACGAGTTCCATTTGTTTTTTTCTGCTCGCCCTTCCCCGGCGCAGCCGCATCTCGTTGCAGGCGGAGATTGCGACTTTGAGCCATAAACTGACCGTCTGAACTTACCAAATCAGACCGTGCTCGGTATAGTGGCGTTACCCGTCATTTTTGATAAAGGTGTCCTGGTATGGAACGGCGAAGAACAAGGATATGCCTCCAGTAGTCACTATGGACGCGGGAACGGCTTTCCGGGGAAACTGTTCACTAGCAGCAATTTCATCACAGCGGTTCCGGGCCATACGCATCGGCCTCGGCCGCGCACAGCCACTGTTGTGTAGAGAAGCCGTCGCGTGGCCGGTCCACCCCCTCACCGCTGCGCCGTTTTTATAGGCCAATCAGGACACAAGGAGTCACTATGAGCAAACGACCGAATCTTCTTCTCTTTCTACCCGAGACTGTACGTGGCGACGCCATTTATGGCCCGCCGGAAACTCGGGCGGTTACCCCAAACTTCGACCGATTGCGTTCCGAAGGCGTAGCATTCACCCAAGCCTACTCGCAGATGGCCTATTGCACGCCAAGTCGGTGCTCTATGTTCACCGGGCGGTACCCGCACACGCATGGTCACCGGTCAATCTGGCACCTGCTGCAGCGGGGTGAACGCAATCTCTTCCAGGATCTCAAGGAAGCAGGGTATTCGAATGTGGTGTTCGGCAAGAACGACTTGATTGCTTCCGACTTCGCTTCGGAATGCTTCGACGAGTGGGCTACCCGAGTGCAGCCCGACCTGAACAGTACGCGGATTGTGCCATCGCCGACAGCGGAGCGCCTGAACTCAGCCATGTACAATGGACTTCGCGAGGGCGAGTGCCACGATGGCGATTGGGCTCTGACCGAGAGCGCGCTGCAGTTTCTGGATGAGGACCACCAGCAGCCCTGGTGTCTATTCCTGCCGTTGAGCTTCGCGCATCCATGGTACGCAGTCGAGGAGCCGTACTTCTCCATGCATGACCGCGACGCACTTCCGGCCCCGATTCCGCCCGTTGAGGGAGAGTCTGTACGCGCTTACCGCAAGCTCTACCGGGATTTCGCTTTCCCGAACGGAATTGACGAAGCGGATTGCCGCGAGATCAAAGCAGTCTATTTCGGCATGGTCAGCCGCGTTGATGCGCAACTCGGACAGATCCTGGGTAAGTTGGCCCAACGAGGGCTGGAGGACGAGACGATTGTGGTTGCGCTCTCGGATCACGGTGATTACGCCGGGGACTTCGGCATGGTGGAAAAATGCCCCTACGGCTTCGAAGACTGCCTGCTGCGCGTCCCGCTGATCTTCCGTGTGCCTGGAACGGCCTCACGCGAGGTCAATGCCCTGTGTGAGATGAACGACCTCTACGCCACGTTGATGGAACTCACCGGGCTGGAACCAAAGCACTATCAACTGGGGCAAAGTCTCGTTCCTGCTATCAACGGCGACGCGGCCACGCATCGGGATGCCGTTTTTGCCGAAGGCGGGCGACTGGCCGAAGAAGACCACTGGGGCATTGAGGGGCTTTCCCCGGAAAACTGGTACGCCAAGCGCAGGGATATTGTCAACCAGAACCCCGATGTCTCTCTCAGCCGCTGCGCCATGATTCGCACGCGCGATTTTTCGTACACGTACTGTACGAACGACGTGGACGAGCTCTTCGACTTGCGTCGTGATCCGGATGGTGTCGTGAATGTGGCGCTGTATGAGGATTATCACAAGATCCGCACACAACTCCGCGACCGGCTGCTGCAGTGGATGCTTGAAAGCAGCGACACGCTTCCCCTTGAGCAAGGCTCACGGCAATGGCCGTGATGCGGATCGGTTCGGCGCGCAGACCACGGACTGCAATCCATGCCCCTGTTGTACCGACGACTATGTCATGCTGCGCCGTTTCGGCCCCCCAACTACTCCTCGGGCATAGGTATGTACCTGTCTGTGCATTCAGAGTGCCTACGACGCAAGCCCTCAAACACTGATTCGTCGGAGTAGATTACCAGCATCTCCACGGGATTGGCCGATGCCCTGAACGTCACCGTCGTGCGGTCAATTTCTGCCGGGATGTCGGGCAGGCCACCCGGGAAGCGCATGCGCACCACCCCGGCCGCCCTCATGAACGCCGGCAGTGTCACTCGCACTGTGGCTGTCGGCGCCTCGGCGCGCACGAACTGCTCCGCCGTGGACTGGAAGTCGCGGTTGACCAGGATCACTACCAGCGCCTTGTCGCCACACAGCACCAGGCTACTCAGGTAGTTGCCCCCGTCCACAGATGGCTTGCCCACCGGAACGCCGATTGACAGCAGCGGCAGCACCTGGTGCAGAATGCCGTTCACCTCGCCCACGGCATTCCACATGGCAGGGTGTTTCAGCAGTCCCCGGTCACCATGAGCGGGATACCACTGCAACGACTTAGCCCCCGTCGCCAGGGCCGTGTACACCTCCATGCGCATCTCGTCAGGCTCGAACTCGCGTTGCTCGTTGCGGCAGTACCCCCCGTTGAGATAGTAGAACGGGCGCGGACGAGAAGCCGCCTGGGTATGGATGACGTGGTCCTCAGTGCTGCCGATAAGATTGCCGCGACCGATGCCGTATGCGTGGGTGCACATGTAGTCGGCTATCTGCCCGTATATGTACATGTTGCGCGGATAGCCGCCGTGGTCTATCTGTAGATAGGTCGGGGTATCTGGGTCAAAAATGCGGCAGAACTGATTGGCTCGCTCCACATCGCGAGCAATGGAGCCGCGTGGCAGGTCAGTTACATGGTAGCGGCCATCCGGTTCGTCTTCCAGGAAGTACGCCCACAGTGCGCTCAACCCGCGGATGGGAGTGAGCTGCGCGACATCGTTGTAGTACGTCGGCTCGGACTTCTTCTCGCCCGGTTTGAGGCGGGTGCCATAGATGTAGGACCCTCTTAGGCCATACTTAGCTAGCGGTTCGTAGCGCTCTGCCGGCACTGCAGTGAAGGCTACGTTAACATCGAAAAGGTTGTTGCGGTATAGCTCGATTTCCCGCTCGCTGTTGTTGCCCATGATACCCAGCGGCGGAGGGCTAGGCAGGGCGCGGATCAATGATGCCCGCAGTTCGCTGTCCGTGCCTATCGCCACGGCATGAAAGCTGCCGTGTTGCCACGGCGATTGCAGCCCGACCTTCACATGGGTAAACCCTGAGTACTCGGGGTTGATGGTAGCGGTTGCCGGCTTTCCGTCAATCTCCACGCGGGTGATAGTCAAGTCGCGGCCCGCACGGGTACGGCTGTAGATGTGCACCTCGTCAAGCTCCGGGCTGATCCCGACGTACTCCAGCGCAAAGTCGGATTCGGCCATAGAGACTGTTTTGACTATCGGTTCTTGTTCGGCGAAGGCTACTGCGACCTGGTGCTCCTGCGTTTCCGCGGCAGTGGGTGTCAGACGCAGGATCACCTCAGCCACCTGCCCTGGCGGCACCGGGTTGGGGTAAACGCGGTACCAGTCGAGTTGGTCGTTCTCTGGGAAAATGTACTGCTTCCTGACCTGCGAATCCAGGAAGCTTTCGTCACTCGGCCAGACCTTACCGATGGGCTGGTCGTTCAGGGCGACTTCAGCCACTGTGAGCGGCCGGTCGGTGGGGTTGTGCAGATATACGAAGATGGAGCCGGAGTACTCGATAGCGTCGGGCAAGCAATAAGCGGTGTAGCTAACCCCCATTTCCTGTGGCGCTGGTACGCAAGATATTGTGGCCAGCATGGTCAGGACAAACGCGACACACAGCATAAGAACGTTGGTCCGGACTGACATACGTGAACACCTGCCTCGGCTTTATTATTGTTGTGTTGAAGGTCATGACATCATGTGGTCAGGCTACTCAGCTTCAGGGCTTGGTACGAACTGCTCCAAGCATCGGGCATGCGTACTGCGCATCTGCTGTAGCAGCGAATCGTCGGAGTAGATGACCAGGATCTTACCGGCCTGCACCTGCGTGCTGAACTCTACCAACGATGTCGAGAGCTCGGCTGGTACCTGCACTGCTTGCTCCGGGAAGCGCGGCTCAACGACACCGGCAGCCCGGAAAAAGCGCGGTAGCCGTACGCGAACGCTAGCCGTGGCCGGATTGAGCTCAAAGCCTGCCTCGCGATCGGCAGTGAAGTCGAGATTCACCAGGACCACGGCCATCGCCTTGTCCCCACAGAGAATAGATCTGCTCAGGAAGTTGCCGCCCTCGACCCGCGGCTCTTCGACTGGAACGCCGATGGACAGCAGTGGCAGGACCTGGTGTAGGATGCCGTTAACCCGGCCAACCGCGTTCCACATTCGAGGATGCTTGAGCAAACCGGTGGCACCGTGGGCGGGATACCACTGCAGCGATTTGACGCCCTCCGCCAGCGCTGTATAGACTTCCAGATGCATCTCTTCCGGCTCGAACTCTCGGCTTTCGCCGCGCTTGCAGTAGCCGCAGTTGAGATAATAGAAGGGCCGCGGCCTGCTGGCATTGCGGGTGTGGGTGACGTGGTCCTGAGTGCCCGTAACGACAGTCTGGGCGCCGAGCGCATAGGCGTGAGTGCAAACGTAGTCCGGGATCTGGCTGTAGATGTACATGTTGCGAGGGTAACCCCCGTGATCCATCTGGAGATAGGTGGGTCTTGTGGGGTCGAAGATGCGGCAGAACTGATTGGCGCGCTCAACATCACGTGAGATGGAACCACGCGGCAGCGCGGTGCGGTGGTAGCGGCCATCCGGCTCGTCCTCTAGGAAATAGCCCCACAAGGCCTCATGCTCCTTGACCAGTTCAAGTCGCTCAAGCTCCTCATAGGAGTAATAGACTGGCTCGCGTTTCTTCTCGCCCGGCTTGAGTGCGTGGGCATAAGGATACGCGCCGCCCAATCCATACTCTGCCAAACGCTCAAATGTTGTGATCGGAGGCCCGGAACCGAAGGCAATGTTGATTTCAAACAGATGATTGGCGTACTGCTCCAGTTCTCCAGCATGGGTGTTGCCCATGATGGCCAGAGGCGCCGGGTCAGGCAAGGCTCTTATCAGCACCGCGCGCAAGTCCTCGGCAGTCCCGATAGCGACCAGATGGCAGGAACCGTACTCCCAGGCTTCGGGCAACTCAAAATGCGCGTAAGTGTAGCCTGAGAACACATTGTGCACCTCTGCATCTACGGTGCGGCCATCAATCTCGACACGGCTGATTTTCACATCCGCCCCGGGCAGGGCCCGGGTGTAAAGGTGCAACACATCCAGCCCGCCCTCAATCCCGACATACTCGAGGCTGAACGCCGGCTCCTGCATGGCTATGGCAGTTTCTAGCGGGTCGTAGCCCTGCAGCGTCACGCCTATCGTGCTCTCCGGCTCATCAGATGCCTCCGGGACCAAGCGTAGAATCACCTCACCGAGGCCGCCAGGCGGGATTGGGTTAGGGAACACCCGGTACCAGGCCAACTGGTCGTTCTCGATTTCTACGTATTGGTCCCTCACTTCAGGCCCGAGGAAGCTTTCATCGGTGGGCCATATCTTGCCGATGGACCTGCCGTTGAGAGTGATTTCGCTGACGGTCAGCGGGTCTGGCGTAGGGTTGCGCAGGTAAAGGAAGGCGCTGCCGGCGTAATCAATTGCGTCAGGGACATAGTAGGAGGCGTACAAAACGCCGTCCGGAGCCGGCACGGCCGCCCAAGCACCGGAAAACAGCACGGCGACTAGCACAACGGATGATAGTGACACCAAATAGCACTGACGCGACATGAGACTTCCCTCCTAAGAGAATATTGTAGTGGCACGGCATTGGGTGACCAAACACCTACTAAATCGTTGATGTTGATGGGGTCGTAGCCTGCCAGGGCCACATCGAGCTGGTGTTCAGGTTGCTCACAGGCAACGGGCATAACCCGCAGTATCACCTCGACAATGCCACCTACGGGTACCTGGTTCGGACCAACCCAGTCTCACGCGCCTGGAGCAGGCCACATGCAGGTTGATCTGTTCTTCCACATTTCGCTCGGAAAAATCGCAGGGGAACTCCAAGAAACGGCTTTGAATAGCATGAGGGGGGCCCGGACTGCCTGTGCTGCAGGCGCGGGTCCGGCGGCCATTGTCGGGGGAGTAGCAATCGCTGACCAGATCAGGCACGGACGAGAAATCTACTGCCGGCGAAAGCCAACGCAGTAGATGATTGCTGGGGATCAGCTCTTCATAGATCATCGCAACGAAACTGCTCTGACTGCTTTGCTGTCCTTGCATGCCATTCTCCCGGTCAACGGAAATGGCGATGCTGTTCACATATTTTACCCCCCCTCCCCGCAATGTCAAGAGAGTATTGCAGTAGTCTTGAGCTAGTACCATACATCGGTTGGAGTTGATCGCATCTGTGGCTTCTGTGTGAGACTCTTTTTCAGGCACAGAGCGAGTCTAATCAGGGCTCGCATGGTGCTTTAGGAAATCACTCTTGACAGCCGGAAGAATGACTTGTACACTTAGTAAAACGTTTTAGCAAGCGGCTGAAGCGGCGCGGTGACAGCATGGGCACTATTCATGAAGTGGCCAGACTGGCCGGAGTATCACCAACTACTGTTTCAATGGTCCTGAACAACAAGCACGGGACCAGCATTCCCCCTCCGACTTGTGAGCGGGTACTGGCTGCTGCCGATGAATTGGGCTACCGGCCCAACCCCTACGCCCGAGCTCTGGTCGGCTCGAAGGCCCCCCTAATCAAACTGGTGTATCGCCCCCACGAGATGTACATTGGTAACCTCAAGGGTGCCAGCCTACTGGCGAAACTGCGCGCCATGGATCGCGAGATCATGGTCACCGACAGCCTTGTGGAGGACGACCCTGAGGCGTTCGTCGAGGGGCTGCTGTGGGGCATGCCTGAAGCGGTCATGTTTCAGTACGTATCGCGTGGCGACACCCTTGCAGAAGTGTGCACAGCACTTCATGCTGAACACGTTCACTGCATGATCGCCGACTGCTGGGAACTGCCCGACCCACAAGTGCCGTGCGACGCCGTCACTGTGGACCGGCTTGCCGGCATAGCGCTGGGCGTCGGGCACTTGGTTGAGCGAGGGCACCGGGACGTGGGACTGGTGCTGGCGGTAGGGCAGTTCGGCCGACTGCAGGGATACGATGAGACTCTGCACCGTCACGGCATATCGGACCGCTATGTGGCGCGCTTCGACCCCCAGAACGGCCCGTCTGGTCGAACCCGCGAGACAACTGTGGCGATGGCGGCGCAAAATGTCACAACAAATCTTTTGCAGGGTAGCCCTCAGGTCACTGCACTTATGTGTGGCTCAGATATGGCAGCTCTGGGCGCGATGAGAGCCGCCGCCGAACTCGGGTACACGATACCCGAAGATCTGGCGCTGGTGGGGTTCCACGGCGAGCCGTGGACTGAACTGCTGCCGGTACCGCTAACCACTGTAGCCGAGCCAGTGGCCGAAATGTGCGAGCTAGCGACCGAGATTCTTCGCGCCCGTCTTGACAGCGATACTCAACCATGGCTGCGCACGCGCGTAACACCGCATCTACTTGTGCGTCAATCAACTGACTCAATGAGGAGGCTGCAAAATGCGTCGAGGATTCACGCTGATTGAATTGCTAGTGGTCATCGCGATAATTGCGATACTGGCTGCCATCCTATTCCCTGTATTCGCCCGCGCCCGTGAAAAGGCACGCCAGTCGTCCTGCCTGAGCAACATGAAACAACTTGGCCTGGCCCTGAGGATGTACGTTGATGATTACGATGAGACGATGATACCCTACTGCACCAGTCCTCCCGGCATGAGTGAAACGTGGCCCAAACTGATTTTGCCTTATGTCAAAAACTATGCCGTCTATGACTGTCCCAGCGTGCTCACCGCGGGTAGGTTCGATGGTGTGTCGTCTTACAGCGTCAGCTATGGTGGTAATGTCTTTGCCATGACATATCCGCTGAACGTGTGGCTGTATCGAATGTCGGATTTCACCCGCCCTGCCGAGACCTGCATGCTCGGAGACAGTTGCCGCGCCCACCCCACCGATCCCTACGCGATGGACTATGCAAACCATTACCTGGTGCAATTGCATCCGCTGGCCACGCACTCGAGCAATCGCGGCAAGTGGGCCTGCCGCCACAACATGGGAGCCAATTGTGCATATGCCGACGGCCACGCCAAGTGGACGCACCTGTCCACGATTCCGCAGATATCCACTAGCTCCATATTCTGGTATCCCAATGTGCCTTGATCGCAACCGGAGTGCAATGTCTCAGACTGTGTTGCCGCTGCAGGCGTCCGGCGGGAATCTGTCCTGGGTAGTGTCCGCGGTTGCGCATAAGCCCGTGAGAGTGGGTTCGCATACCAAGTCCACGGTAGTGTGGGCTGTTTCGATATTTTTAATGGTGGTGATTGCAGTGACCGGCTCTGCTCCAGGCGTAGCGCAGGAGCCATACAACACGCATCTGTTCACCAACCTGGGCACTGCAGTTAGTCGCAACTCCCTATACAACCACGCCCTCGGCCACGATGAGCAGGGCAAGTCGCGCTACTTCCAGGCATACAAGGGCGAGCCGTGGATACTGCTGTCAATTGACCCACTGACCGGGGAGGCCGAGCAGTACAACGCCCCGCGCACAGGTAACCCTTATGGGATAGTGTTCGCCTCCAACAACAAACTGTACATCAGCACCGGCGGCAGTGGCGAAGATGAGCTGTACTGCTTCGATCCGGCCGTCAAGCGGCTGGAGTTCCTGGGCCGGCCCACCGCAACCGAGCTTGTGGTCTGGACGCTGGCGGAAGGTGAAGATGGTCGCATTTGGGGCGGCACTTACCCCAACTCCAAGCTGGTATCTATAGACCCCGTGACGCACGAATTACACGACTGGGGGCGTATGTCGCCTACGCAGCCGTACGTACGCTTTCTCGACACCCATGGGCCATACGTGTACTGCAATTGCGGCCCCAGCCGGGCCGAGGTGTGGGCGTATGATACGCGAACCGGCGAGAAGACCGAAATATTGCCGGAGCGGCTTCGCCAACATCTACGCTATGGCATCGCACAGAAGCGAGCCGACGGTGAGGTGTATATAGCCGCTGGAGATGAGGTGCTGAGGGTCAATGGCTTGGAGCTGGAGCCTGTAGAAGAGTTGCCGCCTGCCGTGCCCGCCAATCACCAGGGGAGGCCTGACCGCATGGTACTAGAGATGCCCGATGGTACCATCATCACCGCCGACCACCAGACCAGTTCTGACCGGCGCTATTACCTGCAGTCTCCTGGTGGCGAGCGACAGGCGGTGGACTTCGAGTACGAAGGCACTAAGACGGCACTTTGGGCCCTCGAAGCGGGCCCGGACGACCTTGTCTACGGCACTACTCGCAGCCCTATCACGCTGTTCAGAATGAATCCGGCGAACGATAAGGTGACCGTGCTGGGCGATCCGGTAGGCGCAAACGGGCAGGTCTATAGCTGGTTGTGGCATCAGGGCAAGCTGTATATGGCCGCCTATGCAGCCAGCCGTCTGACAGTGTGGGACCCGTCGCAGCCGTGGCAGTTCGGCAGCACACCTGACAGCAACCCCCGTCTGTTGGGTAGTGTGGGTATCGGCAGGCCCGCAGCCCTGATCCTGGCACCTGACGGTAAGCACATGCTCGCCGGAGGAGTGCCGGCATATGGCCGCTTCGGCGGGGTCATCACCGTCATCGAGCCGCAGGCAGCCCAGATCGAGGTCATACCTGATCTGCTGGGCTCCCAGAGCATCGCGTCCATGGTGAGTGTGCCCGATAGCGATCTGGTCTGCATCGGCACTACCTGGCGTGGCGGCTCGGCCTCGGAGGCACCTCAGGGTGACCCGCGACTGCTGCTGTGGGACTTCCCCTCGCGACGGATGGTATTCGAGACGGTGCCGGTGGCCGGTGAGGACAGCATCGTGCAGATGGTGATGGCAAATCAGCGTATCTACGCGACGACAGACGGCGACGGTCACTTGATTGTGTTCGACCCCTACGAGCGGCACGTGCTTTACACCGCCTCGCTGGGCCATGGGCCCGGATGCCTGTTCGGCCTGCGGCACAACCCTGCTGACGGAATGCTATATGCCCTCTCCGGCGACAGCGTGGTCCGCATCCACCCGTATAGCTACAAAATCGAGCTGCTGGGAACCTATCCGGAGCTGGACTGGGGCCTCGGCATAGTGGGGAATCGGGCCTACCTCTACTCAGGCAGCGACCTACTCAGATTCAGCATACCGCCGGTGCCTGTGGACTAGGAAGCTACTGGGGCACATGACTTCGGTGTCGGAAACTGTGGCCGGCCCGCGCTATCTCGACCCGTGGGCGAGTTGGATATGTGTAATGATGGGCGCCCGCGCAAGTTCCCCGCGTAAAATGGCCACATCCACTTCCATGCTCAGGGGCGCAGCGCAGGCTATCCAGGCGTATCTGTGACGCGCATAGATCCGGAGGAATGCGGATATCTGGGCGGCCTCTTGGTTCCGCGCCCAGTAGCAATCGAAAGCTCCCCCGATTCCCCAGCATACCGGTGAGCAGTTTAAGCCGCAGTCGGCCTTGCTTCGTTTCTCTGAGAGCCTCTACCAGCCGCACGTGAGCTGCAGAGAATGCGTGTCCGAGCCGCCGAAGAGGTCATTGACAGCCGTGTGCTTCCAATCATTGATGAAGGTGTAATCTGCGCGCCAGCGGCCCTTGGTATAGCTTGCGCCGAAGGTTGGGCTGTGGTCCGAAACACCGGCGCGCAGGGCCCAGCCTCCGGGCGCCTGGTACTCAGCGCCCGCGTGCCATTCATGGCTTGTGCCCACCACACTTCCCGTATTGATCCGCCCCCGCTGGTACTCCAAAGCGCAGAGCAACTGCGGCGTGAAATGGTAGGAAGTGCCGATGGCGATCTGGGTCGAATCCACGTGCGCGTTGCCGGGCGCGCTAGCCAGCGGGCCGCTGGTGGTGACCTTCTCACGCGAGGCATTCCACAGCAGGCCCAAAAAGTCCCCAGGCTGCCACTCGTAGGCCACACCGAGCCGAGCGCCATAGCTGGCAGTCGCCTCCAGGTTGAAGAGCGTAGGCCCCACAGGAGGCGTGAAGCGTAGCCCGACCCGCTCATTTCCCAAGATGCTCAGACCTACAGTCGCCTTTGGGGCGATCCGGCGCCCATAATCCACCACCCACGCATTAGACATTATGTCCGTGTTGACCGCCCCGACGCCCGGCAGTGCCAGGTCCCCGCCATCGCCGGACATCGTCAGTATCGTCAATTGCAGGCCGTCTTCTCCGGAGCGTAGCGGATGAAAATAGCTGCCCAGGATGCTGGTGACGCTCGGCCCGCGCTCCAAACCTGTGTTGTTGTACCGCAGTCCCGCCGACGGCTGCATTTCTACGCCGGCGAAGGCCGGGTTACTAAACTGCCGGTCGGTCAGGCAACTGAGTTGGCCTCCCATCGCCAGGATGCGGCTGGACGCGGGCGTCCCCATGGCCATGTCTGCCACGAGTCCGTACGTCTCGGGGCCCATCCCCTGTCCCCATACCACGGCACAGCAAATCGTCAGACTCAGATACAGCATGGCACAAGAAGCGAGCAAGCGGCATGTCTTGGCCATCAGCATTCACCGGCTCCCTCTATGATGTTACGTCCGTGCAAACGACACGGCGCGGTTCACTGCCAAGGTTCTGCTTTGCTCTGACTTGTAATTGCCCGTATCAAACACACGTCATTCCTTCACTGGCTCTACAGCCGCCCATCTGAGACAGAAATTCAGAGACAGAAGTTCACCGTTGCGGCCACAGATACCTTCTTTTTCATGACATCTTCACGGCGTTCATATTGCAGTGCCTCACACCGGTGATGACAGCGTTTAGTATAACCAATGTTCCCGAAAGCGTCACAATTCCCTGAACGGGAGATCGCAATTTCGGTGGGACGAATTATGTGTGCCAAGGTCCGCTACTGTGAAGGTGGCATGGGGTGATCTGTCCAATATTACGCTACAGTCGGAGGCCCGCAGACCGGTCTCAACGTTAACATGATGTGGGTGCTTCGCCGATTGCATAGAAGTAATCGCAGCGAATCACAGTTGTAATCCGTGGCGCAAACTTCATGAGAAAGGTTCGGTCAAGATGCGTTACACAGTAGCAGTCACACTGACGTTGGCACTTTTCTTGTGCCTGAGCACGGGGGCCGCATACGCTCAGGCGGATGAGCCGGGGCCGTTGCGGGTGGGCATCGCCACTGTTGATGTCACACCCGACTCGCCGGCTCTGATGCGTGGTTTTGGCGGCCGTAATAGACCATCAGAGGGAGTGGCCAAGAATATACTCGCTCAGGCTGTGGTATTTGACAATGGTCAGACGCGTGTGGCCCTTGTCGCCGTTGACCACTGCTGGATTGAGTACCGCCAGGCGTTGGACTTGCGTACAGCGGCCGAGGCAGCCGGCATTCCCCAGCAGCATCTCATGATCAACTTCTCGCATAACCATTATGGGCCATTCTTCACTGCCTGCGTAGACAGAAGCCCCGGCTTCAACCTGGAATACGATGTGCTGTTCAAGCAGCGGACTGATCCGCTACTTGCCGCTGCGGTGGAGGACCTCAAGCCGGCGCTGCTGGACTACACGGTCGGCTCGTCCACCATGGCTATTAACCGCCGCCAGCTCGATGACGAGAACAAATGGGTCGGCATGCGCCCGGAGCCGCGTAAGCAGATTGACCCCGACGTGCCGGTACTGCGAGTACTCACCCCCGAGGGCGAGGTGCGGGCCGTCATCTTCGGCTATGCATGTCATCCCACCACCATCAGCGGGCAGATGCAGTATCTGATCGGCACTGATTTTCCGGGTCATGCGCGAGACTGGATTGCGGCGGCCTATCCTGACGCCGAGGCAGTCTTCTTGCAGGGCTTCGCAGGCGACATCAAGCCACGGGCGATTAGGCCTCGACCGGGTCTGACACCAAGCCGTTTCGGTGGGGTGCTGGTTGACGAACTTCAGACCAAGCAGGCAGTTGGTTGGGAACTGGGCCGAGCGGTGCTGGCGGCAGTGTCCGTGCCACCACCGCCGGTGCCTGCGGACCGCCCAAAGGACCTCGAACAGGCGCTGGCTACGCCTGTAACGCTGGGCGGCGTTTTGGAACTGGTGGACCTGCCGACTTCGCCAACAGATCCCGCCAAGATGACGCCGGTGCCGTTTCACATGGGGGCTTTGCGCATCGGCGATGTGTACATGTTTTGCGGGCAGGGCGAGATACTGTCCAGCATGGCTCTGCGCATCAAGCGGAACATGCCGGACATGCGGGTGTGGACCAACGCATATTGCCACACCATCGGCGGAAGTTACATTGGTGATGCAGAGTCGTGGGATGAGGGCGGCTATGAGGCGGGACGATACGCCCCACAGGCCGAGGACGTGCTGGTCTCTCACGCGATGCAATTCATCAGAGGGCTGCAGTATCAGCCAATCCACACAGATCCCATACCGCGCACCCATCCGACCTACTGCCCATGACTTGTGTGCAAATAGATCGCTGTAAGAAGAGGTGAACTGAAATGATCATGCGGATGCATGTTGCCGTACTGCTGGTGGGCTCACTCCTGGTGGGCACCGTGGGATGGTGCGAACCAATCGGTATTGACACTCCGCCGTACACTTCACGCGGCCAGGCGATGCTTCCCATCCACGCCGTCGCCGAGTGGCTAGGCGCCCAGATCGAGGCCGATGAGACCGCCGAAACCTTCATTATGCGATACGACGATGTTGAACTGCGACTTCGCGCAGGCGATCATCATGCCCTGGTGAACGGTGAGCAGGTGCCAATAGATGGCCGACCTACTATGGAATGGAGCCATGTGGAAAGCCGCGAAGGGAATTTGTACGTGCCAATGGTGTTCACAGGCGAGACGCTTGGCATCCAGGCCAAATGGTTCACCACTGCGGGTGGTTTTGCGACCCTGAGTCTGAAAGATAACGATGAAAAGGTAGCAGCAGTGGCCCAGTTCCCGCTGCACTGGGCGGCGGCAAATGGGGAAACCGAAGTTGCTAAGATGTTGCTCGACCACGGCATAGAGGTCAACACCCAATGCAAGAGTGGCTGGACTGCGCTGTACTGGGCGGCGCATTATGGCCACACCGAGACGGCAAAGCTATTGTTGGACCGAAATGCGAATGTCAACGCCAAGGACCCGACGCTTGGGTGGGCGCCGCTGCACTTTGCCGGCTACAGGGGACACGCGGACACCGCTACACTGTTGTTGGAGCGCGGCGCCGATGCCAATATCGCGAACGTGTGGGGCGAGGTGCCACTGCACTGGGCAGCCAGGCGGGGCCACACCGATACCATTGCGGTGCTCGTGGAAAAGGGCGCCAATGTTGACGCAGCAGAGTCCGGTGGGCTTACTCCCCTGCACTTTGCTGCCACCTGGGGACATCCGGAGGCGGTCAAGCTGCTGCTGGAGAAAGGCGCCAACGCTTCGACCGAGACGCACTGTGGCCGCACTGCGTTATACTGGGCCAGAAAATGGAACCACAGCGACATTGTCGAGCTCCTCGTAAAAAACGGCGCCACCCGTTAGCACCACAGGAGCTTACTGCACCCATCTGGCCGGGCGACTACCATGCTCCATGGTGTGCCGGCAGCTACTGATGGATAAGGGAGATGGCCGTGATCAGCGGCATCATTGACTTCCATGCGCATCTGGGTAAGGTGATGCACGATTATCCGCCTCTGACGGTGGAGAAACTGCTGCGCTTCATGGATGGGCACGGCATCGAGAAGTCAGTGGTGCTGCCGCTGGTGAATCCTGAAGAGGAAGACTACCACTACAGCACCGCAGAAGCGCTCGCGGACTGCCTCCGGTATCACGACCGACTTATTCCTTTCGCCAATGTAGACCCGCGTCGAGGCAGCAATGACGGCAATTACGACTTCTACCCGGTGCTCAAGCACTGCGCCGATGAAGGCTGCGTCGGCTTCGGCGAGATTCTCGCCAATTTGGCAACTAACGATCCGCGCATGAAGGGCATCTACCGGGCTTGCGGCGAGTTGAGCTTCCCCGTAGTCTTCGACTTCCGGCTCGGCACCGTAGGCGTGATTGATCCGGTCGGTATGCCATATCTGGAAGAGTGCCTGGGCGAGTTTCCACAGACCGTCTTCGTCGGGCACGGGCCGGGCTGGTGGGCAGAGATCTCCGCCGATGTCACCGCAGAACAAAAGGCCGGCTATCCCCACGGTCCGGTAGTTCCCGGCGGCAGCATCAGTCGGCTCCTGTCGGAGTACCCCAACATGTATGCCGACCTGTCCGCAGGCAGTGGCAGCAATGCCTTCAGCCGGGACCCCGAGTACGCCCGTGACTTCGTGCTCAGGCACCGCAAAAAGCTGATGTTTGGAACCGACCGCTTTGTGCGCGAAGAGGAGCCGGTGATGATTGACCTGCTGCTGCAGATGGACCTGCCCGAAGAGGTGCAAAGGATCGTCTTCAGAGGCAACGCCGAGCGTCTGCTGAACATGTGATGCCACCCGCTAACCGGGCGTCGCGTGCGGACGGACACGGGTGTGTCAGTCCCGGGTGAGACAACCAGCACGCAGCGGGCGTTTATATCCTCCAGCTCGGTACCGCCCGCACACTCCATGATCACACTAGTGCAGACGGCAGGCAGTGAGATGAGCAAAGTTTGCATTTTCTCTTCATCTCACGGGCGCGAGTTAACTTTGGCAACAGTCTCATCCAGTGAGCCCATGCACTGAGGGAGGTGCCGTTATGATGCAAGTGAAGATGTCCGGCGCTTTGGAGACAGCCGTATTGCTCTTTTGGGCAGCAGCAGTCAT
>Ga0180431_10002012_pt1 | contig 27591 bp, 17 predicted proteins | sample SS_ome_11_FD_132459 | JGI IMG/M metagenome (GOLD analysis project Ga0180431, IMG submission 132459) | Hypersaline lake sediment archaeal communities from the Salton Sea, California, USA - SS_1_MS_1 metaG | ecosystem: Environmental > Aquatic > Non-marine Saline and Alkaline > Hypersaline >... | reverse complement strand
TCGGGGACAACAGCGAGGACGTGCTCGGTAAAGGGCGTTATCTCCTACTGATCGCGGCCGCGTCACTTACCGGCGACATCGCACATATTATTAGCGATCCAAGCTCGACAATTCCCTGCATTGGCGCCAGCGGCGGCATCTCAGGCGTCATGGCCTACTATTGCCTGCGCTTCCCCAAGGCCAGCATGGACTTTGTCGTGTTCTTCCACTGGATCTGCCTGCCCGTCGGCGTCATGTTTGCCTTATGGGTGGCGTTGCAAATCATCGAATTCATGATGCAACCGGCCGGAATCGCCGGCGTCGCGGTCTTTGCACACCTCGGCGGCGCCGCGGTTGGTGTCCTGTTCTGGTTGTGGGATCGTTACTCCTTATCCACAACGAATTGAGCCAGTCATGATGAGGCGAGTGAGTAGTGTCACGGTCATCTCGCTCCCGATTTTATCCTAATCCTGCTGGCGGATTCGGATACTTCTGGCGTGAGCGTCCAGCCCTTCGACCTGGGCCAGTCGGATGACATCGTCGGCGCTGGCGGCCAACATTTCCTGATCGTATTCGATTAGGCTGATCGACTTGAGGAAATCGTTGCTCGTCAGTGCGCTGGCGAACTTCGCCCGCGCCCCGGTCGGCAACGTATGACTCGGCCCGGCCCAGTAATCTCCGACGGCGACCGGGCTGTAGGAACCGATGAAGATCGCCCCGGCGTTGGTGATGCGGTCCGCGATCAGGCGGGACTGATCCCCGCACTGCACCTCCACATGCTCCGACGCGAAATCGTCCGCCATCTCAATCGCCTTAACCATATCCTCCACGACCACAATCGCGCTGAATTTTTTCAGGGACTCTTTCGCTTCTTTGGCCCTCGGTAATTCCGCCACCTGCTGCTTCAACTCCTTGAGGACGGCCTCTGCGAGCGTCTGCGAATCCGTGATAACAATCGCACTGCTGTCGGCGGCATGTTCCGCCTGGCTGAGCATATCGGCGGCGATCCAGGCCGGGTTGGCCCGCTCATTGGCGATGATCAGAACCTCGCTCGGTCCCGCGACCGAATCAATACCGCAATAATCGCCGGAAACCTGCTTCTTCGCCGCCTGGACCCATTTATTGCCGGGCCCGACGATTTTATCGACCTTGCCAATCGTCTCGGTCCCCGCGGCCAGAGCCGCCACCGCCTGCGCCCCGCCGATTCGGTACACTTCCGTGATCCCCAATTCGCAGCAAACCGCTAAGATCACCGGGTGGATACTTCCGTTATGCCTCGGCGGCGAAACCACGGCGATTTCCTTCACCCCGGCGACCTGGGCGGGCACCGCCGTCATAATCACCGTGGAAGGCAGCGGCGCCGACGCCCCCGGTACGCATACGCCAACACGTTGAATGGGCGTGTAGCGTATCCCGCGCGGCACTTGACCCGTATCGATCAGAATATCCTTCTGATACGCTCGCACGTTCTCAACCGCTTCGCGCAGGCAAAGCAGAATATCCTGGTCGATCTCCTGGTTGGCTCTGTCCAGCTCGTCCTGGCTGATCCGGAATTGATCGGGCCTGAGTTGCACCTCATCGAACTTTTCCGTGTACTCCGCAACGGCCTTATCGCCGCGACCGAAAACGTTGCGAAGGATGTCAGCCACCTGCTGGTTCGCCTTACTTTCCTCACCATCGAGACGGGCCGCCTGGGCCAACGCCGAACGAAAGCGTTCCATCTTCTTTTCAAAACCGGGACGGGATGAGCACATAAGAATGCGGTCGAGTTCCTGAGGCACGTTTGTCTCCTTTACCTGCCGAAGTTGCCGTGGCTGTACGTTCGTGTAGCCTTATGCAACAACAAATATTTTTCATCCTTGTATGTCGTAAGAATTCCCGCGATCTTGAATCGCAACGGCTCGAGCTCGGCGGTTTGCACCCGCTCGGTGAGCTCCAGTATTTCGCACGGTAACAGCCGGAGCGCTTGCCGCTGAACATTCCGTCCGAGAGCATCCGGCACAAAAACAAGCCGGCCATCCGCCTGCTCGACCAAAAAAGCCGTCCTGTCCACAAAAACCGAATCGGCGCCTCGTGTATAAGACGGAGCGTCCGTTGAAGAGTGGTCGGCCGGAACCGCGTTGCTATCCACAATCTGACGCAGGCTCGTGGTCACAGGTTTTTCTCGCTGGGCCTTAAGCCTTTCGATGATCTCAGGGGGCACGCTTAATATATCGTTCGGCTCGTCAACGGCAAGCTCTAACGTGTCCCGGGCATCCGGCCCGCGATTCGAGGGCGGGACGTCCTCGACACGAGATCGTTTACCTGCCGTCTCCTTTTCTCCGTGCTCCGCTTTCTGTTTGGTCTCTTTCGGTTCCCGCAACGGAAGAAAATATCGTGGAAAGATGAAATTCCTGCCCTTATATTTTGTGACTTCCGCGTTCCAGAGCCGGTAGGCCGGCCTCGAGCGCGTTCTGGCGTCGGCCACCATTTGTCCAAGGGCCGAAGAGGGGAGCAATTCCAGTCTCGTCCCCGCCTTGACGTTGGCCCGATAGTCGTTGACGTCCTGGTTAAATTCAAAAAACCATACGTCATTGCTATCGGACCGAATCAGTTTGCCATCCACCCCGGCCAGGGCAAAGCCGTCCCGCAATAACTGAGGCTCCAGCGCCGTTACCGGGCCGAATCCCGCCGCCGAAGCGATGGCGCCAATGAAGATAACCAAAACCAAATAATTACAGAACCTAATCATAAATCACCAATCATCTCAACGATCCCCTCAGGATCGTCCGTCAACTCGACATACCGGCTGCTGTCGGGATCGTCGGTTGCAACCAGATCAACCAGCGACGTCCAGAATCGCCCCACAAGTATAATCGGTCGATCCGCATCCAGAAAGCCTTTGTTTTTTAATTCCCAGACCTTCGCTAATTCCAGCAGCGTCCCGGTTCCGCCCGGAAGCACGACATAGGCCCGCCCCAATTCGACCAATTTTTCGAGCCTTTCATCGAGTGAATGAGTCAAGATCTCCCGGGTAATATATTCATTGGCCTTGCTGGATTTGAAGGCCGAACAGGTTACGCCGATCACCTCGCCCCCGGCTTCGGCGGCCCCTTTTGCCGCCGCGAGCATCGTCCCGCCGTACCCGCCGTTGGCGATGGCAAAACCCGCCCGGGCCAATAACCTGCCGGTCTCGTACGCCCGCGTAAATATCTCGTCGCCCGGCCCGGCCCGGCCGGTTCCGAAAATCGTGATGATCGTTTTGGACATTGTCTCAGGTCTCAATTGACTAAAAAATGCACGATGCGACAGGCATAGCCGCGGCTTTTTTCATTCTTCTGATCCGTCGTTCTTAAGGTCAACTCGTGAGCACCCGGGCTGACTTCGGCGTTCAGAACATAGGCCCAGGGCAGATGAAGATTCGCGCTCCACTGTGTGAATTGATCGACCTGACGAAAAGGCGACTGATCGATGCTGTACTCGATAATGCCTACATCGGGTCCGCACGTGACAAAAACTCCAACGGCAGTGCCCTTGAATTGAAGTCGGATTGCTGCGCCGGGTCGGTCGGCTTTCAGCACGGGGACATTCACAAAACCTTTGCGTACCCCTTTACCATCCCCGGGATTCCAGGCCGCGTCGTAGGTAAAACCTTCGATAAGTTCGGCCTCGCCAATATCCACGTACCGTCCACGATAATAGCTGAACCGATCGAGAGGCTCCGCTGGTATGGGATTCGGCGCCAACCGAACGCTTTCAACAACCCACGCCGTATCCAGCAAACGTTTCATCGAGCGGAAATAAACATTTTGACCGAAAGGGGACGGATGAAGATTGCGAAAATCATTCGGCCAGTCAAATTGCCCGGCGTCGATCCGCTCAGTCACTTCGAGCGCGAGGTTTAACGAAGGCAATTGATAATACTCGGCCACCCTCTCATGGTTGCGAACAACGGCCGGGACGGAACCTTCATTATACGTTTTCATTTTCTCGGGATCGACGAAGTACATGAGGATAATATCAATCTCGGGATTGAGTATCCGAGCGTGCCGAACAATCCCTTCCATACCGCGAATCTGCTCGATATCCGTGCGTCCGTTGGTCGTATCGTTAACGGCGGCTTCCTCGAAAAGCAAATCGACCGGGCCGTTTTTGAAGACGTCCCGCGTCAAACGAAACGCCCCCGGCGTCGATCCCGTTGAAGGTATCCCCGCCGCGATAAAGTCGAACTCGGTCTCAGGAAAACGCTCTTGCAGGTATTGACAAACCATGTTCCGCCAGCCGGGATTGTAGGTAATCGAGCCGCCCAGGAAAGCGACTCGGCCCTTCTTTTGCCGCTGGAATTTAGTGCGACAGTTATTAAGACCGTGTCTCAGTTGGTCATGGAACTTGTCATAGTCAGCCGTCGTATGCGTCAGGATAAAATCCACAATGGGCTTCGGATTCTTAAGGCTGTGCGGATGATGGTCCACGCCCGGCTTACGAATGACCGTGATCTTGCCGCCGAGCTTCCGGTATCGCTGTTCGATAATGTCCGTGTTCTCCGACATCGGAACGACGGTGTCGGCGGTTCCACACACATGCAAAACAGGCACGACGGAGCGGGCCAACGGTTCGAGATTGTCAATCGGATTGTGCGCGTACGCTAAAGCCTGTTCCTCCGTCAGACCGTAAGCTTTCAGGCATGCCTCCCAGGAGGGCTGATGGCAGTTCCCTTTACCTCGACCGGCGGGCCAGCTCTTGAAATCACAAACGGGATTGTCCGCATAGATGCAGGCCACTTTTTCAGGATTGGCGCCGGCCCAGTTGTACACGATCAGACCGCCCCGGCTCATCCCTTCCAGCGCCACACGCGGATGGAAACCCTGCTGCCCCGTCAGATAATGGTAAAAGGCATTCCAATGATTCACCGCCGTCGGAGAGCCAAAGAGATTGGCCACGTCCATATAAACAAGATGAAATCCCTTCTCCAAGAGCGCCAGGTCCGTCTGAGGCTCATGACCGAAAAAACGCGCCCGCCATATCCAGGGCCGATGCCCGGCCGGTTCCTGCGGGGTAATAACAATACATGGGCGAGTGTCATACGGAAAATCGTAGCGATCATGTCCGTTCCAAACAGATTTCTTAGCGTTTATTGCATCCTTTTCAAGCTGGCGGGCAAAATCATCACACAGAGAAATGTCAGCCCAGAAAGCCGTAAGCGTAATGACGAATAGTAAGATTCGCACGTTTTTCATGATTTATCCCTTTGTGCCTCCGTCACTCGCCTACCTTCTTGCGCGTGTAGTTCAAAAGTCCCGCGGAAAGCAAAATCTCTCGATCTCTATCGGATAGCACCAGTTTGCCGACAAACTCAAAGGAACCATCCGTTTTAGCGACTTTGACGGAGTCGCTATTCTTTATCGCTTCGAGCAGCCCGTCGATCTGAAGTTCGTCATCGGCTTCGATCTTATCATAGTCCGCTGGATTGTCAAATTCGAGCGGGACGATGCAGAAATTAATCAGATTCGCCTTATGGATGCGCTCGATGCTCTTGGCGATCACGACTCGCACGCCGAGATACATCGGACACAGTGCCGCGTGCTCTCGCGATGAGCCTTGGCCGTAGCTTTCATTTGCTACGATAATGCCGGCGATATTTTTGTCTTTTAAGGCGAGCGCACGCTCGGCGAAGGTTGGCTTGCCTTCTTCATTGAAACAATTAAAGACGACCTTGGCGTATTCGGGCACATTCGAGCGGAGCTTGAGGAACGTCCCCGCCGGCATGATATGGTCGGTGGTAATTTTGTCGCCACACTTGAGCAACACTTGACCCGCCAGCTTCCCCGGCAACGGCTTAGGCGCTTCCGGCACGACAATCGTCGGGCCCCTTAAGATCTCAACTCTTTCTGATTCGGCATCGCTCAGTGGCGGCTCGATCATATTATCATTAATGACAAACTCTTCCGGCATCTCTATTTTCGGAAATTTCACATCCGGCAAATCCCGCGGATCGGTAATTTTTCCCCTCAGGGCCGAGATGACCGCCGTCTCCGGGCTGACCAGATAAACTTGATCGCCTTTCGTCCCGCTCCGGCCGGCAAAGTTTCGGTTAAACGTCCGCAGGCTCACGACGCCGTTAGCCGGCGAAAAACCCTGTCCGATGCACGGCCCGCAGCCCGATTCCAACACCCGCGCGCCCGCGGTGATCATGTCCGCCAGCGCCCCATTGTCCGCCAGCATATTCAAAACTTCCCGACTGCCCGGCGCAATGGCAAACTCGACCATCTCATCGACGCGTCGCCCCTTCAACACCTTCGCCACCATCATCAAATCGGCAAAGCTCGAATTCGTACAACTTCCGATGACGACCTGGCGGGTTTCCAGCCCGGCGATTTCCCGGATCGACTTGACATTATCCGGCGATGACGGACACGCCGCTAAAGGCTCCAGATCAGTTAGATCGATCTCGATGACGCGGTCGTACTTAGCATCCGGATCGGCCGTCAAGGGCTGATAGACCCCCTCGCGCTTCTGGGCCGCCAGGAACGTCCGCGTTTGTTCATCGCTGGGGAAGATGCTCGTTGTCACTCCCAGCTCAGCGCCCATATTGGTAATCGTCGCCCGCTGGGGCACCGACAGACGTCGCACGCCATCCCCGGAATATTCGACCACCCAGCCGACGTTGCCCTTGGTCGACAGGATGCTCAGGAGCTTGAGAATGACATCTTTGGCCGCCACCCAATCGCTTAACTCGCCGGTCAGTTCCACGCCGAGGACCTTCGGGCATTTCAGGTAAAACGGCCCGCCGGCCATCGCGACCGCGACGTCCAGTCCGCCGGCGCCGATGGCCAACATACCGATGCCGCCGCCGGTCGGCGTATGCGAATCGCTGCCCAGCAACGTCGCGCCGGGCTTGCCGAAGCGTTCGAGATGAACCTGATGGCAGATCCCGTTGCCGGCGCGCGAATGATAGACGCCGGACTTGGCGGCCACCGTCTGCAGATACAAATGGTCGTTATGGTTCTCCGGCCCGAAGCCGGCCATATTGTGATCCACATAGCTGACCGACAGGTCGGTCTTCACCCTTCCCCCGCCCATCGATTCATACAGCAAGTACGACGTCGTTCCCGTTGCATCCTGAGTCAGCGTTTGGTCGATCCGGATCCCGATCTGCTCGCCTACAACGAGGGCGCCGTCCACGAGATGCTTGCTCAATATCTTCTCAACAAGTGTCTTTCCCAATTTTGTACTCCTTGAAATTTAAATGGGCAGTTTAGCACAAGGACGTACAAAAAACAAATCCCAGCGGCGGATTATTTGCCGGACTGCGAGAAATGTGAGAGGATTTTATCGTATGCCGCGACGGCTTCGTCCAGATGCCCGGAGCCGGACAGGATCGACCCGAGGATGAAATGGGCATCCGCACTGCCCGGGTCCAACCGTATCGCCGTGGCCGCGGCGTCGAGCCCTTCCTTCACGCTGCCCTTTTTCTGCATGGACAGCGATTTAATCATCCACGCGACCGCCGAACGAGGGTGGATATCCAGCATTTCTTCAGCTTGTACGAGGGCCGAATCCGCCCTGTCGGACAGGATTAGATCCGCACAAAATGAAAAAATCTCCTTTTCGGTCCTGGATTTGAGGTTGTTTAACGCCGGATTGGCCGGCAGAATTTTCAATCCTTCCATGCAGCAGTTCAACTTGTCCAACAGAGAAACTGCACCGTTCGACATGAGCAAGTAGGTCGAGGCCTCGTGAAGACGAGCGTAATCTTCGAGCCATTTTCTTTTTTGCTCTCGGCTATAACCTTCCCAATCGATATGTTGATAGACAGAGTCACTTCTCACGGAAGAAATAAATCGTCGGAACAGGGTACTGCCGCCCGGTTGGTCGGCTGTCGTGAACTCGATATACGGTCTCCTATCGCTGTTGGGAGAATACGATCCGATAACGCGCTTCAGATCCTCCTGATCGCCGATATAACAACTGATGACATCCATGCTGTTGTTGATATTGATCTCGGAAAGACTGTCGCTCACGCCCTCTCTCGATAATTCCGTCTCCATATGCTCGGGTGAAAAAAACTGCGGCCGTTTCGAACCGACGACGAGAAAATACTGCGCCGGATCGGGCGTCATATACCATACCGTTACGTAAGGAAAAACCTCCATGATCGTCCCTACAATACTGTCGATTACATTAACCGGCTCGACGTTATGGGTGGGTATCCAGGAGATAAACAGTCCGTTCTCGTTGAGATGTTCTGCAGCGTCTTCGTAATATTCTTTGGCGTAGAGCGAAGCATTCTCCGCAAAATGCTTTGGGTGAATAGAGTCGTTTACGATAGAATCGTACATGACATCAGTCAGGTGAATATAATTCTTCGCATCCATATAAATCATGCCGATTTCGTCATTCAGTTTGTCGCCGAGATTGATATGCCTGAAGTATCTCGAAGAAAGGTCCACGATCTCCGGTGCGATTTCGACGCAATCGGCCCTTTCGAGCTGGTGAAGAGCCATACACGCGGTGCTTTCACCCGAGCCGAATCCCACCGACAAGACGCTTTTGGCTCGTCTGTTCAACAGAATCCCAAAATGCCCCAACATCTTCTGATCGCTGCGCCAGAAATACGTGTCGCCGGCAACTCTCTGACCGGACGTATAAAGATATAACGTTTCTTCCCGGGGATCTCGATACAATGACACCGTTGTGGCGACGCCTTCCTCTGCGGCGATTAATTCGAGCTGCTCGGGAAGCTTCGGATTACTTTTCACGACGGTCTCGAAAAGGTCCGGCGGCATGGCCAAAACGATCAAGGTCGATACACCCGCCACCCCCAACAATCCGGTCCGCCCGAGGATTTTATTGCCGCCGGCAAACACCACCCACAACATCCCACCCATCCATAACCCGGAAAGGGCAAGGATAAACATCGTTATCTGCAATCCGAGTAACGGAATGAGAATGAAGCACGTTGCCAGTCCGCCGACGACCGCTCCTATGGTATTGACGCCATACGCCGTTCCCGTCGTTCGCCCGACTCTATGCACCCGTCGGACCCAGGCTTGCAACGCGATAGGAAAACCCACGCCCATGATCACAGAAGGCGGGAGGAATAAAAATGCGCTTTGTACAAGGGGTTTTATCACATAGGTTGAAAAGGAAATCGTCATGCTCGCCAATTCGACTTCCCGGTCGATGTGCGGCAAAGCGTGCGACGTCCAGTGTATCAGCAAAGGTAAATAGAAAATCCCGCACACGCCCAACAGTGATAACGTGACTGCAAACCCGGCGGCAGGATTCTTGAGTGTTCTCACCAGCCCACTACCGATGCCGGCGCCAATGACATTCCCAAGCAAATAGATTGTCAGCACGGATGAGAATACGTAAGTATATCCGCTCAGCAAGTGCACGATACTCCGCATCCAAAGCAGTTCGTAGCCGATGCTGATCAATCCGCTCAGGAAAACGGCAAGAAGCAAAACATATTCCCCGCCTCGACCGAATCGGGTTGGGGCAATCTCAGGACTCTCGATATTGCTACTTTCTTCCTCCGAGCTATGGGAAAATCGTGATAATAGCCACCCGGCGAAGGCGACAAAAAAATTCAGCATTGCCGCCAAGTATAACGTCCCCATGACCCCGAACAGTCGGATCAGAACGAAACCCGCCACGAAGCAACCGACCGCGGCGCCAAGCGTATTGAGAGCATACAATTGACCCACCAGGCGTCCGGTCTCTTTTTCGAGCGAAGTAACAACTCTTCCCAAAAGCGGCAATGTGCTGCCCATCAACACCGATGGCACCAGCAGAAGCAAACCTGATGCAATCACCTGGACTAACAGTAATTCCTTGCTTGTGGGCCGATAGGTCTGAAAGAACCAAACGTACGCCTCGTCCGCAATTTTCAGCGCCAAAGGCAATGACAGCGCGGACAGTGTAATGAGAATCTCCAGGAAAGCATACAGTCGAAGACGCCTTCGGATACCGTCCGCGTATCGAGACATGACGAAGGCGCCCAGCGCCAGTCCCCCCATAAACGTCGAAACGACAATGCTTGAAGCATAAATCGTATTCCCCAGCGTCAACTTCAATAATCGCACCCATATCACCTCGTCGATCAGTGAACATATCCCGGAAACAAAATAAATCGCCATAAGACAAGGAATGATCACCCGCCGGGGAGCTGCGACGTTATCTCCGTCCAGGATTCGATTCTTTTTAGCTTTTTGATTGGGTTCAAATCCCCCCATTTCGTCATCAACATTCGTGTTTAAATGTGCCGTTTCCATTTTGTACATTCTCCGCAAAGTCTGTGTATTAGAGTACCTCACTAAGGACAGTACATACGTGTCTGAGATCATCGATAAAAGGCGGCCCTGCGCTCCGCCATGCAAGGCCGCCCTAAAAGGAGACTCTCTCGGTGCGATCCGGATCACCGACAGATGGGATTCTATGAACGCAATCGCTTACCAATCGCGAACAACAAGCCCATCTTTACCCACACAATACTGCTCGCCATCTTTGATCTTCAGATTGTACACCTTGCCGACAAATGGCAACGGCCTTTTGGCTACGCTCTTGATGCAAACCGGACCGTTCAGCGACCTGAGTTTCATGCCGCCCGTCAGATCCGGCGCCCCGATCCACTCTCCGGAATCGAGCATGAAGAGGTGTTTGTCCACAACGCTGATACAATCCCCATTTTCAAGGATAACATCCCGGCATTCGAACATCCCTTCGTGCGCATCAACACGCTCGATCTGCGCGACTTCGGCGGCGCCGGATTTTCCGGCTATCTGCCCGGGCCGAACGTCTGAGATCGGTACGAGCGAACCATCAACCCATACGGGAGTATGACCAGGAAAACACGTTCTTCCTTTCGTACCGGGATCGGTCGGGCCACCTTCGCCGTCCTGCACGAGCAGGGAGTCCGTTCGGCCCTGGGGCTCGCTTCCATAGGTCGGCACCGAACCGAGCCTTACGTCTCCGCCGTCCCAGAAAGTCCAGATATTATCGTCGTCAACCCCGCAGAACGGGCGCCTCTCGAAGTTCACGTGGAAATCCAGGAACAGGACGTTTTGCCCGTCTTCCTGGTGCTGCGTGGCGTTTCCGGCCTTGATCGCCTCGGTGCCGCCGTCCGGGTTGTACAGACCGGGGAATTCCCTGGCTTCCGCCGATGGCGAGGCGATATACGGATTCCGGTCGGCGGCTACCGCCAGGCCCGGCTCGCTCGCCGTCGTCAGGGCGTACAGGCCGAAAGGCATGTGGTAGGAATAGCTGCAATGCTCCTGGGGATCCGTACCGAAATCCCACAAGTCGATCAGCTCTCTCTCGCCGGCGCCGTATTCGGCGGGCTTGAACTCCGTCGTCCCGGAATCGCCCTTGCAAATAAACGACTTGGGTGTGACCTCGGCATACTTGACCAGCAGGTAGAAACAGGACGAGATGGTAGCCTGCCCGCCGCTGCCGTCGGCGGCTAAGCCGTAGGCATTGAAACGGTTCAAGGCCATCCAATCGGGAACGGCCCCGCTCCACGTGCTGTTTCTGCCGCCGGCCCGCGGCAACTCGTCGTCGTAATCGTTGCTGTAGATCAGCATGGCCTTGCCGATGCCCGACAGGTTCGTCCCGCAGACCATGCGGAAGGCAATCTGCCGGACTTTGGCAAGGGCGGGCATCAGAATGCCCATCAACAGAGCGATGATCGCAATCACGACCAACAGCTCGACTAAGGTGAAACCTTTACGTTTCATTTTTATTCTCCTTCAATTGTTCGGAGATTCGCCCGACCGGCCGTTCTTGAGCACATCGTGACAGTGCTTTAAAAAGAATAAGTGCAACTCAAATTCCGGATCGCATAATGACAGTCTTGGTAAAAAAACACATAGCACTTAACGCCGTTTCTTTGCGAATCTCCATGATTGATTTTCTTGACGCTCAAAAACGGTCGGTTAACCCACTTTTTACGCACCGGTTCCGTCGAGACACTCCTTGCAAAAAGCACGAAGCACGAATTTCTAAATCCTACACAATCTCGAAATTCAAATGACCAAATGATTCAAATGTTTCGGCTCACGAGGAGCGTTTTGAATTTTGGAATTCTGTCATTCGTGCTTGTTTCGAATTTCGAAATTAGGATTTCGAGCTTCCCTCTTTGGGCAGGCAGGTCTAAGATATGAAGTAGTTGAAAAATATGATAACAACCTGAAATTATGATAAGCGTTTCTAACCCGCCGGTCTCTTTTTCCATAAGGGCGCGGACCTTCGGCGCAAAGCAATCCTCAATGAAGAACCATAAGCCAAACTTTAAAAAGAACCTTTCGTTCGGCAGGCGGGTTTTAAGATATGAATAAAAGCAAAAATATAATAGCGACTTAATTATGATGATTAAGCCCGCCGATCTATCTGTATATACGAACGCAAAACGAATTAGTTTTGCTTTACTATATAATCTTCGACAAATTTTTCCGATTTTCTTGAAAATTCCTTTGTCACTAAAACGGATGTACGCGTACTGTCCTCCCTGTGGAAGCAAGGATCCAGGAATTTAACAGTCTCAATGGATTCCCGCTTTCGCGGGAATGACGGATCACATTATGTCGTCTTTTTCTTCTTCACGGGCCAAAGTTGGACGCCGCACCGGGCAGCCCAGCTTTCATAGAGGGCTTTAAGCTGCTCGACTTTCTGTGGATATTCCTTCGCGAGATTATTAAGTTCCGTACGATCGGCTTCAAGGTCGTAAAGCTCCCATCGGCCGGGATGGCGCGAAACGAGTTTCCATTTACCCTGACGAACAGCGCGGTTACCCTCGTGCTCCCAGTAGATCGCCTCGCGATCGATGGGCTTATTATCAAAGGCCGGCGCCAGACTTTTACCTTCCATCGGGATAATCTTTTGGCCTTTATATTCGGTCGGATATTTCGCTTCGCCGGCATCCACGCACGTAGCCATAATATCGATAAGATGCCCCGGCTGATGCCGTAACTCGCCTTCTGCCTTTATCCGAGCCGGCCAGTGCGCGATCAAGGGCGTCGAAATGCCGCCTTCGTGGACCCAGTGCTTATAGCGTCGGAACGGGGTGTTGCTGGCGTTGGCCCACGGTTTGCCGTAGGCGATATAGGTATCGGCCGGGCCCGGCATGACGCCGTAGCCCGTGCGGACCGGTCGGCCGTCCCGCGTGACTTTGGGCTGCATGTCGGGCTGCAGCTCATTTTTGTCCATCGGTTTGAGAACGACCGGCTTGGATGGATCGGGTTTAACCTTGCCCCGACTGCCGTACTCCTCGGCGCAGCCCCCATTGTCGGCCAGGAAGAAGATCAACGTATTCTCGAATCGGCCCGTTCGCTTGAGCTCCGCGATGATCCGCCCGATGCCCTGATCCATGCAATCGAGCATTGCGGCATAGACCTCCATCCGGCGCGCGAACCACCCCTTGTCTCGGGTTTCGGACCAGGGAGAAACGGCCTCGTCGCGCGGCGTGATCTTCCACTCACTCTTGACGATCCCCATCTCGATCATTCGCTTGTGCCGCTCGGCGCGCAGCGCGTCCCAGCCGCCGTCATAGCGCCCTTTATACTTGGCGATATCCTCCGGCAGCGCATGCATCGGCCAATGCGTCGCGGTGTAAGCTACATACATGAAGAAGGGATTGCTCTTATTATGTTCGCGAATGTACGTGACGGCGTTGTCGCTAATGGCATTCGTATAATAGAAGTCGTCACTGTCGGGAGGGATCTGCGTATTGTCGCGCGTCAACGAACACGGATCGTAGAAACTGCCGGCACCGTGAATCGTTCCGAAGAAGCGGTCGTAACCGCGCTGGCGCGGCCAGTTATGTTTCGGCCCTTCCGGCCCGCGGAAGCGCGTCACGTGCCACTTGCCGGCCATGTACGTGCTGTAGCCGGCTTGCTTGAGCACCTCGGCGATGGTGAGACAGCGATTGTTCAGGTCGCCGCGATACGATTCGTAACCTCTGTCATCCATCATGTGCCCGACACCGGCCTGATGCTGGTACAGCCCGGTCATCAGCGACGCCCTCGTCGGGCAACAGCGGGCCGTATTATAAAACTGCGTGAAACGCACGCCATGAGCCGCCAGTCCGTCCAGGTTGGGCGTGCGGATTTCGCCGCCGTAACAGCCGATATCGGAAAAGCCCATATCATCGGCCATTATCAGAACGATATTCGGGCGTTTTGGATTGTCGGAATGCGATCGAGCCGCGCTTGTACATCCCGGAACGGCCAATGCCGCCGCTCCGAGTCCCATGGCTTTAATGAAATCACGACGCGTGTAAGAATTCGAGTTCATCATGGTCTCCATTTCATCTACAAATGTGTTGTCATCACTTTCGTGTCTATTTCTACCTTATCGAATCCAAGACTTTTTGAAGCCGCTTCCTGGCCGCGTTGGCCTCTCGGCCCGTCGGATTCGGATTTTTTTCGAGCGCATCCGCCCGTACATCGTAAAGATCGCCATTGGCGTAGAACTTCCAGCGCTTGTCGCGAACGAAACGGCGCTTCGGGCGCTTGCCCCAGCGCGGATCGTAATGACAAAAGATCCACTCCCTCGGGTTGCCTCTTTTGCCTCGAAGCTGAGGCAGGAAACTCTGGCCGTCCACTTTCATATCCGCAGGAATCTTCGTGCCGGCCGTCTCGGCCAATGTCGGCATGAAATCGCTGAAATCCACGAGATCGCCGCACACCTTTCCCGCAGGAATGACACCCGGCCAATTCGCAATCAGAGGAACGCGCGTTCCGGCGTCCGTTGTATTCCCCTTGTCTCCCTGGATAATGCCGTCGGGCATTTTCGATTTAATGCTCCTGTGCGTACCGTTATCGCCCGTGAATATGAAAAGGGTCTTTTCGCGCAGGCCGAGTGCCTCCAGCTTATCGACGATCCGACCGGCGATTTTGTCCATATACGAGACCATGTCCGTGAAATACTTCGTGCTGTTCTTGTGATTCTTTTGGCTCCAGTCCTCGCTATCCGGCGTCGGAACAAACGGATCGTGCACGAGGACCATCGGAAAATACAAAAAGAACGGCCCGGCTTTGTGGCGGTCGATGAAGTCCAGGGCGTAGTCACAGGACATATCAGGTCCGTACTTGCCACGAAAATCCTCGACGGGCTTTCCGTTTCGAATCATCAACGGATCCTTGTAGCGAGAGCCTCGTTTCATGATCTGCCAGAGACAATGCTCATCGAATCCCGCCCGATCCGGCAAACTGCCCGTCCCGCGGACCCCGGCGCTCTGATTGACGCTGCCGTACAATTGCCACTTGCCCACGACGCAAGTCGCGTAGCCGCACCCTTGAAGGAGATGGCCGAACGTCTTCTGGCTCGGGTCGAGGACGCCGAAGTTGACGTAGTTGCGAAAATTATACTGGCCGGTCATGATCTTAACGCGCGACGGCGTACACAACGGCTGCGAATAGCAATGCTCGAATTTCATACCGGTCCGGGCAAGTTCATCGAGGACGGGCGTTTTGTACGATTGGCTACCGTAGCAGCTCAGACACTCATACCCCAGGTCGTCGGCCATAATGAGAACGATGTTGGGTTTTTTGGAGAGACCGCCATCCCCAAAGCTCTCGGCTTTGAGGCCGCCACCCATTGCCAGAAGCGCCGTTCCCAAGCCCGCTGCTTTGATGAATTGCCGTCGATTGATCGTTGAATTCATAACACGTTCTACCTTTATACGGATTAGACTATTTCTTTGGAATGCGTTTAGCTAACTGATCCTCGCCCGGGGTTAGATTCGCCAGGTGCAAAGCGACCTCTTTTTGAATGTCTGCGAGGACCTCTGGATGATCTTTGGAAATATCATATTTCTCGGAAGGATCGCGCCCGAGATGATAGAGCAACGGCGGATCGTGCCGGACTTCCTTATCCTTGCCGTAAGCCAACCTGGTGCTGAAATGAGCCTTGTAAAGACCTTTGCGTATCGCCCAGAGTCTTGCGCCCCGGTAATAGAATACGACCTTGCGCGGGCTCGGTCCCGTTCCATGCAGCACAGGAGACAGATCCATCCCATCCACCACCCGGTCGTCAGGCACCTTCGCCCCGGCCAGCGTCAGAATCGTCGTATAGACGTCCATCGTCGCGCCGATATCATGAACGACGCCGGGCTTGATCGTCCCCGGCCACCACATGATGCACGGCTCGCGCATTCCGCCCTCGAACGTGCAGCCCTTACCCTCCCGGAGCAGACCCGCGGAGCCGCCGTGCTCGTTGTAAATGAGCCACGGCCCGTTGTCCGATGTAAAGACAACAAAGGTGTTCTCCGCAAGACCCTCAAGCCTCAGGGTATCGAGGATTCGCCCGACGCCCCAGTCGATTTCCTCGATGACGTCGCCATATAAACCTCGCAGGCTCTTGCCTCTGAATCGCTGTGAGACAAACAACGGGACATGCGGCAGACTGTTCGCTAAGTAGAGGAAGAAAGGTTTGTTCTTGTTTTCCCTGATGAACGTGACGCCCTCCTCGGCGTAGCGCTTGGTGATGGTGTTCTGGTTCGCCGGGCGCTCGACAATCTCTTCGTCTCGCATCAACGGGACGTTCCAATACTCGATTTTCGGTTCGAGAAACGCCTGTCGCCCCTTACCGCCCACCCGGTCCATATCGTTGCTGTAAGGTATGCCGAAATAGGAGTCGAAACCGTTGTTTGTCGGCAGGTAGGGGGGCAAATGCCCCAGGTGCCATTTTCCGATGCAGCCCGTAGTGTAGCCCACCGTTTTGAGACCTTCGGCGATAGTCACCTCGCGCGCGGGCAAGCCGGAGGCGGAATCGGGAAACAGCACACGCCGTTTGTCGCTGCACATGCCGCTGCGAATCGGAAGCCGGCCGGTCAATAGCGCCGCCCGGCTCGGCGTGCACACCGAAGCCCCGACGTAAAAGTTGGTCCATTTCTGACCCTCCGCGGCCATCCGGTCCAGGTTCGGCGTGCGAATCGTCGGGTGGCCGAAGCAACCCAGGTCGCCATACCCCAGATCATCACAGAAGATGATGACAAAGTTCGGTTTCTTCCTGGAAACTTCGCTTGTGTCGGAACGGCTGGAACTCACACAACCCGGCAGGGCTATCGCCCCGGCGGCAACACCCAAAGCTTTGACAAATTGGCGACGGTTCATGGCTGCGCTCATAGATGGATTCCTTAACTTGCTGATATTTCGTACCCATATTGTCACTTGGCGTTATAATAGTACGTCAGTTGCAATATTTCAAGAAAGCGTTTTAGGAACCTTCATCATGAACCGGGACCGCGTTATAACACTGAATACGGCCGGGCATATTGATGAAGCCGCGATTGGGCCGAAAGCGATGAGTCTCGTCCGCATGAGCCGGATCGGTCTTACCGTGCCGCCCGGATTCTGTGTGACCAAGATCGCGTTTCAGGAGCATTTAGAACAGAACAATCTCATACCGCGTTTGAGATCGACTTTAGACGAGCTTGCCAAAGCCAAACCGGAAAACAAGGGCACTCTCCTGGCCGACCTGAGAAAGGCCGTCATCGAATCACCTCTGGCGAATACCGTTCGAGAACGAATCGAAAATAAATATCTCGCGCTCGGCGCCGAACGCGTCGCCGTCCGTTCTTCAGGAACCGCCGAGGACTTACCGGGCCATTCCTTCGCCGGTCAGCATGATACTTTATTAGGCATAGCCAATGTCGCAGATTGTATCGAGGCCGTCAAAAAATGCTGGGCTTCCCTGTGGACGCAGCGCGCTTATGAATATCGAGAAAAAAACGGCTTCGATCATCTCAAGATCGGCATGTCCGTAATCATTCAGAGGCTCATCCCGGCGGATGTTTCCGGCGTCATCTTTACGGTCGATCCCGTCTCCGGCGGGCGGGGCAGCATTGTCATTGAAGCGTGCTATGGCCTGGGAGAAGCGCTGGTCTCGGGCAAAGTCACACCCGATCGATTCATGGTGGTCCGAAACAAACTGAAGCTGTGGTCTCGCACGATATCGGAGAAAAAAGTTGAGCATATTCTGGCCGGTGATGGAACGGTCACAGAGACAATCCTGTCGGAGGAAAGATCGAGTGGCCCGACTTTGACCAAGCGCCAAATCAGGCGACTGGCAAAGCTGGCATTGAAAGTTGAGGCCGAATTCGGCAGTCCACAGGACATCGAATGGGCGATATCGAAGAAAAAAATCTTTCTTCTTCAATCCAGGCCCATAACCGCTTTGCCGCCGGAAAAGTCCTGGGAGGCCCGCCAAATCTGGTGTTGCAACCCGGCCAAAGAAGTCATGCCCGACGTCGCAACACCGATCACCTTGTCGCTCATCGACGCGTTGTTGGACGCCCTTTTTGGTCCGCTTTTTCGCCTGATGTGCATGGATCGCGGGAGCCATCCCATGTACGGTCTCGTCGCCGGGCGCGTTTATTTCAATGCGAACATCTGGGGCACCATATTCCGGAACCTGCCCGGCGGCCGTGATGTTGACGGTATGGCACTTGCGGGTAGCCATCGGGGTCTCCAGCAGGTCACACGGAGGTTGCAAGCCGCGACAGACGAAGACCTGCCGGATATGAAATTCAAGCGATTTAAATTCTACTTGAAAATCCCTCTGGTCATCATAGGCTCGCTTCGTAACACGCCCGAAAAAGGCCGGCGGATTCTTGCAAAGGTAGGGGCCGAAACCGAGAAATGGTCCCGCTTAGATCCGGCAAATCTGACAACCGAAGAACTAATAACATGTTGCCGGGAGGTGATGAAAGATTTCAACGAACTACTGAGCCACGTACTTTACCTGTTCGGTATGATATCGGCGATTCTGATGCTCGATATGATATGCAACAGATGGTTCCCGGAGGGCAATGCAAAATCGGGAAAACTTCTCGCAGGTATGGGCGGTATGGTCGATGCGACGGCCGGTCTGGATATGTGGCGATTGGCCGCGGCGGCTCACTCAAAGACGCACGTCAAAGATATCATCCTTTCCGACGATGACTGGAACACGATTGAAGGCAAGCTCTCCCGGACGGAGCCCGGCAGGGAGTTTCTGGACCAGTGGAATCGCTTCATGCTCCAACACGGCCACCATTGCCGGGGTGAATTAGAACTCTACAATAAACGCTGGAGCGAAACGCCGGATTACATTCTCAAGTTCATACGCAGCCATATGACTCAGATGAACGAAGTCAATCCGGTTCAAAATTTCGAAAGGGCGGCAACCGAACGCCGGCAACTGGAAAAGCAGTACCGCAAACAACTCAAAAATCCGATTAAGCGAATGATATTCAATCATCTTCTTATCCGCGCCCAGACTGGTTCAGTCTTTCGTGAGAACGTCAAGAGCGAAGTTATCAAGCTGCTGACCGCAAAACGAAAAGTACTTCTCGAACTCGGCAAAAGACTTCATGACAAAAACATCCTTGAAAATGAGGACGACGTGTTCTTCCTCAGGCACGAAGAGGTCGCCCCGGTCGTAAACAGTAATGCGGATTTTGATATCAAGAAGGTCATCGGCGCCCGACGTGCCGAATATGACAAGAACCGTTCGATCACACCGCCCGACGTTGTCTTCGGACCATTCGATCCGGACACCTATATCCCTGATGCTATCGATGAACAGGCCGAAGTCCTTCAAGGTTTTGGAGTTAGTCCAGGCTCGGCGACGGGTAAGGCGCGAGTGATTCTCAGAGCCGACACACAAGAACAACTTTTGGCGGGTGAGATCCTGGTCGCCCCGTTCACCGATCCGGGCTGGACGCCTTATTTCGTCCCCGCCGCCGCCATCGTCATGGATGAGGGCGGCATTTTTTCGCACGGTAGCATCGTCGCGCGGGAGTATGGCTTACCCGCCGCGGTCAATGTGGGCAATGCGACCAAGATTATCAAGACCGGCCAGACCATCCAAGTGGACGGCGATCGCGGTGTGGTCAGCATACTTCAATAATCAATGGCCTACCGCAGCAGCCACTGATGAACGAACGCCGCGGCAATCCAGATCGCGAAGCTGGCACAAAGCACAATCCACAACGGAAGATGCCTTTGGAAACAGATGAACGCCACAAGGAAAAATAAGATACTTGGGATGATTCCCCACAGCGCGCCCCTGGTATAATTGATCATCAAAGCAAAATTGTTGGGATTATCACTATATAGCCAGAGCAAAACGATCAATCCCGTTAAAGGCATTACGGCAATCAGCCCGGCCAACGTCGGAAACCGGCGACCAATCTGCGTGCATAAAAGAATAATACTCACACTGATGAACAACTTGATTACGAACCGCATACCTCATCAATCTCCTGGTATTGAAGCGCAACCCAGCGCTCACTGTTCACTTTGGTAACGAAATCCCGGACCGGCGTCGCTGACGTCGATCGGTTCTATACCGAGCTTGATCGCAGGCGAATCGACCATGAAGGTGACTCTGCCTGATTCATATTCGACAAGCATCGGATTCGTGAATACGTTATTTTCACCACTCTCTAACGAATCGTCGCCTGTCCGGCTATAGCCTTTAAGTTTACGACTTTGCACAATTCCATCGATGCTGAACAAAACATTTCGCCGAAGCGCCGTCACCGCGTCCGAATTCTCTAAGATGATTTTGCCCCTGGCGCGAATGATGTTCTTCTCGAATATATAATCCGATGATTTGGGAAAGGTGATTCTAACATCTGAGTCACTGACAAAAACATTGTTGCGGATGGTATTCGTGTGGGCCATATGGTTGTGAGAAGGGCGAACGACACCGACAGAAAGGTTACCTTCGACAAGACAATTTTCAGACCGTTCGTCGAGGTAATAGGCCGAGGCGCCGTAGCCGCCCGTGTCGATGATGTCCCGGATGAAATTTCCCCGCAGCACGAGCCCCTTGCCGGCGAAGCAATAGATACCGCCGCCGTCGTGCAGTTCCGTCATCGCATGATAGATCAGATTGTGCTCGATATGGTTCCTTTCGCCGCCACAGTTAATCGCGGTATAGGGGCAATCGTGAATCTCGTTATGGCTGATCCGGCAGTCCTTACCGCCCCCCTGCAATGCGATGGCGCTGGGATAGGTCAAACCGACATCGTGGATATAGTTATCCGCGACAACACATCCGTCTCCCCGGCATCGAATACCGCATGCACCGACGTGGTGGACGCGACATCTCTCGATGCGCAGGTTGTTGCCTGAAGCCTTGATCCCTTGTCCGCCCACGTTGACAATTTCCAGTCCAAGCAACCGGCAATTCTCGGCGAAAGAGACTGAGACCGCTCCATCGTATCGGCCCGCCCCGAAGCCGCCCGTCTCAAGCGGTGTCGTCGTCACCGAAAGCGTAAGGCCGCGAAGGGTGATGTCCCTTGACGGATTTTCTTTCGCACCCTGAATGCGAATGATGGATTCGATAGTGGGCGCGAAGACCTCGGCTTTTGCCATGTCTTCCCCGGGCAGGGGCCAATAGACCAGCTTGCCGACCGTGCGGTCGAGATACCATTGCCCCGGTTGCGTCATTCCTTCGCGGATATTCCAGATGACGTATTTGTTGACGCCGAACGCTCCGGGTGGATGGCCGGAGGGTTTCGCAAAGGTTAGCGTTCGGGATGCGCCGTTCATGGCCTTCACGCCGACCAGCGACTCGTCCCACATATGGTAGATCGTCAGTTCCGCGTTGTGGACGTCCAGCCAGGGGCCGATATCGCCGGGTCGGTATTTCAATGTCGTGAGTTCTTCGCGCGTCGGTTTGCGTTTCCAACCGCCACCTGTGGTACTCATCCAGGGCACCTTGAAATGACTCAAGTGGGTAAAAAATCCCTTCTCCGGCAGCCGGGCGCGCGGGCAATAGCGGCCGTTTACGATCAGAGCGCGAAAATCCCATTGTCCTTCTTTGACGCCGGGCAGGGCAGCGGCATAGAACGTCTCACCATCCTTCTTCCATCCCTCGATCTTCCGGCCTCCGAGCAGGCACGCACTGGTTCCCGGCGCCGATTCTATCGTCAGACCCGCATTGCGATTATCCAGCACGAGCGTTTCATCAAAGAAATATTGCCCGGCTTGCACAATGACTTGACTCGACCGTGCCGTACGGCAAGCCGCGCGCAAGGTCGCAAACGGACCGTCGGTTCGCTCGGCGTTAGGTTGCGATAGGCGGCCTGACCAGGAATCGTCGCCGTTCACGGCCACATAAAACGTATTCTCTTCGACGCCGGCGACTTGTCCGGCCGCGGATAAGCTATAAACGCTAAGCAACAACAAAGAAGAAATTAAAAGACCATACATTTTCATTACTCGCTCCCATCGTCCGATTCGGGCAGCCAGACCGCCATCTCGTTCTTACCCCGATGCGCCCAGGCGTAATAAGGAATAGCCGTGACCTCAATATTTTTCAAACCCGTTTTGCCGTTTTCCTGCGGCTGACGAATCTTCCCCTGACCGGCAAGGGCCACCACGCCGCCCAATAAATCGTCTCGGTATTCGGTTTGGAACGTCGAATCCGGCGGCAAAACAAGATTCGAGACACCTTGCGGATTGTCCGCTCCCTCGAAACAATAGACGACGGGACCCCGCTGGAGAGCGATACGTCCCGCATTGGCCATCACTTTCCTGTGGGAACGCACGCGGCGGACCGGCATCGGCAAATTCAACTCGATGATATCCCCGACCTTCCACGCCCGGTTAATCCGTACATAGCCTTTGGCGATGACTAAAGCGACCGGCTCATCGTTGACCTTAATCTTGACTTTCCGCTGATCCCAATCCTCGGGTCCGAGGTCCGAATAGAGGTACAGATCGCTCGGGACGGGGCTTTCTTGTGTCCAGCCCGGGATGCGAATGCCGACCGTGAACGCCTTCCGGGCCGATCCAGGCTCCACCATGATCTTGACGCGACCGTCCCAGGGATAACGCGTCTGCTGGGTCAGGCGCACGGTATCCGTACCCATCTTGATTGCCGCACTTCCACTCACAAAGAGATTCACGTACACACCCTCCTGGTTTTGCGCGTAAGCATACCCGGGCAGAGACGGCAGGAAACGCACGATATTCGTCGGACAGCACGCGCAGCCAAACCACGGGCTTCGCTGATACCGGCCGTCGCTGGCCAGCGGATTCGGGTAAAAGAACCTGTCGCCGCTCAGCGAAATGCCGGAAAGAAATCCGTTGTAAATGACACGCTCCAGGACGTCGATGTACTTCGCATCGGCATGCAACAGAGACATTCGATGGTTCCACATCGCATTGGCAACGGCGGCACAGGTCTCGCAGTAAGCCTCTTTATTCGGCAGTTCGTGCCTCTCGCCGAAAGATTCACCGCCGCTCCGCGCGCCGATGCCCCCGGTGATATACAGCTTTCCCGATACAACGTCTCGCCAGATGCGATCGAGCGCGCCAGTGTAACCGGTGTCCGGCACGAGGGCGGCGACATCCGCCATGCCGGTATATAAATAGCCAGCCCGGACGGCATGGCCGACGGCGCGATTCTGACGGGTCACCGGTTTATGGTCCTGGCAATATTGACCGTAAGCCTCGCGCCCGTTGCCTCGACCGCGTTCATCGAGGAAAAACTTCGCCAGCGCTAAATATTTCTCGTCCCCGGTGACGCCGTACAATTTCACAAGGCCGATCTCGATCTCTTCGTGGCCCGGCACGTCCCGCTTCCTGCCGGGGCCGAAAACGCGGTCGATCAGGTCGGCGTTCTTGATCGCTACATCGAGCAGCGTCCGTTTGCCCGTCGCCTGGTAATGCGCCACGGCGGCCTCGTACATATGCCCCACATTGTACAACTCGTGACTGGACTGTAGAAACGACCAGCGCGTTTCACCCGTACCTTTCGGCAGGTTGTCTGGATCAATGGTCCGACAGGTGTACAAATAGCCGTCGTCCTCTTGCGCCACGGCGATCTTGACAATCAGCTCGTCCAGGTATTTTTCCAACTCGGGATCGGGATGAATCTGCAGCGAGTAAGCGGCTCCTTCGATGACTTTGAAAACATCCGAATCATTGAAACGGATGCCCTCGAACGTCCCTTCCATCAAGCCGCCGGCCTTGGCGAAATTGTCGATTCGTCCGGTCTCCTCGCATTTCTTGAAATCGTAGAGGATCGTCACCTTACGATTCGTTTTCATCCGGGGCGTCCAAAATCCATCGTCGAATGTCACTTCCGTAAACGGAACGGCTCTCAATCGCTCGGGCGTCTGCACCTGACAACCCGTTAGACATACGATCAAGCTGAGAATGGATGCGGCGATAGCGGGTTTTTGGACTTGCTTTACCCTCGTCATTTTTCACTCCTTTGAATGATACATCAAGATGAGATGCCGATCCTATCGACACCGCTGCATGCTTCGAAGGCTGGTTTCAGTCTTTCCGTTCGCTTCGATGATGGTTTCGGTCGGGCTTAAGACTTTATACCGAATGCCGCGCCAACAGATCGTCCTGCCGAATGCGGAGGCGACAATGAGAAACAACAGCAAGAGCGACCAAAGCCAAAAGGCAAGAATATCGGCCACGTAAGCCGCCTTCATTGCTCCACGATCCCGATCGAGTAACTTGCGGGCCATTCTTTGTCGGAGGATCACGCGCACCAATTGGCCCGCGAAAAATACAACCGGTACGGCGACAACAACCGGCAAGCTCTTATGACGAACAACGGCGGCATAGATCGCCAGCCCCATCGCACCCCACGTCCCTAACATCGAGTACACACTGCTCAGCAAGCCAAGCCACCAAATCCTCGGGGTACTCACGCGGGTAATGAGAAATTGTCGGCGGCTGAATTCAAAAAGACTTCGCCACGTCGCGCGCTCGTAGGATGCCACGAGGCAAGCGGGCACGAAGGCCACTTTCAAACCCGCTTTCTTCACGGCACAGCTCAGCGATAAATCATCACTAAGCACTCTCGGCCAGATGGTGTCGATGCCCAGCTTACGAAACACATCGACGCGAATCGCCATCGACCCGCCCCAGGCCTGATTGAAAGGGGTATTGCCGAGTAACTGGGCGATTTTGGCGTTCATGGCCGACAGCGCAAGGCTCGCCAGGTTATTTTCCTTGGGAACGTACCACCGGTAGCCGCTGGCGACGCCGTTTTTCGACTGACGAAGAGGATAGACGATATGGCTGAGCCAGTTGCTGCGAACGCAAATGTCGGAGTCGGCAAAAGCCAGAATTTCAACGTCGTCGTCGATCCTTTCGTAGCAATACAACAGGTTATGAATTTTCTGGCTGCACGATTGCCCGTAGCCGGCGACGAACACCTGGACGTCCAGGGCTTGGGAATCCGCTTCAAGCTGTGTTTTCAGATCGCATAACTCGCGATAGGCCGGATCCGATTCCTCGGCAACCACAAACCACAACAGATAGTTCTCATAATCCAGGTTATAAAACGACGTGATATTTTCACGGAACGAAGCATCCAATCCTTTGCAGGGGATCATTAATACTGTCCGAGGCCGGTACCACCATCGTTTCTTCTTGTGCTTTTTGAGCGCATACCGGCAATTGCTGTACGTCTGGAGCAAAAAGATCAATTGCGAGAGTATCGCCCCCAAAGCGATGTAATAGTACCATTCCATTGTCGTCTCTTACATCCCGTATTCTGAACAAACCGTGCTTTACGGCACCGAGGCCAGCAGCACGATCGATTCCAATAGTTGTTCAACCGTATAGGATTGTGCCAGATCAATCGGGAGTAAGCAACCGTGATTATGGCTGGAATCGAGAATTATGAGATTCTCCCCGGCCCGGCCCCACCCCTGTTCCTGCGGCTGATGACCCAGGATGAAGATATCACAGTCTAAAAGTCCGGCCATACGATCAAGCATGGCCTGGCTGTGTTTTCTGCCCCACGTCAGCAGATAGGCCGAACCCGGCCTGACAATATCGTTCACCTTCAACTCCCGGTCCAGGATCGCCGGATCGAATGGCTCGACGAAACGATCGGCCGGCAATGAATGCGAGACCCATAGCCTGTTCTCGCACCTGAGCGCCAACGGCTGCGAAAATAACAACTGCTTGGTAGCCAGTTCGACATCCGCAACGGCCCCCTTAAATTCCGCCGCCATCGCCATATGGACGGCCCGGTTCATTTCCCGCCCGTCCTTCATTACCTCACTGTTGTTGATATAGGCGGTATCGTGATTGCCCATAATCACGTGAACATTGTCCGGATACTTAAGTTTGTAGCGGACAACATCATACAAAAGGCGATAGGAAAGACAAGCCCCGCGGGCGTCGGCGGGTCCGCCGTGAATCACCTCCTGGAAAAGGACGTGCCTGTCGGGATGGTTGGCCAAATCGGCAAAAGACACGATTTTCTCGAAGTTCCGCCGGTGTCCGTGGAGATCACCGGTCAGGATCAGGCTGCCATCGGCGGGTAAGTGAACCACATTGGCCCGACGATATTTATCCGCGTGATGGGCCTCCATGCCCTTTTTCAGCAGGTCAATGGTTATTTGAGGCATTTTTACTCGTTTTGATCTTGCCCCCGAAAATGCTGTGGACCATCGTATCCAACCTCGATACGACCGTCATCATATTCGGCGGCCGCTGGGTGGGATCGACCTCGATGCAATCCATGACGAGCTTCGAGATCCCCCTCGGTATCTGCCTTTTCAATTCGTGAGGCGCTCGACGCGGTACCGTGACGGGCAAACCAAACTTGTTCTTTTTGGGAATCAGCGTGGGAGCATGCTTACCGGTCAGAGCCCAGTACATGGTCGCTCCGAGGTTGAAAATGTCCGTTTTCGGACTCAGGGGCTTTCGTTTTACCTGTTCGGGCGCAATATAGTCCGGCGTTCCTTGGATTCTCGATTTGACCGTTCCAATCTTGCAGCTCTGACCGAGATCAATGATTTTGATCGTGCCGGACTTATGAATCAGGATATTGTTGGGTTTCATATCACAATGGACAAATCCATGCTGATGCATGGCACTCATGCCGCTGGCGACCATCCGGAAGACGAGCAGAACGTCCCCCAAACTCAGGCCGGAGCTGTCTTCGAGGCTTTTGCCGTCAAAATACTCCATGGAAAGCAGCATTTCCCGCACTTTGAACATGCTGCGCACTTTCCTCAGCTCGTAGCATTTTCGGACGTACGGGTGGTCAATTTGCCTGGCGACCTTATACTCGGTCTCCACCTGCTCGAAGATCCTCGAGTCCTCCGGCCTCTCGAAAATGACCCGTTTGAGAGCCACTTTCATCTCATTTTCTTCGTCAGAGGCTAAATAAATTGTGCTGCGGGCACCGGTTCCAAGACGTCGAATGATCGTAAAACCGCCCACATCGAGAATATCTTTACCCATATGATTACAACAAACCCAAAGACGTATTCACCCATGGATGTTAAGCCACAACTCCATAAGATGCGCCGAACCGGCTTCTTGTTCCACCCATTTGCACATCTGACAGTGAAATCCCCGTTTGTATAGGACGCAAAACAACCCACAAAAACAGTGAAATTCTCAAAAAACTCCTAAAACATAGAAAAACTATTCTTATATCGTACACCAGAGGAGCCTACTTAAGCTCGGTAAATGCGGAAGTATATATCAAAATCAGGCCTATGACCAGTCTCAAGGCAATTTTTCACTATCTTAACTCAGAAAAATCGCCCATCGCTCCAGAGGTCCCAATCATTCCACCTAAATACCCCAACCTTCCTTTGTGCCCACACCTTTTTGATCCTACCCCGGAATCGCTGTACAG
>Ga0180431_10002011_pt1 | contig 27592 bp, 31 predicted proteins | sample SS_ome_11_FD_132459 | JGI IMG/M metagenome (GOLD analysis project Ga0180431, IMG submission 132459) | Hypersaline lake sediment archaeal communities from the Salton Sea, California, USA - SS_1_MS_1 metaG | ecosystem: Environmental > Aquatic > Non-marine Saline and Alkaline > Hypersaline >... | reverse complement strand
GTGCATGTCAAGACAATTCAAGGGCCCGGGATGCGTGCGATGATGTTCCGTTGGGAAGTCCCACAGGCAGAGGTCGAAAGCGATGATCACCCCGGAATGGGGTGTGCGGGGAGAAATCGGGCCGAAACAGGGGTGCGCGGCGGTTCGGGGTGTTATCTGGGTACCGGTCTTTCGGCCGCGAGCGTCATCAGGTAGCTACCGGCGATGGGACGACCCGCCCAGTTAGACCAGCTGTCCTGTCGCTCGAAGTCAATGCCGACGGCCGTCTTCATTCCGGTCCAGACCTGAAGAGCGAGCGCTTCTCTCTCGTTGGCCGGGAGCGGGCCAAAGGGTCTGCTCCCTTTGGCGATCGTAGAGAGGAACTCGGCGTCCCCAATGGAGGAGACGATCAAGACATGAGCACCCGGACGAGCGGCGAACCGAACCCGGCCCCTCCTGTCGTCGCTGCGGTAGACGGCCAGGGGATCGGCGTCCCTCCCCTCCGGAAACAGCGAAAGCATCAGCGGAAAACCCGGATTTCCCTGCCAGCGACATTCGATGTATCCCCTGGGAGCGTTCTTGGGGAGATTGTCTATAACGGGTGCACAGCCCGAAACGAGCAGCAGGGCGCCGAGGGCGAGGATTCGAACCCACCCTCCGTTCAACGTACACACCGATTCGGGCCGGACGGCCTCAACGCGCTTCATGGCCGATCACCTCCTCTTCCTCTCCATCGGCCATTTGAGCGGGGAACTCGAGCTGCTCTCGATCTCGGCGGTCGGGCAGGCCGGACAAGCGACTTCACGCTGGCCCCAGGATCTCCCGTCGAAGCTTCCGCACTGGATGGCTTCAGAGAAGGCCGGAGTCTCGGCCGCAGACAAAGAGATAGGCGTCACCGATGGATGTAGCTACTCCGAGGTAAACTCCGAGTTTCGCAGTCGATCCCCAAGACGGTCTGGCCTCTATTCTATGTACTGAGTTCTATATCCAATTCTACCGTTGTGGTACTCGTATATCCTGAACGTTGCTTGCCTTCCCCAGTATCCAGAAATCGGCGCCGACACATATAGCGGGACATCTCCCAACCAGTGATGTTCGTCTCTGTGATAATGCCCGGCGATGACCGCCTTGACGTTGTAACCATTGATCAGATTCACCCATTTCTCCCTTATCTCATTCTCCCATCCTCCATGAAACTCATTGTTATAGAAATTATCGACCGAAGGGGCGTGATGAAACACGATCACAGGTTTTCCATCTGCCTTCTTGAGATACTCCTCGAGCTGCTCCAGGGGTTGGTAGCCATCTATCGTGAATGATTTTCTCAGCGGCTCTGTGAAGACAAATATGAATACAACATCCTCATATTCCGCCTGAGAAATCAATCCTCCAAAAATCTCTTCATACGCCTTGCACGATGACTCCAGTCTCTCAGGGAAAATATCATGATTACCGGCCACAAAGTGGATTGGAGCGGCAATCTTCCCCAGTATCGGTAGGGACACGTCTAAGAGTTGCTTGTCGTCAAATCTGTTCGTAGTTATGTCGCCTGTATGCACCACACACTGGATGTTCATTGGCAAGTCGTTGATGAGTTCCACTGCCTTCTTCGATCTGTCTATGTTATCACCGGTTTCAAAATGGGTGTCGGTAATCTGGACGAAGTAGAAATGACGCTCCTGTTGTTCTCTTGCGCAGCCGCCGATACAGGAGATGAAGACAATACAAATCAGTACACTCATGAACTTGTCGAGACCTTTCATCTTGAGTCCGGGCATATCGTCCTCTCGTTGACTTTCGGAGACCCTCCGGCTGAGCTGCGGCGGACCGCCGTCCGCCGCAGCCGCTTGCTAGACGCTGGCTTCCCGGGACATAGTACACGTTCGAGGATTCGGTGACAATGGCTGACTGCGACGGCGGACTCTCCCCCGGCCGGCGCAACCTCAGGGAACCGTCTTCCTGAGCAGGTTGTTATTGAACTTCATGCAGACGGTGTTGCTCTCGGCATCGGTCCCGAACACGTAGTGCTTGCCAAGCGCCCCATCGCCTCCGACCTGGCGGAAGATGCCTCCCTCGATGCGCTTCAATCTCACCAGAGAGCCCAGAGGATTGCCCGTCGGCACCCACATCACCGACAGGGCGCCGTCCCACACCACCACCTCGGCCTCGGACCAGGACATGTCGGCCGTGTAGTACCCGGTGTATTTCGCCCAGTCCTGCGACTCGTCCGCCTCCTCGCTGCTACTCGAGGCCCTAAGAGCCGGCGCCATGATATTGTAGGTCTCCAACACTAGCGTGAACTGCGGCGCGTCCGTCGCGTTGATCATCGCCACCACAGCGATCTTCTCTTCCGGGCAGAGGATGATCTGCGACTTGTACCCAGGGCAGCCGCCCTGATGTCCGACGAAGTGCATGCCCCCCATGGACCAGACTGTGAATCCGTAGCCCCACTCGGGATCCTGCCACTGGACGGTCTGCATCTCCTCCAGCGTTTCCTGGCCCAGGACGTCGTCGTCTTTCCCGTCGAGGACGCGGAACTGCCACATCGCAAACTTCGCCAGGTCCGTCACCGTCGAGGCGAAACCTCCTGCGGGAGTCATCGCCCGTGCATCGGGAAGTGATATTACCGCGCGCGATCCCGTTCGCGGCCAGCGCCCATAGCCGACGGCCACTTCCCTCCCCGGCACACTCCGGGGTGGATACGGAGTCGTCGCCTCCATTCCAAGAGGCTCGAGGATGCTCTCGTGCACGTATTCCTCATACGCCATGCCTGAAACCACCGACACCACCTCGCCGAGGAGAGAGAATCCCAGGTTTGAGTAGTTGAACTGCGTGTTGGTGGGATAACTCGCCTTCAGCTTCGAAACTCCTTCGATGAGTTCTTCGCGCGACGGACGGCGCAGATCGGATTCGGGCCAGGTCGCCAAATCCGGTTCGCAGGGCAGCCCGCTTGAGTGCCGCAGTAAATCCTCCAGCGTCGGCGGCTGCGCCTTGGGATCCTCGGTTTCCAGCGCAAACCAGGGTAGATGTTTGGACACTGGATCATCCAGACTCAGCTTCCCCTCATCGCGAAGCCGCATGATGGCAATACTGGTAAACAGCTTGGAGATCGAGCAGATGCTGTAGCGCGTATTCGGCGTCGCATTCACGCCCCTCTCAACATCCGCGTAACCGAACCCTCTCGTGTAGACAATCTCCTGATCGTGGATGACGGCGATGGACATTCCCGGCAGGCGATCGAAATCGAGCACCGACTCGATCCATGTTTCCAGCAGATAGACAGACTCCCCGAACTTCTTGGAAGCCGGCCGTTTCCCGTCCTCGGCACCCGCCGCGAATGCTACATGGCAAGCGGCGAGACAGACCGTTAGAGCCCACGTGAGAGTCAAGCGTTTCATGATGTCTCCTTTTCGGCTGATTGGCTCACAGGGGTTCTGTACTTTCGGAGGGGAGGCTGTTCGACCCATCACTCAGACCAGAACCGAATCGCCCCGGGTCTTCCGGCTATGGCTTCATTTATGTAGACCGAGGAAGGATAAATAGGTTGCGTGGGTCATAGGGAACGACGGCGACCGGGCATCAGCGGCCGGAGGTTCCGATACGGTTCGCCCCGAGCGCAGAGTGCGATGCCGGAAGGCCGGGATCACCGTGTCTCGAGGGATGACGCGTGCCGGCCGAGATTCCCCGGCTGTGCGCTGTCCAAACGGCGAGATCGAGTTTATGTTTCGCTCCGCCACGCATCGGGATCTTCGGCCGCCTCCCAAGACGGCACGCCACGACTCAGACTGAGACCCTTCGCTTACGTTCATCCCCAAGACATAGGTCACACTGCGCCCTACGATTTTCGCAGCGGAGCGAGTCAGAGGTCCATTTCGGGGTAAGAGCCACTGGACCGGTTCCCTAGGGTAGCTCATTGGGGCGAATCTGCTTTACGACCCACGCGTATTCATATAGAATGAGAATGTGTTTCCGTAAGGATACGTGGTGGTCTCATACTCCAGACAGAGGAGGCTGTACACCCTCTTCTTGGTCCTGGGCACCCTCTATTTCGCAGGGATCGTCGGGGCCAGGGGTCACTCGAGGGACAGGATACAGGCGATGCCGCTGTACCTGGCAGTCACCGCAGAGGGGTGTACGAAGCCTTCCAGTCTTGGGAGAAGAGAAACCCGAAGGACGACGACGCCGAGGCGCGGACCCAGACTCAACCTGCCAGGACACGCACGTCGGCCGCGGGACCGGGGCGGATATCTGCTGGTCGCGGGCCGCCGCCCGCTTGATGTGGGAAGCAGCCCGACATAGGCTCACGAAGGGTCCTAGGAGGATTGGCAATGCCGCACAGCCAAGAGACAGCGGAGCTCGAGCTGAGCATCATCATGCCCTGCCTGAATGAAGCAGAGACGCTGGGGACGTGCATTCGCAAGGCTCAGAACTGGCTCCGGGACCACGAGGTGCGCGGGGAGATCATTGTTGGTGACAACGGCTCGACGGATGGTTCCCAAGACATCGCCCGCGCGTTGAATGCTCGGCTGGTCGAAGTGCCGATCCGCGGATACGGCGCGGCGCTCTTCTACGCGGCCAGCGCCGCACAGGGCAAGTACATCATCATGGGGGATTCCGACGACAGCTATGATTTCTCCGCTCTGACGCCCTTTCTTGAGAGGTTGCGTGCCGGGTACGATCTGGTCATGGGAAACCGCTTCAAGGGAGGTGTCGAGCCCGGGGCCATGCCTTGGAAGCATCGCTACCTTGGCAATCCTGTGCTGACTGGGATTGGGCGTCTGTTCTTCAGGGCCCCGTGCAAGGATTTCCATTGCGGTCTGCGCGGCTTTTCCAGAGAGGCGTTCACACGCATGGCCCTCCAGACTACGGGGATGGAGTTTGCCTCCGAGATGGTCATCAAGGCGACGCTGCTGGGCATGAAGATAGCAGAGGTTTCGACGGTGCTTCATCCCGACGGGCGTTCCCGTCCTCCCCACCTGCGGTCCTGGCACGACGGCTGGCGTCATCTGCGCTTCATGCTGCTCTACAGCCCGCGCTGGCTATTCCTGTATCCGGGGCTGTTGCTGATGCTCCTCGGCACAACCGTCGGCATCTTGTTGCTGCGCGGCCCGATTGCCATTGGCGGAGTCACCTTCGACGCGAATACACTCTTCGCTGCGGCCATTGCTATTCTGTCGGGCTTCCAGGCCGCCAATTTCGCCGTGCTCAGCAAGGTATTCGCCATCACCGAGGGATTGTTGCCCCCCGATCCGCGGTTCGACAGAGCGTTCCGCGCGGTGACGCTTGAGGTTGGCCTGGCAATTGGCGCCATCATGATGGCGGGCGGTCTGGGGGGAATCGGCCGTGCCGTGGTGATCTGGGGCCAGCATTCGTTCGGCCCCCTAGCCCCGGCCCAACTCGTGCGGTTACTGATACCATCCGGGATGGTCCTGGCGCTGGGTTTCCAAGTCATCATGTCCAGCTTCTTCCTCAGTCTGTTGGGGATGGGCCGCCGATGAAGATGCTCGATCGCTTTCTTCAGTGGTGGCGGATCGCCGAAGCGAGGCCCTACATCGCTAAGGGAGCACGGGTGCTGGACGTTGGCTGCGGAGACGGCGCACTCTTCCGCCAGATTCCCGGCCTGGGCCCAAGCGTTGGGATTGATCCAGTCCTCGCGAGCAGCCGGAAACACGTGGAATGCGCCGTCTTGCTGAAAGGGTATTTCCCCGATGTCCTGCCCGCTCCTGAGCCGTTCGACGCAATCACTCTGCTGGCCGTGCTGGAACACATGCCTGACGAGCAATTGCGCAACTTGTCTCGAAATTGCTCAGAGCACCTCAAGCCCGGCGGTTACCTGCTGGTGACCGTCCCATCGCCGGCGGTGGACGTGATCCTGTCTGCACTCAAAACGTTGCGTATGATCGACGGAATGGCTCTGGGCGAGCATCATTGTTTCGACGTTCACAAGACCCCGGCGTGTCTTGAGGGCCATGGCCTGTCTCTGGTACGGAAGAAGAAGTTCCAACTCGGATTGAACAACCTCTTCGTGTTCAGGAAGGATGCCTGAGAATCGCGGGCTCAAGTTTGCGTTGCGAGGAACAGGCCAATCATTTTCTCCGGGATGCCGGTGCCGGCGGAGCGGGCGTCGGCGGCTCTGGGGGACGTAGTCAGCCTTATCAACCTGTTCCGTCAGCTCAGAAGCCGACTACATCCCCCAAGAACCCGGTACCGAAAGCAGCATCTCGGATCCTGTCCCGGATCCTCAACGGCAAGAGGCCATTCTCCGACAGACGCCTAGCGTGCTACCGTGTAGACGGACCCGCCACGACTGCTCGAGAGGAGTTCCAGCGGCAATCGTCCCTTGAGTTCCCTTTCTGAAGGCGGATACGGTACATTGTCCTCGTCACGGAAATACACCAACGCCCCACCCTTGTTCCTGAGTTCCACTTCCACGTCGGCCAACTCGGACCGGTAGGCGGGGTTAGGCCTCCCGGTAGCCAGCACCACTGCGGCTGGGACTTCCCTGGCTGCTTTGCCCGTCAGGATGTAGATCGCGCCCACCGCATTTGTGAAGATCGGAGTATCCGGCGGGAGTTCCCTCACTGCTTCCACCACCTCCGACTGCTGCCACGCCCTGCCTGTAAATCCCTGCCCCTCCTTCCGAGTGTGGGCGACCCACGTGGCTTCCCCGACAAGATAGGATATCGCAAGTGCAATCCCAATCGCCGCAGCACCAAGTTTCGGGACAAGCAGACCCTCAGTGGAATACAAGAGACGGTGTCCGAGGCATAACACAAGTAGAAGTCCCGAGATGAACAGTGGGGAGAGGTTCCGGTCGTTCAGTGGGATATCCGCGTAGCCGAAGGAAATGGCGGCGGTCACGAACAACCCATAGAACAGCCCAAATGCCGCCAGTATGCAGCTGATGTCGCCGAGGTCCTCTCTGAGGGAGCGACTCTCGTGCAGCTTCCGTTTCCTGAACCACAGCACCGCGCCCGCCCCAAGCAGCGCGCCGATCGCGACCAGAAAGACTATCATTCTGATTTTCGTCGGCACGCTCGCAGGTAGCAGCCAGTCCGAAATGTCGGTCAGGCCGGAATCAAGGTGGTGAAGAGTGACGGGATGGAATGCCAGTTGTACAGTCGTCGCCTGTCCTGAAACCTGGAGATTTCTGGCTAACCACAACGCCATCGGCAGACAGCTGATCGCAACGAACACAGCCGAATCCGCGACCCTTTGACGGACCGGCCTTTTGTTCCAGAACATCATGCTCACGATACCGGTGGCTACGAGCGCCAGACCCGGGAACCTGGCGAGAAACGCTAGCCCGGCGACGATTGAGGTCAGGAGCAGCAAGGTTCGGTTCGGATTGGCGGCATGCGCGGCGAGCAACAGCCATCCCAAGAGAATGAAGAAGAAGAACAGCGGCTCGGTCTTGGCCACCGTATGGAGGCCGAGCATCAAGGTGGACGTCAGCATGATGAACGAACCCAGGATCGAGATCCACCTCGATCGCGTGTGGTGCCATACCACGAGGCCGACGAGGAGAATGTTGGCCCCGAAGAGGAACGCGTTCAGCCATCTGGCCCCGTGCAGTGGGTCAATGCCTGTATACGCGAGGATACCGAGGATGGCCGGGAACAAGGGCGGGTAGTGGATCATCGGCAGCAGCTCCCCGCTTGCGGACAGCCCACACGACAAGCCTTGACTCTGCGAGAGACTCCGCGCGGCCCAAATGTAGGCTGTGGAATCGGTAGTAATCCCGATTCCGCGTGCCGTAGCGATGACGAAAACTGCGATCCCTGCGAAACCCAGCGTTAGCAGCGCGAGTGGAACGGCACGATTCGTGGTCTTCGTCATTGGGACTCCCACTTGGACCCAGGGCAACCACCTGGTTGTGCACCTGCATGCACGAGCCTGAGTCATTCTACAGCCAAGACACCTGGAAACTCAACTCTCAAAAGGGGTGAAAATCTGCCGACGCCGATACCGAGCAGAAACTGGCTTTCCAAAGGCACTTTCTAGAACCACAGATTCCGATCCACGGAGTTTCGGGGACGGAGTCTCGGGGACGGACTACGAAACTCTGCTTGCGTCGCTGAACAGTGCTGGAGATCAAGGGTTCCCATTTCGTAGGCTGCCCCTGAAACTTCCGTGGGCTTTGATATTTCTAACCCGGATCCTGCTGGTGGAATCTCGGCCACCAGCGTCCGACGTGGTGGCAATAGTCTTCGTACTCTTGGCCGAAAGTCCGCCGAAGAGTGGGCTCTTCGTAGCCTACCACGAAGAGGTGCGTTGCGAGGAATAAGAGACCGGTATAGCCCAAGAGGTGCAGCGACTCGTAGAAGAGCGCGGCACCGGCGAGGGCAATTCCTGCACCCAGGTACATCGGATTCCGCAAGAAGCGGTAGGGACCTCGAATCACGAGCCGGCGAGGGGGATCAAAAGGCGCCGGTGTGCCTCTTCCGGCGGATACAAAACCGATGACGCACCAGAGGGTGCCCACGGCACCGGCAGCCGCGATCACCATCCCGGCAACCTGCGGCACTTCAATCGTCGCAGGGCGGACGATGCCCGACCAGGACAGAAGACGGGCCGGGACATAGATGAGCAGAAGGCTGATGAAGATCGCAGCGTAGCTGATCGCACGAATAAGAACAAACATGTTCATCCTTCAAGGCGCTCGGCAACACTCGGTAGTCTTCTCCTGTCATCGCAAAGCGGGCTTGTGGATCCCTGTCCCCCGATTCCACGGCCCGGTCCCAACCTGAGTCATCGAAATCCGGCTCGTACCACCCGGGGGAGTGGGCCACACTAGTCTAGTACCCGTCATTCCCAGGGTAGTCAGTGAACCGACTCAACGTCTGCGAGGCGGCGGATGCGCAAAGCCCGAAGATCGCCAGGACCACACACGACCGGACGCCCACCGACCAACACCGACGGTCACTGGGATGCCGGAAGAATGCGGGTTTCACTACACGAAGTCAAGTGCACAGATTCAGATGGAGATTTCAGGCCTTACCGGACAGTCTGTATGGGTCGAATCCTTGGCAGTACGCGCCGTTATTCGGAGGACGGTAATGTGGCTCTCGATCGCGTCGCGGGGAAACCCCGCGAGCGTGGGACAAACCAGACAGGTGGAGTGAACGCGCTGGGCTGTGCCCGGATCCTTCATTCGCCGCGCCTCCGGCTCCGTACCCGGTACAGCCGCTCGGTGAAACCGCCTTCTTCCTCGAAGGCAGGACAGAACACAATCCTAAACCCCGAGTACGAGTACCGCTATCGCTGAGTACGAGTATAATTCCCCGCTTCTCACTCCTACTCGTACTCGAACTCGGCTCCTTCCCGACGCTCACTTGGAGGGCGATGTCATTTTCGTCAGCATGGCAACGACCCGCACAAGAAGCGCTCTGCCCCTCGCCGCTGTCGTGTCTTCGATAGCCTCGCCAACTGCAAGAACGTCAATGATCGCAGCACATTCTAGCGCGGAACCCAGTGCGATTCGCAGAAACCGTTGCCGGTCCGGTGAGGGAAGCTTTCCGTTGCCTTCGGCAATGTTCAGGGGGATCGACTGTGAGGCACGCAAAAGCTGGTCGCGGGCATTGCGATCAGCGCCTTTGAGCCTGTTGCACAAGCGATAGGCCCACTTCACGAAATCCATGCTGACGCGATAGACGTCGAGCTTCTCGTGGTCGAACAAGACTCAATCCTTTCGAGTGCGATCCTTTTCTTCTGTTCGTACTCGTACTTCGTACTCGTCCTCGCGGTTCTCAGTGAATACCCCCCCGCGGAGTGAAACCCCAAACCTTCGAGAACGAGTACGAGTACCGCTCACGCTGAGTACGAGTACGATTCGGCCTGCTTCCGTACTCGCACTCGTACCCGTACTCGTACTCGTCTTTTGTGCTCGCATTACAACCACAGCTTCCGATCCAAACTCCGATACTGAATCGCTTCCGAAACATGGCTCGACGTTACGGAGTCCGCCCCCTCAAGGTCCGCAATGGTCCGCGCCACTTTGAGGATTCGATCATACGCCCGGGCCGAAAGCCCGAGCTGGGTAATCGCCATTTTGATGAGAGCGGCCCCTTCGGAATCGGGGAGGCAGCAGTTGCGGATGTCTCTCGGGCCCATCATCGAATTGGAGAAGATACGCTTGCGGCGCCGGAATCTCTCCGCCTGCACTCCCCGGGCACGAACGACCCGCTCCCGCACGCCAGCCGAAGTCTCCCCGGGCTCCCGGCTTGCCAGCTCGCGGTAGCTGACCGAGGGAACTTCGATATGAATGTCGATCCGATCCAGGAGCGGTCCTGAGATCTTCGAGAGATAGCGCTCGACCTCGAGGGGCGAGCAGCTGCACTGGTTCTTCCGATCGGTCCGGTATCCGCACGGGCAGGGATTCATCGCGGCGGCAAGCATGAAGCTGGCCGGGAAGTCGAGGGATATTGCGGCTCTCGAAATGGTGACGCATCCGTCCTCGAGAGGCTGCCTGAGGACTTCGAGCACGTTTCTTCGAAACTCGGGAAGCTCGTCAAGGAACAGAACACCGCGGTGGGCCAGGCTGACTTCGCCCGGCCTCGGATACGCCCCCCCTCCGATGAGACCGGCATCGCTGATCGTGTGATGGGGGGATCGAAAGGGGCGGTTTCGCAGGAGCGCCACGCCTTCGGCGAGGAGTCCGGCAACGGAATGGATCTTGGTGGTCTCGAGGGCTTCCTCACGAGTGAGAGGCGGGAGGACGGTCGGCAGTCGCCGGGCCAGCATCGTCTTACCGGACCCGGGAGGACCTATAAGCAAAATATTATGTCCGCCCGCTGCGGCCACCTCGAGAGCCCGCTTCGCGTGCTCCTGTCCCTTGACCTCGGCGAAATTCACCTCGTCCGGTCCGTCCTCCACACTTTCGTCGAGGCTCGTCCGGTGCGGGGTGTATCCGTCGGGATCCTGCAAGACGGAGATGGCCTCCTCCAGCGTCGACACGGCATAAACATCGATGTTCTCCACCACCCCCGCCTCGTGCGCGTTGGGGCTGGGAACGACGAAATTCCGCACCTTCCGCTGACCCGCTTCCATCGCCATCGGCAGTACGCCGCGCACGGGGCGAACGGAACCATCCAAGGACAATTCGCCGAGAATGACGGTGGGGCCCATTCCGTCCACCTTGATCTGTTCCGTGGCCGCCAGAATACCCAGCGCAATGGGCAGATCGAAAGCGGCCCCCTCTTTCTTAATGTCCGCGGGCGCCAGGTTCACCGTAACCCGCTTGGCCGGGAACCGGTACCCGCTGTTCTTGACCGCCGCAAAGACCCGATCCCGGGATTCCTTCACGGCGACCGTCGGAAGCCCCACGGTGGCGTAGGACGGCAGTCCTGACCCCAGATCCACCTCCACCTGCACCAGGAAGGCATCCACCCCCAGCACGGCACAACTCGTCACCTTCGCCAGCATCGATCCCCACCCCTTCCACCCCGAGCGACAAGACACACACCGGCCACGCCTCAGAGTCCGATGAGGCCGAAAACGTTCGATTCCGCCGGTCGCTTGGATCATGAATCCGGAAGGCCCTACCCCGGGGACATTGCATCCCCTTCCTTCATTTCTCTCGGAACTCAGCATAGCGCCTAGCGGCGGGATTGTCAAGACCGGTCGTTCCCCGAGTACGAGTCCCGCAAAAAAGCCGAGTACGAGTACGATGCTGCCGCTCTTTCCGTACTCGTACTTCGTACTCGAACTCGTACTCGGAATTGAGGGTCTATCCCGAATACTCCCCATCGGGGCTGGTCGAGGATCCTCCGACATCTCTTTCCATGCTTGACTTCCTTTGGACGCCGGCACTACCGTTCGAGCCGGACCCCGCCGTTCCGGAGTGTTTCCGGCAAAGGAGGAGCGCGATGAACGTGAAGCGGTTCTGGCTCTCGGTGCTGGTGGTCTTCGTGGCGTACATGCTCATTGATGCCCTCGTCCACATGGTCCTCCTCGCAGATCTCTACGATCAGGTCTCCCATCTGTGGCGCGCCGACGCGGAGATGCAGAAGCTGTTCCCGCTCATGTGGCTCGGGACGCTCATCTTCACGATCTTCTTCGTATTGATCTTCACGAAGGGCTACGAGGGCCGGGGCATCGCGGAGGGGATCCGGTTCGGGCTCTACATCGGCGTCTTCATGGGCTTCCCGATGGCCTTCGGCAGCTACGCAATGTATCCGCTGCCGTTCATCCTTGCGGTGTACTGGTTCATCGCGAGTGTTGTGGAGATGATCATCGCGGGTGCCGTGGCCGCGGCCGTGTATCGGCCGAAACAGGCATAGTTTCCCCCGGAGAAGCAGGGAGCCGCCAAAGAACCTCTCAACCGTTCATCCTGAGCCTGTCCCGAGCGCGTCGAGGCGCTGAGTCCCGATGTCCTCTCCGCATGCGGAGGAAGAGGGCGTTCTCAACCGCCCCACTGTGCCCTGGGTACACCAGGATGCCGTTTTCGGGCATCTGCTTCTCCATTTCTCTGCTTCTCAGCCCGGGCGATGCACCCACCCGGCTTCGGAACTTGTGCATCGTCCGGGTTAGTCGTAGTCCCTACGGGTTGCCTCGTCCGCCAGAGTCGGTTGGATGAGGGGCTTCCACTCAGGATCTTCCCAGGTTCCAAGTTGCGTGTGCATATCCAGGTACTTTTCCGGTATCGGGTGTGTACCCACGACGACCCGGATCCCGTATCGCTTCTCCAGGAAGGTCTTGAACACGTCAATGTACGGACAGGGAGGGTAGCCGACGACCAGGCCCGTGGCCAGGTGGACCACCTCCGCTCCGCTCTTCACCATCTCGTCGCCCGCGTACTCGATGTTGCCGCCGGGACACCCATCGCAGGTGGTGTAGCCGACCAATTCCAGATCGGTGTCGGTGTACGTGGAAAAAGCACCTTCCCTGTTCCTCATCGCGCGGAGACATTTCCCCCCAGCACAGCGTCGGTACCGGTCGCAGATCACGATTCCTATCTTGGTCCTCAAGTTCATTGCCGCTCCTTTCGTTGTCTGCTGAGCGCGTAGTTCCCCGACCGTACGCGGTTGATTCACCGCTCATCCGTGCCATAGGGTTCCGCCACACAATTCAACCGTCGACCTCACGCGTCGATTGCTTTTCACTGTGCACCGTCCGCGCGAGGAATGCAAGGGCTAGTCTGGATGATCCATGATCCAGGTCAGGATTGTGTCTCCGTGGCCGCATCGCCCAGGCGCCGTGTCGCGTGGACCCGCGATTTCCCACTCCCGCCATCTCCCTACCCCCAGCCCCGGGTGGTCCCAACTTGACACCCCTTTCCTCACCTGCTACGCTCCCGCGCTATGGATCTCGGTCTCTCACTCAGCGCGTTCTACGGCTTTACCCTCGAGGAAGCCCTCGAGACATACGGGCGGCTGGCCGATCGCTTCGGCCTCACCGCCTTCGAGATCAATCTGCAGGTCCGTCCCGGCCCGGTTCGCAAGTGGCCCTGGGACGTTCCCGAAGAACGAGTACGGTCCTTCGCCGAGCGATTTCCCATCCGAGGCGCACACCTTCCTTTCCTCGATCTCAATCCGATTGCGACCAACACCGGAATTCGAGAGGAATCCCGCAGCCAGATTCAGGAGGCCATCGAGTTGTCCGCGCGAATGGAGATGACCTACGTGGTGACCCATGCAAGCGGTTCATGCAACGGAGGGGATTGGAGCGTGGAGAGATCTCTCTGGATCGACGTGTTCGCCGAGATGGTGGAAAGGGCCGCCGGCCACGGGATGACGTTCTGCATCGAAAACGGTGAGTGCCTGGTCCGGCTCGATCGCCTTCTGGACGTGGTCGAGACCATTGACGGAGACGGCGCCCGCATCTGTGTAGACGTCGGGCACGCGCACCAACGGCTATGGGACCATCGCCGCGTTGCATCCCGCCTCCTGCCGAGACTTGACCAATGGTGGTCTCGGTCCTTTGGGCTGTCGCGACTCATGCCCTATGAGGCCTACGGCTCCCTGGCGGGTTTTCTTCGCGAGGCCGAACCGAGGATTCATCACTTCCATCTCCACGATCGGAAGGGCAAGACGGATCATCTTGGGATTGGAAGGGGAAGTGTCGATCTCGATTCTCTCGCGTCGTTTCTGAGGAGAAGACCTGTGATCCTCGAGATTCCCGGGTCTTCAGAGGCCGAGCTGGCGCGGGAGATCGAGCTTGCAGAGAATCTGCTGGAGAGAGGCGGGGGACAAGGATGATCCGTCGTTGGGTGCACGCCAGGGCCCGTCCGCTGGCAGCGGTGTTGCTCCTCAGTGTGCTGTCGGGGTCGGGCTGTGAATCGAACCGGGGATCCCGGGACACCTCCTCCGGCTTCGAGACGGACCCGGGGGCGTCCCGGCCGACGGTCGTCGATCCCCTCGACGGGCCGATCGTCAAGACGGGAACGACGTATGAGGCACATCTACGGACCGACCGGGGCACCGTGACGCTTTCGCTCTTCGCAGAGGAGGCCCCCTACACCGTCTCCAACTTCATTCATCTCGCAAACCTCGGGTTCTACAACGGTCTCACATTCCACCGAGTCGTTCCCGGATTCGTAGCGCAGGCGGGTGATCCGACGGGAACCGGGAGCGGCGGACCCGGCTACCTATTCGCCGATGAGATCGGTTCTCGAATGCACCTGCGCGGCGTGGTCTCCATGGCCAATCAGGGCCGCGTGGACACGAACGGTTCCCAGTTCTTCATCTGCCTTGCCGATCTCCCCGTGCTCGACGGCCGGCATACAATCTTCGGCGAAGTCATCGGGGAAATGGACGTTGTCGATCGACTGGAGAGCGGGGATCGAATCGCCGGGATAGAGATTCAAGAACGAGTCCCGGAGTAATCGAACGTACAGAACCCCGGAGCTGTGGAGTGCTCGATCGGAGGACGGGGGCGGACGACCCCAAGGCCTGGCGTCACCGCGTTGCCCCATACCATGGTTGCGCCTACCGCTCCAGTTGCGTCCGGGCTCGTTCGATGTTGAGCCGTATCGAGTCCGCCAACGCGCCCGTAGGTTGGATATCCAGGACCCGCTCCCACTGTTCGATGGCACCCACGGCGTCACCCCTGCCGATAAGCAGTCCACCCAGGTTCATGCGGGCGAACACGAGCCCGGGGTCCATCGTCAAGGCCTGAGTGTAGTACAGGACGGCCGAATCCGGTGACCCAGTCACCATGAACGCGGTCGCCAGCCCCGCGAGGGTCTGCGGATGATCGGGTCTCAGACGCACCGCTGTTCGGTGGGCCTCGAGAGCTTCTTCAATCATCTCCTCCACAATCAGCAGGTCACCCATCGCCTGGTAGCACACGACGTAGTCCGGCTGGAGCTGCAGCGCCCTCCTGTAGGATTCCATCGCCTGAGGACGATCGCCGATCTCAAAGAACAGATTGCCCATGCTGTAGTAGGCCATTGCCAGGTCCGGATCCAGGCGTAAGGCCCGTTGGTAGTTGAAGAGCGCCTCCTGAAACTGGTGCTTCGCCTTGAGCGCATTGCCCAGATTGTAGTGCGCCATCGCGTAGGTCGTATCGGACAACACGGCGTGCCGGAACTCCGCGATCGCCGCGTCCAGAAGTCCCCGTTCGCCGTAAATGATTCCAAGCGCGTTGTGCGCACGCGTATGGCGGGGATCCTGCCGAATCGCCTTCCGGTATTCAAGGATCGCCGCGTCATACTGTCCGGCCGCAGCCAGATGTTCGCCCGCTTTGAAGTGCTTCTCCGCGCGGCCGCAACCGGCGGAGAGAGTCACCGAGCCCATAGCCATCATCAGAAGGAGTGCCGTGAGGACCTTGTATCCACTCCCCTCGCGCCGTCGATCGATTCTCATTCTTGACCCGTCCCCTTCCTAATGGAAAATGCTTCGCGGATTTCACGGATACCGCTGGACGCGCTGGCGTTCCCGGACCCAATCCACCAACATGACCACGCCCACCATGAGGACCACCAGCGCGTTGGCCACCAGCACCACCAGCCCGATCACAATGAGAAATTTCAACATGACCCCCGCAGGTCGATGCCGGATCTCCCATCACCGCGCCTCTTCCCCACACCACCCCTGCATGCTCGGGCCGTACGAAAAACGCCGGGCAGCATGCCCGCTCCGCGAAACGCGGCGTTACAGCATGAAGCGCCGTTCAATCCAGAAGGCGTCCTCGAAGTGGTCAATCACCAGATTCCCCGAACCGGGAGTCTCCCTCAGGGCCAGAACATCGAAACGGCAGTCCGTCTCCTCCATTCCGTGCATCTGGAGGTAATGGGCCGCGACTTTCGCGATCTGGTCTTGCTTCCTGCGGTCGACCGCGCCTTCGGGGGATCCGAAACTGTCCCCCTTCCGAGCCTTCACCTCGACGAATACCAGCTGATTCCCGTCCTTGGCAATGACATCGATTTCAGCCCGGTGCCACCGGTAATTCGTATCCAAAACGCGGTAACCCTTGGCCTCGAGATACCGCACGGCCGCCTGCTCCCCCTCCCGCCCGAACTCGTGAGAACCGACCACCGGAGTCCCTCCGATCCTCACCTTGACGGATCCGGTTGCCCCCGAACGGACGTCGCCGCGTGACAGAAGGTTCGCCGATGAATCGAACACAGTCCCAGCCTGGCGATCGCCTCCCGGTGCAGAACCGTTCCGTAGCCCTTGTGCCGCCCGAACCCGTACCCCGGGTACTTCCGATCGAGAACCGTCATGATACGATCCCGGACAACCTTGGCAACGATGGACGCGGCGGCGATGGAGAGAGACTGCTGGTCTCCCTTGGGAATTCCCTTCTGGCGAAACGAGAGACCGGGAATGGCCTCCCCATCGACGAGAACGACATCCGGCTCGTATGCCAGACGCCCAAGGGCCTTTCGCATTGCCAGGAAACTGGCTTCCCGTATGTTCCGGCGGTCGATCTCGTCGCGGTGCACCACCCCCACCCCCACCGCTCGAGCCTCCTGGAGAATCAGAGGAAACAGACTCTCCCGCCGCCGAGGGTGTACACGCTTTGAATCGTCGACGCCGGGAAGCCTCGAATCGGGGCGAAGAACAACCGCGGCGGCGACAACGGGACCGGCCAGCGGACCTCGCCCCGCCTCATCCACACCCGCGACGTTGACGACCCCGCTCGCCCAGTGCGTCTGCTCCAGGCGAACCATCCACCGCAGGCGCCCTTCCTCTGCTTCGAGTGCCGCCCGGCGAGCCAACACCCGCTCTCCCAGCGATCGGATCCCGGTCCGGCCGTCGGTCAGGAGCGCCTGGAGAAGCGCCTCATCGGCCTTCCAGTCCTGATTCACCAGGGTCCGCCGCGCCCGGGCCACACTCACCAGCGCGGCCGACGCGTCTTCGGAAAGCGTCATTCCATCCGCCCTTGCGATGCGGGAACCCTCGACGGTTCCACTCCATAAACCAAAGGAAACGCGCGGCTCCTCGGCCCGCTCCACGCCGGGCCGCGGACCCGCTCAGAAAGCGGGTTGGACATGCGGGCTAGAAGCGTTTCTCGGGTACCTGAGCCGCCTTTCCCTTGCGGTCCCTCAAGTAGAAGAGTCTGGCCCGGCGGGTCCGGCCGCGCCGCAAGACCTGGATGCCGGACACATTCGGCGAACGCAGCGCGAAGACGCGCTCGACGCCGATTCCCCCGGTAACCCTCCGCACGGTGAAGGTCTCCCTGGCACCCTGCCCCTTGCGTTGAATGACGATTCCCTGGAAAGCCTGGAGCCTCTCCTTTTCGCCCTCTACCACTCGGACCTGGACTTTCACCGTATCGCCCGGCTTGAAGTCGGGCACCTCCTTCTCCGAGTTTCTCGCGTCCACGGATTCAAGCAATCCCATCGTATTCCCCCTGCGTCAGCGTTATGAGTTTTCTTCTCCGGCGAGGATCTCTTGAATGAGGCGACGATCCTCATCACTCAGGCCCGCAGCCGCCATCAGATCCGGCCTTCGCCGTAGGGTACGCCTGAGCGCTTCCCGGCGGCGCCACAGCCTAATTTCTTCATGGTTTCCCGACAGAAGCACGGTCGGGACGGAGCGTCCCCGGAACTCCGCCGGTCGTGTATAGTGGGGACTGCCTAGGATTATATCATGAAATGAGTCCGATTCAACAGATTCGAAATTCCCCACGACGCCGGGCAGCAGCCTCACCACGGAGTCGATGATCCCCATGACCGGGATCTCTCCTCCCGAGAACACGTAGTCCCCGGTCGAGACTTCATCCGTGACCCATCCCTCGATCACCCGTTCGTCTACCCCCTTGTAGCGCCCCGCGATGAGAATCAGGTGAGACGCCCGGGCAAACCGTTTCGCCATTTCCTGATCGTAGCGGGCCCCCTGGGCGCTGGTCAGGATCACTCTCGAGTTCTCCCGACCCTCGCCCCGTTGTTCCAGCAGATATTCTACGGCGCGGATGATGGGTTCGGGTTTCATCACCATTCCCGCCCCTCCCCCGAAGGGGTAGTCGTCCACGTCCTGCCTCTTGCCGTCGGCGAAAGACCGAAGGGGATGGAGCCGGATATCCACGAGCCCGCGCTCCTGGGCGGATCCGAGGATGCTCTGGGTCAGGAAGCCCTCGAAGATCTCGGGGAATATCGTCACCACGTCGATCTGCATGGGCGCCTCAGTCCAACAGTCCTTCGAGAAGGTGCACGATGACGCGTCCCTTCTCCAGGTCGATGTCCTTGATCACTTCCTCGGTCGCGGGAAGCATCACCTCCCGGGTCCCGTCCCGGACCACGTACACGTCATGGGCGGGCATGCCGAGTACTTCTTTCACCGTACCCAAGGGTTCGCCCGTTTCCGTAACGACCTCCAGCCCCTCCAGCTGGTAGGTGTAGAACTCACCCGAGGGGAGCCGGGGGATATCCTCTTCCGGAACTTCCAGATCGCAACCCACAGGACTTTCGGCGGCGGCCCGGTCGGTCGCCTCAATGAATGTGGCGACCACCGTGCGTCCGTGCGTCCGCACGGCCTCAAGGGTTACGACCCGGAGAGGTTCTCCCTGCTTGACGGCCGTCATCCGTGTGAGTCGGCTGAACACATCCACGGATCCGTCGAAGAGAGAAACTCGAACCTCCCCCTTCAACCCCTGAGGTTTCGTGATGTGTCCCACCGTAACACTGCGGCCAGGGCCCATCCGGGCACCCCCATGGCGTCGATCTGACCCCTCGCGGAATCACGCGCCTGCCGGGCTCACTCGACAATCTCCAGAATCACGCGCTTGCCGACCTTGGATGCGGCGGCGTTCAACACGGTTCGAATCGAACGGGCCGTACGGCCCTGCCGACCAATCACGCGACCCCGATCCTCGGGTGATACGCGCAGCTGGTAGATTGTCGTCTTGTCGCCTTCGACCCGCTCTACCGATACTCGCTCAGCATCCTCGACGAGTGATTTCGCAATATACTCGATGAGATCTCTCATACTTCGTCACTCCCCCAACCACAGACGCGCCCGGGACATCCGCCCATCCATTCCGCTGCACACCGGGCGCGGGACGCCCCACCCCTCCGCCATCGGCCTTCTACGCAGCGCCTCATCCTCGCGCCGGCGCTCAGGACTCGGGACTTGGCGGGGGAGATACAGGTTCGGGAGCAGTCGTTGTCTGGCTCTGGGGAAGCGTTTCCGCCTTCTTCATCAGCGACCGTACCGAATCGGACATTTGCGCTCCCTTGCCGACCCACGAATGGATTCGATCGATCGAAAGCCGAATCGTCGCCGGATCCGTCAGCGGGTCATAGTACCCGACGTTCTCGATCACCCGGCCGTCTCGACGGTTCTTGCTGTCCACGACAACCACCCGATAACTGGGACGGTTCTTCTTGCCACCGCGCCACAACCTAATTCTGACCACGCAACTCTCACCTCCTTCGTCGTACCGAGATGGCGGAATCCCGCCGTCCTTTCGAGACCCGCGGCATGGCTCTACCCGAAGGTGAGCGGCATGCGCATTGGGCCCCTCTTCTTCATGGTCTTCATCAGTTTCTGAATCTGTTCGAATTCCTTGAGGAGGCGATTGACGTCTTCGACTCGCGTCCCGCTTCCCCTTGAGATTCGCTTCCGCCGGCTTCCATCGATGATCCGGGGGTTCTCGCGTTCTTCGGGCGTCATGGAGTTGATCATGGCTTCGATCTTAACCAGCCGGTGCTCCTGCTCTCCCAACCCCTTGATCCGCCCCATCCCGGGGACCATCTTGGCCAGATCACCGAACGATCCCATTTTCTTGACCTGCCGGAGCTGATCGCGAAAGTCCTCCAGGATGAAACTCGCCTCGCGAAGCTTTCGCTCCATCTTCTCGGCTTCCGATCGGTCAAACACCTCCTGGGCCTTCTCGGCGAGGGTCAGGACATCCCCCATCCCGAGGATTCGGGAGGCCATTCTCTCGGGGTGGAAGGCCTCCAACTGCTCCACCTTCTCCCCCACGGAGAGAAACTTGATCGGCTTCCCGCTCACGGCCCGGACGGAGAGGGCGGCGCCGCCCCTGGCGTCCCCATCCATCTTCGTCAGGACCACCCCGTCGATTCCGATCTCGTCGGCAAAGGCGTGGGCGATCTTGGCGGCATCCTGGCCGCTCATTCCGTCCACCACCAGTAGCGTCTCGTGAGGAGAAATCTCATGCTTCGTCCGGCGAAGCTCCTCCATGAGATCTTCCTCCACGTGCAAGCGCCCGCGGGAATCCACGATCACAACGGGGAGACCCAGTCGCCCCGCTTCCTTGACTCCTTCGGCTGCGACCCGAACCGGGTCGACCCCGCTTCCCTGCTCGTAGACCTTGACCCCGATGTCGTCGGCGGGGATCTTGATTTGCTCGACCGCCGCGGGCCGGGCCGTGTCGGCCGCCACCAACAACGGCCGGTGGCCGGCCTTCAGCATGCGCCGGGCCAGCTTAGCCGCCAGCGTCGTCTTGCCGCTGCCCTGAAGTCCCACGAGGAGGATCACCGTCGGCGGCGCCGACGCACGCCGAATGTCTTCGAACCCGGATCCCATCAGCCGGATCATCTCTTCGTGGACAATCTTCACAACCTGTTGGCCGGGCTTCAGGCTGCTCAGAACCTCCTGGCCGACGGCCCGGCTTTTCACCGAGGCGATGAAATCCTTGGCCACCCTGTAGTGAACGTCCGCCTCCAGGAGCGATCGCCTGACCTCGCGGAGACCGCTCTCGATGTTCTTCTCGGAGAGCTTGCCTCTTCCCAGGAACCCTCGAAACGCCTCATTCAGTTTCTCGCTGAGATCCTCGAACATCGTTTCCCACTTGCACGGGTGACCATGCGGAGTCGCCGGAACCCTTCCCGGATTCCGGCCGAAGTCCCCCCCGGCGCGCAGTCCGCCGTCGCGAGGGCACTTTCGAGCACCCCCGGGAGGGTGGATTCGACTGCCAAAACCCCGATTCTATCAGGTCCGAGGCATTGCCGCAACACAAAACCCGCACCCCGGATTATCCCCGTCCAGCCGTCTTTGCGGCCTCTTCCGCCGCCGAGAGCCGGCCCACGGCCGCCTCGATGTCGCCGGTTCCGAACACCGCCGATCCGGCCACCAGAAGGTCCGCTCCTCTCGAGACCACCAGAGGAACCGTGCGTTCGTTGATCCCTCCGTCGATCATGATCAGGTAACGATGCCCCTTCTCGTTTCTGAGCGCATCGGCTCTCTCGATCTTCGGTAGAACGTCCTCGATGAATTCCTGCCCCCCGAACCCGGGGTTGACCGTCATCAGCACCAGCAGGTCCACCCGATCCAGTACAGCCTCGACGGTTTCCAACCCGGTCTGGGGCCTCAAGGCAACACCCGCCTTACTCCCCGCGGCCGTCACTGCGTCGACGGCCTCTCCCACGTCTTCAGCCGCTTCGGCGTGAAACGTCAGATAGTCGGCCCCCGCTTTGGCAAACTCCGGGATGTAACGGACCGGGTCATCGACCATCAGATGATTTTCAATGAGCAGGTGCGTCAGTTTGCGAACCGCCGAGACGATAAGAGGGCCAAACGTCAGATTGGGAACGAAATGCCCGTCCATCACGTCCAGCGAGATCATCTCCACGCCCGTCCGCTCCACGGCCCGGAGACTCAACTCGAGTCGGGAAAAGTCAGCCGACAACAACGACGGTACGATCACGGCACCCTCCCCTTTCAGGTCTCCCGCTTTGCCTATTGCACGCCCACGACCAGATTCACCGTATCCCCCTCGGTCACCATGTGCCCGAAGGTGGGTCTCTGGCTGACCACTCTCCAGGGCCCGCTCCTCCCTCGAGGACCATACTCTCTGGAACGGAGCACCACGGTTCCCAGTCCTTCCAGGTACTTGCGGGCCCGGTTCGCTTCGATTCCCGCCAGATTGGGCATCATGAACCGAATCGGAGCCGGTGCCAGACTCACGACCAGATCCACCCGGCTTCCCCGCTCCAGCGCCGCCCCCGCAGCGGGACTGCACGCGATCACGGCCCCTCCTTCCACCCGACGCGAAGGGCTCTCGGCCGTCGTCCCCAGTTCCAGTCCTGCTCCGTCCAGAAGAACCACGGCCTGCCTGGCCGGCCGGCCCACGAGTTCCGGCACCACCACGGTTTCGGTTCCCCCGCTCACGATGACGGAAATCCTCCGCCCTTCTTTCACCCGCCGCGCGGCCCGCGGGTTTTGCTCCAGAACGAAGCCGGGCGGCACGGTCGCGCTGAAGCGCTCCCCCTCTTTTCGAAGGCGTAACTTCGCGCCCTTGGCAACGCACTCGGCCTTGTCGAAAGCCAACCCCTTGAGCTGCGGGACCGTGATCTCCTCGCCATGACGCACCGAATACGCCATGATGAAGTTGAAGGCCACCACGCCGCCGATGAAGGACAAGCCGATCACCGCGACCACAAGAACAAACCAAAGACAACCCGAGCGCATGCTCATCGGATATGAGAACCGACCTTTCTCATTCTCGCCGCGAAGATTCCATCCACCCCGTGCCGGTGTGGAAGAGTCCGCAAACACCCATCCCCATCGACCACGGCCTCCGGCAGAAGCTCACCCGCCGGATGCAGCCCGAACTCCGGGTTGGTCTTCAGGAATCCGCGAACCACGTCCTCGCACTCTTCCGGCTCCAGACTGCACACACTGTATACTAGGTGTCCACCGCTTTTGACAAGCGGGGAAGCCGCATTGAGCAAGGTTTCCTGCAGGCGGGCCAGTCGCAACACATCCTCCTCCCGGCGTTTCCACCGGGCATCCGCCCTTCGGGCCAGCACGCCCGTACCCGAGCACGGGGCATCCAGTACGACGATGTCCGAAGGTTGGACGCACGGCTGGGCCACATCCCCGCATATCTCGAACACCGAGTGAAGCCCCAGACGGTCGCAGTTCTCGCGGAGTTTCCGTAGGCGCCACATCGCTCGATCAACACCAACCACCGTGGAACGGCCGCCGGACAGATCGGCCAGGTGGGAAGTCTTCCCCCCGACCCCGGAACACAGGTCGATCACGCGTTCCCCGCTCTTCGGAGCCGCCAGCAGTCCAACCAGTACGGAGCTGTCGTCCTGCACCTGGAACCAACCCTCCGCGAAACCCGGGAGATCGGAGACTCGGGAAGGCCGGTCGAGAATGAGCGTGCCGGCGCCGTACAGGCCGGGCGTAACATCGATGCCGACATCGGCGAATTTTCCGGCGAGTGCTTCAGGCGTGGTCCGCCGCTGATTCACGCGAACGCTCAGCTTCGGAATCCGGTTGTTCGCCGACGCCAACCGCCGGGCTTCCTCCTCACCGTATCGACCCACCCACCGCCGGACCAGCCACTCCGGGTGCGAGGTCTCGATCGCGATTCGTATGACGGGATCCCCGGTCTCGGGAATCGCGATGTGCCGGTCGGCCCGAAGGAAGGACCGTAGAACGGCGTTCACGAGTCCGGCGGTTCCGCGATGGCCGAACACGGATGCCAGGGACACATGCTCGTTTACCACCGCCCGCGCCGGAATCCGATCCAGGAAAAGTAACTGATAGAACGCCAGTCGTAGAGTGTTCCGAATGGGCGACGGAAGATCGTGAAGGTTTCCCTTCAGGTACTGGGCGATCCCCCAGTCCAGGTACTTCCTGAACCGCAGCGTACCCTGGATGAGATGCGTGCCGAGGGAGCGGTCACGTATATCAAGAGACGCAGCGGAGAGTCGGTCCGCCACGAGCCGGTCCAGCGAGGCGCCGTCTTCGACCGCGGAGAGGACTTCCAGCGCCAGCCCACGGACGCTCGCTCGGGCCTCGGCCCGCCTGGCCCGCCGGCCGCCGTCTTTACCCTTCCAGGCTCGAGGCGGCATCTTCCTCACCCCACCGCTCCCCCTTCTCCACATGGTAGCCCCTGGCGAAAGCCGCCGCGGACACGCGCCGTTTGCCGGGAACCTGCACTTCGGTCACGACGACGGATCCTTTTCCGCACCCCACGGAGATCCCGTCGCTTTCGAGTCCCTGAACCACACCCGGCGGGGTGGCTCCGTCGCGCTCCAGCACGCGGGAGCGCCACAGGGCGAGCGCCCGGCCTTTACGAACGGTCATGGCTCCGGGCCACGGATTCATGCCCATGATCTTCCCGTGGACGCAGGTCGCACCGGCACCCCAGGCGATGACTCCATCCGACTTCTGGAGCCTCGGAGCAAAGGTGGCCGCGGCATCATCCTGGGAAACGCGGGGCGCGACGCCCGCCATGACCTGACGGACCGTTCGAACCAGAAGATCGGCGCCCTCGCGCGCCAGGCGCTGCCCCAGGTCACCGGCCGTTTCGTTTTCCCCGACGGTGGTCTCTTCCTGGAGGATGACGTCTCCCGCGTCCATCGCGTCGTTCATATAGAAGGTGGTCAGTCCCGTCCGAGCCATGCCGTTGATGATGGTCCAGTTGAGCGGAGCGGCTCCCCGGAGTTCAGGGAGGCGAGAGGGATGGAGATTAATGCAACCCTTCTCGAAAAGGGCCAGCGCACGGGGTTTCAGAATCTGGCCGTAGGCGACCAGCACAAGAATCTCGGGATTCAGTTCCTCCAGAACCGGAAGGAACAGCTTGCTCGAGAACCGTTTCGGCTGCTCCACACGGAGTCCAAGGCGCTCTGCTTCCTGTTTTACGGGAGAGGATTCCACCTTTCGTCCCCGTCCCCGGGGCCGGTCCAGCTGCGTCACCACGGCAGCGGGGGAGAACCCAGCCTCGTGAAGCGCGCGGAGCGAGGGGACGGCGAATTCCGGGGTTCCTGCGAAAATGATGGCCACGACTCAGACCTGCTTCCGACTGGCGGGATGGAACATTCGGGGCGCGCCCTGGATCTACTCCTGCTCCTTGCGTTCCCGTTCGATTTTCCGGAGGATCATGTCCCGCTTGAGAGGAGACAACCGATCCAGATAGAGGACGCCGTTGAGATGGTCCACCTCATGTTGAAACACCCGGGCGAGGAGCTCTTCAGCCTCGATCCGAATGTCGTGTCCCTTGAGATCCTGGCCGGTGAGAACGCAGCACGCCGCGCGCTCGACGTTCTCCGAAAAGCCCGGAACGCTGAGACACCCTTCCTGGTCCACCTCGGCTCCCTCGAGCCCGCTGAGAACCGGATTGACGACGGCCAGTGGCGTGGCCTCCTCCCAGTCCTTTGAAGACGGGACGATGATGAGGGATACCGGCTCACCCACCTGCGGGGCCGCAAGGCCGATCCCTCGATTGGCGCGCATGGTCTCCATCATGGACTCCGCGAGCGCAATGGTGTCGCCCGAGATGTTCTCAATCTTTTTTGCCTCGCCCCTCAGTACGGGATCACCAACCGTTCTGATTCGAAGAATCGCCATGCTCGCGCCTCGCCTTATCGCCCGGCCGCACTGGGGCCCGAGCGGGTCTCTAGCTCTCCTCTCCCTCCAATTTGCGTAGAACCGATGATTTGAGCAACTCGATCTTGACGTTTTCCGCTATTTTGACCACCACGCGGTCGTCCTTCAATCCCACCACACTACCGAAGATCCCGCCCGAGGTGAGAACGCGATCCCCCTTGCCGAGCTGCGTCAACATCTTCTGGTGCGCCTTCTGCTCCCTCTGCTTCGGCCGAATCAGCAAGAAGTAGAAGATGACCAGGATCGCCACGATGGGCAGCATCTGCACCAGAGCGCTCGGCCGTTGTCCTGCCTGCAGAAGAACCCACCACCCCACGATTCCAACCATGGTTTACTCCTCTCACGTCATTCGCGTTGAACGGAATCCCGCGAAACACCCGTCATCCGCGCGTGACCACGCTGGCCCGGGGAGTTCGCACGACGGGAGCGATCGAGCACCGGAGTCCTCGCGTCGCTTCCCACCGCTCCCCCCGCACGTCCGGCGGACCCGCACGCTCGGCCGATTCTCCAGGATTCCGGAACTCGGAGACTCGGCCCTCCCCTCACGTACCTGACGACCAACCCCCTGCGTAGAGGTTCGGCCTTCCCCTGATTCACCAGATTACCAACCCCTCGCGTACAGGTCCAGAAACTCTTGCTTCCAATCATAGAATCGATTCTCCAAAATCGCCAGTCGCATTTTGCGCATCAGCCACTGATAGAAGAAGACGCTGTGGAGCGTGGCCAACCGCGGCCCCAGAATCTCTCCGGCCTGAAACAGGTGCCGCAGATACGCCCGCGAGAATCCCCCGCATGCCGGGCAATCACACTCGGGGTCAATGGGCCGGAAGTCCGTCTGGTACTCGGCGTTCTTGACTACCAGCTTCCCCCTCCGGGTGAACACGGTTCCATTTCTGGCGTTGCGCGTCGGCATCACGCAGTCGAACATGTCGATTCCGAGAGAGACGCCCATAACCAGATCGTCCGGGAAGCCGACGCCCATCAGGTATCTCGGCTTCTCCCCGGGCAGGGGCTCCAGACTGACATGCAGCATCTCCTCCATCGCCGACTTCGGCTCGCCCACGGAGAGTCCCCCCACCGCATAGCCGGGAAACTCAAGTTCCGCCAATTCCCGCGCACAGCGCGTGCGAAGATCGGTGAAGGTACTTCCCTGGACAATTCCGAAGAGCGCTTGGGGGCGATCCGCCTCTTCGGGCCTGCGTTTCAACTCGTCGAAGGTCCGGACACATCGCCGGGCCCAGTGGAGGGTCCGGTCCGTGGCGGCCTCGGCGTACGCGTGCGTGCACGGGTAGGACGTGCACTGGTCGAAGCACATGATCACGTCGGCGCCCAGATCGATTTCCAGAGCCATCACGCTCTCGGGGGTGAACAGATGGCCGGAACCGTCCAGATGAGATTGGAAACGGACCCCCTCATCCGTGATCCGGTTCAAGTCCGCCATGCTGAACACCTGGAAGCCGCCGCTGTCGGTGAGAACGGACCCGCCCCAGCTCATGAAGCGGTGGATCCCGCCCGCTCGTCTCATCAAGTCCGCTCCCGGCCGGAGATAGAGATGATAGGCGTTGGCCAGGATCATCGATACGCCGGCGGCGTCGAGATCGTCCGGCGCCAGCGTCTTCACCGTCGCCTGCGTCCCCACGGGCATAAACACCGGCGTTTCCACCACCCCGTGGGGTGTATGAAGCCTGCCGGCCCGCGCACCGGTCCGCTCATCAACGGCCTCGATGTCGAAGCGTATGGCTGAATGTCCGAGGTTCAAGCGTCACGCCTCCAGGATGGGCCGCCCTCTGCCGTTCCCCGCCCGAGCCTTGCGCCGTGGGCGGCGCCGTGGGCGGCGCCGTGGCCGGTGCCGTGGGCGG
>Ga0180431_10002010_pt1 | contig 27604 bp, 31 predicted proteins | sample SS_ome_11_FD_132459 | JGI IMG/M metagenome (GOLD analysis project Ga0180431, IMG submission 132459) | Hypersaline lake sediment archaeal communities from the Salton Sea, California, USA - SS_1_MS_1 metaG | ecosystem: Environmental > Aquatic > Non-marine Saline and Alkaline > Hypersaline >... | reverse complement strand
TTTTCTACAAACAGGGGAGCGCGCTGCGGCCGGGCCAGGATGATGAGCTGCCGGGCGCTGGGCGGGTGAAACAATGGCCGAGATGAGGTTGACATGCTGAGTGCGGTATGCTATGATGGGGATGCTGGCAAGCAACTCGTCGGGCTTTTTCGACCCAAAGCCTCCGAGCCATGCTATAATTGGCATGGTACAACCAAAGACGATTGTGCAAAGAGCCCCGGTCTCGGGGACCCCGACAGTTGCTTGGCAGCGCTGGAGGCTAACCCGAGATCGGGGTTTTTTGCGTTCTCGGGAGAAAGGACGCTAACCATGACGACCATCAAGGCGATTGAGACCGCCTACAACGGCTATCTGTTTCGTAGCAGGACAGAGGCTCGCTGGGCCGTGTTCTTCGACGCCCTGGGCATAGCCTATGAGTACGAGAAAGAAGGCTACGACTTGGGCGAACTGGGTTGGTATCTGCCCGACTTTTGGCTGCCTTGTCCGGGACATAGTGGCTATCCAAACGCCGGCTTTTTCTTTGAGGTCAAGGGAACTGAGCCAACCAAAGAGGAAAAAGCCAAGGCTCTTGCCCTGGCAGTGGGTACAAAGCACAACACTTTCATCTCCGTCGGAGCCCCTGGCATCCACTTCCTGTGGAAAGCATGTAATAACGGCAGACTGTTCAGACATAGCAACGATGTAAACTGCCCTCCATTGTCGAATGAGCAATTTGATCTCCTGGGCACCTTCGTTCGCTGGGGCGCCAACTTCACCGATGTATTGCGTGCCCTTGTCGCTGCTCGCTCTGCTCGATTCGAACACGGTGAGACCCCTGCGGTCTCCCGATAGGACCCTATATGCCATCTCTACTTGACGCCATTGTCGCCAAGCTCGACCGCTCTGGCGTTCCTGACAGCAAGTTCCCGGATTCAAAGGGCGAATTCTGGGCGCATTGCCCGTTTCACAATGATCGCCGCCCAGACAACTTTTCGGTGAGCGAACGCGGGTTCAAGTGCCTCTCTTGTGAAGCAAGTGGCTCCTTGGGAGCGCTGGGCAAGCACTTTGGCATTCGACAGCGAAAACCCCGCATTGGCTGTACGTTAGAGGATTACGCCAACGCCAAGTCTTTGCCTCCCGGGTTCCTCAAGGCGCTCTATCTCTCCGATGGCCGAATGCGCAACCAGTATGGCTACTATCCCGTCGTTCTTATTCCCTACAAGGACGAGCAGGGCAAGACGGTCAGTGTTCGGCGCAGGCGCGCGCTGAAAAAGCGCAATCGCGGCGATGATCTGCGCTTTCTCTGGCGCAAGGGCGACAAGGTCATGCCGTATGGCTTGTGGCGACTGGAAGAGATGCGTACCAAAGGCTGGATCCTTCTGGTAGAGGGCGAATCTGATAGTCATACTGCATGGCTCCACGATATCCCTGCGCTGGGCATACCCGGCGCGAATCAGTGGAAAAGCGACTGGGCTCGCTATCTTGAAGGCCTAGATGTCTATGTTTGGCATGAGCCTGACCAGGGCGGCGACACATTCATCAAGAGCCTGCAACATGATCTGCCCACCTCGAAGGTCATCATCCCGCCGACGGGTACCAAGGATCTCTCTGAAATACATTGCTCAGGCCGCAAAGTCCCCGATGTTCTCGACGAGCTGAAAAAGACAGCGCGACCCATCTCTTTGATTCTCCCGCTGAGCAAGTCAGCCCTGTGTCTGGCAGAGATCGCGCCCTGGATTCAAGAGGAGTTGGGCCAGCGGAACAGCCGCGAAACAAAGATCAAGATCGCCGATACTCTCTCGGGATGGTTCCTGCATCACAACAAGCTCCTCGTTGACCTGGGACAGGATCAATCAAAGGGCGGCCGTCCTTACCTGGTTGACGATGACAACGCCCTCTGGCCCCTGGAACGCGACGCCGTCAATACCCGACTCACCCTATATGAGGCGGGTCTCAATGGCACAGAAGAGGTTTACAAGTTCGTCGTCGAGGCCTTGACGATGGAAGCTTACCGGCAAGGCCACGAAACGTATCTGGCGCGATGGCAAACCTACAACAACGATACACTCTATGTCTCTTGCGGCCCATGCTACGTGGTGCGCTGCAAGGACGGCCTGGAAAAAGTGCCCAACGGCACGGACGGTATCTGGTTCGCCGGCGATGCCTGCTATCCTGCATGGGAACCAGACGAAATGGTAAACCCTCTGGGTATGAATGCGTTTCAGCCGAGCCTTATGGCGCCTACAGAAGTTGGCTCTTATACCCCAGAAGTACAGCAGCAATTACTCACCGTCTGGCTTGCGGCCCTCCTCTCTGGCCTCCGTCCGCTCCCATTGCTGGTTTGTGTCGGGCAGAAGGGTGGCGGCAAGAGCATGCTGATCAAGGCCATCTTGCGCATGCTCATGGGACCGGCATCGATTCCTACTATCCTCTCAGACGACAAGCGCGACTTTTGGACCCTGGTCACAACGGCGCCCATGGTGGGGCTGGACAATGTAGACGCCGATCCTCCCTCGTGGTTCGCCGACGCCATTGCCGCGACCGCTACAGGTACCACGGTGGAAACCCGAGAGCTGTACACGAACAGCACAAAGTTGTCCCGTCCCGTCACCTCGGCGCTGGCTATCAGTACTCGTACCGCGACCTTTGCCCGGCCAGATATTGCAGAACGATCTTTGCCGCTGATCTCGACAGAGTTTGACGACGAAAAGCGCAAGGCCGATATGGACCTGCTGGATGAGATCGATATCTACCGTGATAAGCTGCTCTCTTGGTGCACTATAACGGCAGCGGGGCTACTCGCCGATCACCTGTACGCTCCCGCTGGTTTGCCGCTGCGATTCGTCGACTTTGCACGGCTCGCCTGGGCGTATATGAAGCAAAGCGCAGAAGAGGGACAAACGGCTCATCTGCTTCGTGCCATGCGTCAAGCTCAGAGCCTCACGGTCGGCGAGGCCGACCCTCTGGTGGAAGCCATCGTGACCTACCTGTCCGACATTGGCCAGGCGGGATCCTGGAAGGGAACGCCCAGCGAACTGGTCAAGGATCTCCAAGAAGCAGGCGCAGAATTGCCCTACTTTGGCGGTGGCAAGCGGATTGCCAGGCAACTTCGGGAGGCCAAGGCTACGCTTGCCCTGCTGGGCATTGATGTTAAAGAGGGGCCTTGGGGCAACAGCACAGCGTTCTATTTGTGGCGGAAGGATAGTCAGCTGCCAATGGAGCCCGATGACGAGTCGGACATCTATGAGAATGAAGAGGATATTCCCTTTTGACAGACGGAGTTAGTGGAGTTAGTGGAGTTAGTGGAGTTCCCCCAAGACTTTTAGGGAGTATTTCTAATTACATAGTGCTGCAACTTAAAAGTTTGCCAGACACCTCCACGATCTCCACTATCTCCACAGCTGGACATAAGGAGAAATATGGGTTCTTTACCAACAACGGTTACAGCCGCCTACACCGCGCTCGACGCTGCCCTGGCCGAGGCAGAGCAGCTGTGGGGGCCGACCGATGGCCTCCACGCGCTGCCCCAGGCAATTCAGCTCAGGGATCGGATCGAGCAGGGCCGAGCCTACTGCGAGCAGCATCCGGACAATGCCAAGGCCAAGCGTCACCTGGCCAGGCTGCGGCGGCAATATGCCCAGGCGCTGGCGGACGCGCAGGATCGGGAGCGATGCCGACAGTATCGAGAGGCGGAAGAGCGCTTTGAGGTGGCAAACCGGCGGTATCTGGAACTGGTGAGGAAAGGGGAATCGTGATCATCTCATTCGCCTGGACGACCAAACCCCTGTTGGAGGGGCGCAAGACGGTGACGCGCCGCGACTGGACCATCGGCTATCTGCGCAAATGGCAGAGGGCGTGGGATCGAGGCGATCTGGTGCATGACGCCTACAACAAGCTGCCCTTCCGAGGCGGCAAATGCGTGGGCAAGATTCGCCTCCTCTGTCGCCCGTACCTGGAGCGGCTGGGCGATATGCCAGAGGAGGACCTGGAGGCTGAAGGCGGGCTGTGGGACAGCCTGGAGGAGTTCATTGACCTGCAGGGCGGTGATGCGGATGCGATGTTTTCAGTGATCCGCTTTCGGTTCATACCGATTGAAAAGGTCAACGGGCAGATGGATCTGGGGCTATGAGCACCGCTGCCCAACGCGCTGCTTACCAGCGCCTTCGGCCAGATACCAACCTGCACGGCGTGGGCGAGGTCAAGGTGCTGGACGCATTGGTCGGTACGCTGCTCTTCTTTGGGCCGCTGGGCTTGGCGCTGGCCTACGAGGACAGCTTTCGTTCCCGCATTGACGGCGAGGTCTACCACCGGGGGCGCCTCGTCGCGCAGGGGCCAGGCACCGGCTACGCGCTGGGCTCCCGCTGGGGAGCAAGAGGTGACAGGCTACGTGTATTGGAGGATGTCAGTGAGCAAGACCTGGAAAAACGTCGAGCGACGCATCGCAGAAAAGCTAGGAGGGCAGAGGATGTCCAACCATGCACTGGGATTGAGAACACCGGATGTAGAGTCCCCGTGGCTATCGGTCGAGGTGAAACACCGTAAGGCGCTGCCGCTGTGGATCAAGGAGGCCATGGCCCAGGCCGAGACCAACAGCAGCGATGAGGCCAAGCTGCCGCTGGTGGTGCTGCACGAGAAATATCAGTGCCACGACAATGACCTGGTCATGCTTCGGCTGGGCGACTTTCTCGATTGGTTTGGTGAGTTTGGTGCTGGGGATGAAAGGGAAGGCCTTGCCTGACATCAAGAGAGCCCAGGTCAAGGCGGCGATGAGCGGCTGGCCCTACATCGGCGCCAAAGCGCGCCAGTGGCTCAAGTCGCTCCACTGGCGACAGCGTAAGGCGGTCAACCTCGTTTATGGACAGAAGCTCACCGGCCAGGCGGCGGCGGCCAGGCTGGGGGTCAGTGAGCGCACTGTTTGGAACGACATCCGCAGAGCATGTGAGATGTTTGACCTGTGTCAGGATGACGGCGGCCAGGATATCCACCTCAACGGCCAGGATATCACGCCGCTGGCAGCGGCCATCCTCCTCCGCGCCTGGTACGACGCCGTGAATCTCTCTGGCGAGATCGCCCGCGAGGCCAGGCGCTGGCTGGCCGAGGACCCCTGGGCGGAGGATCTCATGGACCTGTGCAACATCCCCAGGGACGCGCTCCTGGAGAGGCTGCGGGACAGGGTGCGCGTGGGCTAACACTGCACAACAGAGTGCACAAACTGCACTATCTATCATCTGCATATCTGCTATTCTGGAACTGAGGGATTGGTCACCCCTCAGTTTCTCCTTTTTTGTGGCATGGTGAGAGGCGACGCTCACCATGCCCCCAACACATGACCAGTGGATCGTCACAGGAGGACAGACGATGGAAGAGACCTATAAGGAGTTCGTGCCGATTGGCGAGGGCAAGGTCGACGGCGGCGTGGTGTTGGCCGAGGGTCAGCTCTATGTCGGCGGCGAGGACCTGGTCGGCAGGATCCAGGAGAAGGCCAACCTCTCGGACGGCGATGATGTGCTGATCGAGTTCCGGATCTACCGCGGCATGACGACGTCGACGCGCAGCACCAAGAACAAGTAGCGGTAGCATCTAGCATCGGCCTTAGCGCGGGGCGGGCGCCTCAATCCTTCGTCAACCATATGACCCGCCCCGCGAGGCAAAGAGATTCATGACAGAGGGCACCCAAACAACCACAGAGATTTCCATGTCTGAGGAGCTGCGGTCCATATTGGAGCAGCTTTCTACAGATCAGATCAGATTTGTCGTGGCTCGTCAGGAACACAGCACAGACAAGGACGCCGCTCTGGCCGTTGGCATCAGGCCAGACACTGTCTATCACTGGCCAGACCTTGTCAAAGACGCGGTGCGCCTGATGGCCCATGATGGCATCGTAGTGGCATCAACACTGCGGCGCCGCAACCTGGCCAAGGCCATGCTGGTCAAGGTTTCTGGCTTGGATAGCTCAGATGAAAAGCTGCGACAGAGCGTTTCTACTGAGATCATCGAGTGGGAAATGGGTAAGGCCATGCAACCGACCGACTTTGGCGACGGCCAACTCACCATCAAGGTGGTGTATGACGAGCATGACGAGGGGGGCGGTGCAGGAGATTCATCTCCCGATGCCCCACCTGGCCCAACAGAGAATAGTTGACGAAGCGCGGCGCTACAACGTCGCAGCATGTGGCCGGCGCTTTGGCAAAACCAAATTGGGCATCGACCGCATCATCTGGCCGATGCTCTCAGGCCAACCCGTCGGCTGGTTTGCACCGACCTACAAGGTAATGATCGATGCCTGGCAAGAGATTTGCGAGGTGCTAGAGCCGATCACGATGCGCAGCCACGCTGGCGACCATCGTTTGGAGCTGGCCACCAAGGGCGTGCTTGAAATGTGGACTCTCCAGGACGCCAACGCGGGGCGCAGTCGCTGGTACAAGCGGATTATCGTCGATGAGGCGGCGATGGTTGCCGATCTCATGCCTATTTGGAACGCCGCCCTCCGACCGTTGCTTGTCGATGCTGCGGGCGATGCATGGTTTTTCTCCACGCCCAAAGGCCGCAACGGCTTTTGGCAGATGTGGACTCAGGGCCAGGACGAGGCGTATCCCGAGTGGATGAGCTGGCAGATGCCGACCAGCGCTAACCCGTACATTGACAAAGAAGAGATCGAGCGCATGCGGCGCGAGATGCCGGCGCGCATCTTTGCCCAGGAAATACTCGCCCAGTTCCTCGAGGATGCCGGCGGTGTATTCCGCGGTGTGGTCGATGCTGCAACGGCGCACGAGCAAGACGCGGCCTTGCCGGGCCACGAGTACGTCATCGGTGTCGACTGGGCCAAGATCGAAGATTTTACCGTCTTTGCCGTCGGTGACATCACGACGCAGGAGATTGTGCACCTGGAACGGTTCAACCAGGTTGACTATCGTGTCCAGCGGCGATACCTGGAGGCGCTGGATCAGCGATTCCGGCCAACGGTGATCATTGCCGAACGCAACTCGATCGGCGAGCCGAACATCGAGGATCTCCAGATGCATGGGTTGCCTGTCCGTGGGTTCACCACGACCAACGCAACCAAGGCCCACGCCATCGAATCGCTGCAACTGGGGGTGGAGACTGGTTCGCTGAAGATCATCAATGATCCGGTGCTCATCAATGAATTGCAGGCTTACGAGATGGAGCGCCTACCGTCTGGGCGTGTGCGTTACAACGCGCCGCCCGGCATGCACGACGACACCGTCATTGCAACCGCGCTGGCCTGGCACGGCATGGCGCTTTCCCAACCTGTTGAGGTAGAGGCTGGCACCATTGCACTCTGGTAAATCATGGCGATAAGAGACTATCTCAAAGTCACAGCCGATTATTTCGGCGCTCGTAACCCGCTGGACATTGCCACGGCGGCGATCCAGGAGACGCAGAGCGACCGCTTGGAGCGGTACCAGCTCAACTGGGCGTACTATCTCAATCGCATGTACGACGCTGACCTGATCGAGTCGATCAAGGGCAAGGGTGCGCGGCGTGAATCCGAGAACCTCTATCAGAAGATCAAGAGTCTGTTCAATGTCTGCACTCAGGCTGGCAACCTGGACGCCGCCGCCGTCCTTGCGCCGCCGGTGGTGGTCACCTCGGACACCCAGGCCATAGAGCGCGCCATCGTCGATCTCTGGCAGCGGTCGCAGCTTCAGACGCAGCTTTACCGCCTCCTGCTTTGGGGATCGGTGATGGGCGACGTCTATCTGCGCCTGGCTGGCGATGTCCGGCAGCCCAAGATCCTCATACATAGCGCGCAAGAGTTCGACGTTGCCTATGACCCGCACGACCAGGACAGGCTGGCCTATGCGGAGCTATCCTATAATTACTTTGAGGCCAGCGGCGAGATGCACACGTATACGCTGGCCATTTATCCAGATCGCTATGAGACGCTGCGTGACAACCAGCCCTACACATTTGACTCCAATCCTGTCGATGCAGACGAGTGGGAGCGCGACGATCCGCTGGCCCGGCAGGGGTTGCTCCCCGTTGTGCCAGTGAGACTCATTGACATCGGCGAGGTTTATGGCGCATCGACGTTTGCCGAGGTGTTGCCCAGCCTGGACGCCGTCAATGAGATCGCCTCGCAAATGGCAGACATCATCCGCATCAATGCTGACCCGCAGCTTGTGGCCTATCATATCAAGGCTGGCTCGCTGACCAAGGGCGAGGAAACCAAGGGGCAGACAAACGCTTGGTTCATCAACCCGCCGGCTGGGCTCCCCGAGGGCGTCACGCCTCGCCTGGAGATGCTGGAATGGTCGGGCTCAATTCAGAACATGACCGAGTTTGTCGATTGGTGCAAAGGCAACGTCGAGGAGATGCTCCCTGAGTGGCACATCAAACGTGTGCGGGAGCAGAACAACCCGTCGGGGTACAGTGTCAACCTGCAACTCACCGAGTTGCAGATCAAGCTGGAGGGCATGCGGCGCCAGGCCATCGAAGCGCTGCATCGGGCCAACGCCATGGCCATGGTGATGATGGGCAAGGCGCAGGACATCTACGACGTGTCGCACGATATCGAGTGCGGATCGATCCTACCCAGCGACGAGGAAATGGAGCAGCGCCTGGCGCTCACTGACCTGACCGCCGGCACGATCAGTCGGGCCGAGTATTTGCGCAAACGAGGCTACGATAACGATGAGATCCCCGATTTGATCCAGGCCGCAGACAGGGAAAAGGCGCAGCAGATGGCAGAGTTCGCCAACTGGCCGCCGGATGCCGACGATGAGGACGCCGTCTGATGCCGAGTCCCGAGGACCTGTATCACAAGGCGCTGGCCGAGGCGCGCAAGCTATACGAACGCGACGAACGTCGGCTGCGCGGCGCCATCGTCGATCTGTTGCGGGATGTCGCCGACAGGATCTCGGGCACGATCACGAGGTTGGCCGGCGAGGGCGGCGAGTTGACGCTGCAAGACATGGGCATCATCGAGCGCGAAGTCGGCGTGGCGCTGGGCCAGTTTCGCACCAGCTATGAGGGGCAGCTGCTCAGCCAAATCAGTCAGGCGGCCACCGTTGCTGCAACGGGCAGCCAACGGGCGCTCAATGTGTATGTCCAGGGTGTGGCGTTCCCGGGGTTGCCGGGGTTCGACGACATTCCGCGCCGCGTGGTCGACATCATGACCGAACGCACCATCAAGGGGCTCAATTTGAGCGATAGGATCTGGCGGTTGGACTATGCCAGCCGACAATGGTTGCAGCAGGACGTGCTAAACGGCGTCAACCAGGGCTGGTCGGCGGCCAAGATCGCCAAACGCGCCGAGCGGTGGCTGCTCCCTGACCGTGTGTTGCCCAAGGGCGATGTACCTAGCGCCATCTATTCCAACCAGCCGCGCAATGTCTCGTACAACGCGTACCGCCTGGCCAGGACAGAGATCAATCAGGCGTATGGCGAGGCACGGGATCAGGCCGACGCCGAGCTGGCCGACGCAGGCATCGCCCTGGGCAGTCGCTGGGTGCTGAGTCCACAACACGCCCAGAGGATGCTGGCGGCCACCGACGGGCGCACCGCGCGCGACATCTGTGACGACTGGGCCGAACGCATGCCGGGCACGGTGATCCTCGACGGGCAACCGCCGGCGGGCAAGCGGGCAGAGCAACGGATGCTGGCCAGGCTACAGCGATACGGCATCGATCCACGCGGCGTATACCTGCCTGGCCGAACACCGCTGGATCATCCGAACGGTCTTTGCACGACAGAGACAGTATTGACGCCGCGAGAGGTGCTGATGGAGAGGATGGCAGCGTGACCAAGCGCCGCAGTCGACGCAGGGTGCCAGCGGGCACCTATCGGCATCGGGGACCAGTGAAGAGGAGGAAACGGTGATCCGTTTATTAGCCTTTGCCGACGCGCCGCAAATCCCGACCGGCTTTGGTCGCGTTGTGGATCATGTGCTCTATCCGCTGGTAGACAGTGGCGAGTACGATGTGCACCTGTGCGCTATCAACTATCACGGCGATATGCCCGACCTGGATCGGTACCCATATCAGTACTACCTGCCACAGTACTCGCCGGCCCGCGACGTGTACGGCGTGGGCAGAGTCAAAGATCTGATCGGCCGGCTCCAGCCCGACGTGGTGTGGATCCTCAACGATCTGCCCATCATCGAGGAGTTTTACAGCTATCGGGACAACGCCGAGGCGCTGGCCACGGTGCCGGTGGTGACCTATTCGCCGGTAGACGGCGACCCGTTCCCGGCCAGCTACCTTGACGGCATACGACAGGCGTCGATCCCCGTCGTGTACACCGAGTACGCCAAGGAGGTGATCCGCGATCTCGATCGTCAGCTTGGCGATCGTTTGGAGGTCATCGGCCACGGCGTCGATTCCGACGAGTTCTGGCCGATGGGTGACGACAAAAAGACGGCGAAACGCAGGGCCAGGGCAGCGCTGAACAAGGAGAGCGGCACAGAGATCCCCGATGATTGGTTCATCGTGCTTCGCATCGATAAGAATCAGGAGCGCAAACAGTGGCCATCGACGATCGAGGCCTTTGCCATGTTCGCTCAAGACAAGCCTGAGGCCAGGCTGTGGCTCCACACCCCGTTAGTCATCGACGGCGGCTACGACATCCCAGCGCTGATCGAGCGGTACGGCATTGGCGACCAGGTGATGCACTCTGGCCTGGGACCGCAGCGCCTGGGCGTTCCGATCGAAAAGCTCAATCAGATCTACAACGCCGCCGATTGCCACCTCTCGACCACGGCCGGTGGCGGTTGGGAGCTGAGCACACACGAGGCCCAGGCCGCCGGCACGCCGACGCTGATCACTGACTATGCGGCAATGTCCTACGTCGGCCAAGCCGGGATCCTGTTGTCGTACACGTACACTTACACAGCGTGCCGCAACACGACCCAGTACGCCATGGTCGATATCGAGGCGGTGGTCGACGGGCTCAATACAATGTATTGCGGTAAGGGCTATGACCTGATGCGCTGGCGCTGCATGCGCTGGGCTAAAGAACATACATGGGAGACACAGCAGGTCCCCGAGCGGTTCGATGCACTATTCCGCGAATCTATGCTGCGGCACAAAGACCTCGGGGGCGAGGAGTGGCATGGCTGAGCAGCGGGTGGCCATCTGTAGCATGTTCTGCAACAGCGTTCGGCGCGGGGACTTGGGGCGCTTTGTGCGCCAGATCGACGCCCTGGACTGGCCAGATGACGCCATGCGTCTGTACTTGATCGAGGGCGATAGCAGGGATCATACCTATGACGAGCTCTGCAAGTGGCAGCGGGGCTCGGGGCGCGACATCGTGGTGATGCAGCACCACCTGGGGCATACACCCAAGGGCTCCGTCACCGACCCTGACCGCATGATCGATTGCTCGACGGTGGGCTCCAGGGCGGTGTGGTCGGCGCTGCTCGACGGTTGGGCGCAGTACATCCTGTGGATTGAGAGCGACTTGATCTGGGGCCCTCAGTTGCTGAGCAAGTTGATCGCAACTCGTGTGGACATCGTTGCACCATGGGTAGCCGTCGAGCACCCGCCGACACACAACACCGACCACGCCTGGCTCGAAGCCAACAAGCGCAAGGGCTCTGTGCTCTATGACACCTGGTCGTTTCGGCAACTACCGGATGGGGCCACGTTTGACAGAGAGCAGCCGCCGCCGAGTGAGCCGTTTCCGTTGTACAGCGCAGGGTCGTGCCTGCTCATGACCGCGCGGGCAGCTAGAGCCGGTGTACACGCCAGCGATCGGGCCATCGTCGGCTGGTGCGAGCAGGCGAGGCGAGCTGGGTATCGCGTGTGGTGCGATCCGAGGGTGAGGGTATGGCATCCGAACACGGCGTAAGGCCATGGTGTGGCGTCGGCGTCGAGATCTATGAGCCGACGATCATCCTGCGCCCTGGGCAAATCGAGCTAGACGACTATTGCAGAGTGGATTCATTCGTCAAGATCGAGGGCGGCTTGGGCGTGACGGTGGGCCGATACGTTCACATCGCCTCGTTCTGCCACGTCAACATTGGCGGTGGTTTGGTAGAGATTGGCGACTATGCTGCGCTGGCCTCCGGAGCCAAGATCATCGCCGGATCGAATAGGCCATCGGGGTTGAGTATGTCGGCGGCATCGCCACAAGAGAGGCAGGTCGTGAATCGATCTCGGGTATACATCGCCCGTTACGCCTTTCTGGGCGCAGGGGCCATTGTGTTGCCCGGTGTGACATTGAATGAGGGAGCAGTCCTGGGCGCGGGCGCGGTGGCAACGCGGGACATTCCTGAATGGGAAATCTGGGCCGGCGTTCCGGCGCGCAAGATCGGCGAGAGGGCGGTGAACGCGTGAGAGAGCGCATCGGCGCACGCTACAACGCCAGCGGATCTCGTCTGTACCGCGTGCGAGACGGCGTCATACGCAAAGAGCGTCCGACGCGCAACGCTGTGACGGCCCTGATGGACCTGGCTGGCATCGACGGCGTGGTGCCCATCCTGGCCCAAGGCGCCGATTGGTATGAGATGCCCGAATACGGGCGCTGCCTGGCTGACTGTCCGATGCTGACCGCCGGTCAAGCCCACCAGATCTCCGTCGAGCTGTTGGCGACGCTGCGGGCCATCCATGCGCGCGGCTACGCCCATCGCGACGTCAAAATTGAGAATATCATGCTCGACTACGACGGCCATCCGGTGCTGATCGACTTTCAGCACGCCAGACCATGCGAGCGCCCCGCGCTGGTCGACTTGTGGGGCAAGGGGCCGGACGTCCTGCGTTCCTATCTCTGCCTGGACGCCGTCCTGTGCTGGATGCACTCGATCTATGGCATAGAAAGGGACCTCGTGATGGATCAGCGGCCCTCGACGACGCAACTCCGCGCCCTGGACGCCCAGATTCGCAAGGCGCCCGCCACCGGCGTGGCAATGAGCTACCAGCAGATGGACTGGCCGGGCGGGTACCATCTCGCCGGGGAGCGCAACTGTCGGCACCGTTGGCAGATCATGCACCCAGGCGTCGCCGGCAAGACGGTGCTCGATCTGGGCTGTAACCTAGGTTGGTTCACGATGCAATCGGTGCGAGATGGCGCACGTCGCGCGGTAGGCCTCGATCGCGGGCAAAACATCATCCGCTGCGCTCGCGAGGTCGCGGCGCTGTACGAGTGCCCGGCCGAGTTCTACGTCTGCGACCTGAACCACCTCACCCTCGACTGGCTCCAGGAACACACGGGGCAGGCGGCATACGACGTCGTGTTCTGCCTCAGCGTGTGGATGCACGTCGCCCGGCGCGAGGAATTGATGGCCATGATCCGTCAGGCGACGCAGACGTTCTATTTCGAGGCACTCCGCATCGGCGAATACGCATCCAAGCGAGACGACATGGGCTGGCGCCGCTATCTGGCGGAGACATTCCCCGGCTGGGCGATCCATCGCCTGGGGACCTCCGAGCGCCAGCGACCGATCTATGTGCTACAGAGGGAGGAATCGTGACCGTCACCGTTTGGAACGCCTGCAAGGCGCATTTATCACGTGCTGTGCGCCGCGTCGTCAGCGAATCCAGCAAGCACGCCCCTGAGTGGATAGAGTTCACGCCGCGGCGAGAGGACGCCGACTGGCTCATCGCCCACGTCGTGGGCAGCGGTGAGATCGAGGACCTCCAGCGCGAACACGACGATCAGCGAGTGATCATGTGGCAGTATTGCCATAAAACCGCGGACGTCGCTGACTGGCCGGCGGTCTGGGCCGATGTCGATATGGTGGCCAGCTACTATGATTTGCCGACGGACAGACTCTATCAGACACCGCTGGGCGTCGACATGGACGTGTTCTACCCGATGGACGTCGAGAAGCGGTACGGCATCATGGCCACCGGATACGTCGCTGAGACAGAGTGCCTCCGTGAGGCCTACGAGGCCTGTGTGGCGCTGGGCGTCGATTTTTGCCACGTAGGGCAAGACTTTGACTGGGGCGAGCACTACTGCCACTTTGAGAACGTGCCGGACGCCACAATGTGCCGGTTGTACAACGAAAGCCACCTGGCACTGGCGACCCGCCGCGTTGAGGGCTTTGAGTTGCCAGCACTGGAGGCGGCGGCATGTGCCACGGAGTTTACTTGCCTTGACATGGCCGATTATCGTCGCTGGTTTGCACCGTTGCGGGCTCATTGGATAGACCCACGTGTGCCGGTGCAACCACAACTGACATACCTCCTGTCGCAGTTGTTGAAAGCGCGGGGGGCAACCAGGCCGGCGACGATTCTGTCCACATGCACCTGGCGGCACGTCATGGCCGAGTTCTGGGCAGAGGCTGAGCGACGATTGATGGATGGGGGCACGGCGTGCCCTGGATAGCTTGGCTCTTGCTGGGCTATGCACTGGCGGTCGCTGTATTGCTATGGATGACACGAGACTAACGATGCCGATCAAACGCTGTATCAAAGGCAATAGGCCAGGGTTCAAATACGGCAATGAGGGCACTTGCTACACCTACACGCCGGGGGACGCCAAAAGCCGCCGTCAAGCGCGGCAGAAGGCGATTCAGCAGGCACTGGCCATCGGTGGCGGAGAGATGCCGGATGAGTGATACCGAGTTCTGGCAGCAGATCGTGCGCGCAATCCTGATCGTAATGGACGCCATCTGCAAGCGCCACGGGATCAGCGTGCGGAGCGCATTGGAGCGACGATTATGAGATAGCTAACGCACAACCGAATAGGCCCCACTAGCAGAGCTAGTCCGGCCCGCTTTCACGACGGCCCGCCGATCACCTCGGCCCGCTGTGAGAGCGGGCCTTTTTCTTTTTTTCCGATCAGGGCGAGACGCCCGCTAACCGCGAGATGCGGAGGACAACATGGATGAGTTGACACAAAAGCTGTTCCGATTTGCGCCAGACGATGCTGGCGCCGGCGAGGGCCAGGGAGATCCTGAGCCCGCCGACGACGATACCAACGACGATGGCGATGGCGAGACGCCAGAAGACATCGAATTTGAGACCTGGCTTGCAGAGCAATCCGAGGCAGTGCGTGCCGCCTACGCAGAGCATACCGGTGGCTTGACATCGGCTCTCCAGTCTGAGCGCGAGAGGCGCAAGGAATTGGAAAAGGAGCGCAAGGCCAAGGAGCGGGAGGCCGACAAAGCTGAGGCGAAGCGCCTTGAGGAGGCCGGCGAATTCAAGGAGCTGGCCGAGAAGGCGCAAAAGAAGGCTGAGGATGCAGAGGCCAAGCTGAGCGAATTCGAGCCGCAGATCGAGACGCTGACGGCCGAGCGCGATCGCTACGCCAAGGCGCTGAAGAGCTACGTCGACAAAGCCCGCGAGGGGGTTCCTGAGCATCTGACCCCGCTACTGGACAAGCTGGACCCTGTGGAGCAGCTCGAATACCTGACCGAGAACGCTGACAAGCTCGCGCTACCGTCGACGGGATCACCCACGAACAACCCGCGACGCGGCGTGAGCCACAACCTGAGTGACGATGAAAAGCGCAGGCGTAGCTACCAGGTGCAAGGCCTGTAGCTGCCAGCGCTAGACAAACGGAGTAGCAGACATGACCAACTTGAGCGCAGTGACGGCGACGGATGTCGCCCCTGTACAGATCCTCGAGCAGTTCAGCGGCCCGGCCGCTGAGTCGATCACCGCTGGCCAGGTGGTACGGCGGGACACGTCGAACGGCAAGGTCACGCCGTCGAATGCCACCACGAGCGCTGAGGCTCGCAGCGCAGGCATTGCCCTGCAGAGCGCGGCCGCTGGCGAATCGCTGGAGGTGATCCGCAAGGGCCTGGTCGACCTGGGCAATATCCTGGGCGACCTCGACTATGACGCCGATGTGTACCTGTCAGACACCGACGGGCGCCTGGCCGACGCCGCTGGCAGTGTAGAGAAGATCGTCGGCACCGTCGAGCCCGTGTTCGCGCACACGACCGCGGACAAAGTGCTCCGCGTGGACCTGTAGGCCAATCAGCTAGATCAAGATCAAGACGAGGTAACACGAAATGGCAAACAACACGTTGGCCTACGGCTTTGTAGAGCTCGCAGGCCTGATGAACGAACGCATCTCGGACGTCGGTGTAGACCGCGTCTTTGATGCTATCCGAACGAGCGTCGGCGAGTACAACCGCCAGGTCAATTCGATGATGGCCGATCTCGTGCGACGCACAACCGAATACAAGACCCGCTACATGCAGCCTGGCAGCGGCACCCTGCAGCCGTTGAACGAGGACGGCAACCCGCTCCCTGTGCGAGAAGAGGGCTACTACGACGTGGCTTTCCCGATCCAGGGGGGGGGCACCGCGTTTGGCGCCAACCGGGTCAGCGCCAACCTGATGACCGTCGAGGAAGCCAACCGCCGGACGCTCAACTCCATCCAGCGCGACAAGGATTGGTTGAGGCGGCACATGCTGGCGGCCCTCTTTGACAACGTCTCCTGGACGTACAGCGACGATTTGCATGGCTCGCTCACCGTCGAGCCGCTGGCCAACGGTGATGGCACTGAGTTCCTCAAAACGTCGGGCTCCGCGGCCGACGATGACCACTACCTGGCGCAGGCCAGCTCGATCGACGACTCCAACAACCCGTTCGACGACATCTACGACGAGTTGATGGAGCACCCGGTCAACGAGGGCTCCGACATTGTGGTTTACACGCCCACCAATCTGAAGAGCTCGATCCAGAACCTCACCGGGTTCACCGAGGTCGGTGACCCTGACCTCCGCTATGGTGTAAACACCGACCAAGTGGCGACCGCCTTTGGCGCGAGCTTCGGCCACGAGGTGCTGGGCAAGGTCGACAAGTGCTGGATCGTGGAGTGGAAAAACCTCCCCGACTCCTACCTGTTCGGCCACGCCCGCGGCACGGCACCCGTGCTTTGGATGCGCGAGTACGACTCGGCGACGCTGCAGGGATTCTTCACCGAAGAGATCGATATCGACGGCAACCACAAGGGCATGCGTTACCTGCGATTCTGCGGCTTTGGCGTCGCCAATCGCCTCGGCGCGCTGGTCTACCGCATCGGCAACGGCTCCTACGCTATCCCGAGCGGCTACGACGCACCGCTGGCCGTCTAGCACGGACTGTAACTGAAATTGGGGGGAGTCGCGAGGCTCCCCTTCAGGAGATAAGACGATGAGACGAAACAATCTGCAGCGACTGTTCTGTATCGCTGTATGGATCACTCTGCTGTTCACCATCGGCGGCGCCGTCGTAGCCGAGTCGCAGCCCTACGGCTGGAATCCCGGCGGGTGGCTGGTAGCGCGCAAGTTCACGCTCTGGTACGGCGGCGCGCTGTTCCATTCCGAGCTCGACATGGACGGCAACGCCGTTTACCTCGATGAGGACCAGGACACCTACCTGGACGCCAGCACAGACGATACGCTGGACGTGTATCTGTCGGGCGCCAAGGACTTTACCTTTACTGCTAACGCGTTCACGGCGCAGTTGGGGAGCTCGATTGTTGGGCCTCTAGATGCCAACGGCAACCCCATCACGCTGGACGCCGACGCCGACACTACGATCACCGCGGACACTGACGATCAGATCGATATCGCCCTCGCCGGCGATGACTATGTGATCATCAAGGACAATCCGGCGGCGACCGAGTCCACGAGCGCCATTGTAGAGATCACCGGCACCTCGCCGGCCTACACCACGGGCACCAATGCCATGTACTGGCTCAATGTGGACATGTTGCCGACGGCTGCAACCAGCGGCACCAATACGCTGGTTGGCGTTGAGATTGACAATGTCTCTGGCGTCGTCACGGCGACCGAGATCGGTCTCCGCGTGGGCACCGGCTTTGACATCGGCGTTGACGTGAGCGGCACCAAGATCGACCTGGACGCCGACAACGACACCAGCATCACCGCAGACACCGACGACCAGATCGACGTCGAGGTCGCGGGCGCCGACGACTTTCGGATCACCGCCAACACATTCACCGCATTGGCCGGCAGCAACGTCACGCTCGCCGACGGCAACCTGAGTGTGAGCGGCAAGCTCATCTCGCCTCTCGAGTCTGTGATCACGGTAACCAACGGCACGGCGTTCACGCCCACCGGCCGGATTCAGGAAATTGCCGCGGCTGGCGAGGTGACGCCGACAGTCACGGTGGGCAGCGACGGCGAAGAGGTGATCCTGATCAACACCGGATCAAACACTATCAACATCGCCGACTCGGGCACGATGAAGTTGGACAGCGCCATGGCTATGGATCAGGACGATACATTGCACCTGGTCTGCGATGGCACCAACTGGTACCGCGTCAGCTCGTCGGCTAACTAGGAGATCGCATGCGACTATCCAACCTGGCGGCTAGAGACGCCGCCGCACAGAAGCGCATCGTTGCCGCCGCAGAAGTTGTGGCTCACCGGTTGGGCATCGACGTCGATGTCGAAGCTCGCATCGGTCGTCGCGGCGACCAGCGAGTGAGAGCGATGAAGCAGCGGGAGGAGCTGGCCGACCTCCTGGAAGCCGCTGCCGAACGCCTGCAGCCCCCGCTGGTCTCCCTCGCCGACCTGGCCGCCGTGCCGGGTGTCGGCGAGGCGACGCTGGCCAAGATCGAGGACCATATCAATGGCGATCAGTGATTTGGCCTGGATACGCCTCAAAACAACGGACGACAATGATGTCTTGCCCGACTGGGTGATCATTGCGTTCCTCGATGAGCATGACAGCGAATCGACAACGGCCAACCAGCGCAATCTGGCGCTGGCTGACTGCTATGAGTACATGGCTCGTGAGGACGTGTACGAGTCCTACTCTCGCGGCGGAATCTCGGTTGGCCGCAATGTGCTCCACGAACGTGCCGCCAAGCTCCGCGCCGAGGTGGGTGTATCCATCGAAACAGACACGCTCAGCGTCGCCAAGTACGCCGACAGTGATGGGGACTATCAGTGACGCCAGGGCCGATGTTTGCGCTGACACTCCGCGATGAGCTGGAAACCATCACTGTGCTGGCTCCGGGTTGGACCACGAGCACCGACGATGATGGCAACCCCATCCGCGTAGCGGCCAGCAATACGACAGTCGCCGATGTGGACATCCATCCGGCCAGCGGCTCCATGGATCGGATCCCCGAGGCCATCAGGGCACAGATCAGCTACGTGGCCTATGTGGATCTCAGCGATGGCGCAGCGGCCAAGCGCGCCGCACTCAAAACCGGCCGCACGATCCAGCGATCGAGCGGCGAGCAGGCTGTGATCCGCCACGTCGCTGATTGGAGCACGCACCTGGTGCTCGCGCTGGAAACAACGCAAGGCGCCGAATGATGGCAGGCCAAGGCGATGTCATGTCCAACATGCGTCGGGCGCATGATCAACGTGTTCGCGCCAGTCGGGCATTGCTGCGCTCCTACGCCGCAGAGATCGGCAACTGGATGCGAGCCAACGCCCGCTGGACGGACCGCACCGGCAATGCTCGTAATAGCCTGGAGGGAATCACCGATTTCAGCGAGGACGCGCTGCGGTTGTTCCTGAAGGGCGGCGGGCCACCGGATTATATGGTGTTCCTGGAGTTGGCCCACGCAGGACGTTACGCCATCGTGCGCCCGGCGCTGGAACAGTTCTCGGGACGGATTTACCAGGATTTGGTGAGGATCTGGCAAGGATGACGACGCCACTCAAGCGGCAGGTTTTGACCCGCGCATCGGGGGACGCAACGCTGATCGCCATGTTGGGCGACGGCGCTGACAGCGTGTATCCGCGTGCGGCGGCAGATCCCGACGCTGTGACGACGGCACCGTTCGTGGTGCTCCGTATGGGCGCAGAGACGCCCACCTCGGAGATCACGGCTCGCCAGTTCTTTACCTGGTACATCTACGACGATCGCAGCGGCTCCGGTTGGGGCTACTGGCGCATCGATCGGATCATCGATCAGCTCCGGGCGCTATTCGACGGCTACGAATCATTCACCTTTGACGGTCGCTACTGGGGACGTTGCACCTACGACGGCACCTCAGAAGAGCAGGCCGATGACGACTGGAACAAGCTACTCAAAACGGCGCGGTTCAGCGTGCCACGAGTATAAGGAGACGACAACATGGCCTACAAGGTCAAGGGCATCAAGGATGTCCAGATCACGGAAAGCGACGCCTCGACCACCGACTTGCCCTTCGGTAACACCCTCACGATGGAGCCGGAATACACGACCATCGAATTCGAGGGCGACGGCGAGACCGATGAAGAGTACATGAACCAGCGGCTCTCGGGCCAGATCGGCGGCGACAAGTTCGATGAAACGGTGCTGGAGGCGCTGTACGGCAAGAGCGCCGTCACGTCTGGCACCGGCATCGACGGCGTCGAGTCCAAACGCTACTACATGATGGAGGACGCCGAGCTTACGCCGAACAACGTCGAGTTGCAGATCGATCTCTATGCTGTGGATGACTCTGATGACTCCGCGGCTGAGATCCGAATCACGGTGTTCAAGGCGCAGATCAAGCCCTTCTCCGCGCCGGACGGGGCCAACGCCGAGAAGTGGGCGCCGATCCTGTTCGACTGGGAGGCGCAAAAGACCACGACGGATATCGAAGACGGCGCTTTGCCCGAGGTACCCACCGGCGGCGCCTACTACGCCATCTCCATCCTGGCCTAGTACGGCAGCGCTACAACACTGGGGGCCGATGCCTCATCCTCCTGGGTGTCGGCCCCTTACGAGAGGAGAGAGATAGATGACGGACAGGATCAAAGCGGTGCCCAGCGAGGATCTGGTGCTGACACCGGCCAACGAATGGCGGGCCAAGACATGGCTCGTGCAGTTGCCATCAGGGCGGGTATGCCGCGTGCGAACGGTGAGCCTGGTGCAGGCCATCGCCCGCGGGGATGTGCCCAACGCGCTGATCCCGATGGTCACTGAGATGATGGACGGCAAACGCTCGATGGCCGAGCTGGATCCCGAGGAGTTGGCGGGGCTGATGGACGTCATGGTCTGGCTTGCCAAGCGAGTGACGCTATATCCCCAGATCGTCGATGACGACCCGCAGGCAGACGATGAGGTGTCGATCGACGCGGTGTCAGACGCGGACCTGATGGCGCTGGGGCAGTTTGCGATCAATGGGGGGCTCGACGTTTTTGCCGGGTTTCGTGAAGAGTCATGAGGCGATTCTCCTCGATGCCATGGCCCAGCGATACGGGCAGCGGCCCTCGCAGATAATCGGGCTGTGCGACCCCTGGCAGGCGTACTGCTTCGACCAGGCCATCGCCCTGCGCGGCATTCTGCACGAGCACCAAGAGCCAACAACGCGACATAAAACGCCAGCGCCCAGCAGGGCGACGATCAGTGGGGGGCGCATCATGGGCAAGATCAGCGGAGTAGTAGGCGAGTGGATCGAGTAGGCGGCACGGATCTCGGCGGCGTATACGGGGCCTTCACCTGGAAGGTGCAGGGCTTGGCCGACGTACTCAACAACATCCAGGACGTCGGGCGGCGCGCCGATGACGCCGCAGACCGCGCCGAGGATGCGCTAAAGGACACCGGCAAAGAGGCGCGCAACCTCGGGCAGGCACTGGAAAAAACCGGCGATCAAGGCTCTCGTGGGTTAGGCTCAATCGGCAAGGCGGCCAGCGGAATCAAGGGCGTGCTGGGTGGCATCATCGGAGTCGCCGGCGGCATGTTGGCAGCCCGCGGCGTGCAGTCGCTGGTATCCGGCGTGCGCGAGATGGTCACTGCGTCCACCGGATTGCCCCAGGTTGCCCAGGCGTTTGATGCGCTGGGTGGCTCGATTGAGCGGATGCGCGCCGGCACCATGAACATGGTCACCGACGCCGAATTGATGCGACAGTTCAACCAGGCGGCGCAGCTCGTTGGTCAGGACTTTGCCCAAACGCTGCCCAACGCCATGCAGCACCTGGCCAAGGTGTCAGCAAGCACCGGCCAGAGCATGGACTTTTTGGTCAACAGCCTCATCACCGGCGTGGGCCGCCTCTCGCCGATGATCCTCGACAACCTGGCCATCCAGGTCGACCTCACTGCGGCATATGAGGACTATGCGCGGGAGTTAGGTAAAAGCGCCGATGCGCTGACCAAATCTGAGCAGCAGACGGCGCTGATGAACCAGGTCATGCGGTTGCTCAAGGACAACACGGCCGACATGCCGACGGTGCTGGGTAGCGTCGAGCAAAAGGTTCGCGCCGTCGAAACCGCGTTCGCCAATATGAAGGACCAGATCGGGGCTAACCTGCTCCCCGTTCTGGAGGCGATGCTCCCTCACATTCAAACCATCGTCGACGCGCTGGCCGAATGGCTGGCCGATCCGGCGATCCGCGAGGGCATTGTCGAATTCGCGGCTAACCTGGGCAAGCTCCTCGAGTGGCTGGTCAAGATCACGCCCGGGCTCGCCGCAACCAACCAGGAGGTCGGTAAGTTCAAGGCGCTTTTCTCCGAGATCGGTGCCCAACAGACCGGCCTTCAGTGGGGGCGCCAACTGGCCGAATCGCTGTTCGGCGTGAAAAGCAGCGCAGAGGAAGCGCAGACTAGCGTTGCGGAAGCCGGGGAAGCCACCAATCAACTGGCTGTGCGCGGGAGTCTGTCGGCCGATCAGCTAAAGCGCGCCTTCACCGAAGCTGAAGCAGAGGCGACCCGGTTCGGCCAGCAAGCGCCACAGGGAATGGCCGCGTTCCGCCAATCGCTGGACGAGATGGCAGCCAAGGCTGCGGAATTTGGCGCCGAGATGGCCTCGGCCTATCAGAACGCATTTTCAGAGCTTGAATCGATCCGCACCAGCCATCAGGACGCTATGGCCAACCTGCAAGAGGACTATTTGCAGAGCCAGGCCGACGCCGAGCTTCAGTATCAGATGGATAGCATCCAGGCGCGAGCGGACTATGAGGCCGAAGCCGCCGCGCTGGCCCAGGCCGGCAAAGAGCAAGAGCTGGCGACGCTAACCTCCAAGTTTGAAGCGTCGCGCTCCAACGCCTCCGCTGCATACCAGCAGCAACAGCGGATGGCTCAGCTCAACTATGCCAAGCAGCAAATAGCACAGCAGCAGGCGTACATCCAGCAACTTAAGCAGCAGCGACAAAAGACCCTGCTCAGCATCGCCGAAACCGCGCTGCAATACAACGCGCAGGGCAAGCTGACCGACGCTGGCCTGGAAGCCATTCTCGGGGCACTAACAGAGGGCCAGGGCCTACAGCTACAGCAACAGATCAACCACGCCGCCAATATGCAGACGGTCAGTGGGCAGCTCTCCGAGGGTTTGGTCAGTGATGCTATCACAACCGTCAATGCCATCAACGCTGCCTATGACCAAGACTTGGCAAAAGCCGAGGAGGCGCTGGCGGGCTACCAGACCGACTTTGAATCGATCCGCGACGAGATTTTGGCCTCGATCCAGGCAGAATATACCGCCGATGACTTTGGCGGATTCGAGACGGCGGCTACAGATGCGGCGACGTCGGCGCAATCGGCGACCAAGAGCCTGACCGATGTAGCGAAGGACATCGACGCCGGGGTCCAGGCGGCGCAAAGCGCCTTTGAGGGCATCGTCGATTGGATCGGCCGCGAGATGCCCGAGAACCTGGCCCAGGGCTTTGATAAGATGGGCAGCTTTGTCAAGCAGTCGGCCAAGGCTGTCTATGATTGGCTAGAGGACCCCGAGTTTAACCTCAAAGACAAGCTCGACGCCGTCAAAGAGTATCTGTCACCGATGGCGGAGCTGCTGCGCTTTGCGTCGACAGACATCGGCGAGCTGGCGACGGTCGAGGAAATGCCCGACCTGACCACCTGGCAAGACCAGGTGCGTGCCCTCTTTGAAGCGGCGTTTCTCGTGGTCCAGGACATCCGCGACACCTGGGGCACCGTACCCGAAGGCGAGACGGAGAGCGAGCTGCAGAAGGTGGCCGGCGTCGTCGGCTATGTGAAAAACATCCTGGGCATCATCGGCACGGACCTGAGCAAGGTCGCGCCCGCTGAGGGCAACTTTGCTGCCAACGCCGAGAGCTACATCGATCAACTCCGCATCTTGGGCTCCTCGATTTTTAACTGGTTGCGCCAGATCCCCGAGGGATTGCACCAGGCCTTGCAGACCGCCAGCGAGATCGCGCCGATGGTCAAGGAGCTCTTCAGCCTCATTGGCCTGGACCTCGAAAAGGTGGTGCCGGTCGAGTTCGCCTTCCCAGCCAAGGCCATGGCCTACGTGCGCCAGCTCCGATTCCTCGGCGGCCAACTCTACAACTGGATCAAAGAGATTCCCGAGAACCTCCATGATTCCGTCGAGGCTGCGGGCCAGGTCGCCGACGATGTCAAGAAGCTGTTCGGCCTAGTCGGCCCTGACCTCGGCAAGCTGGTGCCGGTCCAGTTCAACTTTGTGCCCAAGGCGTTGGCCTACGTGCGCCAGCTCCGATTCCTCGGCGGCCAACTCTACAATTGGATCCAAGAGATTCCGGATGATACTCGAAAAGCCCTGGAGGCCGCGGCGGATGTCGCCGGTGACATCAAGAGCTTGTTCGAGGTGCTAGGCGTTGACTTGACTCAGGTGCTGGAGCTTCCCAACATCGGCGTCTTCTCGACGCGGCTCAAGCAGTTCCTGGCGACGATGCGCCTGGCCGTGCCGGATCTGAAAGAGTTTATCAGCGATGTGCAAACGCAGTTCATCGAGGCGACTGAGCAGGGCACCCGCGATCTGTTGCCAGCCGCCGCCGAAAGCATGGAGAACCTGGCCAGTGTCTTTTCGATCTTTGATGTGGGCAAGACGCTGACCGAGATCTCTCGCATGGGCGGGCTGCGCGGGGGGCGCCAGGTTGGGCAGGACATCGTGAGCCAGCTCAACGAAGCGATGGACCCCATGATGAACGGCTATGGCGAATACAAGAGCTTGCCTGAGTTGGCCGAGGAGATGGCCGGCAAGACGGAGCAATTGGAGGGCTGGGCGCCGCGAGCCGCCGGTATCGTCGAGGCGCTCAAGGGCTGGTTCACCAACTTGCAGGGGTTGCGCCAGGTGCAAATGGCGCTGGGCAGCGCGACAGCCATTGCCGGATACATGGCCGACGCCGTGGTGGCGTTTAACCTCAGCGCGCAGCAACTCTCCGGGCTTCGTTTGCCCGAGATCCCCACAGCGACCGGCAATCAGGCGGCGGGCGCTTTGCCACCGGCAGAAGGCGCGGTGGCCGGCGTTGGCGGGGCGCTGTTGCAGATCAGTGTTCCGGTGACGTTCGGCGACGTGACCGCCGGTGATCCGCAGGAGCTGGTTGACATCGTGAGCCAGCAACTGGGCGACACACTGAGCCGCGAGCTGGGGGACAGGATGGCGCAGATTGCGGCCATGTTGCGCGACGCGGCGGTACCGGCGGCAGCGACAGGAGGCGCCACGCCATGACCAGGGCTCTATCCATCATCGACGCCGACAGCAGCGAATTCCAATGTACGACGGCCAACCATGTTCGCTGGAAATGGCCGATCGAGGGCACCTGGCAACGCAAGGAGCCCAGCCGCAACGAGCGGTTGCTGCGGCGGCGTCCGCTGCGGCGCATCGGCTACTCCGAGGAGGTACTGGTCCTCCGCCCCAAGTTTGGGCTCCGGGTGCAGAGCTACGATGCCGTCGAGAGCGAGATTGCGGCGTTCTTGTGGCGCACCGACCCCAGCCGGGGCGCGTTCATCGTCAAGGAGACGCTAGAGTCAGGCAACATTCGCTACATCGACTTGTACCGCACCGGTTACGAGATCGATGAGTCCAACCTGACCAACCGCGATCACATCGTCATCATCACGCTGGAATGTGAGGCGGTAGACCCAGTCTGGTACGACCCGACGCCGACCACGGTCACCGGCCAGATGAACGGCGCAACGGCGGTGGCCCTGTCGTGCGCCAACAGCAATGTCGAGACGTGGCTGGAGGTGACGCTATCCGGCGACGCCAACTCCCCCTGGCTGGGCAACGCCGACGGCGAGTACCTCCAGCTCTCGGGCAACGTCGGCGGCATCCTGGCCATTGACTTTCGCCCAGAGGTGGACACATTCGGCGCGACATATACCGCCTCGGGCGGCGGCACAGCCGAGACATGGACCGGCCGACGGACTGCGCTGTCGACCTGGTGGCGGCTGCCGGTTGGCACCACGGAGGTCACTGTGTCTGGCGAATCAGGTAGCAATGCGGCAATCACGCTGCAATTCACCAAGTATTACAAGGTGCCGTACTGATGGCTTTGGTTGACAGCGTTCCGACCAATGTGCGCTTTGGCGAGCATTGCCAACTCATTGCCTATCCGCCGGACAATCGGACGGAGGGCTCTGGGATCGAGCTACACGACGCCCGCGATGTACGTGTGGCGTTGGGTCTATTCGCACACAAAGACGGTTCATTGAGCTTTGTACTGGACAAAGCGTCGCCGCACTTTACCAGCATCGTAACAGGTCAGACGTACATCGAGTTCTGGCGCTGCGGGCGGTACGAGGCAGTGTATCGCGTCGAACGGCGGCGGCGAGCCAGGGACAACAGCGGGTTTGTCATCGAAGGGGCCGTCGAGATCGAGTGTTTGCCGGCGGCCTTTGAGCTGGACGGCATTCGCATCCTGGGCAATACCTCGGATGAAGTCGAGTTCACCGGCCACGCCGATGATGCCATCAAGGACGCCGTGCGGTACCAGGTGGTGAGCGGCACGGCCTACAATGACCCTGGCGGCAACGCACGCAGCCTCAGCGGCTGGCAGGTGGCGGCCAACAAGAGCGAGGCGGCCGCGGGTCAGACATTGACGGCCCGCGGCGAAAAGCTGCTCGACAAGCTCTACTCGTGGAGCCGAGAGCATGGCGTCATTGACTATGACGTGTACACCGTCTGGCCCGGCGGATCGTTTGGCCTGGAGTTTGACACCTACTACCCGCGCCGAGGCGCTGACAGGTCCAAGGGCAACACCGACAGCAACGCCGAGATCCTGATCAATGACGCCGCCGAAAATGTGCTCAGCGTGGAGCTGATCGAGGACACCACGTCGGAGCGCAACGCGATCTACAACAAATCATTGACGGCGGTGACTCGCGACACAGACCGGATCAGCACCTACGGCCTCCGCGAGTACATCGTCGACGATGACCGCGCCGTGTCGCGCCAGCAAGCCCTGGACCAATTCCGCGCTACCGAGACAGTCAAGTTTCGCCTGGTGCAAACAGCAGAGATCAAGTACGGCGGCACCTTCGAGCTGGGCGATCAGGTCTCCTACAACTCGGCCTACTTTGGCACGACGGTGCAACACGACACCGTGGTCGGCGTGCAACTTAGCTACGACGCCGATGGATTCGAGCACCTGGAGATTGCGCTGGGTGACCCCGAGCCGACGATGCTGTCCAAGCAGAAGCAGGCGGCGACGGGGCACGGCTCTGGATCAGCGCCGATCCCGATCGATGCACCGACTGACGAGGAGACCCTGGCCGACCACGACATCCTCGGCGTGGCCCATGCTGACACGGTGACGGCCAGCCCTGTCCAGGGCGATCTGATTCTAGCCAATGACACTCCCGCATGGGGGCGCCTGGCCATCGGCACTGGATACCTGCAGGGCGACGGCACAACGGCGGATTGGGGTAGCATCGACGCCAGCGACTTGCCCTCCATCGATCACGGCGACCTCACCGGCCTCGACGGTGACGACCATGAGCAATACCTCCTGGCCGATGGCTCGCGGGCTCTCGCCGGCAACCTACTCCCCGACGCCGACAGCAGCCGCAATATAGGCTCGTCGTCGCTCTACTTTGCCACGGTCCACGCCAAT
>Ga0180431_10002009_pt1 | contig 27608 bp, 43 predicted proteins | sample SS_ome_11_FD_132459 | JGI IMG/M metagenome (GOLD analysis project Ga0180431, IMG submission 132459) | Hypersaline lake sediment archaeal communities from the Salton Sea, California, USA - SS_1_MS_1 metaG | ecosystem: Environmental > Aquatic > Non-marine Saline and Alkaline > Hypersaline >... | reverse complement strand
GTCCTCGGGGTGGTGGCCTTTGCCAGTGCCGCGGGAGCGGGAGTGCTACTGGCCAAGTTCATGAACCTGTTCTCGAAGGAGAAGATCAATCCAATGATAGGCGCGGCCGGCGTCTCCGCCGTGCCCATGTCCGCTCGTGTTGTCCAGGTCCTCGGACAGAAGGAGAACCCGCGCAATTTCCTGTTGATGCATGCCATGGGACCGAATGTCGCTGGCGCCATCGGGGCTGCCATTGCCGGCGGCGTGTTTCTGGGCATACTCGGCTAGTGCCGGAAACAGCATAGAACACTGACCAGGGGGTTATGCGAGATGGCTGAAAACAGTGATGCAGCAGCGAAACTCAATGAACTGAATGAGAAGAAAGCCAAGATTCGATTGCACGGCGGCGAGCAACGTGTTGAGGCACAGCACGCCAGAGGCAAGCTGACCGCTCGAGAGAGAATCGACCTCCTTCTCGACGAAGGTTCGTTCGTGGAGTACGACGAGTTCAGGAAGACACGTTCCGTGTACTATGGACTGGACAAGCAGGACCTGCCTGCGGACGGTGTCGTAACGGGGGTTGGTCGTGTCAACGGCCGCAAGGTGGCAGTCTACGCGCAGGATTTCACCGTCATGGGTGGCTCACTGGGAGAGACACACGCTCTCAAAATCGCCAAGATGCAGGACGTTGCCCTCATGATGGGCATCCCGTGTATTGCGATGCTGGACTCAGGCGGAGCACGCATCCAGGAGGGCGTCGATGCACTGGATGGCTACGGACGCATATTCTTCAGGAACACGCGTTCATCGGGCGTCATTCCCCAGATCTCACTGATTCTGGGGCCTACAGCAGGTGGGGCAGTGTATTCTCCTGCGATAACTGATTTCATCATCATGACGCGAAAGTCCAGCACGATGTACATAACCGGACCTGCCGTCGTGAAGGATGTCCTCTCAGAGGAAGTCACTCATGAGCAGCTCGGAGGTGGCCTCGTCCACGCGCAGCGAAGCGGTGTGTGCCATTTCCTTGCCCCTGATGATGAAGGGGCAATTGCGACAGCAAAGGACCTGCTCTCCTACATGCCGCAGAGTTACCGCGAGCAGCCTCCTCGAGGCGAGACGAGCGATGCTGCGGACAGAGATGATGTTTCACTGCGTGACGTGGTTCCGGCCGACGCCAACAAGCCATACGACGTGAAGGAGGTCATCGAGAGGATTGTCGACGACGGACAGTTCCTCGAAGTCCATCGTCTCTACGCGCCTAACATGGTGGTGGGATTCGCCAGACTGGACGGTCGCTCCATAGGCATCATCGCCAACCAGGCCAAGTTCATGGCCGGAGTGCTGGACATCAACGCCTCTGATAAGGCCTCGCGGTTCATACGGTTCTGTGATGCCTTCAACATCCCGCTCCTCACACTCGTGGACGTCCCCGGTTACATGCCAGGGACTGCTCAGGAACACGGGGGCATCATCAGGCACGGGGCCAAACTGCTGTACGTGTATTCCGAAGCGACCGTGCCTAAGGTCACGCTCATACTTCGCAAGGCCTACGGCGGCGCGTACCTTGGCATGTGCTCCAAGTACCTCGGAGCAGACATAGTCCTGGCCTACCCCACCGCGGAGATCGCCGTGATGGGCGCGAGTGGAGCGGCTGAGATTATCTTCGCTCGAGAGATCAAGAACGCAGACAAGCCTGACGAGGTCAGGGCCGAACGGATCGCCGAGTACAAGGCACAGTTCTCCAACCCCTACAGGGCCGCAGAGCGCGGGTCGGTGGATGACATCATCGATCCGAAAGACACTCGAAGCAAGCTTATCCGTGCGTTCGAGGTGCTGGAGACCAAGCAGGAATCCTATCCCGCGAAAAGGCATGGGAACATACCGCTGTAGGCGGCCACCACAGAAGTCCGCCGCAGCACTGACACGGTGTTCGGCATTAACTGGCCGGAAGTCCGAATCGGGCTGCCGCACAGATAGAACGAAACTGGACAGAGGAGGATACACACAATGGCAAGCGAATTGATCTCGTCTCCACTTCCTGGCAAGGTGCTTAGCGTCAAGGTAGCGGTAGGCCAAACGGTCAAAGAGGGCGATCTGCTCCTCACAATCGAAGCGATGAAGATGGAGAACGAGATAGTGGCAACCATGGACGGGACGGTGTCCGAGGTGATGGTTTCTCCAGAGACCACGGTCCAGATTGGCGATAGCCTCGTTTCAATCGAGGAAAGCTAGAGGATGAGGCCGCCGTTCGTGGCACCTTGCGGTGTGTGCCCCGAACGCGGTATAGTATGTTCGTTTCGGGCCATTAGCTCAGTCGGCTAGAGCACGGTCCTGATAAGACCGGGGTCTGTGGTTCGAGTCCACAATGGCCCATTTCTTTCTCCACTTCGTCGAGTGTCTCTCCACCCCCAGAAGCAGGTATGCTAGTCCTCCCACGCTTCATTCGCTGAGAGGTTATAGCTGTCAAACAGTTTTCCCGCCAGTTCATCGATATCCCGAGACACTCCTGCCTCGAAGTACCTGAAGTAGCAATTGTCCGGTGGTGTCGGGTCGGTCAGCCTTGTGAGCAAGCGCTTCCGCAAATTCGGAACCTTTCCAAGCCGCCACAGACTCTTCCCTTGCGGTGAGAGGTTGCATATTTCGTAGATGCCCTGCGATTCAGGCACGTCCTCAATGTTGGCTAGGGTGAACCTCAACCAGGGCCTATTCGCTCCCATTATGCTCGATTCCTCCTCGAATACCTCGGGCTGCCCTGTCCGTATCCCCGGATCAACTGACTGCTGCCCGTACACCCCCAACGAGGCGCCGCCTCAGAGCCCCCACTCCAGCAGTTCGCGGAACCCACACCTCTTCCACGTAGTCCGCATCTGGGCCCGGTGGTAGGCAGTCCCCTTCGTTGGTGAAATGCGCAATTGCGACCATCCCTCAGGTCCCTGCCAAGGATGTGGCGCTATCTGTTCAGGCAGTGACTTCGGAAGGAGATGGTGCCATGTTACGACATTGCAGCCTACTACTCAACGTCGTCACGCATCGGCGCAGCACATGGTCGCCACCGTCGAGGTCACAGAATGAAGCTCGTATGGCGAAAGAAAAGGGTGGTGACCGAAACCGACCACCACCCTTGCGGGAATTCTCCAGCCACTAACGGTATGCGTCTAGCGCTTGGTGTACTGAGGTGCTTTGCGGGCACGGCGCAGACCGTACTTCTTACGTTCCTTGACACGCGGGTCGCGCGTGAGGAAACCTTCCTTACGAAGTACCGGTTTCAGCGCCTCGCTCTCCCTGACGAGAGCTCTGGCAATCCCGTGTCTGATGGCGTCCGCCTGGCCGCTTATGCCACCACCGGCGACTTTGGCCTCTACGCGGAACTTGTCTGCCATCTCCGTGACTTCTAGCGGCGCCACGATCTTGGTGCGGTGTTCAACGCGTGTGAACACCTCGTCGTACGGTTTGCCATTCACGGTGATTCCGCCACTACCGGCATACAGCCTCACCTGCGCTATCGCACACTTGCGCCGACCGGTACCCCAAACATACGCTGCGTCACTCATTATTCGCTGACCTCACTCTGGATGAGCTGTCCGCGATGCGGATGCTCCGCTCCGGCGTACACTCTCAATTTCTTATACGTGGCGTATCCGAGCGCATTCTTGGGAAGCATGCCCTTCACAGCGTGCTCAATCACGCGCCTCGGATCCTTGGCCATCACGTCCTCAAACGTCGGAGCTCTCAGTCCCCCCGGGTATCCGGAGTGTCTGTAGTACTTCTTGTCGGTTCGCTTGTTGCCAGTGACAACGACCTTAGCAGCATTGATGACGACAACATAGTCTCCAACATCCATGTGGGGCGCGAACATCGGCTTATGCTTGCCGCGAAGCAGCATCGCTGCCTTTGTAGCCACCTCGCCGAGGACTGCACCATCGGCATCGATAACGTGCCACTCGCGCTGTATCTCTTTCGCCTTAGGACTGTATGTACGCATCACCTATTCTCTCCCAACATCGACACGATCTACGAGGCAAAAGGCAAAGCTGCGGCGTATCGCACCTCAACGAGGCTCAAACCCCGAGGAGAGGCCGCCGGCCCTGCCACTGCTTTGTGACCACACTCGATCAAATCCGCAAATTCCTCAACTGTACACTTGCCGAGACCAACCTGTATTAACTGACCCACCGTGTTACGCACCTGGTGCCGAAGAAAAGCGTTGGCGACAATCCAGAACTGTACCACGCCATCCGCCCTAATCAGTCGAGCCTCTGCGACGGTCCGGACTGTGCATTCCGTTTCCTCAAGAGACGTAGCGAACGCCCGGAAATCGTGCGTTCCGTGCAGAAACCTGCACGCCTCCCTCATCCGGCGCACATCCAACTCTCTCCCTACCCGCAGGGCAAACCGCTCTTCTAAAGGTGCCCGTTCGGCCCGGCTCAGGATATTGTAGCGATAGCCTCTTGCCGTGGCCATCCGCCGAACATCGAAGCTAGACTCTATCCTGCACACGCCTCGAATCGCGATTCCAGCAGGCAGGTAGAAATTCAAGCCCCTCACAATGTTGGTGACGCTGAACCGCTCACCAACCCAGAAGCTTATCACCTGCCCCTCGGCGTGTACCCCTGCGTCTGTCCTGCTGGCTCCCTTGATCCTAACCCGGTTGCCGGTCAGTCTCTCCAGCGCAGCTTCCAGTTCATCCTGAACAGTGCGCCCTCCGACTTGAGACTGGAACCCCAGAAAGGGGGCACCGTCATACTCCACCAGGGCGGCACACTTAACAAGACTCACTATTATACAAGTTCAAGCTGGGCCATCTCGGCAGCGTCGCCGTGTCGAGGTCCCATGCGGACAAGCCGCACATACCCACCCGGGCGTGTAGCATACCTTCGCGCCAGGTCATCGAACGCTTTCTTCACGATGCGTTCCTGTGTGACGAACTTCAACGCCTGCCGACGAGCACTGAGGTCGCCAGCCTTACCCAGCGTGATGACGCGCTCCGTCAGGCTCTTAACCTCTTTGGCCTTGGCCACTGTCGTGACCATCTTTTCGTGGTCGATCAACTCGGCCACCTGATTTCGATACAATGCCAACCGATGCTCGGTGGGCCTATCCAGCTTGCGTCCCGCAACTCGGTGTCTCATTTGGCCTTCCCCTTAGTCTTCTCCGGGATAGGGTATCCCAAGCCTGTCAGGAGTTCCTGCACTTCGACCTGGGATTTCTCGCCGAAACCGGGCAGCGGTGGCAAGCCATCCCGCGTCTTCTCAATAAGCTGCCCCAGCGTCATGACTCCGCCCCTCCGAAGACTGTTGTGTGCCCTTGTGGACAATCCAACCTCTGCGAGCGACGTATTGTACTGTTCAGGAGAGATCGCCAATCCAGAAGGCATGCGCGCCTGCTCCGCAGAAGGAGCTTCCACGCCCTTGAAAGACGCGAACTGCTTCATGAGGATGTCCGCGCTCTGAGTGACAGCCTCCCACGGACTGAGAGTACCGTCGGTCCAGACCTCGATTATCAGTCGCTCAGGGCTGCGCTCCTCCCCGGGATGAATCGGCTCTACCGCGAAATTGGCCTTTCGGACAGGAGAGAAAACCGCATCGACGGGAAGGGCACCAACGGGGAGCCCGTCCGCAGAAACGGCGGGAACGTATCCCCGTCCGGGTTCCACATTGAACTCGACGTGAAGCTTGGCCTCAGCGGAATCGAGGTTCGCCAGTACCAGGTGAGGATTGACGATATCGAAGTCAGCTGACCCCTGAATATCGGCCGCACAGACCACACCCTCGCCCTCCACATCAAGGAAGAGCTTTCCTTCCTGTCGGGTTATGGAGCGAAGGCGCAATTCCTTCACATTAAGAAGGAACTCAAGCACATCCTCGCGCACGTGGGGTATGGTGGAGAACTCGTGCTGAATACCCTCAATCTTGGCCCACGTGACAGCCGCTCCGGGCAAGGAGCTAAGCAGCACGCGACGCATCGCGTTGCCCAGCGTAACGCCAAACCCTATCTCCAGAGGCTCGGCAGAAAAGCGACCATAGGCCCCCGTGGATTGCACACACGAGACGGCTGGAATGGATAGCTCGCTCACTCACTTCCTCCCTATCACTACCTCGAGTAGTACTCGACGACTGCCTTGCCACTGAGCCTGCTATCGACGTCCTCGGTCGTAGGCATGGCCACAACGGTCCCTTTCATCTGCTGGTCATCCAAGCGCAACCACGCAGGGACGCCCCGGCCATCGATCTGCTCGGCCACAATCTTGAACAAAGTGGTCTTCGAACTCTGGGGACGCCAGCTGATGACATCGCCGGTCTTCACTAAGTACGAGGGCACGTTGACCTTACGGTCGTTCACGCGTATGTGACCGTGGCGGACAATCTGCCTGGCCTTGGCCCTCGACTCGCCAAACCCGAGTCTGAATACAGCGTTATCGAGTCTTCGTTCCAGCAAAACGAGCATGTTATCGCCAGTCATACCTGGGAGTCGCTCTGCTTCGGCAAAGAAGCGCCGGAACTGGGCTTCAAGAACCCCATAGGTGAAACGTACCTTCTGCTTATCTCGAAGCTGCAAACCACGGTCAGATATGCGGCGCCTCGTTTTCGTCTTCGAACGTCCACCGGGGGGCACGTTAGGTCGCCTCTCCAAAGGGCATCGAGGGCCGGTACACTTGTCGCCCTTCAGCATCAATTTGTCGCCGAGATAACGGCACAATGAGCATTTCGGTCCGGTATAGCGCGCCATCCTCTACACCCTCCTTCTTCCACGCGGACGACACCCGTCGTGGGGGATAGGCGTGACGTCCCTGATACTTGTCACGAAGAGCCCTGCACCCTGCAGTGCCCTGATGGCGGCCTCGCGCCCGCTGCCTGGCCCTTTCACGTACACTTCGATACGACGCATGCCGTCGTTGAGTGCCTGTCGGGCAGCGTCCTGAGCGGACAGCTGAGCAGCATAGGGAGTGCCCTTACGAGACCCCTTGAAGCCAGCCTTGCCGGAGCTACCCCAGGCGATAACGGCACCTGCCGGATCGGTAATCGTCACAATGGTGTTGTTGAACGTCGACTGTACGAAGGCCTTGCCTTCGGCGATATTCCGACGTACCCGCCTCTTAGTTCGTCCCTTCTGTGCCTTCTTAGCCATATCTACATGTCACCCGCAGAGATACCTGCTCCTACTTCTTGGACATTCCGCGCTTCTGACCCCTGCCGGCAACCGTCTTCTTTGTGCCGCGGCGAGTCCGCGCGTTCGTTCTTGTTCGCTGCCCACGCACAGGCAGGTTCTTCCTGTGCCGAAGCCCGCGAACACATCCGATATCGATAAGCCGCTTGATGTTGAACTGCATCTCCCGGCGAAGGTCACCTTCAACCTTGAGATCGTCGACATCTATGATGTTTCTGATGAGCGTTGACTGCTCTTCAGTCAAGTCTCGAACCTTGATGTCTTCGGCGATGCCGGCCTTTGCAAGAATCTTCTTGCTGGTGGTCGGGCCAATACCGTAGATATACTGGAGACCGATGACAATGTGCTTGTCACGCGGCAAATCCACACCAGATATACGCGCCATACTTCAGCTCCTCATACAGGGTGCGCCAAGCACGACAGGCCACTAGCCCTGTCGCTGCTTGTGCCTGGGGTTCTCGCACAGCACGCGGACAACGCCGCGCCTGCGGATGATCTTGCATTTGCTACACCGACGTTTGACGGAAGAACTAACCTTCATGGTTCACCACACAAAACCTTACTATGATATACGATTGCCACGTACGTGTCAAAGCAGCACCTACTTGAGGCGATACGTGACTCGACCTCGGCTAAGGTCATACGGCGAGAGCTCCACGAGCACCTTATCTCCAGGCAGAATCTTTATGTAGTGTTTTCTCATTTTGCCAGAGATGTGCGCCAGCACCACATGCCCATTGGGCAGTTCCACCCTGAACATAGTGTTGGGCAGGCACAGTGTGACCTTACCTTCGACCTCAATCTTCTCTTTCTTAGCCATAATGCAGAAGACCTACGCAAGCACCTCGGGGTCACCGTCGGTGACGGCTATGGTGTGCTCAAAGTGAGCCGACAGGCTCCCGTCGGCTGTCAGCACAGTCCATTTGTCCGGTGCTACCCGGGTCTTCCATCCCCCCATATTAACCATCGGTTCTATTGCAAGGACCATGCCGGGTCTCAGCAAAGGACCCTTGCCACACATGAAGTTCGGTATCTGTGGCTCTTCGTGCAGTTCACGGCCCACGCCGTGCCCTGTGTATTCTCGCACTATCGAGAAACCACTTGCCTCAACATGCTTCTGAATAGCGAGCGATATGTCCCCTACATGGTTGCCCGCACGCGCCGCCCCAATCCCTCTGTTCAGACCTTCTTCGGTCACCCGCAACAGCCTCTGCACCTCGGAAGCCGACTTGCCTGCCGGCACCGTCAACGCGGCATCGGTATGGAAGCCATGAACAAACACACCAAGATCCAGAGAAACTATGTCCCCCTCCCGAACCGTCCTGGGGCCGGGTATCCCGTGCACAATCTCGTCGTTAATGGAGACACATACGCTGGCGGGATAACCGCCATATCCTTTAAAGGACGCCACCACACCCCGCCTTCTCATCTCCTCCTCAACGAACTCGTTGAGCTCTCTGGTCCTGACCCCCGGTCTCACCTCACTCTTCAGCTGCAAGAGCATCTCGCTGAGTATGCTCCCGCACTCTCTCATCAACCCGATCTCCTCGGGCGACTTGACTACAATCACTACTACCCAGCCTTGACCTTGGAGAGGATGTCCGCCCCAACTTCATCGATGTCGCGGTTCCCGTCGACTCGAACCAGCTTCCCCTGCGCATCGTAGTAGTCGACAATGGGAAGCGTCTGCGACAGAAACACCTTCAACCGTTCTCTAACTGTCTCTTCCTTGTCGTCATCACGCTGGTACAGTTCGCCACCGCACTTGTCACACACTCCCGGGGTCTTGGGAGGCGAACTCACCGCATGGAACGGAGTCTGACATGAGCGACATATCCATCGGCCACTCAGCCGTTTGACGAGTTCCTCTTCCGGAACCTCGATGTAGACGACAGAATCGATCGTCTTGTCCTCCGCCGCAAGCCGGTTGTCGAGCGCTTCCGCCTGGCTCAACGTGCGCGGGAACCCGTCAAAGAGTACGCCGCCAGCACAGTCAGGCTGGACGATGCGCTCGAGAACCATGCTGATTGTCACTTCGTCCGGCACGAGCTCGCCCTTATCCATATAGGACTTGGCCAACATGCCCAACTCTGTCTTTTCCGCAAGAGCGCGACGGAACAGGTCACCCGATGCAACGTGCACAACTCCAAGCTCCCTTGTAAGAACCGAAGCCTGCGTTCCTTTTCCCGCTCCCGGCGCTCCTAGCAGCACAACATTCATAGGTTCCCCCTCCCTTACTTGAGGAATCCGTCGTATCGACGCATGGTCAACTGCGACTCCAGTTGCTTCATCGTGTCAAGGGCTACGCCCACAGCAATCAGAATCGCAGTGCTCGAAATCGTGAGAACGGTCACTCCGGTAATCAGGCGCGCGAAGAAAGGCATGATGGCAACAAGGGCCAGGAAAGTCGCGCCACCAAACGTAAGGTGCCGTATGACCGAATTCAAATAGTCGGCAGTGGACTTGCCAGGTCTCACCCCGGGAATGAACCCGCCCTGCTGTTGAAGCGTCTTGGGAAGGCTCATCTGCTCGAAAATGACCATCGTATAGAAGAATGTGAATCCGAACACCAGCAGGAAATAGAGAACCCAATACAGGAGCCCCAAAGGCAGAGCAGCCGAAGGGTCGAAAGCCCGGTACATGGAGTCCCAGAAATTCGGCGCCTGCGGGTTCATGAAGTAGCTGGCGATGATGCGCGGCAGCTGCATCATTGCGATGGCAAAGATCAAAGGAATCATGCCAGCGGTGTTCACGCGGAGCGGGATGTAGGTAGAACCGGACTGCCGGTACATTCGGCCGCCACGGAACGTGCTTCTCGCGTACTGCACCGGAATGCGACGGTGTGCCTCGATGAAGATGACGATAACAACAAGCGTCGCCGCACCGACGATGGCAAATGCAATCGTTCCGAGCGGGTTCTCCTGAAAAGCGAGCCCTATTCGACCCGCGCCTTCGGCGAGCGACGCCACGATACCACCGAAGATGATAATCGATATGCCGTTTCCGATGCCCCGCTCGGTGATAAGCTCGCCCATCCACACCAGGAACATCGTTCCCGCCGTCATCGAGATGAGGATGGTGGCCGTGGTGATGCCATCCGGCCGAGCTATCACATTCTGGCTGGTCAGTATTGCAAGCTGCGAGTAGCCCTGCAATGCGGCCAGAGGCACAGCAAGGAAGTGAGTTATCTGGTTGATCCTGCGCTGACCACTCTCACCCTGCTGCGAAATGGCCTGCAGACTGGGTATGACGGGGACCAGCAACTGCATAATGATCGACGACGTGATGTACGGATACACGCCCATCGCCGCGATGCTGAAGTTCGCCATCGCTCCGCCGCTGAACAGGTCCAGCATGCCCAGCAGTGCGTTCTGCTCAAAGAAATCGCTCAGCGCTTGCGGGTCGACGCCGGGAAGTGGGACGTGCACAAGGAACCGGAAAGCAACAAGGATTCCGAGGGTGAACAGTAGCCTGTGCCTGAGGTCAGGAAGCGAGAACGCGTCCCGCATCGCCTGGATTAGACGTGGTTGTGCTTCTTTCTGCTGCATACTACGCCTTTCTCACGGTTCCCTGCGCGGCCTTGATCTTTTCCTCCGCCGCGGCCGAGAAGCGCTGAGCCTCAACAGTCAGATTCTTCTCCAGATCACCGCGTCCGAGGACCTTAGTGGGTTTCGACAAGGAGCGAACAAGGCCGGCTTTCATCATTTCTACCGGAGTGACTTCGCTGCCGTCCGGGAACACATTCAAGGCGCCCACATTGACGACGTTGTACTCTGTTCTGAATATGTTGGTGAAACCACGCTTCCGGGGTAGACGCTTGATGAGCGGGAGCTGTCCGCCTTCAAAGCCGGGGCGCACGCCCTTACCATGAGCCTTCTGCCCCTTCATGCCGCGGCCGGAGTACGTCCCGCGCCCGCTGCCGTCGCCGCGGCCCACACGCCGCGAGCTATGAGTGGACCCCTCAGCGGGGCTCAGTTCATTCAATCTCATCGTCTGCCTCCATCACTGTCGCCCCCGCCTCGCGCTCTTCCACAATGTGTTCCGCAGAGCGGAGAGAGGCCAGTGCCAGAATGGTTGCGCGAGCAACGTTCGTGCGATTCTGGCTACCGAGGGACTTGCTGACCACGTTGCGTATGCCGGCAAGCTCAAGAACCGTCCGTACCGTACCACTCGCAATCATGCCCCGCCCTTGCGCGGCAGGCTTGAGCAGCACCATCGAGGCGCCGAACTTCGCCAGTGCCTCGTGTGGAATAGTCTCGTTGACCACAGGCACAGTGACCAGCTGCTTTCTGCCCATTGCGCTTGCTTTCCGGATGGCCTCGGGAACACCCGTCGCCTTGGCAAGGCCGACGCCGACGTGCCCGTTGCCGTCGCCCACAACCATTAGCGCCCTGAACCTGAGCCTCCGGCCACCTTTCACGACCTTAGTCACACGGTCGACGGTGAGCAGTTTCTCTTCAAGCTCGAGTTCAGAGGGTTCGACCCTCTCCATTCCCGACGGTGCCTTCCTGACTGCCTTCATAATCCAGTACCCTTCATGTATTCTCGTTATGTACGAAAGATCATCGCGACTCTAGAAATCAAGGCCCGCCTTGCGTGCGCCTTCAGCGAGAGCCTTAACTCGACCGTGATATTTGTAGCCGCCCCTGTCAAACACGACCTGCTTGACGCCGGCCGCGGTTGCCTTCTGCGCCACAACCGCACCGACTTTGTCGGCCAGGGCGCACTTAGTGAGTATCTCCTCGCCAGCGATTCCCGCCTCAGACGAGCTGGCCGCCGCAAGGGTATGCCCCTTGTCATCGTCAATCACCTGGGCGTAGATGTGCTGCAAGCTCCTGAACACCGCAAGTCGAGGGCGTTCGGCGGTGCCGCGCACCCCACGCCTTACGCGCTCGTGGCGAACCTGTCTCATCAGTCTTGGGTTCTTCTTAGCCATACCACACTATCCTTTTGTGACCTTGCCGGCCTTGCCGGGCTTGAGCCGCAACTTCTCTTCTTCGTACTTGATGCCTTTGCCCTTGTAGTGATCACAAGGGCGAATATGCCGGATATTGGCGGCAACCTGTCCAAGTTGTTCCTTGTCATAGCCGGACAAGCGCACCTTGTTGGTACCTTCAACTGTGGCATCAACACCATCGGGAATAGCGAACTCAACGGGGTTGCTGTAGCCGACCATGAAGGTCAGGTTACTGCCCGTCTTCTGAACACGATACCCGACGCCCTTGACTTCCAGCACACGCTCGAACCCGTCATTCACACCCCTGACCATGTTCGCCAGCAGTGTTCGAGTCAGGCCATGCATGGAGCGATGGATACGTCCATCAGTCGGGCGGACAACATGCAGGTACCCATCGTCAAGCGTAATCCGCATGTCCCGATTGAATGCTCGCGTCAATTGACCGCGCGAACCCTTGACGGTCACGACATTCTCGCTGGAAATATCGACCTGGACACCCCCAGGCACCTGTATTGGCAAAAGTCCTATTCGAGACATTGGTCAGTCACCCCGTTCTAAACCTACCAGACGTAGCAGAGAACCTCGCCACCGAGTTTCCTCCGCCAAGCGTCCTTTCCGGTCATGATTCCCTGTGAAGTCGACATCACGGCGACCCCAAGTCCTCCGTATACGCGAGGGATCTCGGTGCGGCCCGCATACACTCTGAGTCCGGGCTTGCTGACTCTCTCGAGTCCCAGCACGGCCGGCTGCTTGTCGACGTATTTCAGCTGTATCTTAATCATCTGTGCCGGCTCGCCCTTCACAACCTCGAAGTCCTCAATGTAGTTCTCATCCTTGAGGATCCTGGCCAGGGAAACCTTGACCCGTGAGTGAGGGACCATGACACTATCATGTCCCACCATGACGGCGTTACGGATTCTCGTGAGCATGTCGGCAATGGGATCGTTAACCATCGTGAAAACTCCTCACCAACTCGACTTCCGTACTCCAGGAACCTGACCCTCGGACGCCAGCTTCCTGAAGCAGATGCGGCACAGAGCGAACTTTCGCATGTAGGCTCTGGGCCTGCCACACAGTGCGCACCGGTTCCTGTTCTGAACACCGAACTTCGCCGGCCGGCTGGATTTCGCTATCTTTGATTTCTTCGCCATACTAGACTCCTGCGAAAGGCATTCCCATGAGTTTGAGCAGGAGCCGCGCATCATCATCGCGCTTGGCGCTCGTGACGATCGTTACCTGCAAACCCCTGATCTTCTCAATCTTGTCGTAATCGATTTCGGGGAAGACGATCTGCTCCTTCATGCCAAGGCTGTAGTTGCCACGGCCATCGAACGCATCGGCAGAGACTCCCCTGAAGTCACGAATCCGGGGCAGCACGATTCCCACAAACCTGTCGAAGAAGTCGTACATCCTCTTTCCGCGCAACGTAACCGTGAGGCCGATGGGCATCCCCGCCCGAAGCTTGAACGTCGCAATCGACTTTTTGGCCTTGGTCACAACGGGTTTCTGCCCCGTAATCGTTACGAGGTCTCTCTCAGCCGAATCCAGCGCCTTGGAGTTCTGGATGGCCTCACCCAGACCAATTCCAACCACTATCTTCTGAATGCGAGGAAGCTCCATGACGTTGGCATATCCGAGCCGATTCTTCAGCTCAGGGAGTACTTCCTGCGTATACCTTTCTCTTGCAGCCAGCATGTTGGTCGCTCTCCTAATCTATGACTTCCTGGCAGGCGCGACAGAACCTCGCCTTGCGCCCGTCCTCCAGAGTCTTGATACCAACCCTGGCAGGTTTCTTGCACTTGTCACAAACCAGCATGACGTTGGACACGTGCAACGGTGCCTCGAGCTCCACAATGCCAGCTTGTCGCGCCGCCCTGCGGGCACGCGAGTGCCGCTTGATCATGTTGAGCCCTTCGACAACAACTCCCGACTTCTTCGGGAGTGCGCGTCGAACCCTGCCCTTCTTGCCCCGGTCCTTACCGGAAATCACGAGTACGGTGTCGTTCTTCTTAATCTTCACTCTAGATCACCTCCGGAGCCAGCGAGATGATTTTCGTGAACGCCTTTTCACGGAGTTCCCGGGCGACCGGTCCAAATATCCGGCTGCCCTTGGGATTGTTCTTATCGCCGAGAACAACAACTGCATTCTCATCGAACCTGATGTATGTCCCGTTGGGCCGTCGGAACGGCCGTGTCTCACGGACAACAACCGCGCGTATGACGTCACCCTCTTTGACCGCGCCGCGAGGCATAGCCTGCTTCACAGAGGCCACAATGATGTCCCCTACATGCGCGTAGCGGCGGCGGCTCCCTCCGGGGATATTGATGCACATAACCTCTTTGGCGCCGGTATTGTCAGCGACCCTTAGACGAGTGTATGTCTGGATCATTGCTCACCTTCCTGCTGCGGCACAGCCTTGACGGCGTCTCCGGAAGTCACACTCACGACACACCATCGCTTGCGGCTGGATAGCGGCCTGGTCTCGATGATTTCGACCCAGTCGCCGACATGGCACGCATTGGCCTCATCGTGAGCCATATACCTCTTGACTCGTCGCACCGCCTTCTTATACAGCGGGTGCCTTCTTACGGTCTCCACGGCCACAACAACCGTCTTGTCCATCTTGTCGCTGACAACGCGACCCCGGATAGTGTCCTTCTTCGCCATGGCAATCACCTAATACCCAGTTCTCTCTCTTTGAGGATGGTCTTCAAACGCGAGATGTCGCGCCTTGTCTTCTTGAGTTCGCTATGATTGACCAACTGTCGGCTCGCAACCCTGATACTGAGGTTGACAAGCTTAAGGTCGCCCTCTTCAATCTTCTTCCTGATCTCTCCATCGGAGAGGTGCCTAATCTCCTCAGCCTTCAACGTTGCTCACCTCGCGCTTCACGAACCGCGTACCGATAGGCAGCTTATAGGAAGCCAACCTGACAGCGCGTTTCGCGACGTCTTCGTTGATACCAGACAACTCGAACATGATTCTGCCGCGCTTCACCACGGCAACCCACTGGTCCGGTGCACCTTTTCCCCCACCCTGGCGAGTCTCAGCGGGTTTCTTGGTAATGACCTTGTCGGGAAACACGCGAATCCACAGTTTCCCACCATGCCGAAGGAACCGCACAAACACACGTCGTGTAGCCTCGATCTGTCTGGCTGAGATCCACGCGTTGCCATCAGCCTGGAGACCATACTCACCAAACGCAACCGTGTTGCCGCTGTGAGCAGAGCCAAGCCGGCGCCCACGGTGGACTTTACGATACTTCACTCGTTTCGGTTGTAGCACTTCGCCTCCTAGCCTCAGGCAGGATATCGCCACGGTAGACCCACACCTTGATGCCGATGCGCCCCATGATGGTATGCGCCTCAGCAACTCCGTAGTCGATATCTGCTCTCAATGTATGCAATGGCATCCTGCCCTCGTGCACGGTTTGTGACCGTGCAATCTCGGCACCGCCGAGTCTCCCGGCAACACGAATCTTGATTCCCTGTGCGCCGGCCTGTAGCGTCCTGAATGACGCCTGCTTCATCACACGTCGATAGGGAACGCGAGACTCAAGTCGCTCAGCGATGTTGAACGCAACCAACGCAGCCACCATCTCCGGTTGGTCGACCTCGCGAATGGTGAGACGGACACGCTCCCCGGCGAGACTCTCGAGTTCCTGTCGAAGGGCTTCGACATTCTGGCCACCCCGGCCGATAAGGATTCCGGGTCGGGCGGAGAACACGGTCACGTAAATCTCGCTACCAGTGCGCTCGATCTCGACGCGTGCGATACCGCACTCCCGTGCCCGCCTCTGGAGCACCTTGCGCAGCTTCAAATCCTGCTGCAGCGTCTGAGCGTAGCCCTTGCCGGCGTACCACTTGGCCAGCCACTCCTTGGTGACTCCAAGTCTGAATCCAACAGGATGAACTTTCTGACCCAAGTCTAGGCCTCCTCCACGAGTACGGTGACGTGACTCGAGCGCTTCAGTATCGGGCTGATTCTACCTCGCGCCTGTGGTCGAAACCGTTTCAGCGTTCGCCCCTCGTCGGCGTAAATAGCCGCAATCCGCAAATTGGACGACGGCATCTGGTAGTTGTTCTCAGCATTAGCAGCTGCAGACTTCACAACCTTGGCCACAATCCGGGCCGCAGGGCTCGGCATGAAACTCAACGCTGTGAGTGCCTCATCAACCCTCTTGCCTCGAACGGTATCAACGATCAGCCGGACCTTCCGTGCCGGCATACCGATGTCTTTCGCAACAACCTTAACCTTCATATGACGGTACCTATCGCTTCTTGGACTTGGCCACGTGACCGCGGAACGTGTATGTTGGCACGAACTCGCCGAGCTTGTGGCCCACCATGTTCTCAGTGATGAATATCGGAACGTGTTTCCGCCCGTTGTGAACGGCCAACGTATGGCCAATCATCGAAGGCAGGATAGTCGACGCACGAGCCCAGGTCCGGATGATTGCCTTCTCGCCCGATGCATTCAACCTGTCAATCTTCTTGACCAGTTTGGGGTGACAGTACGGCCCCTTCTTCAATGATCTCGTCATATTACTTTCTCCGCCTTACGATGAACCGATCAGCCGTCTTGCGCCTACGAGTCTTGAAGCCCAATGCATGCTTGCCCCACGGCGTCTTGGGCGGCATCCCACGAGGGGCGCGACCCTCACCGCCACCATGCGGATGGTCACGGGGGGTCATGGCCGAACCTCTAACGACGGGCCGACGCCCACGCCACCTGGTAGCACCTGCCTTGCCCAGTTTCTCGTTCTTATGGTCGATGTTGCCCAGCTGCCCAACGGTTGCCCAGCACTCGCAGTGGAACTTTCTCAGTTCCTCCGATGGCAGTCGGAGCAGCACGTACTTTCCTTCCTTGCTCATGAGCTGCGCAGAAGTGCCAGCCCCTCTCACAACCTGTCCACCCTTGCCAGGGACCATCTCGATGTTATGTACCTGCGTACCCACCGGAATCGCCGTCAGCGGCAGGGCATTTCCAGGCTTGATAGGTGCTTCCCGTCCTGCGACAATCGGATCGCCGACCTGCAAGCCGATCGGCGCGAGTATGTACCGCTTGTCACCGTCTGCGTAGCTGACCAGTGCGATGTGAGACGATCTATTCGGATCGTACTCGATACTGGCTACCTTCCCCGGCACATCTGCCTTGTTCCGCTTGAAATCGATCAAGCGAAGCTTACGTCTGCTGCCGCCCCCGCGATGCCGGACTGTGACAGTGCCACGACTGTTACGACCTGCGTGCTTCTTAAGGGGTACGAGCAGCGACTTCTCAGGTGCGACCTTGCTGAGTTCCTCAGACACGACCGACACCTTGCCTCTCCGTCCGGGGGATGTGGGCTTATACGTCTTGAGAGCCATGAGTCCTGCTTCCTCTACTACTACTACTCAGGGTACCGTAGTCCCTGGCCTATCCGTGCTTCCTCTGCCAACGGGTCTTCTTCAGCAGTTTCTTGTGCTGATGTTTGCGAATCTTCTTCTTGCGCCACTTCAGTACTGATCCCATTACACGCCCTCGAAGTAAGCGATGTTGTCGCCAGCTTTAAGACTTACGATTGCTTTCTTCCACGCGGTGGTAGGCACCTGCCGCCTGCCGCGCCTCTTCATGCGTCCCGGAACGGTAATCACGTTCACATCGAGCACGTGAACGTTGAACGCCTTCTCGACAGCCTCTTTGATCTGCACCTTGTTGGCAGTACGCGCCACCTGAAACGCGTATTTGTCCTGTGCCTGCAGGTCGGTGGCCTTCTCGGTAATCAGCGGCCTTACAATCACATCATGCAGATTCATCGGAACTCCCCTTGCTTCCCCAGATCGTCTCCATCTTTCGCAGAGCGGGCACGGTCACGATCAATCGATCGCAATTCATGACATCGAGCGTGCTCAAGATGAAGCATGGAACGACGGTCGCCCCTTGCAGATTCCTCGCAGACAAAGCCAACGCAGGCATGCTGTCAGCGGTAACTATCACCGACTTCCTGGGTGCACCGGCGCTTGCGAGCAGCGCCGCAACGTCCCTGGTGCGCGGGCGCTCGACATTCAGATCATCCACCGCCCAAAGACCACCCTCGCGGACCTTGTCAGACAACGCGCACTTGAAAGCCAACTGCCGCATCTTCTTCGGCATATCCTGGCGGTACGACCTGGGCTTGGGCCCGAACACGATACCGCCGCCGCGAAGGAGTGGCGACTTGATGCTGCCACGCCGCGCCCTGCCGGTGCCTTTCTGAGAGAAGAGCTTGCGCGTGCTGCCAACAACCTGGCCCCGCGTCTTTGTGGACGCGGTCCCCTGCCGCATGTTGGCCAATTGCCGAGTCACAGCCTGATGCACCACAGCCTCACGGAACGGCACATCGAATACGCTGTCCTCGAGTTCGACCTCTTCGACAACGTCACCCTGCAAGTTATGAACCGGTATTTTCACCTTACTCACCAACCTTCTCAATAAAGACAACGCCGCCATTGGCACCGGGCACCGCCCCGCGCACAAGCAGCAGATTCCGCTCAACGTCGACGCTGACAACCTTCAGATTCAGCTGAGTGACGGTCTCGCTACCCATGTGGCCCGCCATCTTCTTGCCTTTCAGCACTCGGCCCGGGAATGTACCGGCTCCCACGGAGCCCGGGGCACGATGCCGGTCTGACTGGCCATGGGTCTTCGGGCCACCACGGAAGTGGTAGCGCTTAACACCGCCAGCGAATCCACGGCCCTTGGAGCGCCCGGTCACCTTGAGCACGTCGCCGGGAGACAGGATGCCAACATCGATGCGGTCACCGAGCTCCGCCGCGCCTGCGGGTGCCCGAAACTCATGAAGCATCGGGAAAGAGCCCTTGTCGCCGATGTGGCCCTTCTGGGCCTTAGTCAGGCGCTTAGACTCGCCGAAACCTAGCTGTACCGCCTCGTAGCCATCTTTCTCCAGGGTCTTGACCTGCGTGACAACGCACGGGCCAGCCTGAATGGCAGTGGCTGGTACACACTCGCCGCTCTCCAGGAACAGCTGGGTCATTCCAATTTTCTTACCGATGATGCCGCGCACGTGAATGCTCCCTCTACAGCTTGATGTCAATCTCCACACCGGACGCCACGTTGATCTGCGTCAGCGCATCGATCGCCTTTGATGTCGGCTGCTGGATATCAATCAGCCTCTTGTGAGTACGGATCTCGAATTGTTCTCTCGAGTCCTTGTCGATATTTGGTGAACGTGTCACACAGTACTTCTCAATCCTGGTAGGTAGAGGCACCGGTCCGACAACGATACCGCCGGCGCTCTCAACCGCTTCGATAATCTGGCGCACCGCCTGATCCACCAAGCGATGGTCGAAGCCTTTCACCTTCACACGTACCTTCTGACTGGTCATCTCGCAGCCCCTGTTCTCAACTAGTTCTTCTTCAATATTTGCTCAGCGACAGATGCCGGAACCGGCTCATACCTGGCGAACTCCATGGTATGGGTTACGCGACCCTGGCTGAGTGAACGCAGTGCCGTGGCAATTCCAAATGTCTCCCCGAGCGGAATCAAACATCCCGCCACCGTGGAGTTATTCTGAGTGTCTATCTTCTCGATGCGGGCACGCCGCGCGTTGAGGTCTCCGATGATGTCGCCAGTGAACTGCGACGGCATGGTGACTTCAAGTTTCATAATCGGCTCGAGCAGTACCGGATTGGCCTTGGGGAGGCCCGCCTTGACGGCCATCGAAGAGGCGATCTTGAAAGCCATCTCAGAGGAATCGACCTCATGGTAACTCCCGTCGTAGGCGGTCACCGTAACGTCAACAACTGGATAGCCCGCCGGCCCGCCGGTCTCGAGAGCTTCCTTGGCGCCGGCCTGGATGGCCGATAGGTACTCGCGCGGGATGACGCCACCCTTAACTGCGTCGACGAACTTGAATCCCGCACCACGTTCACCCGGCTCAAGCTGGAGCCACACGTGCCCGAACTGGCCACGCCCTCCGGTCTGCCGGACGAATCGTCCCTCCGACTTGACAGTGCGTCCGATGGCCTCTCGATAAGCCACCCGCGGCTTGCCGACATTGACCTTTACGCCGAACTCCCTGGCCATTCGTTCAACCATCACCTCGAGGTGAAGTTCGCCCATGCCCATGATAAGCGCCTGACCAGTTTCGGGATCTTGGCGAACCTTAAAGCTGGGGTCCTCGTCGGCCAACTTGATGAGCGTATCCTCGAGCCTGTCGGCATCGGCCTTTGACTTGGCTTCGATGGCCATGTTGAGGACGGGCTCCGCAAACCTGATTGATTCGAACACCACGGGCCTCGCCGGACTGCATAGGGTATCTCCAGTCGACGTCCCTCGAAGGCCGACCGAGGCCACAATCGAACCGGCGCCAGAGGCGGTTATCTCCTCACGTCGATTCGCGTGCATCAAATACAGTCGGCCAATACGTTCGCGCTTGCCCTTGCCCGTATTGAGCACCTGGGCACCGGTTTCCATGACGCCGGAGTAGATACGGATGTAGGTCAGGCGTCCCATGAACGGGTCCGACACAACCTTAAACGCGAGTCCGGCAAAAGGCTCGCTGTCCGCCGGGCCGCACACCACTTCTTCTGAACCGGACGGGTCGTGCGCAACGACAGGCGGCACATCGATCGCCGACGGCAGGTACTGCACAACAGCATCAAGCAACGGGCGTACGCCCTTGCCCTTCAGCGCGCTCCCACACAGGACGGGCACAACCGTACTGGAGATGGTGAGCCTGCGGAGTGATTCTCGAATCAGGCTCGGGGATATCTCATCGCCTTCAAGATACGGCAGCAACACCGCATCGTCATGGTCTGCAAGTTTCTCAATCAGGTGATGTCGGTGTTTCTCGACGAGATCCTTCTCGCTCTCGGGCACGGGGCCAACAATCGGCGCACCCTGCGCGTCATCACCGAACGTGATTGCCTGCCGATCGATCAAATCAATAACGCCCTGGAATGACGCCTCAACGCCCAGTGGAAGCTGAACGGGCAGCGCAATGGCATGAAGCCTCGTCTCGATGGACTCCACGGTCCTGAAGAAATCAGCACCAACTCTATCCATCTTGTTGACGAAGCAAATACGCGCAACCTTATAGCGGTCGGCCTGTCGCCACACCATCTCGGACTGTGCCTCAACGCCTGCTACAGCGTCGAGCACGACCACGCCCCCATCGAGCACGCGCAGTGCGCGTTCGACTTCGGCTGTGAAATCGACGTGTCCGGGAGTATCAATGAGATTCAGCCGATGGCCGTCCCATTCGCATGTGGTGGCCGCAGAGGTTATGGTAATACCCCGCTCACGCTCCTGGTCCATCCAATCCATGACAGCTGTCCCATCGTCGACACCACCTATCTTGTAGGTGCGCCCCGTGTGGTGGAGAATGCGCTCCGTGACGGTGGTCTTACCGGCATCAATATGCGCGATGATGCCGATATTGCGCACCTTCTCAAGTGATACAGCGTCTGTCACGTGTGCATCCTTCGATTCGAGAACAGCCTTCTGTGAAGCCATACTACCAGCGATAGTGAGCGAAGGCCCTGTTGGCCTCCGCCATCCTGTGAATCTCCTCACGGCGCCTCACGGCAGAACCTCTACCGTTGATCGCGTCTACAAGCTCGGCCGCGAGCTTCTCTTGCATGGACTTGCCGCTGCGGGCTCGCGCGGCAATAATGAGCCACCGCATTGCGAAGGCTCTGCCAACCCGCTTGTCTACTTCCATCGGCACCTGGTAGGTCGCACCGCCGACACGCCTGGGCTTGACCCTGATCAGCGGCGTAGCTCCTTCAATGGCTTTCTCCAGCAGTTCGACGGGCGTGCCGCCGGACTGCTCCGCCGCCATCTCCATCGCTCCGTATACGATCCGCTCTGACGTGGACTTCTTGCCCTTCAGCATAAGCCTATTGATGAACTTGGCGACGTCAACGCTGCCGTACTTTGCATCCGGCGCGATGATTCGCTTCTTGACTCTCTTCGCTCTTCTAGGCATTCTCACACACCTCGACGATCGCTACTTGGGGCGCTTGGCGCCATACAGACTTCTACCTTGTTTTCGATTCGCCACACCTTCGGTATCAAGCACACCCCGCACGATGTGATAGCGGATTCCAGGAAGGTCTTTGACTCTCCCGCCGCGAATCAACACAACCGAGTGCTCCTGAAGGTTGTGGCCCTCGCCAGGTATGTACGCATTCACCTCAAACCCGTTTGACAGACGCACACGGGCAATCTTGCGCAGGGCGGAATTAGGCTTCTTGGGCGTCACCGTCTTCACCTGTACACAGACGCCCCGCTTGAATGGCGCCCCTTTGGTCCAGATGGTCCGGCTCCGCGACGCATTCTGAATATAGTGCAGCGCGGGAGCCTTGGTCTTCACCAGAAGCTTCTTTCTACCTTTTCTTACCAACTGATTTATGGTCGGCATACGTACCACACCTCGTCATATGTTGGGCAATCAAAAGAGCCGGCTAGTCACACGTTGGTCCCACTCCGCAAGACCGACGGGACCCAACTAGCTGGCCCTAGAAAAACGGAATGAGGAGAAGACTGTGCCTCGCAGCGAACTCCGACGGTACACTGTAGCACTCGGCAATTCTGTTGTCAAAGGCCTACGAACAAACCGAGCAGAATAAGTGTTTGCACCGGAGGAATATCCTTGCTATAGTAGTTTGGTTCCCTCGAATACGTGCGCAAAAGTGGGCTCGACCCACTTTTTTGTTGCTGCCCGCGCTCTCGAGGGCGGAAGGAACTGCGTATGAAATCAGAGTTCATGGCGGCAATCACCCAGCTCGCCACAGAGCGCAACCTGGCGCGCGAGGTGATCCTGGAGGCACTGGAAGCTGCGTTGGTCTCCGCGTACAAGAAGGAGGTCTTCACAGATGACCAGGAGGTTGCCGTCAGGATCGACTCCGGCAGTGGCAGTATCACAGTATACATCATCAAGACGGTAGCCGACCCGGTATCGAATCCCGAACTCGAGATTTCACCAGCGGACGCGCGAAAGCACCGCAAGGACGCGACCGTTGGGGACCTTGTGGAGATTGAGTCAACTCCCAAGGGAGCGGGACGAATCGCCGCGCAGATTGCGCGGCAAGTTGTGTTGCAGCGGCTCAGGGAGGCCGAGCACCATGCCACTTTCGAACAGTTTGTTGGCAAGGAAGGCGAGGTAGTCACTGGGACCGTTCAGTTCGCCCAACCAAATGCGGTCTACGTCAGCATCGGCCGGCGGGAGGCGATACTGCCCAGCGCTGAGCAGCTGCCAAACGAGCGCTATCACGCGGGACAGCAACTCAAGTTCTACCTCTTGCAGGCGAGTCCTGAAGGACGTGGCCCGCGAGTCATGCTGTCACGGTCGCATCCGAACCTTTTGCGCAGGCTCTTTGAGATAGAGGTCCCTGAGATACATAGCGGCGTCGTGGAGATCCGCGCGGTGGCCAGAGACCCCGGCCATCGGAGCAAGGTGGCAGTATCCAGCCGCCAGGAGTCGGTTGAGCCCGTGGGCTCCTGTCTCGGCCCCAGGGGCATTCGGCTTCAGAGCATTGTGACGCAACTCAACGGCGAGAAGATCGATGTCGTCGAATGGCATGAAGAACCCGAACTGTTTATCGCCAACGCGCTCAGTCCCGCTCAGGTGGCTGACATAGCGCTTGACATGGAGAGCAGGACGGCGCGAGTAGTTGTTCCCGACAAGCAGCTGTCCCTGGCTATCGGCCGCGGTGGACAGAATGCGCGACTGGCAGCGAAGCTTACGGGCTGGCGCATCGATATCAAGAGCACGTCCGCAGCAGAGGCTGAAGGCGCACTGCGCCCGACCGTCGAGGCTGCCGCTAAAGCCAGCGTCGAAGAACAACCCGTGATTCAGGAGACAGCCGGGGCCGGAGAAACGGCGCCCGAAGTGGAAGCCGTCGGCGCAGAGGAAACCCCCGCTGAGGCAGAAGGTGCCGAGGCAAGAGAGGCCACAGCCGAGGTGGAGCCCGCTCGCGCCGAGCCTGCGAAGCAACCCACGGCAGCTTCCGAAACCCAACGGAAGCCGGCTGAACCGGAGGAGCAAGTTGAGACTCTTGAGCAGTTGCTGACCAGCGAGGTCTTCCGTTTCGAAGAGGACTCGGGCAAGGGAGAAGCGTCAGTACTGCGTTTCGCTGAAGACATCCTTCCCGGGACAAGGGGTGGAGGCCGAGGGGATCGGGGCAAGTCCAAGGGGAAGAAGAAGCGCAAGACGTACTACGAGCAGAGTGATGAACCCTAGCAGGCACGTTCCGCAGCGCATGTGTGTTGCATGCGGAGCCAAGGGTGACAAGCGGCAGTTCATCAGGGTGGCGGCGGACCCCACAGGCGGCATACATGTGCCTGCCACCAGAGGAGAAGGGGGGCGGGGCGCATATCTGTGTCCTCGCAAGGAATGCTGGGAGAAGGGACTGAAGAGTTCACGCATAGAGCGAGCTCTGCGGGTCAGTCTCTCGAACGAAGACAAGGCGGCTCTGCTACAATACGCGAGCGAGTTGCGGGAGAGTGAATGAGACGCACCTTTACGAATAGGAATACTGGAAGAGGCAGGAGCCAGAATCGCGGTCGAAACAGGACTGAGACCAGCCCCGTTACGACACGGGTGGAGCAGGCGCGGCCTACCGTGCAGCAGGTTGAGTTCTCCAGCTCTTCCATGACCGTACGCCAACTCGCAGACACGATGCAGATCGATGTGGCTCGAGCCGTAAAGCAGCTCATGCGGCGAGGCTTCATGGCCGGTGCCAACGACGTTGTGGACTTTGAGACAGCGGTTCGAGTTGCACAGGACCTGGGATTCCAGGTAGTGAAGCGTTCGCAGCAGTCGACTTCGGGCGGGAAACAGAAGGATGATTCAGGTGCGCTTGAGCCCAGGCCTCCCGTGGTGACCGTGATGGGTCACGTCGACCATGGGAAGACCACGCTCTTGGACACAATACGTAGCACTAGCGTCACCGAGAGCGAGGCGGGGGCCATCACGCAGCACATGGGCGCGTACCAGAGCGTCGTCGACAACCGACGCATCACCTTCCTGGACACCCCCGGGCACCGGGCCTTCACTGAGATGCGTGCCCGTGGGGCTCACGCCACCGATATTGTCGTGCTTGTTGTTGCCGCCGATGACGGCGTTATGCCTCAGACAAGGGAAGCCATCGACCATGCCAAGGCCGCCGGAGTTCCTATTGTTGTCGCGATGAACAAGATCGACAAGGGTGACGCCAACGCCGACCGTGTGAAGCAACAGCTTGTCGAGGCCGGCCTGGTCATCGAGGAGTATGGCGGTGACGTGGTATGCGTGCCGTTGTCCGCGAAGACAGGACAGGGCGTCCCTGACCTGCTGGAAAACCTCTTTCTCGTTGCTGATATCCTGGAACTCAAGGCGGATCCGACTGGTGCGGCCGAGGGAGTAGTTATCGAGTCTAAGCTGGATAAGCTGCGAGGCCCGCTGGCCACGCTGCTCGTCCAGAAAGGGACTCTCTCCGTAGGCGACGCGGTCGTCGCGAGTACATCTTGGGGCAAGGTCAAGGCGATGTTCGACGACAAAGGAGAACGAGTCGTGTCCGCCGGACCGGCCACTCCCGTTGAGGTCCTCGGCCTGAGCGGCGTCCCGGCGGCAGGAGAGCTGTTCAGCGTCACTGTCGATGACAAGACGGCGCGCAGCACCGCTGAGGAACGACAGATAGGCGCAAGTGGTCCGAGCCAGATGAGCCTCAGCGCGCTCTCGTCCCAGATAGGCGAGGGCCAACTGAAAGAACTGAGCATCGTACTGAAGACGGACGTTCAAGGCAGCATCGACCCGATCAAGAGCAGCCTCGAACGCCTGGGCAACGAAGAGGTTAAGGCCAGAGTCGTCCTTGCCGCCAGTGGAGCGGTTACTGAAAACGATGTGCTACTGGCTTCAGCCCACAAGGGCGTCATCATCGCGTTCAATGCCAAGACGGCGCCCGGAGCCGAGCAACTGGCCGAGCAAGAGGGTATTGCGATACAGAAGTACGACATCATATACCGCCTTGAGGAGGATATCGAAGCCACTCTCAGCGGTATGCTCAAACCGCAGTTCGTTGAGGTACTGGCAGGTCGCGCCGAAGTGCGGCAAATCTTCCCGAGCGGCAAGCAGCACAAGATCGCCGGCGTCTTCGTGAGAGAGGGTCGAGTGTGGCGCGGAGCGTACAAGGTGCAGGTGGTGCGAGATGGCGAGGTGGTCGCCCAACCACAGATTGCGAGCATCCGGCGCTTCAGGGACAATGTCAACGAAGTGAGTGCCGGGCTTGAGTGCGGCATTCTCCTTGAGCCATTCGGCGACACGCAGGTCGGGGACGTCATCGAGCTGTACCGCAGGGAGAAGTCCACCTAGACATCCGCCGCTCCGTCCGGGCATCGAGGTTCGCCCCGATGCCTGGTCACAGGAGGTTCACATGTCAAGACGCACTGAGCGTCTGAGCAGGGCAATTCAGGCTGAGATCAGTCGCCTGCTCGAGAAAGAAGTCAACGATCCACGACTGTCGAGCCTCATTTCCGTTACTCATGTCACGGTGAGCGAAGACCTGCACCATGTCAGGGTCTACGTGAGCGTGATTGGGGACGACGCGATGAGGACCGAGACTCTCGACGGCTTCAGGGCGGCGACGGGATTCATACGACGAGAAGTCTCGGCCAACCTCAGGATGAGGCACGCGCCCGATTTCGCCTTCGAGTACGACGACTCCATCGAGCGCGGCTCAGCGGTACTGCAGCTTATTGAGCAGGTGATGGACGGCACCCAGCCGGACTAGCATTCATTCCACGTCATTCAACGCCGCACAAGCGTTTCGCAGCCCGTTTCTTTGAGGCCATGTTGGCCTGCCTTGCAATCATGATCTTCTGTGCTTGTGGTGAGCCTGCGCCGTGCATCGACTCGGGCAGATAGCAGACGGCTCCCAGTCCCAGGGTGAGGCTCTCGATGAGGCGAAGCACTCGCATACGCTCTTCGGCAGGCACTTCGGGGACACCCTTCATGTACTTGTCGACCCACTTTCCAATCTTCGGGTCACGAAAGTCCTTCTCTGATGGGATCGTCACGACTATCCCACCGGCAATCTCCTGCGCCATGCGCGCCAATTCGTACGGGACTCTGGTCACGTGCAGCTTCGCGATGTTCGCAAGCAGCGAGTTGACGTAGTACGTGCCTGATGGCTCCTGCGCGCCCTCATAGGCACAGGCCAGACTGCAACAGTAGATCGTCTCATTGAGATGGTTCATTTCGACAATCTTATCTTTGATATGAGGCGCCTCAGCAATGCCGTTGTACTCAGCGATGGTTTGCGCGGCCCCGATAAGCACATCTCCCATTCCCGCCTTGCAGGCGTAGCTCTGACGGTGGTACGAGGCGAATTTCTCAACAAGTTCCTGCGCGAATTCATACTCGCGGCACATGAAGACCCGTTCCCATGGAACGAACACATCGTCGAAGACCACGAGACACTCATGCCCTCCATAGAAGAGATTGCCCACGTCATACGTGGCCCCTTCCAACTTGCGTGTGT
>Ga0180431_10002008_pt1 | contig 27619 bp, 24 predicted proteins | sample SS_ome_11_FD_132459 | JGI IMG/M metagenome (GOLD analysis project Ga0180431, IMG submission 132459) | Hypersaline lake sediment archaeal communities from the Salton Sea, California, USA - SS_1_MS_1 metaG | ecosystem: Environmental > Aquatic > Non-marine Saline and Alkaline > Hypersaline >... | reverse complement strand
CGTGGCCAATTACAACTATTGGCTCTACATTGTGCTCATGATGATCGGTCTTTATGCCATGATTGCCAAAAACAATCTCATAAAGAAGCTGGTGGGTATGAATATCTTTCAAACGGCGATCATCCTCTTTTATGTCTCCATCGGGTGCAAACGGGGAGGCACCATCCCTATTATAGAGCACGCGCACGGCCCTGGTCATCATGTCATAGATAGTGCCCATTATGTGAACCCCCTTCCCCACGTGCTCATGCTCACCGCCATTGTCGTTTCAGTCTCAACTTTCGGTGTGGCCCTGGCCCTTGCTGTCAAGATATATCAGCAGTATAAGACCCTGGAAGAAGATGAAATAATCATGAGGCTGAGGGAGAAATGAGTGCCCATTGCCCCATCCTTGTCGTGGTCATCCCCCTCTTGTGCGCCTTTTTCATCAGCGGTGTAGGATGGATCAATAAACGGCTGTGTTTCCCCGCTGCCCTGGTGGGCCTCACCCTTTCAGCCGGCCTCTCGGTGGTTCTTTTGTTGCAAGTGCTTGATTCGGGCCCGCTTCAATACAAGCTGGGCGGGTGGGATCCCCCATGGGGAATTGCCTACGAAGTAGACCGCCTAAACGGGCTGGTCCTGGCCGTTGTCTCCGTGTTGGCCCTTGTCAACCTCATCGCGACCCATAGGAGCATTCAGGAAGAACTCCCGGACAGGGTTGGGGCCGTGTATACCCTTTATGTGCTCTTTGTCACCGGGCTTGCGGGCATCGTCATAACGGGTGATCTCTTCAACCTTTATGTCCTCCTTGAAGTAGCCTCGCTCACGAGTTATGCCCTCATCGCACTCGGAAAAGACCGCGCCCCCCTTTCGAGCCTCAACTACGTTTTCATGGGAACTATTGGGGCCTGTTTTTACCTTTTGGGCGTGGGCTATTTGTATATCATGACCGGGTCCCTGAATATGGACCACATTGCATCCCTGTTGCCGCCCCTTTATGATTCCAGCGCCATCCTGGCGGCCTTTATTTTTTGTATGGTAGGGGTGTGGATCAAAATGGCCTTTTTCCCTCTCCATATCTGGCTACCCAATGCATACACCTATGCCCCCTCCGCAGTGAGCAGCCTTATCGCCCCGCTTATGACCAAGGTCATGGCCTACGTCATGATCCGGCTTGTGGTTTCGGTCTTTTCAACCCAATTTGCCTTCGCCATGGTGGGTCTCACCAATCCCGTGGTATGGCTCTCGTCCCTGGCCATCATTATGGGGGCCTTTTTTGCCCTGACCCAAACGAACCTCAAGAAGATGTTCACCTACATTATCGTCTCGGAAATCGGTTATATGGTTGGGGGGGCCTGGCTGGGTAACAGGGCCGGCATGACCGGGGCGGTGCTTCACATTATGAACGATGCCATGATGACCCTGTGCCTGTTCTTGGCGGCAGGGAATATCTTTTACAGGAGCCGGGGGCTGGACTGGAGACATCTCCAAGGGCTGTTCAAAAAAATGCCTTTTACCATGGGCGCCTTTGTGGCAGGCGGGCTGAGCGTGATCGGAGTGCCTCCGACCTGCGGGTTCTTTAGCAAGTGGTACCTTTTGTCGGGGGCTGTGCAGGCGGGGCATTACGGTTTTATGGTCGCCCTCTTGGCAAGCAGCCTGATTAATGTGGTTCTCTTTTTCCGGGTCATAGAAATGGGGTATTATGGGCGTGCAGACCCATCTGTAAAGGAGGCGCCTGCAGACATGGTGACCCCCCTTCTGATTGTTTCTGCGGGTCTTGTGGCCGTGGGCCTTTACACCGGCCCTATTGTGACGCACGTGATTCAACCCTTTCTTCCTCCAGGGCTCGGATAAAAAGCAGTCATCAGTAATCAGTGATCAGTAATCAGTGATCAGTCATCAGTGATCAGTCATCAGTAATCAGTGATCAGTTAGCAGTGATCAGTTAGCAGTAATAAAAAGCGGTTGGTTTGCCGAGCGAGGAAGCAGGCATGGAAACGGTGATTTCCATAAGGCCGCTGCTGGCCGTTCTGGTCTCAATCTGCGTGATTCCCCTCCTGGTCCTCAGTCCAAGACCCAATGTGCGGGAAGGGTGGACCTTCGTGGCGGCCCTGGTCAAATTCGGTCTCATCCTGTCCATGCTGCCCTCTGTGCTGCAAGGCTCGGAGATCGTGTATACGGTGGTGGAGATCCTGCCCGGTGCGGCCGTCCAATTCAGGGTGGACGCCCTGGGAATGCTTTTCGCCCTGGTGGCCTCCTCCCTGTGGATTGTCACATCGGCCTATTCGGTTGGATATATGAGGGGGCTCAAAGAGCACAGCCAGACCAGGTACTTCTGCTTTTTTGCCTTGGCCCTTTCCGCCACCATAGGTGTGGCCTTTTCAGCCAATCTCCTGACCCTGTATCTTTTTTACGAGATGCTCTCTTTTACCACCTATCCCTTGGTGACCCATCATCAGGACGAGGAAGCAAAATCGTCGGGCCGTAAATATCTCTTTTATATCGTGGGCACATCCATTGGACTGGTGCTCCCGGCCATGGTCATATCCTATCATCTGGCGGGCACCTTGGAGTTCGCAAGACAGGGATTCCTGGCCGGGACCGGCTCCAGGACCCTGTTGGGACTGATCCTGGTATTTCTTGTCTTCGGGTTTGCAAAGGCGGCCATCATGCCCCTTCACGCGTGGCTCCCCGCAGCCATGGTAGCGCCTACGCCGGTGAGCGCCCTGCTCCATGCCGTAGCCGTGGTCAAGGTGGGGATATTCAGTATCCTGCGGGTTCTCACCGGCGTTTTCGGAACCCATCTCCTCGGATCTCTGGGGTTCTCCCCCTTTCTGCTTTTTATTGCTTCCTTTACCGTCCTGGCAGGCTCCTTTGTGGCCCTTTCCCAGGACAACCTCAAGCGGCTTCTGGCCTTTTCCACTATCGCCCAGTTGTCTTATATTGTGCTGGGGGCGGCCCTCCTATCGCCGAAAGGGATGACGGGAGGTATGATCCACATTGCCATGCATGCCTTTGGCAAGATCACCCTCTTTTTTTGTGCCGGGGCCATCTTTGTGGCTACGGGCAAGAAAAACATCAGCGAAATGGTAGGCATCGGCAGGCGGATGCCGGTGACCATGGCGGCCTTTTTTGTGGCCTCCCTGAGCATTATCGGCCTTCCCCCGTGCGGTGGGTTCCTGAGCAAATGGTACCTGGTCCTGGGTTCCTTGGAGGCCCATCAGAGGGCCGTGCTGTTTGTTTTGCTGGCCAGCTCCCTCTTAAACGCCGCATACTTCATGCCCATCGTGTATAAGGCCTTCTTTTCCGCCCCTCATGAGGCGGCCTTTGCCGAAAAGGTCCATGAAGCCCCGGTCATGTGTGTGGCGCCCCTGGTGGTGACCGCCCTGGTTTCCGTGATTCTTTTCTTTTACCCGGAGCCCTTTTTCAGGCTTGCCACTATGGCCGTCCAAGGCATAACCGGAGTGAATCCATGACAGAAGAGAGAGAAGAAAGAATGGAACTGGGCCATGAGCCGGTTCCCGGATACCGAAAGGCCTTTTTTATCGCCATTTCAGTAGGGGGGATCTATTTGGGAATCATCCTTTTAAAGACCCTTTTCTGAACAATAAAGAGTCAGGCCAAAGAAAAGATTTCGCCGCCCTTCTCGGGTGGCATAGGGCGGATTCTTGTAAGGAGTTGGACATGGAGACCCAAGAGAGCAAACAAGGGCACGGCACAGGGCATAGGGACACCAAAGGCTATCTCTTTGACAACCCCAAGAACGTCAAAAGACTCCTGGGGGGGTTTTACCTCTCCCTTCTGGTCCTTCTTGCGGCGGAACTCTTTCTCCACAAACGCCCCCACTTTGCCTGGGAGGCGTGGCCGGAGTTTTATGCGGTCTACGGGTTTGTGGCCTGTGTGGTCCTTGTCCTGGCCGCGAAATATATTTTGAGACCCTTGGTAAAAAGGCGCGAGGACTATTATGATTGAGGGGGCTCCACCGGCGGTGGTTTTCATTCTTGCGGCCCTGGCAGTGCCGTTTTTAAAGGGAAAAGGGCGGGGCATATACCTCCTGGCCATTCCCGTCATCGCCTTTATCGGTCTTTTTCATGCGGGTGAGGGCACCCACTGGGTGGTGCGTTTTCTGGACTACGAGCTCATCTTCGGCCGGATGGACAGGCTCAGCCTCATTTTTGGGTATATCTTCCTCCTCATATCTTTCCTGGCCACCCTCTATGCCCTTCACGTCAAGGACTCCCTGCAGCACATGGCGGGACTGGTTTACGCGGGCAGCGCCTTGGGGGTGGTGTTTGCCGGGGACATCTTTACCCTGTTCCTTTTCTGGGAGATGCTCACCGTCGCCTCGGTGTTCCTCATATGGTCCCGGAGGACAAAGGCCTCTCTGGGGGCCGGTTTCCGCTATTTTTTGGTCCATGCCGCCGGGGGCCTGTGCCTGCTCGCCGGCATCGTGATTCATGTGAATCAGACCGGATCCACAGCTTTCGGATATATAGGCTTAAACGGGCTGGGTACCTATCTTATATTCTTTGGCTTCGGCCTAAATTGTGCGTGGCCCCTCCTGCACCCCTGGCTGACCGATGCCTACCCGGAAGCGACCATCTCAGGAGCCGTTTTTTTGAGTGCCTTTACAACCAAGACGGCGGTTTACGCCCTGGCCAGGGCCTTTCCCGGTACAGAGGCCCTCATCTGGATCGGGGCCATTATGACCGGATTTCCCATTTTTTACGCCGTCATCGAAAATGACCTCAGACGGGTGCTCTCCTACAGCCTTATCAACCAGGTAGGCTTTATGGTCTGCGGCATTGGAATCGGGACCCATCTGGCCATAAACGGCGCGGTGGCCCACGCATTCAATGATATACTCTTCAAGGCCCTGCTCTTTATGTCCATGGGTGCGGTCATATACCGTACAGGAAAAATCAACGGTACGGACCTGGGTGGTCTTTACCGCACCATGCCCCTGACCTGTATATTTTGTATGGTGGGGGCGGCGTCCATCTCCGCCTTTCCCCTTTTCAGCGGGTTTGTGAGCAAATCCATGGTCATGGAGGCGGCTGCCAAAGGGCACATGAAGGCCGTCTGGTTTCTTCTCCTCTTTGCTTCGGCAGGGGTCTTCCATCATGCGGGCATCAAGATCCCCTATTTTGCATTTTTTTCACATGATTCCGGAATGCGACCCAAGGAGGCCCCCTTCCATATGCTCCTGGCAATGGGAATAGCGGCCTTGCTGTGTGTTTTTATCGGATCTTTTCCCGGCCCCCTTTACAGTCTCTTGCCTTATCCCGTGGACTATGTCCCCTACACCGCCCCCCATGTTTTGGGTCAGACGCAGCTCCTCTTTTTTTCCGCCCTCGCCTTTACCCTGCTTATCCTCTCCGGGATTTACCCGGCCGAGATAAGAAGTGTAAACCTGGATGCAGATTGGTTTTACCGAAAAGGGGGACGGCTTTTCTACTCCATCATGGATCGCAGCCTTAACGGAATAAACAGGGCCTGCGAACAGGTATTTGTCAACGGCCTTGCAGGATCTGTGGCAAGGTTTTCAAGGGACGGCCCGGCCCGGGTGACCCTGTTCAGCCTCATCACTATCTGGCTTTTGAGGGGGGTCAAGGGAACAAGGCTGGAGATAAGAAAGACAAATCTGTATAATGACATATTAAAGGGGACTCTCCCCGTAGGGCTTGGCGCGGGGGCGGCCGCAGTCTTTATTCTCCTGGTCTTTATGCTGACCTAAATCCCGGTGTGGAGGCCCCCTCTTTCGGGATTGAAAGACCCCTGATGGGCGTGAACAGGTTGGACAAGGTGGGTTTATGGTTTCTTTTGTAGATTTAAAAAAAATAAACATACTAAAGGAGTTGGGAGAGCCCATGCTGGGGAAAATGCTCCCTTTTACCCGGGTACACCTTTTTGGAGCGGGTGCGAATATCTTCAGACAGGGACAAAAGGCAGACAGGTTCTATATGTTGCTGAAAGGAAAGGTCCTTTTAGAAGTAGAGGCCTCCGAGTCCATCAGCATCTCCCTGGGTGCCATAAAGGCCTCCTATTCCTTTGGCTGGTCGGCCCTTGTGCCTGGTTCGCAGTATACCTCCTCCGCGACATGTACAGAGCCTTGCGAAGTGCTTGCTATTTCAGGGGATACCTTCTTGGAGATCCTCGAACAGGATCACTCCATGGGCTTCCGGGTGATGGAAGGGGTGGTCAGCATCCTGAAGAGGCGTTTGGAACGGCGAACAAGCCAATTCTTAAAGACCTTGCGGGCCCTGCCCGATATTAAGGATCTTTTTGTGGAGGACCAGGATACATGAGGTGTCTTTTAAAGACCACGGGGGGAGATGTCCTGGAGGGGCATGGGCCGGGGCCTTTGATATCCGAAAAGATACGCATTTTTAGATAGATATGTAAATAGGATTTTGCTTGACAAGAGACAGATAGGTACAGGAAACTTCTGGGAGACGTCGTGTTACGCGTCCGGTTCCACAAAGTCTTAAAGGGAGAAGGGCATGGAGGAAAGGGAGGAAAAAGGGGTCTCAACTGCTCAAGAGGCCGGGCTCTCAAGAACCCCGGCCGTTTTAGACACGGAGTATTTCGCGAAAATATTTATCAATTCGCCCATCGGGATTTATATCGCCCAAGATGGAAAATTCCGCTTTGTTAATCCAGAGTTCCAGAGGATCTCAGGATACAAAGAAGAGGAATTGCTGGGTAAGCCCACAAGCATGATTGTCATGCCTGAGGACTGGGATGCGGTCAGGCAAAATGCCGTGAAGATGGTGAAAGGAGAAGCGCTTTCCCCTTACGTGTACCGGGCGGTGGACAAGCAAGGGGACATCCTGTGGATTATCGAGACGGTGACCTCCATCTCATATGGGGGAACAAGGGCCACGTTGGGTTATTTTATGGACAACACCGAAGGTGAGCGTGCCAAGGAGGCCTTGAGCCTTTCAGAAGAGAAATTCCACAAGGCCTTCCGGTCCAGTCCCGACTGGTTTGTGATCAGCACCTTGGAAGACGGCTTTTACATTGATGTGAATGAAGCCTTTTTACGGACTACAGGCTATCGCCGGGAGGAGGTCCTCGGTCGCGCCTCACATGACCTGGGTATCTGGGCGGACCCTGATCAGAGGACCCAAATGATAAAAACGCTCCGCGAGCGCGGGGAGGTCAGGAATCTGGAAGCCCGGTTCCGCATGAAATCCGGTGAGATCCGTCATGTGCTCTGGTCGGCAGAGGTTATTGAATACGGCGATGAGGTCTGTCTTTTGGCGGTGACCAGGGATATCACCTCCCGGAAGCAGGCCGAAAAAGAGCGGTTACAAAAGGAGAAGTTGGAAGGCGTCCTTGAGGTGGCCGGCGCGGCCTGTCACGAACTGAACCAACCGCTTCAATACCTCTTCCTCCTCCTGAATGAGGTTTTAGGGGAAATCCCCAAAAGTGAGGCTGTCAAGGAAATGAAAGCCCAGCTTGAGCGGATAAAGGGCATTACCCGCAAATTGGAGAGTATTACCACCTACGAGACCAGGGATTACATCCAGGGATCCAAGATTATCGATATTGATAAGGCCTCAAAAAAGGCCTAATTTAATGGGCAGGATTTTTTTCCGTGGGAAATGCCTTGACTATCCTCAGGAAAGGTGATGGTATTTCCCGCAAAGGGCAAAAGAAACCCTGTGGATTCCGGAAAGCGGAAGTAAAATAGACTGCCATGGGGACCTTGACGTGAAAGAGTGGGGCCCCACTTTCAAATATCTTAGAACTGATATGATCTTTCCTCGTAAACTCCCTCCTCCAGGACCTCTGGCCTTGAAGGGCTATGAGATCTGTCCGGCAGAGCCCTGACATGGATCAAACCAGGCACAAAGCTGACGGTTATTACCACTCCCTGGCCAGGAATATGATCCTGGCCGTCCTTATCGTCTCCATTACCCCTATGCTCCTCGTGAGCGCCACCATCCTCTACCAGTTCCACCAGTCCTATCAAGCAAAGGTCTATGCCCACCTGGAAGAACTGGTGGAAAAGCACAGGCAGAACATCGACAATTTCCTGAAAGAGAAGCTGGCCGACATCCAGGCCCTGGCAAAGACCTTTAGTTACGAAGAGCTCAGTGATGAATCCTTCCTCAGGGACCGCCTGGAGGTGCTTCAGGAAGAGTACGGCGCCGTCTTTGTGGACCTGGGTGTGGTGAACGCCCGGGGGGTGCAAATGGCTTATGCGGGACCTTTTAAACTGGGCAAGGCCCTTTATTCCGAGGCCGAGTGGTTCCGGGAGGTCATGAAGCGGGACTATTATATCAGCGATGTCTTTCTCGGACTCCGGGGTCTGCCCCATTTTATCCTGGCCGTGAGACAGAACTGGGGGGGCGAGCCCTGGATATTGCGCTCCACCATTGACTTCGTGGCCTTCACCAAACTGGTGGAGAACATCCGCATCGGAGAGACGGGCATCGCCTATATCCTCAATAGAAGGGGAGAATTCCAAACAAAGACCGTCCTGGATGCCTTGCCGTCCAAAGGCCCCTGCAGTGACTTTGTGGAAACCGGAAAGCCCTTTACCGAAGAGGATGTTTGCGTCTCGGTCCGGGGTGATGGAATGGGCAGCAAGAACCTTTACGTGGGGGCGGCTCTGAAGGGCGGTGATTGGCTCCTCATGTATCGGCAGCGGGCCTCGGACGCCTTTTCCGATTTTCAAAGGACCCTGAAGGTGACCCTGGTGATCATCCTCCTGGGCAGTCTGGGCATCGCGTCCATGGCCGTTTTGGTGTCCAAACGGATGGTGAACCGCATCGCCGAGGTGGACAGTGAAAAGCAGTTGATGAACGAACAGATCGTGGAGACGGGCAAGCTGGCCTCTGTGGGGGAACTGGCCGCGGGCATCGCCCACGAGATCAACAACCCTGTGGCCATCATGGTGGAGGAAGCGGGGTGGATAGAAGACCTCCTGGAGGAGGAGGAATTTAAGGAGAGTGAGAACCTGCAGGAATTCGCCCGGGCCTTGAAGCAGATCCGGACCCAGGGCAAGCGGTGCAAGGAGATCACCCACAAGCTTCTGAGCTTTGCCCGGAAGACGGATTCCCGGGTGGAGGAGGTCCGGCCCAAGGAACTCATCGAGGAGATTGTGGCCCTTTCCGGGCAGCGGGCCAAATACAGCAACGTGAAAATCACCACCACCCTTCAAAAGGGGTTGCCGGCCCTTCATGTGTCCCAGTCGGAGCTCCAGCAGGTGTTTTTGAACCTGATCAACAACGCCCTGGACGCCATGGAGAAGAAGGGGGGCGTGATTGACATCCGGGGCTATCTGGTGGGGCCTTATGCGGTCTTTGAGGTGGCGGACACGGGCCCGGGGATCCCTCAGGCCAATCTGGCCCGCATATTTGATCCCTTTTTTACCACCAAGCCGGTGGGAAAGGGGACGGGCCTGGGCCTGTCCATTTGTTACGGGATCGTAAAGAAACTGGGAGGGGATATCGAGGTGGAGAGTGTCATGGATGCGGGCACCACCTTTCGGGTTAAAATCCCCCTGGAAGGCGACAAAGGGGAAGGGGAGGCGTCAGGCCCCTTTGCCCGGACTGAAGCCAAGCAGGGGGCAAGATGATGAATCTCTATTATAGGGAGATGGTCTCCCACGGTGGCAGGGGGTAGACAGTGCCTGGTGACAGGGATGTGCAGGAAAGCCCGCCCGATCAAGACAAAATCAAGCTCCTCTTGGTGGATGATGAAGAGGGCTATGTGAATGTCCTGGCCAATAGAATGGGCAAGAGGAATATGGTGGTCACAAAGGCCTTCAGCGGCACTGAGGGAATCCAGGCTTTGCGGGGTCGGGATTTTGATGTGGCGGTGCTGGATCTCAAGATGGAGGATATGGACGGAATAGAAGTGTTGAAGATCTTCAAGAAAATGGATCCAAAGATGCCCGTGATTATGCTCACCGGCCATGGGTCCGAGCAGGCGGCCCGGGAGGGCATCAAATACGGGGCCTTCGATTATCTCACAAAACCGTGCGAATTTGAGGAGCTCGTGGAAAAGATCAAGGAAGCCGCCCATGAGAGAGGTGAGTGAGATGGATTCCTTTAAGGTCCTTTTCGTGGATGATGAGGCGGAGTTTCTCGAGACCCTGCTGAAGCGGATGAAGAAGCGGGAGCTCGATGTGTCCGGGGTGAAAAGCGGGGAGGAGGCCCTGGCATGGCTGGAGAAGAACCCGGTGGATGTGGTGGCCCTGGACGTGAGGATGCCGGGCATGGACGGCATACAGACCCTGAGGGAAATCAAGGGCCGACACCCCCTGGTGGAGGTCGTGCTGCTTACAGGCCACGCCAGTGTTGAAGTGGCGCTCCAAGGCATGGAAATCGGAGCCTTTGACTACCTCATGAAACCCGTGGATATTGACGAGCTCTTATACAAACTCCAGGATGCATACAAAAGCAAATACCTTAGGGAAAAGAAGATCAAACACAAGGAAGAGGAGGTGATAGGAGTAAAATAGTAAGGGCAAAAACGGATTGAATCAGGGGCCAAAATTTTGCACGGAGGCACGCGAGGAAAATGAACTTCGTGAGACAGTGGGGCAAGTTTTTGATGCTGGCATCCAGGGCCCACGCCAAGTGGGAGCTGGATGTTTCGCGGACTATTCTTGGTGATCGAAAGAGGCTGATCATTCTCGGTTTGTTTACGGCCCCCGTCCTTTTGGGGAGCATCGCCTTCGCCGACCAGATCGGCGGGGCCTTACCTGAACTCCTGGGAGGCAAAAAGGCTTACAGCCCCGCCTTCTACGGAACGGGTATCTTCATTGTTTCCATTCTCATCGGTCTGGGTGCGGGGCTTATCACAGGGTGCATCGGCGCGGGCGGTGGGTTTGTGATCGCACCGGCCCTGATGAGCGCCGGTATCAAGGGGATCCTGGCCGTAGGGACGGATCTTTTTCATATCTTTGCCAAGGCCATCATGGGCAGTGTCATCCACCGGAAGCTGGGGAACGTGTCCGTGGCCTTGGCCGTGGTCTTCCTGATCGGGGCGATTGTCGGGGCCACCCTGGGGGGCGTGATCAACCGGGTGCTCTATGAAATCAACCCCGTGTTGAGCGACGCCTTTATTACCACCATCTATTCCCTCATGCTGGGGTTCCTCGGCATCTATGCCATGACCGACTTTCTCAGGGCAAGGAAGCGCGGGAAGCTGGCCGAGTTTCACGGCCAGGGGGAAGGGGCCCACGGAGGCAAAGACGAAGGGGCGGAAATGGGCAATCTGCCCATGAAAATCCAGGCCATGAAGATCCCCCCCATGATCAAGTTTGATTACGATTTCACCCCTGGAGGACGCAGCATTTCGTGGCTTTTCCTGGTGCTCAGCGGCGCCCTGGTGGGGCTTGCCGCCGGGATCATGGGGGTGGGGGGGGGATTTCTCACTTTTCCCATATTTGTGTACCTCCTCGGTGTTTCTTCCATGACCACCGTGGGGACCGATATATTCCAGATCATCTTCACCGCCGGGTATGCCGGTATAAGCCAGTACGCCATTTTCGGGTTTATCTTCTACACCCTGGCCATGGGCATGCTCCTGGGCTCCCTGGTGGGCATTCAGGTGGGGGCCATGGTCACCAAAGTGGTCAAGGGCATTACCATTCGGGGCTTTTATGCCATGGCGGTGCTGGCGGGTTTTGTGAACCGGATCTTTGCCCTTCCCGCCAAATTGGGTGAGATGGGGCTCATCCCCATTTCCAAGCAAATCGGGGCCGTTTTGGAGAGTATCGGGGTGTGGGCCTTCTTTATTGTCATCGCCGGCTTCGGGATTTGGGTGATCGGGACCTTTCTGGGCAACCTGGGCGTTTTGAAGGGAGAGGAGGGGCGGCTATGATTGCACACAAGAAGGAATTCTATGGTGGAACCGGGTTACTCGCGGTCTTTATAGTCGTTCTCATTATTATTTTCTTACCCGTCTTCAAAGGCCAGAACGGCCTTGAGTATCTGGACAGCCTCTATAATTCCATTTCCAAGGCCTCCGCCTATTATATCCCCAATGTGAAAGAGGAATGCGCCGGGGTCACGGGGACAACCGTGTCCGTCTCCTTGACCATGGCAGACCCTGAGCAGGCCAAAGAGACGGCTTTGCTGTTCCTGAAAGGCGGTGCCGCGGCCGAGGTGTCTGGAGAAAAGCTGAATGTTACCGGTGACTTGGGGAAAATTCTTGCAGCCTGCCTGGACGATGCCGACCTCATGTATCACAATAAGGGGGAAGCCCTCTCCCAAAAATACGGTTACAATGAGAGACGGGTCCTCTTTAATTGGTGGTCGGCCTGTATGGCCATGGACAAGGCGTTAAAGAAGCAGAAAAAGTTTGAAGAGGCCAAGAAGGTTTCCGTGGTGGTCAAAAAGGGGGTGGAGACCTCTTACAACTATTACGGCATAGAACCCCAAAAGATCTCGGAGAAGTTCGGCATTGTGGCCTTTTCACTGCTTTTCTACGTGGTATATACCCTCTGGTACGGGTTTGCCATTATGTTTATGTTCGAGGGATGGGGGATGAGATTGGAGCACTGATGGTTGTAACCCGGGTGAGTGGGCATGGGCACCCGGTTTGATACCCCCACCGAGCAGGGGGGCTCTATTCTCAAAACAAGGCTAAAGGCAAATCGATTTCTTGGATGCCTTTAGCCTTTGTTTCAGGACACCCTTATGGTTCCGCTGGGAAATCTTTTAGGGTTTTTTTCAAAGAGGCGCAAGAAAGAGACCTATAATGTGGAGGAGCTCCGCTTGGCCTTTAAGGCCCGGTATCACCGGTTCAAGCTCCTCTTGAACGCCAATAACCGGGCCCTGGAGGTCATGGCGACCATGGAAGAGGCCCTGAGAGGCACCCAGCCCTTTGGGATGACCTTTGTGCTGTCCCATTGCACCAGGGTTTCGGCCAATGTCTGGCAGGTGGTCAGACATTTGAATGACCTGGCCCCCGGAAAATATGAGGCCCTCTTCGATCGATTCAAGGAAATCCAGAAAAAGATCAATCCCTTTATCCAACACCGCCGTCTTTCCAGGGAAGGCCCCCTGGTCCTGCCTCTCGAGGCCGTGGACCGGAATATGGCCGACCTGGTGGGCAGTAAAATGGCCAACCTGGGTGAAATCAAGAACCGGATTCAACTAAGGGTCTCGAAGGGATTTGTGATCACGGCCCGAGGGTATCAGCGGTTCATGGAACACAACGACCTCCAGGCCGAGATTGACCGTCGTATCCAAGCCGCGGATATAGAGGGGCCAGAAGCGCTTTACGGCCTGAGTGCGGACATCCAACAGTTGATCATCCGGTCTCCCCTTCCCCAAGACCTTGAGAAGGCGGTTTTGGACCGCTACCGGGCCTTGGAAGCGGAGGAGGGTGAGGGAACCACCGTGGCTGTGCGCAGCAGCGCCCTGGGAGAGGACATGGCCGGGACCTCCTTTGCCGGCCAGTACCGTTCCGCCCTTAATGTGAGCCGGGAGAATATTTTGGAGGCCTACAAAGAGGTCCTGGCCAGCAAGTACAGCGTACCGGCCATGACCTATCGCCTTAACAGGGGAATCCGGGATGAAGACGTCGCCATATGCGCAGGCTGTACGAGCATGGTGGATGCCGTCTCAGGGGGTGTGGTCTATTCCAGGAACCCTGTGGACATCCGGGACGACTCCATTGTGGTCAGTTCGGTATGGGGACTTCCCAAGTCAGTGGTGGAGGGAAGCGTGGCCACGGACCTCTTCATCATTTCCCGGGGTGAACCCTTGGCCGTGCGGAGGAAGGAGATCCCTGTCAAGGAAGAGGAATTCGTGTGTTATCCCCAGGAGGGGGTATGCCGGATGGAAATGGATGAGGATAAGGGGGGTCTTCCGTCCTTGAGTGAGGAACAGGTCCTGGAACTGGCCCGTATGGCGGTCAAGCTGGAGAAGTACTACGGCGCCCCCCAGGATATTGAGTGGGCCACCGAGCAGGATGGTTCCATCGTCGTCCTCCAGTGCCGGCCTTTACAGCAGATGGAGCGCTATCATGCCCTGGGATCTGAAGCAAGGGATGATTCGGTGATCCTCAAAGGGGGATTTACGGCCAGCCCGGGCGCCGGGGTGGGAGAGGTTTTTTTCGTGAAAAAGGATATGGACGCCCTCCGGTTCCCGCAAGGAGGTGTGCTGGTCACGGCCCAGGCCCTGCCCCGTTGGGCCACCCTTTTGAGCCGCACCGCGGCGGTGGTCTCGGAGAAGGGAAGCGTGGCCGGACACCTTGCCAATGTGGCGAGGGAATTCGGCGTCCCCGCCCTCTTTGGCGTGGCAGGGGCCGTGGAAAGGCTTAGGAAGGGCCAACTTGTCACCGTGGATGCCGACGGCCTCAGGGTTTACGAGGGCCGGGTGGAGGCCGTGCTGGAGGGGCAAGAGGAGGGGCCTAAAAATCTGATGGAGGGAAGCCCGGTCTTTGAGGCCCTCAAAGGGGCCGGCGCCCATATCATCCCCCTGTATCTGTTGGACCCCGATTCCCCCCATTTCAGGCCCAAGAACTGCCGGACCTTTCATGACATCACCCGGTTCTGTCACGAAAAGGCGGTGTATGAGATGTTCCGTTTTGGAGAGGAACATCGCTTTCCCGAGGCCAAAAGCAAGCGACTGGTATGTGATGTGCCCATGCAGTTTTGGGTCATCAACCTGGACGACGGCTTCAGAGAGGAGGTGGAGGGCCGCCATGTGACCCTGGATAACATTGTTTCAATCCCTATGAGGGCCCTCTGGGAAGGTATGACGGCCGTTCCGTGGGGAGGTCCGCCGCCCGTGGATGCCAAGGGGTTTATGTCCATCCTGGTGGAGGCCAGCTCAAATCCGGCCCTGGACCCCTCGCTCCGTTCCTCTTTTTCGGTGCGCAACTACTTTATGATCTCCAAGCACTTTTGCAGCCTCCAATCCCGGTTCGGCTTCCACTTCTGCACAGTGGAGGCCCTGGTCGGGAAAAGGGACATGGAAAACTATATCAGCTTCCAGTTCAAGGGGGGAGCGGCCAACCTGGAAAGGAGGGTCATACGGGCCCATTTTGTGGCGGAGATCTTGGAAGGATACGGTTTTCAAACCCGGGTCAAGGAAGACGGCTCCTTTGCCCGGCTGGAGGGGTATGACCAGGCCTTTATGGTCCACCGGCTCAGGGTCCTGGGCCATTTGCTGACCCATACGCGGCAACTGGACATGGTCATGAACAACAGGGCCTCTGTCAAACACCACAGGGACAAGATGATGGCGGACCTCCAGGGTTTTATTCGAAGGGAGTGAGAACCCCCCCGGTGTTCCTTTGAAGATACGGAATCTGGCCCGCAACCCGGGGTGTTTACCACCAGGTGATGATTTTATGGTGATCAAAAACCGCGGCAAGGAGTTGCTCGTAATCCACTTCACTCTCATAGAGGGGAAAAAGGGTGGCATCCTGCCCCTGAGAGAGGATTTCTATCAAGGCCTTGGTCACATCATCCGGCGCTGATTTCAGAATATGAAGTAATTTCATCCTTCAGCCCCCAAAGGGCACAATAAGATCCATTTCCTTGAGCTTGTTGCCTATTTCCTCGACGCTCATATACTGGAATCCATGTTTGTCCTCGTTTACCCGGTTATTGGAGAAGTATTGGCACTCCATGTCCTGGAACCACTCCAGATTCTCCTTGATGGCATCCGTCATGTCTGCTTCCACATCCAGGACAAACAGGTACCCATAGAAATTCTCTACCCCCAGGCCCAGAGTCGTACGGGTGCCTTCCCACAGATCTTCTGCACTTCGTATCAAAAAGGCTACGTGCTTGATACCTTCCATGTTATCCCCTAGAAGGACACATATCGTTCACATTCCTCGATCAAGTCAGCATGCCGGGCCTGGGTGGCAAAGTCCTTTTCGGCCATGCCCGGCACCGGGGGTTTGAGTCCGTGACTTTCAAAGGCCATCTTGCACAGAGACACCTTAGCCAAGCCTTGGAGCCCTTTAAATCGGGGGTCCTGAGTGAGCAGGGTGCCTGAATGGGTCAGGAATATCATTACTTCCACATTCCCCGCCTTTTCAGCGGCTCTACATAGGCCTATGACTTTATCCAGGTTTTTGTCGGAGCTTACAAATACGCCCAGCCTTCTGGTCACACCCGTCTCCTTGCAGGACAGGTTGGTTTTATGTCCGGCCTCACCATTGCTAGGTTTTGACCACAAAGAGGTTCGTTTCCTCGTTCCAGCTGGCAGCCAGGTAATACACGGCAAAGACAAGAACAAGGAGAACCAGGGTCCATTTGTAGGTTAAGTAATGGGGCAGGAAAACCCTGTGCCCGGCCAGGGCCGTGAGCCCGTCAGAAACATTCATCAGGGCCTTAAAAAGGGACATGGAAAGGGCAAAAAAGACCACGGCCACCATGAGCTTGACCTGTCCTTCCCCAGCCCTCCATACAGACCCGCTCCCACACCCACCGGCCAATGACATCCCAAACCCGAAAGAGATGCCCCCCACCAAGGCTCCAAACCAGAAGGCCGGGGGCACGTAGACCATTTCCCCTCTGGCCCCGGTCCATTTAAGGGCTGCAAAGCCAATCACACTGATGATGATGCTCACACACATGGCTCTGGCCATGTTCCCCGCACCGGTCATGAAAGGGTCCCTGAAGGCCCTCACAAAACAGAACCGCGTCCTTTGGATGATGATCCCGAAGCCGATGCCGCACAAGAGCAGCCCTCCCGCCTGGGTATAGGCCTCTTGCGCATAAACCCACGCAGCCGCCAAGGCACCCAAAAATAGGATAACGCCTATGTAGGGCTCCAGGGTCAGCCAGTGGAAGCCGGGCTCCCGGCCCTTTTCTGCGGGGGCGCTTGCGGATTGAGGGGGCAAGTGTTCTCCCTCCCAGGACATATATCGAAGACCCAAATAGGCCCCGATCAAGAGACCCACCATCATGGCCAGGCCGCTGAAGGAGAGGGCGCTGACCGCGGAATAAAATCCGCCCACGTTACATCCCCCGGCCATGGCCGCGCCCACACCCATGAGAGAGCCCCCTACAACCCCTTTGAGCAGTTCCAGGGGGGAGGCCATGCGGAGAACGAATTGCTTTGAAAGGAGAGACGATCCCAGGGCGCCCCACAACAACCCCAGGGTCAAGACGGAACTGGAAGTTACAAGGGGAGATGAGGGCCTATTGCTGTAAGCACCCACAAGGGCGAAAAACCAGTCCCCCCAATTCCCAAGCCCCCTGGCGACACCCCACGGCCTGCCCCAGGCAAAGGTGATCACACTCATGATCCCGATCAACAAGCCTCCGAGCCACAGGGGCCAGTTCTGAAAGAAGACGGCCCTGTATCCGCGCCTCACAAGTCCGAGCAGCACGCTGCCTTGGTTCATGCTATTCTTTCTCCATAAGCCTAACAGCCCTCATCGTCAACGATGATAAACTTCTCCTTTTTAGGCGCCGGTGCAGGAGATGGGGAAGACGATGATTCAGGGGTGATAAGGTCTGTGTCCTTTTCAACCCTTTTTGCCAATCCAAAAATCACCGCCATATCGTAATGTTTCCAGGCTTCATCAGAAGTAGGGTCCGCCTGGAGGGCCTTACGAAAGAATTCCTTGGCATCCAGGTATTTCCCCCGGGAATAGGCCTGCTTTCCATACCTGAGCATTTCCGCGGACAAGGCCTTGTCAGGGGCCATTGATTTGGGCTCTTCGGCCAAGATACTGCAGGGAAGGAAAAAGATAAGGAGTACAAGAAGGGGTGCTGAGAGAAGTCTCTTCATAAGGAACTCCTTTCAAGAAAAGGTTTGTGACTAAGGGGCTTCTCTTTTAATAAACTAAATCTAAAATGCCCCAAGGTGTTTTTGGTGTCAAGACATAAGTGCGACTGATTCAGGGAGCGGCTCAGGCGATCCAAGCGGCCGCATAGGCCTTTGTATCTTTATTTTCACATGAAAGGGTGCTACCCTTGTATTGCATTAATACCGACGCATTGTTTGGTGATCTAAAAAAGGTCCGGATATTGTTTCGGGGAAATAAAAGTTGGTTTCCCGGGTTTTTGGGGAGAGGGGGAGACACGTCATGAAAGAAGAAGGGAGAGAAGGCCTCATCACTCTCCTCGAGGCCATGGAGGACGGCATTTTCCTGATCAGGGATGATTACACCATAGAGTATATGAATAAGCCCATGTTAAGGGATTTCGGCCAGGGTGTGGGAGAGAAATGCTACAAGGTGGTCGGTGGGGGTGATCAGGTGTGTCCTTGTTGCAGGGCGGACCAGGTCTTCGCCGGGGAGACCGTTCATGGGGAATTCTATGTGCCCAAGGCGGACAAGACCTATGACCTCATCGAAGTGCCTTGGAGGGATGCCGACGGCAGTCTATCAAAGATCACCCTTTGCCGGGATATCACCCATCGAAAGAGACGCGAGGAAAAACTCAAGGAATCCGTAGAGGACTACAAGAGCTTGTTTGAGCATGTGGGTTGCGGGGTTTATATCAGCAGCAAGGAGGGAAAATTTCTGGACGCCAATCAGGCCTTGCTGGATATGTTGGGCTATGAAAGCAAGGAGGAGTTTCTCGAAATCGATATTGCCAAGGATCTTTATGTGAGGCCGGAAGATCGCCGCAAGTTCCAGGATATGATAGAAAGAGACGGCCGTGTTATTGACCACGAGGTGGAATTCAAACGAAAGGACGGCACCCCCATATCGGTCCTCCATACGGCCCATGGCCGCTACGACGCCCGGGGCAGGGTCATGGGATACGAGGGGATTAATGTGGATCAATCCCAGAGAAAGAGGATGGAAAAGGCCCTAAAAGAGGCCCATGACTTCATGCACAATATCATCCAGAGTTCTTCGAACGCCATTATTGTGACGGACATGAAGGGCAATATCAAGACCTGGAACCGGGGCGCCGAGGAGACCCTCGGTTACAAGGCCGAGGACGTCCTGGACAAAATGAAGATTGACGAAATCTATCCGGAGGGCATGGCAAAGAAGGTCATGCAGATGATGCGAAGTCCCCAGTACGGGGATGTGGGCCGGCTGAGGTCTTTTCCCATGGTCTATAAAAGAAAGGACGGGACCGTGATAGAGGGGGATCTTTCCGGTGCCATCATCTATGATGAAAAGGGCAGAGAGGTGGCCTCTGTGGGCAACTTCGTGGACCTCAAAGAGCGTTTGGAGATGGAACGAAAGCTTAGAGACACCCAGGAGCAGTTGCTCCAGTCCGAAAAGCTTGCCGCCATGGGGCGTTTGACCTCTCAGGTCGCCCATGAACTCAATAACCCCCTGTACGGCATTATGAATACTCTGGAGCTTATGAAAACGGAAATCCCCACCCAGAGCAAGAGGAGAAAGATCCTGGAAATGGCCCTTTCCGAGACGGTGCGCCTCAGCGAAATGCTCCGGAAGATGCTCTCCTTTTCCAAACCGGAAGAGGAAAAAAGACAGCCCACGGAGATCAACACCCTCCTGGACGAGATCCTGCTCCTTCACGAGAAACAGTTCCGGGAACACAGCATCCGCATCTCCTCAGGTTTTCAGGAGGACGTGGAAAAGGTGCATGCCTCAAAGAACCAGCTAAGACAGGTCTTCCTCAACATGATCTCCAACGCAAGGGACGCCATGCCCGAGGGGGGGGAGTTGAGCGTCACCACCAAGACCGTGGGGGATCAGGTGATCATCGAGATCTCGGACACGGGGGTGGGCATCAGGAAAGCGCATATTGATAAGATCTTTGACACCTTCTTTACCACCAAGAACAGTGTCAAAGACGTGGGTCTCGGGCTCTCTGTGTGCTATGGGTTTATAAAGGACCACGGGGGCGATATCCAGGTCAAAAGCGAAAGGGGGTCGGGCACCACCTTTACCATCACCCTTCCCGTTCATAAGGAAATACCCGCCTAGGGCTTTTTCCCCGCTTTGATTCAACTTAATCATGCTCTAAGGGGTTTTCTTAAGATGAGGACCTTTCTGCCCCTGAAATACATTTATTAACCTTATTATGGTTATTATAGTTTATTGCCCTGGTGGTGTAAGTCGGCCTCAATATTGCTTTTTTAGCCAATAAACCCATTACATATGCAAAAAAGGAATTTTTTTGTTGACAAACTATAAAAACTATAATAGTCATAAAATCAACCAACATGCAGGAGGACCATGGCCCATGGAAGACATACTCACCGTTTTTAAGGCCAGCAAATTTTGCAATGTCTCACCCAAGACCATCATCAACTGGATCGAATCGGGCCACATCGCCGCTTACAAAACGGTGGGAGGCCACCGTCGTATCAAGAGATCAGACCTGGAGGCCTTTATGAAAACCCAGGGAATCCCGCTACCCGCGCAGGACGTGGAGGAGGGTCGGAAGAGGATACTGGTGGTTGACGATGATCCCATCATCGTGGAGACCATCGTTCAGGCCCTGGAGGAGGACGAACACGATTATGAAGTCATTTCCGCCTCAGACGGCTTTGAGGCGGGGCTCCAGGTAAATCACTTCAGGCCCCATCTCCTCATCCTCGACATCATGATGCCCGACATCAAGGGCTATGAGGTGTGCAAAAAGATCAAGTCGAGCGAGGAGACCAAGGATACCAAGATTATTGTGCTGTCGGCGTATCTGGATGAAGAGAAATTCAAGACCATGAAGGAGTACGGGGCGGATGTGTGCTTTTCAAAGCCCCTTCCCTTGCCCCAGTTGAAGGAAGAGGTGGCCCGGTTACTGGAGCTGCCCTGAGGGGCCTGTAAGGGGTTTGTCTCAGGGGGTGGCCATCCGCAAATCAATTTCGGGCAAATTGAGGAGGAACAGATGAAATTAAAGGAGGACCTGGCAAAAAAACGGTTTGTGGTTACCTCCGAAGTCCAGATGCCGGTGGATGAAGAGCCCGAAGCCCTAATCAATCGTCTGGAGCTGGTTCGAGGCCGGGTGGACGGGGTGGCCGTCCCCGACGTGGAGATCGAAGGGATTGTGGGGGACAGTGTCAAGATGTGCAACCTCCTCAAGCGCAGCCGATTTGAATCCATCTATCAGACCACCACCCGTGATAAGAGCCGGCCCCAGCTGCAAAAGGACCTTCTCCTCGCCCACGAGGCCGGGGTGGAGAACCTGCTCGTTTTCACCGCGGATTATCGTATTACCGGGGACAGCCTCCAGGAGATGATGTTTTTTCATGTGGATGCGGGCAAGCTCTCTTCCGTGTTGGAGCACCTCAGGGAAGGTCACACCGTGGAGGGCAATGAGCTCGCCGCCAGGCCGGAGTTCGTATTCGGCTCCGGTATCGAATCCGGGTGGGGGAAAAACGTGCCGGAACTGGAGATGAAGGAACTGGAAGAGATGACCAGGATCGGAGCGGGCTATTTTCTGACCACCCCGGTATTCGATCTGGTTGCTTTTGAGAAATTCCTCAAGCAGACCCAAACCTTTGGTGTGCCGGTGATCGCCGAGGTCTTGATTTTGAGGACCGCGGGTATGGCCCAATTTCTTAACAGGCACTTCAAGCCGGGATTGGTCCCGGACTGGGTGATCAAGAAGCTGGCCAGCGCCCCGGACAAGCAAAAGGCCAGCATCGAGCTTTTTGCGGATACCGTTAAGGGCCTCAAAGACCTTTGCCAGGGCATTCACCTGATTACCATCGGGGGAGAAGAAAAACTGAGGCATTACCTGGATGCGGCAAAACTGAGATAGAGGAATGTCCCCTATGGAACCAGTCACCCTGACCATTGACGGCCGGAATGTCAGTTGCCCGAGCGGTACCAGCATCTTCAAGGCTGCTGAATCGGTGGGGATCGGGATCCCTTCTCTTTGCTATCATCCGGCCCTCGAGCCTTTGGGGGCCTGTCGCCTTTGTGTGGTGGAAGATGAAAAGAGCAAGCGCCTCCTGGCTTCCTGCGTCACGCCCGTGGCCCCCAATATGGTGATCCGCACGGATTCCCCGGGCATCCGGGAGCACCGGAAAAACATTGTGCGCCTCATGTTGGCCAACCATCCTGAATCCTGCGTGGTGTGCAGCCAGGGGAACAGGTGTGAGTTACGGAAAATCGCCGCCGACCTGGGAGTGGGGGAGATCGATTTGTATCCCATGCCCCTTTTCACAGGCCTGGAGGATGCCAATCCCTTTATTGTGAGAGACTTGAGCAAATGCATCCTGTGCGGCCGGTGTATCAGGGCGGATCATGAGCTGGTGGTGGTGGGCGCCATCGATTACCATTTGAGGGGGTTCCCGTCCCGTCCGGCCACCCTCTACGATATGCCTTTGGAGCGCTCCCCCTGTACTTTTTGCGGGACCTGTGTGTCCATGTGTCCCACGGGTGCCCTGTCTGTGAAAAACACCCGGTACGTGGGTTCCGCCCAGCAATGGGCCTCCACAGTGTGCGGTTTCTGCGGGGTGGGCTGCGCCCTGGTCATGGGGTCTGTAGAAGGTCAAGTAGTGGATGTGAGGCCCTCGGCGGATAAAGACACGGTGAACGGCCCCACCCTGTGCGTGCGCGGTCACTTTGAGCATGATTATCTCCGGGCCGGTAAGCGGCTGACCCGGCCCATGATCCGCAAAGAGGGCCAATGGGAGTCCTTGCCCTGGAAAGAGGCCCTTGAGGGTGTGGCCCGCAGGCTCCTGGACATCCAGAAACGCCACGGTCCGCAGAGTGTGGCCTTTCTGGGTTCTTCAAAATGCACCAATGAGGAGAACTACCTTTTCCAGAAGACGGCGCGGGCCTTGTTGAAGACCAATAACGTGGACAGCGGCGCATACCTGTGGGGCGGCCCTGTGTTGGATTTGCTCCATGAAAGGACCGGTAACGGCTGCTGCCCGGTTCCTCTCGCGGGGCTGGAAAAGGCTGAGGTCATTGTCGTCCTGGGTGCGGATCCCACCCATTCAGCCCCGGTGGCGGGCTATTATGTGAAGCGGGCCGCGAAAAGGGGGGTCCCCCTGGTGGTGGTTGATCCCCGGAAAACAGGATTGGTGCCCTTCTCCTCTCTTTGGCTCCCCCTCTCCCCCCATGGGGATCTCTGGTTTATCAACGCCCTGGCCGCCTTACTCCGGAAAGGCGGGGACTTTGATATTCCCTTTATCCAGGAATTTACAGAGGGGTTCGAGGATTACGCAGAAGGCCTCTCCCGCTTAGACCTCGAGAAAATGTGCGGGCTCGCCGGGATGGACCGGGGAGACCTTGAGAGGGCCGCCGGGCTGGTGAAGGGAAAGAAGATCGCCTTTGTCCTTGGTCACGGCATCCTTCAGCAGAGACACGGTGCTTTGTGCATGGACGCCCTCCTCAATCTGGCCCTCATGACGGGCAGCCTGGGAAACGAAAAGGGTGGGGTCCATGTCCTGGCAAGGGACAGCAATCAACGGGGGGCCCGGGACATGGGAGCGGCCCCGGGAACACTTCCAGGCCGCGAACCTCTGGGAGACGGTGATGTCAGGAAACGCTGGGAGCGCGCCTGGGAGACACGGATTTCCCCTGACCGGGGGCTTAATGCGTTTCGCATGATCGAAGCGGCGGAGAGGGGTGACCTCAAGGCCCTTTATATCATGGGGGAAAACCCTTTGCGCTCTTTTCCCCAGCCGGAGCGCATTCGCAGGTCTTTGGAGCGCCTGGAATTGGTGGTGGTCCAGGATATCGTTTTCAACGAAACCTCCCCGGTGGCGGACGTTCTCCTGGCCGGTGCCGCCTTCAGCGAAAAGGCCGGTTCATTTACCAACATGGAAGGAAGGGTGCAATTATTCGAAGCGGTGGTCCCTCCACCCGGTGAGGCCAGGCCTGACTGGCAGATACTGGATCTCCTGGGTGTTCACATGGGACGGTCCGGCGCCTACGGTTCCTTGGGGAAGATCAGGGCGGAGATGACCAGGTTTATTCCCTCCTATGAAGCTCTGAAAGGGCCTGGGCCCGCCCGGTGGATCAGAGGGTCCTGGGAAAGAAGACTTTTCAACCCCCACGGCGAGGGGAGTCCTATTCCCTTTACGCCTGTCCATGGCGCCTCGATTGATTCAGGGGACAAGGAATATCCCTTCACGGCCGTTCTGGGCTCCCACCGTTGCCACCTGGGAAGCGGGACCCGCACCAGCCTGTCCGAGCGCCTGGGGGCCTTTGGTTTGATCGGGGAGATCGGTGTGTGCCCCGGGGATGCAGAGCGGCTCGGCATCCGGGATGGAGACAAGGTCAGGGCGGTCTCCCGGGTGGGCTCCATTGAAAGGGCGGTAAGTTTGGATGGGAGCCTCCGTCCCGGGCTCATCTTTGTGCCCACGGCCTTCAAGGGCAATGAGGCGGCGAACCTCATTCCTTTATGCGCACTGGGGGAGCCCGAATTTCCAGGGTGGAAGGAATGCAGGGTCCGCCTGGAGAGGACGTAGGCTCGGGGGCGGTATTTTGGGGCTATGACCAGAGGGAGCTGAGGCATGAACAAGGAAGAGATAGACCCTGAAAAACTGAAGGCTGTCATTGACAGGCACCGCAATACCCAATGGGCGGTCATCCCCTTGCTGCAGGAGATTCAGGATGTCTTCGGCTATATTCCTCCCAAGGCCATCACACCCGTTGCCGAGGCCCTCCACCTCTACCCCAGCCAGGTGCAGGGGGTGATCACCTTTTATGCGGGTTTTTCCCTGAAACCCAAGGGCAAATATGTGATCCGGGTGTGCCGGGGTACGGCATGCCACGTCAAGGGGGGCCGGAGCATCCTGAGGCTGGTCAAAAAGGAACTGGGTTTGGAGGAGGGGGAAACCACCCCGGATTATCAATTCACCCTTGAAACGGTGGCCTGTCTCGGGGCCTGTTTTCTCGCCCCGGCCATGATGATCAACCGAACCTATTACGGCAAACTGTCACCCTCCAAGGTCACGAGCGTGTTGGCGGAATACAGACGGAGCTAGGGGGGCACCTTGAAGAACACGGAGAGACTCCAATCCATCGGCCAATTTGAGTGGCTGCGCAATAAAATCCTCGCCGAAAAAAAGAAGGCGGGGAAAGTGGTCCACATATGCATGACCGGTTGCCGGGCCTACGGTGCCGCAGAAGTGAAAGAGGCCCTGGAAAGGGAAGTGGAGATACAGGGCCTTTCCCGTGAGGTGGAGGTCCGCGCAACCGGGTGCCATGGGTTTTGTGCAAAGGCGCCGGTGATGGCCATCGAACCTCTGGGTGTCCAGTACCAGGAAGTGAGCGGGGAAGATGCCCGGGAGATCGTGGAGGTGACCCTCAAGGAGAACCGTCTTATAGGGCGTCTGGCCTATAAGGAGCCGGGGACGGAGAATCCTGTTTTCTATCACGCCCAGATCCCCTTTTACCGGAAGCAAAAGCGGCGGGTCCTGGCCCGGTGCGGCCGTATCGATCCCGCCAGGATTGAGCACTACATTGCTGCAGGGGGATACAAGGCCTTTGTAAAGGCCGTCTCAAAGTTGACGCCGCAGGAGGTCATCGAGTGGGTGAGCGCCGCCAAACTGAGGGGACGGGGCGGGGCCGGGTTTTCGACCGGTCTCAAATGGCGGCTTGCCCATGAGGCCCAGGGGCCTGTGAAATACATCGTGTGCAACGCCGACGAAGGGGACCCCGGGGCCTTTATGGACCGGGCCCTCCTTGAAGGGGACCCCCACGCCGTCTTGGAAGGCATGCTCATCGGTGCCTACGCCATGGGTGCGGCACAAGGCTTTATCTATGTCCGGGAAGAGTACCCCATTGCCGTGGAGCATCTGGGTATCGCCCTGGAGCAGATGCGCGCCCTGGGCCTCCTCGGGGAAGACATCCTTGGCACGGGTTTCAACTTCGACCTGGGCCTCAAAATGGGGGCCGGCGCCTTCGTTTGCGGGGAGGAGACCGCCCTCATGGCCTCCATTGAAGGGAAGCGGGGCATGCCCAAGCCCAGACCCCCCTTTCCTTCCCAGTCCGGCCTGGACGGCAAACCCACCAACATCAATAATGTGGAGACCTGGGCCAACGTCCCCTTGATTATCGCCCACGGTGACAGGTGGTACAGTGAGGTGGGCACGGAAGAGAGTAAGGGGACCAAGATCTTTTCCCTGGCCGGGAAGGTGAATAACACGGGATTGGTGGAAGTGCCTATCGGCATCACCATCAAGGAAGTTGTTTTTGATATCGGCGGCGGGATACCCAAAGGCAGGCGGTTTAAGGCGGTCCAGATGGGAGGCCCCTCGGGGGGGTGCGTTCCGGCCCAGTATCTGAATCTCCCCATCGACTATGATACCCTTCAGCAGATCGGGGCCATTATGGGGTCGGGTGGAATGGTGGTGATGGATGAGAACAACTGTATGGTGGAGATCGCCCGGTTCTTTTTGAGCTTCACCCAATCGGAGTCCTGTGGGAAGTGTGCCCCGTGCCGCCTGGGCACGACCCAGCTCCTGGAGATCCTGACGCGGATAACCCGGGGAGAGGGCACCATCAAGGACCTGGATACCATGAGGGAGCTGGGTGAGACCATCACCCGGACCTCCCTGTGCGGCCTGGGACAGACCTGTGCGAAACCGGCCCTCTCCACCCTCAAATACTTTGCCAAGGAATACGAAGACCACATCCTGGAGCACCGGTGTGCGGGGGCCACCTGCGATTCCATGGTCATCTCCGCTTGCCAGCATGCCTGTCCCGCCGGGATTGATGTGCCCAACTATGTGGCGGCCATTGCCACCGGCGATTACGAGAGGGCCGTGGAGATCATCAGGGAACGGAATCCTTTCCCCGCCGTGTGCGGCCGCATATGTATCCACCCCTGCGAATCCAAATGCCGGCGGGGTGAACTGGACGACCCGGTGGCCATCAGGGCCCTGAAACGGTTCGCCTCGGACTGGTATTTTGACCACATCGGCCGGGCCGAGAAACCGTTTCCCGTCACCCAAGACCAGAAGGTGGCGGTTGTAGGGGCAGGACCCGCCGGGCTGACCTGCGGCTATTTCCTGGCAAAAATGGGCTACAGGGTGAAGGTCCATGAGGCCCAGCCCCTGGGGGGCGGTATGCTCGGGGTGGCGGTCCCGGAATTCCGCCTTCCCAGGCAGGTCATAGAGGAGGAGATCGCCTTTATTGGAAGCTGTGGCGTGGAAATAGAATATAACTCCCCGGTCGACGCCAGACACACGGTGAATGAACTTCTGGAGCAAGGGTATGACGCGGTTTTTATCGCCGCCGGGGCCCAGTCAAGTATGCGTATAGGGATTCCCGGGGAAGAGGAGGGGCTCACCGGGCTTTATTACGGGCTCAAGTTCCTCACCGACTTGAGGACAGGCAAAGAGGTTGATCTCCACGGAAAGGTGGTGGTCGTGGGAGGAGGCAATGTGGCTATTGATGCCGCCAGATCCGCCCTCCGTGTGGGGGCCCGGGATGTTCAGATATTCTATCGAAGGACCGTGGAGGAAATGCCGGCTTGGGAAAAGGATATTGAAGAGGCCGTTGAGGAGGGCATTGTCATCAACCCCCTTTGGGCCCCCAAGCGCATTCTGCAGCAGGACGGCAGGGTCACAGGCATCGAGTTTGTGGCGAGCAGGACCGTTTTAGATGAAGAGGGTCGGTCCTATTTGAGCACTGACGAGGAAACCACCCAGGTGGTGGATGCGGAGGCCGTGATCATTTCCATCGGCCAAGCCCCGGACACTTCCTTCCTTTCCAAAGACGGGCAGCTCGAGCGAGCCCTTTGGGGCAGCTTGGCCGTGGATGAAAACAGGCTGGCCACCAATATCCCAGGGGTCTT
>Ga0180431_10002005_pt1 | contig 27636 bp, 31 predicted proteins | sample SS_ome_11_FD_132459 | JGI IMG/M metagenome (GOLD analysis project Ga0180431, IMG submission 132459) | Hypersaline lake sediment archaeal communities from the Salton Sea, California, USA - SS_1_MS_1 metaG | ecosystem: Environmental > Aquatic > Non-marine Saline and Alkaline > Hypersaline >... | reverse complement strand
GGTTTCGTTTCCTTCGCCAGTTGGACGGAAGTCATGATTCCGTTGATCTCCCCTGGGTGACAACCGGCCAGGACGGCAACGGTGGGCCCTTCCTGAGCACCATTGACCACAGTAATCGGGGCCGTGATCTTCCCGACGATCGTTTCGCCTACCGGCATGTCCCAGGAACGTTTTGAGTTTGGGGCTACTTGAACTTCATCAAGCATGACCATTTGGATTTCTCCCTCCTTGGAGCAAGGTGTCTAGCGAGAATCGGGGTAAAGATTTCGGAGAGTCATCCCTTCGGTACTCCGACCACCACGACCTCTTCCTCTCCTCCGTTAACCGTGGGATACCGACTTTGTACATATACGATGCCATCCTCTGGCGCCTGTAGGTCCTCGATCGCTGCCAGATGCAAGTTGTAGATTCGGGCAATCGTCTGCCCTCTTGTGACACGTGCCCCCAGTTCGACACAGTGTTCGACGATGCCTCCCTGGGAGGCCGTCAATGGGAGGATTTGATCAATGACGACCTGGCCTGGATTCGGCTCGGGAAGACCTGGGAGCATCTTCAGGTAACGGAGAACGTTTACGATCCCTTGATATCCCTTCTCTACGAAATCGGACTCAAGACAACCCCCCGTGCCCAGTTCGGCTCCAAAAGTAGGCACTCCCTGACTTCGGGCCGCTTCGTGGAACATGTTCTCCCTTACCCAGAGGCCAGATTCCTTGTCTATTACAACGGGAGTCCCGAACACCTTGGCCAGCTCTCTGGCTGTCTCGCCGTGCTGTCCCCCCGAGAAGAAACAGAAAGTTTGGGCGAGGTAGTTGGAGCTGGTTCCTCCAGTGTGCAAGTCGATCGCGTAGTCCGATGACAGGACAAGTTGGAAGAGGGCATACGCAATGCGGTCGCTGATGTCCCCCAAAGGCGATCCTGGGAATGCCGTGTAGACGTTTGCGGAGGAGACATGATACACCTCCGTTGGGAGCTCGTGAGTCTTGTGCTGAAAAGCGATAGGATTCTGCACAGGGACCATCAGAAGCTTGCCGGCGAGTTCGCCGACATCGACAGACGCGAGCAGTTTCATCATGACCCCGATCCCGTTCAACTCCGTGCCGTGCATCACAGCGCCTATGTAGAGCGTAGGCCCTTCATGCGCACCTCTCAGCAGTATGACAGGAATCCTGACCTCGTTGCCCGTTGAGAGTGTGGTGACGTCTACCCACGCTTCAGAACGTCCAGGTCCGGCATCCTTGAACAACGTATTCAACATCATGTCCTCCTCAAACAGAATTGATGGCTTCTTTCTTCGGGACACGCAACAGCTCAATGGTTTGGACCGTAGACCGCCACCTGTCCTGCCCAGGAACAGGCAGGTGGTGAAACGGTTCCCACCTGCCTGGACCATTCTATTCGTCCTGAAGAGCTAGTTCATTAGAGATAGACGTCGAACAGGACTGGGAACTGCCCCCGATCCAATCGGAACCCTCCGATGCTGGGGCTCACCCCGTTATGCGAACGGCGGGCGGTCACTGGGACTATCAGCGCCTTCGACATGATCAATTGCTGGATGTCGGAGTAGAGTTCCTTGCGCAGGGTTGAATCTGTCTCTCCAACTGCGGCGCTGAGTTGCCGGTCCAAATCCGCGTCTTGATAACCGGAGAAGTTGTACCCGCCATCGATACTTGATGAGTGAAAGACAAGGCGCAGCACATCGGGATCGCTGTAGGTCATCCAAAGGGAAGCCAACGCCGCGGTGCCCTCAACGTAGACCTGCCATAAGACGTCGCCTGAGACGACATGCACATTGAGCTTGATACCAACATCCCGCAGGAGGGCTTGCAGGAACTCACCCCGTCGTTTGTCAAACATGTCATAGAGATCAAGCTCCAGTTTTTCAGAAGCCTTCTCCCGAACGCCCGTTTTCTCATCCATTGTCCATCCGGCTTGATCGAGGAGTTCACCGGCCCGCTCTGGGCTGTACGGGTACATTGACTCTACGGAAGGGTCATAGGCCCATGTTGTCGGTCCTATTGGACCGTAGGACGAGCCGACAGTCCCTCTGTACACAGTCTCGGCCAGCAAGCGGGAGTCAAAAGCGTAGAGGATGGCTTGGCGCACCCGCGCGTCAGACAGTATTGAATTCCTTGTATTCATCCAGAAGACGATCGGGCACCCGGGGATATCGCCACTCACGATTTTCAGCCCTTGTGCCGGAAGTACGTCGACCGCCTCTTCACCGAGCTGCAATCCAACATCAATCTCCCCGGTTTCAAGAGTGGCGGCACGGGTTGCATCTTCGGGGACGACTACGAAAACCACCTGATCAAGATATGCCTTCCCGGAATGGTCGAAGGCGGGAGTGGCCCAACTGTACGCCTCATTGCGTACCAGAGTTATCCGGCCTTGGGGAGTCCAATCGCTGAAAACGAAGGGCCCACTTCCAACAGGATGTCGCCCAAAGTCATCGGGGCCCCACTTGTCTGCGGCGGCCGGCGAAACGATGCTCACCCAGGCTTGACTCAGACTATCGAGGAGTGCGGTCGGGGCAATCGGCTCTCTGAAGCCAACTTCAACCGTCAGTTCATCCACTGCCCGAGAGGATTCATAGGGGCCAAGAATCGATGCAGCAAACTTCGATTTGGTGGCCGGATCAACTATGCGCTCAAAATTGTACACTATGGCCTCAGCATTGCAGGGGGTGCCATCATGAAAGGTCACATGAGGACGCAGTTTGAATGTGTAAAGCGTACCTTCTGTGTTCCACAACCACGCTTCAGCCAACCCCGGCCGAAACTCGCCGTCCTTGTCTTTGTAAACCAGTGTGTCGAAGATGTTCATCATTATCGTGTAGGGGTCTTCGTTTCCGGTGACATGCGGGTCCAACGTCTCGGGTTCCATCCTGAGCGCGACGCGCAGGGTGCCGCCGTATCTGGGATTCGTCTCAGGGAAACTGACGACCCCTATACTTGCTATTAGCAATGCAAAAGAGACAGCCAACGCTTGAACAGCCTTTCTACTCATACGAATCGACCTCCTTCAGGCAGTCACCCTGCCAGGTTCACTCATGGCTGGGTTGGGAAGATTTTCACCTTGCGTCCGACGGGCATGGTTTTCTTCTCATCACCTCCTGCTCTCAATAAAAACAAAACTACAGGCATTGCCTGTAGTCTTCTCCCGGCTTTCCTGTTTGTGCGGCCTGCTGTGCTAGGCGGACACAAGGAAGCCGGTGTTGTGCCACCAATTCAGATAGAGAAAGAACGAGCCGGCATCACAAAAGTCTATTCCCTGCGCGTTCATCTCTACCATCTTAAAGTTCACTATATAGAGACTCCTGCGGGTTGTCAAGTAGAACAGTCCGCCCACATTCTGCTGTCTGGATCTCTCTTGGCGGTGGGCGTCACGGTGGAATGCAGACAAAGTGTGGTTTCCACGCGGAGACGCCTCCTATTTCACTACCTGTCGATTCAAGCCGTACTTCATGATTGCAGCATGCTTGCCACCCTTCATCCGTTCGAGAGAGTATACATCCCCTGTTGGTCCTGTTGCTTCATCGGTGACCCGCCTGATTGCGGACAGGTCCTCCTCGTCCAGCTCGAAGTTGAACAGACGGAGCGTATCGGCCAAGTGTCCGGCGTGCCGTGCACCGACAATGGCAGCGGCGACGCACCTTTTCTGTAGGACATAGCGGGTAGCGACAGCCGCAATGGACGCGCCATGCTTGTCCGCGATTTGTCTCAAGATCCCAAGCAACTTCTGAAAAAGCTCCCAACCACCGAAATCACTGATGATCAGCTTGTACTTGGTCAACGAGCGGTTCTCAAACGGCGGCCGTGGAGAGGGTGTACCCAGATAGCGATCCGACAGAAAACCGCCGGCAACGGTTCCGTAGCACAAAAGAGAGATATTGTGCCGCTCGCACAGTTCGATCATGCCCCGCTCGGAACGATGATCGAGCACCGAGTACTGCACTTGGTTGGACACGACAGGCACGCCTGCATCCAAAAGCTCCTTGAGGTGCGGCACGTCGAGATTGGTGGCGCCGATGTGCTTGATCTTGCCTGCTTGTTGTAGTTCTTTTAGGTGGTTTGCGGCCTCTACGTAGCCGGGGATGTCGTAGTCCCACCAATGGAACTGGACCAGATCCAGGCGGGCGACACCGAGGCGACGCAGAGATCGATCGATAATCGATTCCACATTTGCCTTGGATAGGGATGAAAGCGAATCAAGATCGGGCACGTATTTGGTATGAATCTGCACCTCAGGGAGCGCGCCACTGCGAAAGTCATCGCGATAGCGGTGTAGAAACTCGCCGATGAGCGTCTCCACTCCCGTGTAGATGTCGGCACAATCGAAGGTGGTGATACCGGCCCGGACATACAATCGCATGTCTGCAAGCGCCTGCTGTTGCTCGATGGGTCCATGCCCGCCGGCGAGCTGCCAGCCCCCCTTGATGACGCGGGAGATGTTGTACAGGGGGGAAAGGCGATATCGGGGGACGACTGACATGTTCATGGGCCTTCTTTCTAGCGGTGGCTTAGAATGATACAGCAGTGGCAGTGTATCCGTTTTCTGTTGCGTCTACTACGGGGACTGCCCCTGCGGTTTGATGCTGTGCGTGCACCGTCTGTTTCGGTTGACTTCTTGCAAGCGCCTACGAGCGCGGGGTGTCCCCTCTACGGAAGCGTCGTTCTCATCCCGATAACGAACTCGGCGAGGATCTGGGTGTCGGTCTTATTGGGAGGGTTGTTGATTGCGATTGTTGAGCTGTTGCCCGTGACATCGAGGGGGAAGGCCGGTTTGATGCCGTAGATGCCAGAAGTGGCCCAATCACAATAGCGTTGGCTCATCGATTCATCTGAACAAACGTACCGAAACGTCGCTACGCCCGAAGTTCGGCCGCCGTTTTCTCCGATGTGCCGTGTCACGATCCTTGCGAAAGCGCAAAGTGATTCCTTGCCATCACTTCGGAGAGCGGCTTTCGATCCCTGGGCCCGAGCTCGATCTCGCGATGTTGGTCGGAGAGCGGGGAGACGTCTCCGGATCGGCCGACGATGACGAGGGTGATCAGGGTGTACTCTTCGGGAATCCCCAGGATTTCTTTGACCCCTACAGGGTTGTAGCCGGCGATGGGGTGGGCGACGAGATCCATCTGCGTTGCCTGGATCATCAGGTTGCCCACGGCCATCCCGCAGCCGAAGAGGAAGTAGTCGCGATTGTCGGAGAGCGTGCAGTCGAGATCGCGCTGGGAGGCCACGGCGATGATCACCGGCGCCGGAGCGGTCCAGTAGTTGCCCGTGGGCATTGTTTCCTTGACGGCCGCGAGCGTCTGGGGATCGTCGATGACGATGAACCGCCACGGCTGATTGTTGAAGCACGACGGCGCCAAGTGGGCCGCTCGGATGAGCAGCTCGACCTCTTCCGCAGAGACCGGGTCGGTGGACAGTGCCCGCTTGGCACGGCGGGCCTCAATGAGCGGGTTGATCGGCTGGATCATCGTGAAACCTCCTTGGAAAAGAAAACGTGCCGACCTCGGAATGAAGGCCGGCACGCGCTTGGATCCTATTCAGCCCGGACGGCTCACTTCGCAAGCCGCATCGGCTGGTCGCAGCAGACGAGCGTTCCCATCCCGGATTTGGTCACCTTGACCTCTTGACCGCAGATGTCACACACGTAGGTCTTGCCTTCTTCCGCCATGTCGGCCTCCTTTCTTAAGCCTACAGGGTCAGTGATCCTTCCCACAGGCCGTGGATGTTGCAGTACTCCACGGCGATCAGTTCGCTCAACTCGCCGAGATTTACATGAGCGGTGACCGTCGGGACTCCGTAGGTGGGTCCCAGGTCGAATGTGCCCACGTGCACCGCGAGTCCGCTCTTCACCCCGTACAGGGCGATCCACTTGATGTGGTGCTCAACCGTGTTCGGATGAGCCACCTCTTTCCCCACGGTGATCTTGACGATCTTGTCGCTGCAGTCGGGACAAGAGACGAGTTCGATCACCGGCACGTGTTTTTCCTTTCCTTCCTGTTTCTCCGTCTTGATTAGATCTCCGATTCGCATGGTGTTCTCCTTTCTGAAGATTATTTGGTTTTAAAAGCGCCGGAAGCTCTCCCGGGGTGCGCCACACACCGGGCAGAACTCCGGTGCCTCGCCTTCCACGGTGTAGCCGCAGACCGGGCAGATGGATACCTTGCCGATCTCGATGTCTGTGCCTTTCACAACGGTCTTCTTGGCGTCGGTGTACATCACGGCGTGGATCTTCTCCGCCTCCAACGCGTAGTGGGTGGAGCGGGCCGCGCCGGGCTCGTTCTGAAACTGTGCCGCGTTGTGGTAGACTGGATACATCTCCTCCACCTCGTGGGTCTCGCCGTCGATGCACGTCTGCAGGTTGTCTGGTGATTGTTTGATCATTGAGAGTTCCCGGTAGTGATTGGTGGCGTGTACCTGCTCGGCGTAGGCGATTGCCGCAAACAGCCGCGCCAGATTCGGTTTTCCCTCCTTTTCCGCTTTCTCGGAAAAGATCAGATAGCGCATGTGGGCCATGCTCTCTCCGGTGAACGCTGTCTCCAGGAACTCCTTTGTCATCTTGCGCATGTTGGTCTCCTATCTTCTTTCTTTTGTGCGTTGGTCGCTTTCGAGGGTTCCCACCACGGGAAGTCGTTCGAGTAGATCCTCACCGTGCGGCGCCCGCTGCAGCGCCTCGGTGAGATCCGCTCCGGCCCGGTGAAGAACCTGATGATCCCCTTTCTGCCACAGGAAGCTTGTCGATACGTCGTAGACCTTCCCGTTGCAGGCGACGTAGGCGGGCCTGTCATTCATTCCGTCGTATCGCGCCAGCTCCACTTTGCTGAACGGTCTCATTTCTCTAACGTATGCCGTGTCTAACTGTGGGAAAGAAGGGGAGTCGCACCAGTGCGCAGCCCCTCTTTCTTTCTCCTACTTCAGGAACTTGGATACGAACGGAGACGTATCGCCGCGGCGCATGAAATGCCCGGAGGGGCCTTCGCCAAGGAATTCGGAGAACCACGACTCGTGCTCGATTTCCTCATTGAGGATTGCCAGAGCAAGGTCGTAGGTGCGATGGTCCTTCCCGGCGGTCATGTTGCAGATTTGAGTGTAGCCGCGCACGGCACAGCGCTCCGCTTCCACGAGCACTTTCAGGATTGCGTCGACGTCCGTCAGATCCTCCGGCAGGTACGCCGGGGGACAGGCGGAGACGTCGTGAAACGCCTTCATGTCCCGCGGGAGTTGGCCTCCCAGTTCGTAAATGCGGGGAACGAGCGCCTCGAAGTGGTTGCGATCCTCGATGCGCGCCGCCTCTGCGATCTCCTTGATCCCTTCTCCGTCGAGTCCGATCAGGTTGCAGCGTAGAATTGTATAGTAGTAGTAGGTGGTCAGCTCCGCGGCGGCGTTCTTCACCAACAGTTCCACCAGTTGGTCGACGTTGACTCCTGCCCGTTCCACCATTTCTCGTGCTACCTTTGCCATGATCCACCTCCTATGGGATCTTTTGCGGTAGCCTCTCTAAACGAGAGTTTCCATTTACGTTGGTTGTTGTTCCCGGTACTGTTTTACTTTTTCTTCAACGACATCTCTTCCGATTGGCGTCAGTTCGGCGAGCGGTTGCTTTCCCACGCGTTTGCGATAGCTCGCCGCGAACAGCGACTGTGGAGCTTCTTCGTACAACACGCCGATCGGAATCCGCTCCTTCCCTTCCATCGCCAGCTTGAGTGCTGAGGTCGTGTCTCTTGGATCGTGCTCCGGATCAAGGATCTCAATCCGCTCTTTGTACCAACTGACAGGATGTTTCCCCCAGGTGATGCACGGCTGGATCACATCGACGATTGACAGGCCGGGATGGGAGATGGCCGAAGCGAGAAGTTCACTGAGATGATCGATTTCACCGGCGAAGCCGCGGGCGACGAACGTACAACCGTGCACGATCGCGGTGGCGAGCATCTGGGCCGGTTGCAGTTGCACGCCGTCAAACTGCAGGCGTGTCTGTTCACCGGGCGGCGTTGTCGGCGAGGCCTGCCCCTTGGTGAGGGCGTAGCAGCGGTTGTTGTGCACGATTACGGTGATGTCGGGGTTGCGCCGCAGCGCGTGCAGGAAGTGGTTTCCTCCCTCGCCGTAGCAGTCGCCTTCACCGGTGGTGACGATGGTCGTCAACTTCGGATTGGCAACGTGAATGCCGATCGCTGCTGGGATCGCGCGGCCGTGCAGGCCGTTGAACACGTTGCACTTCAAGTAATGTGGCAGCTTGGCGGCCTGGCCGATGCCCGATACGAGACACACCTCGTGTGGTGCCTTATCGAGCTTCACGAGTGCTGTTTTCAGCGCGGTGAGAATCCCGAAGTTGGGACAGCCGGGACACCACTGGTTTTCGACGTCGTTTTGATAGCTCTCAAGTTCGGCCATCGAATCTCCTCCTGATGTCCTCCGCACTGATCGGCAGCCCGTCGAAGCGGTGCACCGTCTCTTCCACCGACAACCCGTATTCGGCGCGCAACAACTGCGCGAATTGGCTGGTGGCGTTTCCTTCAACGACGATGGTGCGTATTCCTTCCGGGAAGACGTAGTTGGGAAGCGGCCACACCTCGGTGAAGTGGATCGCGCCGACGTGCCTGCCTTGTTGTCGCAGGTCTTCTATCGCTTCGGCGATCGCGTTGCGTGTGGAGCCCCAGCCGATGAGGATTGCCTCCGCATCTTCAAGGAACGTCTCCTCAGGCGGAGCAGTCTCCTGCTTCAATCGCTGTAGCTTGGCGAGTCGCTTTTCCACCATCGCCGGTCGCGTGGAAGCAAGATTCTCGGTGATGTGGCCGGCCTCGGTGTGCTCGTCACTGTCCAGGCAGACGAGATGTTCGCTCTGGCCGGGGTACAGCCGCGGCGATATTCCATCTTCGGTGAGGCGATACCGATTGTACTCCGTGATCGCTTGAGGATCGGCCAGATGGGTCTGCGGGCCGATCGCGCCGATCTCGAAGTGCTCGAACGAGAAGCGGGAATCGGCGAGAAACTGATCGGTGAGGATGATGACGGGGATCTGATACTGATCGGCGAGGTTGAACGCGCGCACGGTCTTGTGAAAGGCATCCTGTGGGTCGCACGGGGCGAACACGAGCTTGGGGAACTCGCCGTGGCCTGCGTGGATGGCAAACAGGAGATCCTCCTGCGCAGTGCGCGTGGGAAGGCCGGTCGCCGGGCCCGGCCGCTGCGCGAGCACGAGCACGATCGGCGTCTCGGTCATCCCGGCGAGGCTGACCGCCTCGGTCATGAGGGCGAAACCTCCTCCAGAGGTGGCGGTCATCGTCCGGGCACCGGCGTAGCTGGCACCGATCGCCATGTTGACCGCCGCGATCTCGTCCTCCGCCTGCTCGGCGAACACGCCCAGGTCCTTGTCGCGGGACAGCGCGGTGATGATCCCGGTCGACGGTGACATCGGATAGGCGGAGATGAACCGGCATCCGGCGTAGGCCGCGGCCAACGGGATTGCCTCGTTTGCGGAGACCAGGGTGTGGCCTTTCTCGCGCGTGGGAAGTTCGGCCAGAGGGCGGTTTTCGCCGCTTGCCGCGAGCGCTGCATCGTAGCCGGCACGTGCCGCGTCGAGGTTGGCCCGGACGGTCTCGTCTCCTTTTGAGGCAAACGTGGCCCCCAGAACCTTCTCCAACGGGTGGAGTTCACCACCGAGGATTGCCAACAGAGAGCCCGCGGCAACGGAATTGGCGTATATCTTCTGACCCAACCGTTCGTTGGCGATCTGCGTGAATGGGACAGTCACTGTTCGGGCGCTGTCTCCTTCCTCGGCGAGGAGGATTCCTCTTTCGTCCAGGCTGGGGGCATAGTGCCTCTGTGCTTCTTTATTCAGGGCGAGGAGCACATCGGCTTCGTGCCGCGGGGCGTTTTGAACCACGTCACTCACCCGCACACGGTAGCTGGTCGTCCCGCCGCGGATGCGCGATTCGTACTCCTGGGTTGTGAAGACAGGGTAGCCGAGTGCGAGCAGAGTGCGGGAAACAACGTCCCCGATCGTCTGGACTCCTTCTCCTGCCGCCCCAGCGATAACGACGTTAAGATCGAGCATGATACTACAGCTCCTCGTGCCTTTCAGCGATTGCATCGGCCAGGCGGTCGAGGGCATCCAGGTCCTCTTTCGTGGGCAGACCCCGACACATCACCGGATCGAGCCACTCCACCTTGAGCGAGCCCATCAGCCCTTTTAGCTGCTCGGGTGCCTTTCCGCCCCATCCGTATGAGCCGATGATCCCTGCGGTCTTCAGCTTCGGCCGCAAAGCGCTCGTCAGATAGGCCGCGAGGATCACATTGGGATGGGCACCGGTGAGCACGGTCGGTGCACCGAACACGATTGTCGCGGCGTCCACCAAGTTGATCGCCAATCTTCCCAGATCGGTCACCGTCATGTTGAACGGCTCGACGCGCACGCCTCGTTCGGCCAGCGAGGCGACCAGGCGCTCCACCATCACCGCCGTGCTTCCGTGCATCGAGGTGTAGGGAAGAACCACGAGGTTTCTTGGAGGGTCGAGGACCCAGGTTCGATATGCATCGAGGATGAACGAAGGATCGTCGTACACGGGGCCGTGGCTAGGCGCGATCGTCGCAATCTCGTAGCGTTGCAGCGCTTTAAGATGCTTCTCGATGATCGTCCGAAACGGCATCATGATCTCGGCGTAGTAGCGTTTTGCCGCTTCGTAGACCCGCTCACGATCGTTGGCATAGAGGTCGGTTGTGGCAAGATGCGAGCCAAATAGGTCGCACGTGAACAGTACCTTGTCTTCGCGCAGATAGGTGAGCGTCGTCTCCGGCCAGTGTACCCACGGCGCGTGGATAAACTCGAGCGTGCGATCCCCGAGCGAAAGCACCTCCCCATTCTCGACAGTCGTGATCCGATCTTCTGGCACGTGGAGGTGATCGACGATCATCCCCTTTGCCTTGGGCGTACAAAGGACGCGCGCTTGTGGATAGCGGTCAAGTACTGCCGGCACCGACCCGGAGTGATCCTGCTCCACGTGCTGCACGATGAGATAGTCGAGCCGCGGAACCGTATCAAGCAGTTCCATCAACACGTCGGACTTGGCCGGATCGACGGTGTCGATCAGTGCGATCTTTTCGCTTCCCTTCACCAGGTAGGCGTTGTAGCTCGTCCCATCGGGCAGAGGGATCAGCTCGTCGAACAGCCGACGGTCCCAATCGATTGCTCCCACCCAGTGAATGCCAGGACCCATTTCTTTTGCCTGCAAACTGGCCTCCTTCTCGTCGTCTTGGTTTACCGTGGGCCCACGAGGTTTTGTCCGGGGTTCCCTAGGTCTCCTTTTCGAACATGTCTTTGCCGACCCCGCACAGCGGGCACACCCAGCTGTCGGGAAGATCTTCGAATGCCGTGCCGGCCTCGATTCCGTTGTCGGGATCGCCGATCGCCGGATCGTAAACATACCCGCAAACAGTACACACCCATTTCTCCATGATTAGCTCCTTTTCCTGATCGTCTCTCGGTACTCGTTGTAGGTCAGTGGCTTCCCTGTTGCCCTCGTACCGGCACGCTCAACCTCGGCGACAAACAGCGAGTGCGTCTCAAGATCGAGCGTCATCTTCGAAAGGACACGACACTCGTAAAACGCCACCGCGTTGGGAAGAATCGGGATGCCGGTTTTCCCCAGCTCATAGGCGATGTCCTCAAACTTGTCCACCGTGCGTCCCGATTGGAAACCGAAGTGTTTGATCACCTCCGGACATCGCTGATCCTCCTTGTCGAGGACGTTGACGACGAGTTGGCCAGTCTCGGCGATCATCTCGTGGGTAAGCGATCCCTTGTTGACGCCGATCGCGATCCGCGGCGGAGCGTTGGTCACCTGCATCAGTGCGTCGAGACACTGTCCGTTCAAGCGATCGCCGGATGCGGCGGTGAGAATGTACAGGCCGTGAGTCACCTGAAACAGCGCCTGGTTCAGCTTCCCGGAGTCGGTCACAACGGTGAACGCCATTCTGCCTCCCTTCAAGAGCGAGACCTATGCGGTGCTTTCCTCTTCGGCGGTTGGCTCTACTGCCGTGCGCGTACCCAATTCTCGGTCGACCATGAGCAGTCCGGTTCCCGAGTCGCCGACCTGCTCCAGCATCTGTACCACTCTCGATGTTGAGGCCTCTTCCTCCACTTGCTCGGTCACGAACCACTGCAACATGATGTTCGCTGCGTGATCCCCTTCCTCGGACGCTATCTTCACTAGATTGTTGATCTTGCCGGTGATGAACTGCTCGTGCTCGTAAGCCGCTTGGAATGCCTCAAGCGGTGAGGACCATTCCTTCTTCGGTTGAGCCAACGCGTGCAGCTCGACCCGGCCGTCACGCTCGGTGATGTGACTGAAGAATCGCATCGCATGACCGACCTCTTCCTGCGTCTGCGCGCGCATCCACTGTGCCATCCCTTCCGCGCCTGTCGCCTCGAAATACGCGACCATGGAAAGATAGAGATACGCCGATTCAAACTCGTGCTTGATCTGCTCGTTCATCGCATCCTGCATGCGTTCACCGATCATCGGTCCCTCCTTCTCGCGACCGTGTTTGTCGCGCTCTTTCTCCGTTAAGCACTATAGGTTCTCACCAATTCTCAGCCAGCAGTTCGAAGTGCGCCTGCTCGTGAGCACAGGCCGGGCACTCCTGCGGCGCCTCGGTCCCCTCGTGCAGATACCCGCAGTTGCGGCACCGCCATACGACCGGCTGGTCCTTCTTGAACACCGTCTTCTTCTCGACGTTCTTTAGCAGACCAAGATAGCGCCGTTCGTGCTGCTTCTCTGCCACCGCAATTGCTTCGAGTACGTCTGCGATCTCACCGAATCCTTCTTCACGCGCTACTTGGGCAAAGCCCGGATACATACTTTCCCACTCGTGGTGCTCGCCACCGGCGGCGGCCTTCAGGTTCTCGGCTGTCGTCCCGATTACACCGGCAGGAAATGCCGCTTGGACTTCGATCTCCCCACCGTGCATAAACTTGAACAACCGCTTGGCGTGCTCCTTCTCCTGATCGGCCGTCTCCTCGAAGATCGCTTGAATCTGTACAAATCCGTCCTTCTTTGCCTGACTGGCGAAGTATGTGTACCGATTGCGTGCCTGCGATTCACCGGCAAACGCGGTCAGCAGGTTCTTCTCGGTCCGGGTTCCCTTCAACTCCATAGCATCCTCCTTTTTGGTTCGCTAGCAGAGCATTTGTTTTCTTGATTTTCGACCCATTTCGGCCCTTGCAACGGGGGGTCTTGCTCACCGTTGACATTGCGGACAGAGACACGTTGACCGCCCCCCTTGCACGATCCGCGCGATCGTCTCACCGCAGCGTTCACACGGTTCACCATGCCGTCCGTAGATCGAGAGGTGATTCTGGAACCTTCCTTCGTTGCCCTCCGAATTTCGATAGTCGGAGACGCTCGCACCGAATGTCGTCCCCATTTGTTCGATGGCTTCACCCAGGACGTCAATGACGCTGCGGTGAAGTGCCGCCACCTGCTTGGGACTGAGGGTGTTCGCGGCCCTGCGCGGATCGATTCCGGCTCGCCACAACGCCTCTGCGGCGTAGATGTTGCCAATGCCGGCAATCTTTCTTTGATCCATCATCATCAGCTTGATCGGTGCGCGCGAACTGCTGGCAAGCCCGGCCAGTGCTTCCACCGAAAACTGTGCACTCAACGGCTCAACGCCGAGCGAACAGTTGAAGCCCTGCGGCGAGTACGTCACCGTTCCCAACCGGCGCGGGTTGACAAAATAGATGGCCTCGCCACTGGTCAGATGCAGAACCAACCGAGTGTATTTCGCTTCGCCGGGATTTTGCACGCATACCAACCGGCCTGACATTCGCAGATGGACGATCAATGATCCCCGATCGGTCAGATTCAGTACGATGTACTTTCCACGGCGCTTTATTGACTCGATTCGTGCCCCAACGATCGCATTAGCAGGGACGCCGAGGCGTGGGTCGAGCACCTCCACCTCGGAGATTTGCGAACCACTCAGACTGCTTAAGCCACGTACGAGGGTTTCGACCTCAGGCAGTTCCGGCATATCCACTCCGATCATCGAACACGAAAAGGATCGTATATTGTTTAAGAATCATTCTCGCCTTTAGCCAGATCCGTACGACACTCAGCACAGACTCCATACAGGTACGTATTCACGGATTCGACGAGGTTACCGAGAATTTCATCCCCGGGCCGGATTGGGCAAGGCAGGTCTACGTCAATTAAAACGCCACACGTCCGGCAGAGGAAGTGTGGATGCGGATTTGCGTTGTAGTCATAGTGCGCGGCTTCACGGGCGATTGTCAGTTCTCGAATTGCCCCCGCCTTCTTCAACGCATCGAGCACGTTGTACACGGTGGCCTTCGCGATCGATGGGAAACGTTTCCTCACCTCTTGATAGGCCTGCTCTGCGGTGGGATGGATGTCGGTCTCCTCCAGGAATTCCAGCACGGCCAGCCGCTGGATCGTGGGAACGAGCTCCAGTTGCCGCAATCTCTCCAAACGCCCCTCATTATTGTTCATCTTAGAACGATTATAAAGTGATACGGGCTTTAAATCAAGGTCGGGAGGATGTAGATCTATAATGGTGAATCAGACGCTGTGTCGGCCTCTCTTGGTCCGAAGCGATTTGCTTGCGACAAACGAAACGTGCGGTCCTATTGCCATCCAGATTCCTGCCAGCGAGAGGGGGGACTCGGCAACTTGATTCCGGCCTGGACATTCGTTAAGATTCTTCGGTACTCAACAGCAATATTCATGATCGATACGATTTGGAAGAGGTGGTAGCCATTCCTAATATTCGCTCAGCTAAGAAGCGCCTGCGGCAAAGCGAGAAACGGCGCGGGCTCAATCGCGCAAGAAAAGCAGCGTTGAAACGGGTCATTAAGCAGATCAGAGTTTACATTGCTTCTGGTGACAAGGAAGCGGCAGTCGCTTTGCTTCCGCAGTTTGCCAAAGCGGCCGATAAGGCAGCCCAGCACCACGCAATCCACAAAAACAAGGCAGGCCGCATAAAATCGCGGTGGATGAAGAAAGTTCATTCGCTTTAGGGGAGGCGCTGACATGCGGCACTACGATTTTCTCGGCAAGACGAAGTACTTCGTTCCGATCTCCATCTTCCTGGTTGCAGTATCCATCGTCGTCTTGATTCCGCAGCTGAGAGGTTTGCGGCCGGGAATCGATTTCACCGGTGGAACCGAATTTACAGTCAAGTTTGAAACAGCGGTGGAAACGGCCGAGTTGCGTGGCTTGCTGGCTGAGATTCCGGCGGAGGGGACCGATCTGTCGACAAGTGTGATCCAGGATGTTGCCGGGAAGAACACCAAGGTGCTGACCACCCAGCTCGACGTGGAGGCCCATCAGAGAGTGATTGACCAAATCGAGGAGGCCCTGCGGGAGCGATTTTCCGTTGAGGACGTCAGCCGCCGCTCGATCGGCCAACAGGTGAGCCGCGAGCTTGCCGCGAAAGGATGGCAGGCGGTCCTACTGGCGATTGTGGTCATCCTGGTCTATATCTCTTGGCGATTTCGTCTTCGCTACGCAATAGGAGCGGTTGCCGCGATTCTTCACGACGTGATCATTGCGTTGGGGGTATTCGCCATCTTTCGGATTGAAGTGAGCCTGCCGACGATCGCTGCCTTCCTCACAATCGTTGGTTACTCCCTCAATGATACAATCGTAATCTACGACCGCATCCGCGAGAACGTCAAGATTGACAAGAAGGGCAAGATCTTCGATATCATCAACAAAAGTGTCAATCAGTCACTGAGTCGCACGCTCAACACGTCGTTTACCACCTTTGTTCCGGTGATCATCCTGTTCTTGTTCGGGGGATCGGTGCTCCGCGGTTTCTCGCTGGCATTGCTGATCGGCGTTATCGTGGGGACCTATTCCTCGATGTACATCGCCAACCCGATCCTGTACGCCTGGACCCTCAAGGCCGGGGGCGCAAAGAAAAGTAAATGAGATCGCTTATCCGCAAGGGAAGGGATTGGAAAATCGCTCCCCTGCCGGATGGCTCCTTGGTTCAAGAGATTCAAGCAACGCTTCATTGTGCCCGCCCTTTTGCCATCCTGCTTGCACGACGGGGTGGCCGGGACTGGGAGCGGCTGATCGATCCTGGTTTGCACAACCTGCACTCTCCATTTGCGCTTCAGGGTGTGGAGGAGGGTGTTTCCCGGCTGGTCGAGGCGATCGAGAATGAGGAAAGACTCTTCATCCACGGGGACTTCGACGCCGATGGGTTAACCGGTGCCGCGTTGCTCTACCAGAGCCTATTTCCGCTGTTCCCCAAAGGAAGGATCAAGGTGGACGTGGGGGATCGGAGCCGCGGGCATGGGCTGTCGCCCGAATTCGTATCTCGCGTAATAACCGAAGGGTTCACCGTGGTCCTCACAGTTGATTGCGGCGTTTCCAACGTTGAGGAAATTGGCCAATTGAGGCAAGCAGGGATTGACACGATCGTCACCGACCATCACATTCCCCCGCCCCAGCTTCCACCCGCCGTTGCGGTCATCGATCCTCAGAGACCGGGTGGGACCTATCCCAACCGGTATCTTGCCGGAGTGGGCGTAGCGTATAAGCTGATCTGTGCACTGTACGAACGCCTGGGACGTCCGATCCCTCGTCAGTTTCTCGATCTGGTTGCCTTGGGAACACTCGCTGACATGGTGCCTCTTAGCGAGGAGGGGGAGGTGGAGAATCGGGCCCTGGTGCGAGAGGGGTTCTTCCTTATTTCTCGGGGAGAGGGATCGTCGTTGGGTCTAAGGGTGTTGATGGAGAGGCTTTCTATCAATCCGAAGAAGCTCACCGCCACCGACGTCAGCTACGTTATTGCCCCCAAGCTGAATGCAGCGAACCGGACCGGAGATCCCAAAGTGGCCTTCCTCCTTCTTACCACCGGTGTATCCAGGCGGGCCGAGTACCTCACGGAGGTTCTGCTGGACTACAACCGTGATCGGGAGATCGCTCAAGATGACCTCATCTCCCAGGCAGAGGAGCGAATGGCCGAGGAAGGGAGTGATCCAACGGGCGATGGGATGATCATCCTACATGGGAAGTACTGGAATGAAGGGATCCTTGGTCTCGTCGCCTCCAATCTGGCCGATCGTTATCATGTTCCCACGATCGTCATCTCTCAGGGGGATCGGGTAAGCCGTGCGTCGTGTCGCAGCGTGGATGGTTTTGATATGGCGGCTTGCCTTGAACAACACGCTGAGCTTCTGCTTCATTACGGTGGGCACGAGATGGCTGCTGGCTTTTCTGCGTCCAACGACGTCTTGCCTGAGCTGCGCAAACGGCTGTTGCTCTACATCGCCGAGCGGCGACCGGCTCAGCAGTCCGGTATGTGCAAGTGGATTGATGCACAGACCTCAATCGATCAGATCGACATGCGGTTCTACACAAACATCCGCTCGCTTTCTCCATACGGCCCGGGGAACCCTGCCCCGCTTCTCCTCCTTGGCGACTGCGCGTTTGAGGGACTCTCCACGGTCGGTGCACGACGGCAGCACCTCAAGGGCAAGGTGGTACAGGACGGCTCGCTTCTGCCGTTTATCGCCTTTCGGATGGGACGGTACATCAACACCTTTGAGGAAGCCCGCGGGGTCTCCCTCGTGTTCCGTGCCGGCTTTGACAACTGGCAGGGGTCGGTCCAGCTGGAAGTGGTGGACCTGGTGGGCGCCTGAGTCTTCCGTATGTTATGTTGTTGCGTTACTTTCCCACGCAGAAGCGAGCGAAGATCTGGTCGAGCACGTCCTCCGAGACGTCTACACCCTGGAGCTCCCCGGTTACGACGTAGGCACTGCGCAGCTCTTCAGCAATGATGTCGGGGGAGGATGCGGCCCGTGCCGCCGTGATTGCCTGGTCGAGATGGCCGTGCGCCCGGCCCAACAGATCTTGCTCCCAAGTATTGAGGAGGAAGATCGCTCCCCAGCTCTGCACTTTCCCTCCGAGGAAGAGTTCCAGAATCGCCTGTGACAACCGATCGACCCCGCTGCCGAGCTTGGCCGAGATCCCGTGGACGGATTTCCACGGGCCGGATGGGGTCGACTCAATCGCCGCCGGCAGATCGGATTTGTTGAGGACGAGCAGGGTCGGTTTCTTCCAGGCACGCTGAAGAACCTGGTGATCTTGTTCATCGAGTGGTGCGCTACGGTCGAGGACTAGAAGGAGCAGATCAGCGCGCGTGATCGCCGCATTTGTCCGCTCGATCCCTGCTTCCTCCAGGGTGTCGGTTGGCTCGCGTAGTCCAGCAGTATCGATGAGCCGCACCGGAATCCCGCCGATCGCTGCCTCCTCCTCGACGGTGTCGCGAGTCGTCCCAGGAATGGGGGTAACGATCGCCCGCTCCTCCACCAGGAGAGCGTTTAACAGGGTCGACTTGCCGACATTCGGTCGGCCGATGATGGCGATGGTGAACCCTTCACGGACGATTCGCCCCTGCTCCGCTTGGGCGAGGAGGAGCTCGACGCGGTTGGCCAGTTCAGTCAACGGCGCAGTGACTACTCCTGTTTCGGCCTCCACGTCGGGAAAATCGATCTCTACCTCGATCTGCGCAAGAAGCCCTCCGATCTGTTCTCGAATCCGACTGATCGCGTTCGAGAAGCGACCGCCGAGCTGTTCCACCGCTGCCTCCAGACCGAGCTTTGTCTTGGCCTTCACAATATCGACAACGGCTTGGGCCTGATCGAGAGAGATGCGGCCGTTCAGAAACGCTCGCTTGGTGAACTCCCCTCTTTCCGCAAGCCGCGCACCCTGCTTCAGCACAACGCTGAGGACCGCCTGGGTGGCAAGGAATCCTCCGTGACAGTTGATCTCGGCTACATCCTCACGGGTGTACGTACGGGGCGCACGCATCACCGAGACCAGTACCTCGTCGATGCGTCGTGCCTGCGAGACGACAAATCCGTGGTGCAGGGTATGGGTGGGTACCTGTGACAGGGGGATCCTGTCGGAGGGGTGAAAGATTGCCTCGGCAAGGGGGATTGCTTTTGGTCCGCTGATGCGAACAATCCCGATTCCCCCCTCACCCAAGGGGGTTGAGAGTGCTGCGATCGTGTCTCCCTCTATCATGGGTTGTCCGGCTCGATCACAACCCGTCGGCCTTCGCCTTGACCGATGCTGAAGGTCCTTATGCCCGGAAAGTTTGCGAGCGTGAGATGAATGGTTCGGCGTTCGTGTGCAGGCATTGGATTCAGTCGGATCCGCTTGCGTTCCTGACGGGCCGATTCGGCAGCGTTCAAGGCGAAACTGATCAACTCACCCCGTCTTCGTTTCACCGCTCCATTCACATCGATGATGATCTCACATTCCCTGCCGGTCTTGTGACGCAGGTGGAGGTGCATCATCTGCTGTAATGCATTGAGGATAGGTCGTTCCTCGGGGAGGGAGAAGAGGCTTCCGGTGAGATTTACGTACAAATCCTCGGAGAACTCTTCCTCTACTGTGAAGGTTACCTCTTCCTCCAGAATGTCGAGGAGGGTCTGGAGATAGGTTTCAATCTCCTTCTTGGCGGTCTCCATTGTCCTGTTGGTCCTCCTCGAGGGCATCTGTGTCTGCCGAGACCGTGGGTGATCCTTCTTCCGCACGCGCCATCTCCCAGTTGACGAAGTACTGCTGTCCGACCTGAAGGATCGTGGTCAGGAAGTAGTACAGCCAGAGCCCGGCCGGGAAGTTGTACAAGAAAACTGCCATGAAGATGGGAAAAATGTAGCCCATGTATTTCTGACTTCCGCTGCCCTCGCCTGCTGTCATCGGTGTCATCAGTTTTGATTGCAGGATCATGACCGCAGTTGTGAGGATAACCAGGATGAAGTAGGGATCGCGCAGACTAAGATCGGACAGCCACAGAAAGCCGGGAGAGAGGTGAATCTGCTCTGCCGAGTAGAGGATCGCCTTCCACAGAAGGACGAGAATCGGAAGCTGAATGATCATCGGCAGGCATCCCCCCATTGGGTTGACGCCCTCCTTCTTGTACAGCTCCATCAGCTTCTGTTGCTGCAATTGACGATCGTCTTTGAATCGTTGCCGAAGTTGCTGCATCTTCGGGGTCAGCTTCTGCATCTTGGCCATGGAGTGATACTGCTTGCGCATGAGCGGGAACAGAACCACGCGGAGCAGAAGGGTTAAAAGGATGATCGCCCAGCCGTAGTTGCCGGTGGCCCGATAGAGCATCTGCAAGAATTGGATCACCGGGATCATCATTTTGGCGCCGTTCCCTGGCGCATCGAGCTTGCCCAGACCCACGGCATCCATCAGCAGGAAGCGCCGTCGCCCACCGTACAGAGAGAAGGCATAGGAAGTCGTCCCGCCGGCAGAGGCGGACAGGGTCACTCCGAAATGCCTGTTCCCCGCAGCGGTGCGCTCCACGAATGGAGAGACTCCGGGGGCGCTGTTCGTCTTGAGAAAGAAGACCGTTGTCTTGTCCATCAGGCCGAGTCCGTCAAAAGAGGGGCCTGCTGCAAGGAGGTCGCTAGTCGGCGCACCGTCGAACAGGTACACCAAAGATGGTCCCTTCTCCTTTGGGATGTAGTCGCCCAGGGACAGCGGCAACGAGCGTTCCTGCTCGGAGGGATTGTCGATGGCGATTTCCACATCGATGGTGTAGTACGGATCGTTGTGGATCACGAACCGTTTGGTAACAGCGAGGTCTCCCAGTGTGCCGCGAAACTCCACCACAAGTTCCTCCGACGAGGGCTGGCGTGGCTCGGAGAGCACGAAGGAACTCTCCAGTCCCTCGATGTCGAAGACAAATGGGAAGCGGGTATTGGCCACGTATTGTCGTTCAAGGGTTTCCCGGTCGGTCTTTGTTCCGGGGGCAAGCTCGGTCACTGTAGACCCGTATGAGGCGAAATGAAGAAACACACTCTTCAGAGAGCCCCCGTCTTCGGAGAAGACATAGCTTGTCAGGGCGGTTGTTACCTCGATCTCCTTGTAATCCTCTTTTTGAGTCACTTGATAGGTGATCTGGCTTTCCGCCCCCAAAACAGGTCCAACTACTGTCAGCAGGGTCGCGATGACCAGTAATAACATATACAGACGCAATCTACACACGATGACCTCCTCGCGATAGGGTATCTTAGGGGGGTAGCCATTGCAACTTCGTTGAATCGGGCTTTTTGTTGCGGTACACTCCTTGGTGTCGATGTTTACGGGGATTGTTCAGGGACTGGGGGTGCTCCGGGAGCGACGGGGAAACGTCCTTGCGATTGATGTTCCTCCGGTCCTTCTTGAGCAATTGGTGATTGGGGCAAGTATCGCGGTGAATGGGGTTTGTCTGACGGTCGGTGAGTTATCCGACGCGGGTTGTCTCGCCGACATCTCCCAGGAGACTGCCACTCTCACGACCTTGGGCGCGATGCGGATGCAGTCGCGGGTCAATCTGGAGCTTCCGATTAGCCCGGAAGGCGGTCTTGATGGACACATCGTCCTTGGTCACGTTGACACGGTGGGCCGCACAAAGGCCCTCACGCGTGAACGCGAGGGGTGGAGGCTTGTCATCTCCTACCCTCCCGAGTTTAGGCAATACTTGGTCGAGAAGGGATCGATTGCCATGGATGGCATCAGTCTGACGCCGTTCGCCATTACGGGGAACACGTTTCGTTGTGCGGTGATCCCGAGCACGTTTGCTGTGACGAACCTGCAGGACCGCGTGGTCGGCGATCCCGTAAACATCGAGTTCGACATTCTGGCGAAGTACGTCGAGGGGATGATGCGTCGTGTTTATTCCAATTGAAGAAGCGCTGGAGCTGATCCGCTGTGGAAAGATGCTGGTCTTGGTCGACGATGAGAATCGGGAAAACGAGGGAGATCTGGTGATCGCCGCCGAACACGCCACCGCGGAGGTGGTCAACTTCATGGCCAAGTATGGGCGTGGCCTGATTTGCATGCCGATTGAGGAGAAGCGTGCCCGTACCCTTGGCCTCACCCCGATGTGTCCGGAGAATACGGCACTCCACGGGACGTACTTCACCGTCTCTGTTGACGCGAAAGAGAACATCACGACCGGCATCTCGACCCATGACCGGGAACAGACCATCCGAATTATTCTAGATGAGAACACGCGGCCGGACGACCTTGCCCGGCCGGGGCACATCTTCCCGTTGATCGCACGAGAAGGCGGCGTGCTACGCCGGGCCGGGCACACCGAGGCAACGGTTGATCTGGTGCGGCTTGCCGGACTGAAACCGGCCGCTGTTCTCTGTGAGATCCTGAACGACGATGGCACGATGGCCCGTCTGCCTCAGCTTGAGGTTTTCGCGGAGGAGCACGACCTGGCCATCGTCAATATCGCGGACCTGATTGCCTATCGAAAGCGAAACGAGAGGCTCGTTAAGCGGGTGGCAGCCGCCGATCTGCCTACTCGGCACGGGAACTTCAAGATCATCAGTTACTCCAGTCCACTGGAGCATGAGGAACACATCGCACTGGTCAAGGGAGACGTTTCCGGTAAGCGGGACGTGTTGGTCCGTGTGCACTCCGAGTGCCTCACCGGCGACGTCTTCGGCTCGTACCGCTGTGACTGCGGCGACCAACTTCATCGTGCCCTCGAGATGATCGAGACCGAAGGGTGTGGGGTACTTGTGTACATGCGCCAGGAGGGCCGAGGGATTGGCCTGAAAAGCAAGGTCTGTGCCTACCAACTGCAGGATGAGGGCTTGGACACGGTCCAGGCGAACGAGCAGCTCGGCTTTGCCGCCGACCTGCGCGACTACGGCATCGGGGCCCAGATCCTGTGCGATTTGGGACTCTCTTCGATTCGGCTTCTGACCAACAATCCGAAGAAGGTGGTCGGCCTGTCCGGATACGGCTTGGAGATTACAGAACAGATTCAGATTGAAATTCCTCCCAACGAGTACAACCGCCAGTATCTGAGAACGAAGAAGGAGAAGCTCGGTCACCGGCTGGAGCATGTGTAGACGAGAAGAAGAGATCGGGACCCAGTGAAGGAGGCAACAAGCGATGGGAAAGACATTCGAAGGAAAGCTTGACGGAAGCGGCCTGCGGGTGGGAATTGTCGTCAGCCGATTCAATAACCTTGTCACTGAGCGACTTCTCGATGGGGCACGCGACCGACTGCGGCGATCGAGCGTGTCGGAGGAGTCAACGGACGTCTGTTGGGTCCCGGGTGCGTTCGAGGTTCCCAAGGCAGTACATCGGGTCGCTCAGACAGGAAACTACGACGGCGTGATCGCCCTGGCTGCGGTGATTCGAGGCGCAACCCCGCACTTTGAGTACATCGCTGGCGAGGTGACAAAGGGGCTCGCCCGTGTCAACCTGCAGGTGGATGTTCCGGTTGCGTTTGGAGTGATCACCGCGGACACCATCGATCAAGCGCTGGAAAGAGCAGGCGCCAAGCTCGGAAACAAGGGAGCACAAGCCGCAGAGACCCTGATCGAGATGGTCAATCTGCTCAGAGGGATTGGATGACCTACGAGTCGGTCCGCGGGATGCGCGACATCCTGCCCGAGGAGGTGCCGTACTGGACTCTCCTTGAGGACACCGTGCGCGAGATCGCCCGACGCTTCAACTACCGCGAGATTCGGCCGCCGCTGGTCGAGCACACCGAACTGTTCTCCCGCGGAATCGGCGAGGCCACTGATGTGGTCAACAAAGAAATGTACACCTTTTCCGACAAGAAGGGACGCTCCCTCACGCTTCGGCCGGAGGCGACCGCCTCTGTAATCCGCGCCTACGTCGATCACGGTCTGTACATGAGTGAACCGTTCCAGAAGCTGTTCTATATCGGCCCGATGTTTCGCTACGACAAACCGCAGAAAGGACGCAGCCGTCAGTTCCATCAGTACGGAGTGGAGGCGATCGGTTCACTCGATTCGAGCCTCGATGTCGAAGTGATCGATCTGGCCTGGGCATTGATGGAAACGCTGGGCGTGACAGGTCTGTCGCTGCGGCTGAACAGCATCGGCTGTGCGGCAGATCGAGAGCGATATCGGGAGGTGTTGCGCGGGTATTTTTCCGATCGGATCGGCACAATGTGTGAGGACTGCAAACGCCGCTACGAGGAAAACCCACTCCGCATCCTCGACTGCAAGGTCGAGCTCTGCCAGCCGGCGATCGACGACTCGCCGGGGAGCGCCGATCACCTTTGCCCGGATTGCGCCGATCACTTCGAACGGGTGAGACGGATTCTCGATGATCAGGGTCTGTCCTACGAGATCGACCGACGGTTGGTGCGCGGGCTTGACTACTACACCCGCACCGTCTTCGAACTGATCTCCGAGGACTTGGGCGCGCAGGACGCCCTTCTCGGCGGTGGGCGCTACGATGACCTTGCCGAGATGCTCGGCGGCCCGTCCACTCCCGGCATTGGCTTTGCCGGGGGAATGGAACGCCTGATCCTCATCCTGAAGGAGCAAACAAATGCTTGCGGTGACCGGCGGCGACTCGATCTGTTCTTCGCGACGCTGGGAGAGGCAGGGCGGGCATTGGCCCTCAACCTTGCCAAAGCGCTCCGCGAGCAGGGAATCTCAGTCGATCTGGACTATCGCATAAGAGCGCTGCGCAAGCAGATGAGCTACGCTGATCAGCTTGGTGCGCAATACCTGCTCGTGTTCGGTGACGACGAGGTCTCTACCAAGAAAGGGAAGCTGAAGGAGATGGACAGCGGGCAGGAGCGTGAGGTCACGCTGACCCCGGAAGACATATCGGCGGCGATCAATGGGAGGTAGCCATGGAGATTGAAACCGTCACCATCGAAAATCCACAAGAGCTGAACTTCATCCTCGGCCAGACGCATTTCATCAAGACGGTGGAGGATCTGCACGAGACGCTCGTGACCGCGATTCCGGGAATCAAGTTCGGGCTTGCCTTCTGCGAGGCTTCCGGCCCGGCGCTCATCCGCCGCTCCGGGACCGATGAGAAGCTGGCGCAACTGGCGGTGAGGAATGCCCAAGCCATCGGAGCAGGACATTCATTCGTCGTCTTTCTCGACGGAGCCTTTCCCATCAACGTGTTGAACGCAGTCAAGTGCGTTCCCGAGGTGTGTCATGTGATCTGTGCCACCGCCAACGCGGTCCAAGTCGTCGTTGCGCAGACCGAGCAAGGACGTGGCATCCTCGGTGTGATCGACGGCGTATCGCCGAAGGGCGTGGAAACACAGGCCGACATCGATAACCGCAAGGAGTTCCTGCGCACGATCGGATACAAGCTGTAGGTCACTCCGTTGCCGTCAGATGGGTTCTTAGCAGGTTGGTCGTTGGGAATCATCTCGTGCTTCACGGCCTGTATTTTGACTCGTGCGACTTTCTTAACTCATTTGTTACCCAGACACCCGACGGCCAGCGAAACGAGGGGTTCAAGGTACGACGCTATGTGTTGGACTACGCCGGTCTGGTGGACCTTGGGAAATCCCCTTCTCCGCCCGACTGAATGCTGCACAATTCGCGACCCAGTATGAGGTGAGTGTTCATGTTTTCTCTCAAAGAACGCCGTAGACGTAGGCACCGCAGTCGGTCGTTTGCGGAACCGTGGGAGAGAATCCTCGCGCGGAACGTCCCGCGATACCCTCGCCTGTCCCCGGCGGATCGCGAGGAACTCAAAGAACACATCCAGGTCTTCCTTGCTGAGAAGCGCTTCGAAGGTGCTGCTGGTCTCAAAATCACCGACGAGATCCGCGTGACAATTGCTGCGCAGGCGTGCCTGCTACTGCTACACCGCGACACCGACTACTACCCTGGACTGTCGTCGATCATCGTCTACCCGCATGAGTATGTGACCCGGCACATCGAGCGCGCCTCGGGCGGGTTTGTCCATGAAGGCAGGCAGGCCCGGTTGGGGGAATCCTCGACCCGCGGTGCGGTCGTGCTGTCTTGGGACCACGTCCGCGCCGGCGCGTCGGACGTCGATGACTGTCGAAACGTTGTGTTCCACGAGTTCGCCCATCAGCTCGACGCGGAGGACGGGCGCGTGGACGGTGCGCCCCTTCTGCCGCAACGGTCGATGTACATCGCCTGGGCGCGTATTCTGGGAAAGGAGTACGAAGAGCTGCGGCGAAGGACAGCACGGGGCTACACGACACTTCTCGACCGGTACGCAGCGACGAACCCCGCCGAGTTCTTTGCCGTGGCCACGGAGTGTTTCTTCCAGAGCCCGGCGCGGATGAGAGACGAGCACCCCGAACTCTACGAGGAGCTCAAGGCCTACTACCGCCAGGATCCGGCAGCACAGACGTAGCCACGCGTGCGTGAGATCGGACGGCATGGGCCGGCCCTCCAGCCTTCGTTGTGGAGCGAGCTGAAGGAAACGCGTACCATGTTCTCGAAATCCCGCAGAGGACTACGTCGGTAGAAAGGATCAAAGCTGGACACATGGACTCGCCGCCTGCCAGGTCTCCTCATCACGTTGGCGAGTGCCGGCGTAGCGTTTGCGTTGTGGTGGACGACGAAGAGCCGTGTGTCGATTAGCCCGCTGATGTGGGCGTTTGTCCTGAGTATTCTCGCTACCAATCTTGTTCCCATCCGGCAAAGGTACCAACCGGGCATCGGGTTTGCTTCTTCCACGCTGCTCAAAGCAGCTGTTGCCTGTCTGGGAATCCTTGTCAGTGCCGCCGTGTGGTGGAAGCTCGGGGGGCTCGGCGTGGGAGCAACCCTCATCAACCTGGTGTTTACGGCAATTGCGGGACTTGTCGTCTGCAAGTATTTTTTGAAGTTGGGCGACGGTTTGAGTGTCCTCATCGCGGTGGGAACATCGATCTGTGGAGCCTCGGCGATCGCTGCTACCGCGCCGGCCATCGGAGCCAAGGATGAAGAGACGGGCCTTTCTCTCACAGTTGTCACTCTGTTTAGGCTTGTCGCAATGTTTCTCTATCCGTACCTGTTCTGCTCCACCGGGCTGGGAGCGTGGGTTTCCCATGACGTCGGCGCATTTGGGCTGTGGAGCGGGATCGGTATCCACGAGACGGCCCAGGTGATTGCATGTAGCAGCCAGGTCGACGGCGCACTGGAGATGGCGATGCTGGCGAAGTCCATCCGCATCTTCATGATTGGGCCGATGGTCATCCTGGCCGTGCTCTATCTCAGGAGACAAGGCCGAACCCTGCACAGGCAGAAGTTTGCTGTTCCCTGGTTCGCGCTCGCTTTCATCCTGTTCCCTTCGTTCATGCGGGATTGGAATCGCTGTTTGGTGAGGAGTGGACCTCATTTAGCGCAGATGCTCTCAAGCCGCCGATTCCTTTCTTCTTGACGTGGGCGTTCGCTGCGGTCGGCTTCAAGGTTAAGTTCCGCGAGCTTGCGCGCATTGGCACCAAGGCGTTTGTCGGCGGCCTGTCCGTGGCGGCGCTGTCAGGGGGAACAGCGCTTCTTATGACAAGATACCTCTGGTACGCGTTTTCCCGATAGACAAGCGGCTTGAGTCACCGAGGTTTCCCAGTTTCTGCTTCATCTGCGCTCGCATGGTCGACCACGGTTCGTTGCCAGCTGCGGCTGGCGAGGAACCCGAGTGCGACGAGTCCTGAAACGACGTTGCTCAGTGCCATTCCCAACCACACTCCATCGGTCTGCATGCTCAGCGGAAAGGCAAGCGCCCACGACAGGGGGATCCGCAGGATCCACAGTCGTAGGATTCCCAGGATCATCGTTGGCACGTTGTGTCCGGCGCCCCGGTAGACGGCCTCGGCGGCGAAG
>Ga0180431_10002002_pt1 | contig 27648 bp, 22 predicted proteins | sample SS_ome_11_FD_132459 | JGI IMG/M metagenome (GOLD analysis project Ga0180431, IMG submission 132459) | Hypersaline lake sediment archaeal communities from the Salton Sea, California, USA - SS_1_MS_1 metaG | ecosystem: Environmental > Aquatic > Non-marine Saline and Alkaline > Hypersaline >... | reverse complement strand
GAACTGGAATTCTGGTAATGTTACTGCCGCGCATTCTCATCATGGTTCTCATTCCTCGTGTCATAGTAGTCATTCTTCGTGTCATTCTTCCTGTCATGCCAGTTGCCATAATTCCGGTCACTCCTCTTGTCACTCATCGCATTCATCGTGCCATGCCTCCCACTCATCGTGCCATGCTTCACATTCTTCATGCCATGCCTCTCACGACTCATGCCACGTATCATGCCAGCACGACGATCACAATTCCTGCGGCGTTGGAATGTGCTGTCTCTCGTGCTGCCCCAAGTCAGGCTAGCGCCTTAAAAGGGCGAGTGTTTTTTGTGATTGATTTCGGTCTGAATCCCTTTGACGAGAACATACCCATTCACTTCTATTCAGAGTTCCGCCTTATAGGCAGGATTGGAGACCACAGCGTTTACTTTTCCTCTCTGGGAAGCAAGGTCATCATATGCACTGACAGCGATCCCATTAACAGGAAACTGGAGGAGGCGAGAGGCAAAGAACCCGAAATATCCAAATTCCTCAACAAAAAGCGCGTTATAAGCATTTTTGTAACAACACACTGCAACTGCAACTGCGCTTACTGTTATGCCAAAGGCGTTCAGGCAAGCCCCCCGAAACAGAGCTTTGAAAAAATCAGGGAATTCCTTGACGCAGTCATTGATGATGGCAGGCAAATAGACCGCGTCAGGTTCCAGGGCGGAGGCGAGCCGACCACTGAAATGCCGCTTATAAAAAAAACCATTGAATACGCAAAAAGCAGGTTCGGCATAACAAAATTTGAAATTCAGACCAACCTCCTTTTCAGTGAAAAAAACGCCGGCTTCATAGGGGACAACTTTTCATATGTGTGCGCCTCGGTTGACGGTCCCGAGGAAATCCAGGCAAAGCACAGGAGAGTTAGCCCCGAAGAAAACAAAATAATCAAAAGGAATCTCAGGCACCTGCCCAAAAGAAACCTCGATTTCTCGATAAAGTGCACTGTTTCAAAATACTCAAACGAAAAACTGAAGGAGATTGTCGACTATTTTTCATCCCTTGGGGTTAAAACGGCTGTTTTTGAACCTGTATTTGAAATGGGGAACGCTTCTGCCCAGGCAAGCGATTTCAACACCCCGCCGGAGTTCAGCGAGTTCCTTGAAAGGTTTACCGAGGCAAAAAAATACGGGGAGAAAAAAGGTTTTTTCGCATATTCTTGCTTCCTGCCCTTGGAGCATTCAGGCATCCATTACTGCGGCGGAACCTACTGCGAGCCATGCCTTACCACAGACGGCTATATAAGCACGTGCGACGAGCACTTTGTCGGAAAAGGAGACAAGAGCCCCTTTATAATAGGCAAAATGGACCGGAAAAGCAAAAAAGCGCGCTATAATGAAAGCAAAATTGCATTTCTAAAGGGAAGAATTGCGCCAGAACTCGCTTCCTGCAGCGACTGCTTTCTCAAGTGGAGCTGCCGGGGCCAGTGCCCTTCCCGCACCCTTGCAGAAACAGGAGACATTTACAAACCGAACCCGGAAAAATGCAAAATAATAAAACAATATTCAAGGGAGTATTTATTGTACAGGGCGAGGGCGGCATTGGATGAAAAAGGAAAGCATATTTAAGCCGAGTTCCGTTGGACCGAGAGCCCACTGGATAACCCTCTTCCTGACAACGAGATGCAATCTTGCCTGCGATTACTGCTACAACGAGGGAATTGAGCAAAAGGACCTCTCCTTTGAAAAAGCGAAGAAAATCGTCGACTGGTTCCTAGAGCAGTCTTTTGAAGAAGAGAAGGGAATTTCCTTTTTCGGAGGAGAACCGCTGCTCAAATTCGACCTCATGAAAAAAATAGTTGCATACGCAAAATCAAGGGACCCGGAAATAAAATTCTCGATAACCACGAACGGAACGCTGATCTCCGAAGAGCACGTGCAGTTCTTCAACAAAAATTTTAAATACTTCGTGCTCAGCCTGGACGGACCCAGAGAAGTGCATGACACTCACAGGAAGTTCAAGGACGGCAGCGGCTCGTTTGATTCCATAGATTTCGCTGTGCTTAAGAAAATAAAAGGCCTCGCAATTGCCGCAGTTGTCACCCCGAAAACCGTGCACCGCCTGTATGACACGCTCATGTTCCAGAGGAAACTGAAAGAAGAATACGACCTTTTGGACTACGGCTTCAGGTTTGCTTACGAACTCGACTGGAAGGAAGAAGATATCGAGGAATACCGCTCCCAGTTGAAGGCTCTCGCCGATTATTACGTGGAAAATTATAAAAAGCAGGGTCCTAAATTCTCCTTGCCCAATTTTGACGAATTCCTGGGCGCGATTGCCGTCGGGGAGAACATGCCCAAGTATTACTGCGATGCAGGGCGGGCGAAATTTGCTGTTTCGCCGACAGGCGAGCTTTACTCATGCCACCGCTTTTATTCGGGCAGACTCCACTGCCTGGGCAACGTGCTTAAAAGCGTTGACATTGCACCACTTGAAAAAAACAATTATTTTATCACCGAATTTGAGGGAAAATGCGTGAACTGCAAGGCAAAGTGCCTGTGCTCAAGGTGCGCCGCGGTGAGGAGATACTTTTCCAAGGGAGGCAATGAAATGCCCGCTTACATATGCAGGATGACCAACATAACCCATGAAACCATGCAGGAAATAATAGAAAGACTGAAACACGTGCCGAGCTTCAGGAAAAAATTTAACAGGGAAAGAATAATAGGGGGGCTGACTCGCTACACGCCGGACCACAACCCCAGGGTTTGAGGAACCGGCTTCAAGGGCTGGCGGATTCAAATCCTTTCCGCGCTGAAATGCAGTGAGAACGGATTGCAGGGCTCGAATTCAAGGGAAAAACTCACTTCGCCGCCTTTTTCAACCAATTGCTCGTTCTCCAAGAAAAAAAAGCGCGGCTGCCAGTGCACTTTTTTTATAAAAGGGTTAAGTTCAGTTCCTTCCGAAAACCTTATCACCGAAAAAGCGAAAAAAGACTGGAGTTTTCCCCCTCTTTCCATTTTAAAATTTGCCGTGCCCTTTACCTTTTTTTCCCTGAATTTTTTAAGGTCTATTTCTTTTATTATTTTAGGCTCTGCAAGGATTTTTCCCCGCTCTACGTGCTGCCACTGCCCGAGGACAGTGCGGAGAAACTGATTTTCCGGCAGCAGTACTCCGCGGGGCAGGGAATTTTTTCCGGAGGACAGAAACAGTTTTTCATTCTCTATGGGAGCGCACATTATTTTTACGTTTTCGGGAATGGTTTTCCCGTTTCTTTTCAGCAGGTTTTTTACTGCGTATTTCATCAAGGGAATCAATTGTTCAAAAAAACAAATGGAGGATATCGTTTCGCTTATTACAACATCTGCTTTTTCATCAAGCAGGAAATCGAACGCGTTTCCCTCGACTAGCCGGATTTTATGGTCTAGATTGTTCCTTTTAATCATTTCCCTTGCGACCATCACCGAGTTCGGGTTTATTTCAACAGCGAAAACCTTTCTTGCACCGGCCATTGCCGCAAAAATTGACAAAATGCCGGAGCCCGCCCCCAAATCAACAACCAGGTCCCCTTCCCCAACTGTTTCGTATATTGCCTTGGCTAGGACGGATGTTCTCTCCGCGCCCATGAGCAATTCCGTTACGTGCTGAACAGGATAAAAGGATTCCCCCGCCAGTGCTTTTGAAGACTCTTTCCCCATGCCGAAAACCACGTAAAGTAACAGAATAAGTTGATAACCCATATAAAAGAATATCGAAACAAAAAAATATTTACACTCCTTCCAGGCAGGGCTTGTCATGGCTTCCAACGAATTCCGCACTGTTTTCATGTTTTTGACAAATGACTGCAACCTCTCGTGCCCTTACTGCTTTGTGAAAAAAAGCGGGAAGCGCATGTCCTCCAATACGGCAAAGGCAACCATTGATTTCATGCTCAGCCAAGCAAGGCACACGAACAGGATTGGCATCACGCTGTTCGGCGGCGAGCCATTGCTTGAATTCGGGCTCGTAAAAAAGCTTGTGAAATACGCCCGGGAAAAGGAAAAAGAACACAATAAAAGAATTGAAATAGGAATCACGACTAACGGAACCCTTTTCACCCGTGAAATTATGGATTTCCTCAGAGAAAACGACATAGGCCTAGTTTTCAGTTTTGAAGGCGATGAAAAGAGAATGGTTAAAGTAAAGGGAAAGCAGGCTTACGAAAAATGCCTCTGGGCAGTCGGGGAATTGAAGAAAAGGGATTTCAGCCTGGCTGCCCGGGTTACGGTTGAACCAAGTGATTTGAGGCTGGCTGATTTTGCCCAGCACATATTCGGACTGGGCTTTTCATATGCTGCCTTTGTCCCCGTGGCAGAGATGAAATGGGACCAGGAAAAAACGGACAGGGCATTGATGGAGCTAGCCGAATACTATATCAGCCAGGCAAGGCAGGGCAGCATACCGAAACTGCCCTATATTAACCGGCTTCTGGGCATTAGGCACGGAACAGTTAAGCCCAAGGGGATATTCTGCGGGATTGGAAGGGCATCCATTGCCGTAACGGCTGATGGGGAAATTCTGCCCTGCCACCGTGCGGAAGCATGGGAACACGACTTTGTTCTCGGGAATGTTTTTGACGGCAAAATCGACGAAAAAAAATTAAACCCCTTCCTGGAATACGGAAGGAATGATTTTATAGGATGCGATGGATGCGGTGCAAGACCCTACTGCAGCGGCTCCTGCCTGGCCACCGCATACAAATTCAACGGAAACATGTTCAAGCCGCTGGAGGGTCACTGCATATGGACCCGTGCGCAGGTCAGGGCAGCAGACCACATTTACAATGTTTTGGTTGAAAAAGAAAAAAACGAGCGCCTTCTCTCTGCGCTGGAGCATTTTGAGTGGTGAATAAATGAAGCCAGGAATTGAAACCCCGGGAAAACAAAAGCCGAAAATCATGGAAAATTTCGACGTTTATTTCGCCCGAAAGGACTGCCTTAAAGCGGTTTTCAGTTCAGTCGGCGCGCGTTTCGAGATGAGAGTGCACAACCCCGTGCTGTTCACGCATCTCCTTTACCTGATGAACGGAAACAATTCAATTGAAGAAATATGCAGTAAAGCAAAAATCGGCAGAACAGAGTTAGAGCGGCTTGTTTCATGCCTGGACGAAAACGGCGTGCTCTGCCAGGAAAGAAAAATAAAAGCCGGGAAAACCGCCGCAGAGCTGCGCGGGGAAATTGGTCATCCCGGCAAAGACCTTTTCAAAGGAGTGAAAGTATTCGGAACGCCCAGGGCTGCCGCAATTCTCTCGAAAATAACAAAAGGCGGGGAAGTCTATGCTGTCAGCCTGGACAGCACGGCAAAACAAAAAAAAACAAGAACCGTGAACCCGCTGGGCGGAGAGTTGCCGGAATTACTGGAAAACTGCAGGGCTGTTTTCTGCTGCCTCAATTCGACATACGAAGGATTCCAGGAAAGGATAAACAAAGAATGCGTAAAAAGAAGAATAGGGGTGGTAAACCTCCAGCTTGACGGCATGCTCGGACCAACGTATGACAGCAGGTCCGAATCCTGCTTTTCGTGTTACGTAAAAAGAAAAGAGGAAAACGAATTAAAAAAAATAGTGATTCCAGTAATCGCCAAAAAGGAATATTCTTCCCTGGAACTTCCCGATGATGCGGTAAAAAAAGCGATAGGGGAAGGAATCACCGAACTCGAAAACCTGAAGAAAGGCAGGCCGGCGTTCAGAAACCATGTCAAACTGCTGGCGCAGGAAAAAAAGGAATACGTAATTCCTAACCCTGGCTGCAATTTTCCAAAGCGGAGCAAAAAAAGCCAAAGATCACGCAAGCTCGCAATAAAAAGCAGGAGAATCTCTTTCAGGGAGAACGGCTGGAGAATTGCCAGTGCAAAAAAAACCATTAAAAAGGCAGAGAAACTGATAGGACCTATTGGCATTGTCTCAAAGGTAACCCAGGAAAGACATCCCGTCATTGAAACAATGAACGTATTCGCTTATGACGCAAGAGACCCCGAAGAGAGGCATGCGGGAAAGGGCTTCACCTCAGATCAGAAAACGGCGAGCGCGATTCTTGAAGCGGTTGAAAGGTTCAGCGCTCGCCAGAGCGGGACAGAGCAGTTGGTAAAGGCAAGCTACAGCGAACTGAAAAAAAGCGCGGCAAACCCCGCGGTGGACCCAAAGAAAGTTCTTTTGGGCAATTGGAAAAATATCTATAAATACAATGCCGAAAGGGAAATCGAATGGTTCCAGTCCTATTGCCTGAACGACCTCCAGGGAAAACTGGTGCCGGCTCCACTAGTCTTCCTAGACTACTACCGCGGCAAGGGCGCTCCCTTCCTCAGGGGCATGGGAGCCGGCAGCACCGGGCTGGCGGCGGGAAACTGCCTGGAGGAAGCAATACTGCACGCAATATTTGAACTGGTTGAAAGGGATTCTGTAATAATAGTCCACCAGAACAGGTTCAACATGCCTGACCTGAATCTCCAGGATTGCAAAAGCAGGCAAATCAACGAATTCCTGGACATGCTCAACGGAAAGGGATTCGCCTACAGGGTTAAGGATTTAACGCTGGACATACCCATTCCGACGATAGGCGTTTTTTTGCATAAAGTGGACGAAGAGGGAATCTGCTCTTTTGGAGCGGGAACGCATTTCGACCCCGAAATAGCACTATCCAGAGCACTCCAAGAGGCAGTCCAGGCCTCCTCTTACAGCGGGAGAGAGCCCTGGAACCGGTTCGGTTCCCTTGAGCACTTCAAGGCAAAGGGACCGGAGGGAAAAGGGATAGGGGAAATCAATTCCGGCAGATTCAAAAACCTCAAAAAAGCCTTGGACAAGTGCGTTGAAATTTTCGACCAGAGGGGGGAAAAAATATTGGTTGCGGACCTCTCAAAGCCGGGCATTGGATTTTCGGTTGTAAGAGCAATGGCACCTTCCCTGCAACAGCCAATCCACCCCCTCAACCCTGTTTTCTCCAAGCGGCTGTTCGAAGCCGCGGAAAAAAGGGGGCATTCCAAAATTGAAAACAAAAGAAAAATCAGGGAATTGAACTATCTCCCCGGCTATCACAGCACGATTGACTGGGTTGACTGGTTCTCGAACAAATATTCAGAAAATAAAGGAAGTGCTTTGGATTGAACGGCGGGGAAATAAGCGGTTTTTTCAGTATTGGGGAAAAGGACAAGCAAGTGTTGCTCTACTCTCCGGACAAGGGCATTGCCGTAAAACTAAAAAAAGACGAGTTAAGTTCACTAAAGAAAAAAGAAACAGCCGGAAAGGAGTTGAGCGAGCGCATTGAAGAGATGCAAGCAGTAAGAATAGGCGGCTCATTGCTTCAGGGCAGAAAGGACAGCGCCTCCATAGGATTACTGCTGACAACAGCATGCAATTCCGACTGCCTTTACTGTTATGCAAAATCCAGGCGAAAGCCAATCAGCATGGACTTTGAAACAGCGAAGAAGGGCATTGATTTTGTGACAAAAAACCAGCCCGGCTCTCTCGAACTCCTGTTCCATGGCGGCGAGCCAACGCTTGAATTAAATTTGATGAAGAAAGTGAAAAGATATGCCGAGCAAAAAAGCAAAAACGTTTTCGTGGACATCCAATCCGGCGGCGTTTTTTCCGGGAAAGTGCTGGACTGGCTAAAGGAAAATGCGCATTCGGTGAAGATTTCCTGCGATGGTCCCCCGGAAATCCAGGACATGCAGCGCCCCTTAAAATCCCCCAGAAAAAGCAGCCAAATTGTAGAAAACAACATAAAGGCGCTTGCAGAGAACCCTGAAACCAGGCTTTCGGTAAAAGCAACCGTGACGCGGCACTCAGTGAACAGGTTGGTTGAAGTGGTGGAATATTTTAACAGGCTCGGCGCTGAAACCATTTCAATGGACCCCTTTATTAAATGCGAGGAAAGCGAATTGAACGGCCTGAAACCGGTTAATCCCCTGGATTTTTCGGCAAACTTTTTGAAAGCCCGCGAGTTCGCTGAGAAAATTGGGGTGCAGTTATTCTCCTCGTTTCTGCCAATTTACAGGAGAACTTACGCCTGCGGTTTTTGCATTCCGCAGTTTTGCCTGACCCCCGACGGACTCGTTTCCGCCTGTCTGGCAAAGCTTTCTTCGGCAATAGGACCGCAGGAATTTGCATACGGAAGGCTTTCGGGAAAGGGCTTTGAGTTCGATGAGAGAAAAATTAAAAGGATATCAGGCAGGAGAATCCAGAACATGGAGGCGTGCAATAATTGTTTTTTGAGGCACACATGCCTCGGCGGCTGTGCCGCCGAATGCCTAATGGAAACCGGGAGCATTTTTACTCCTTCAAAAGAGAAATGCCTCGCTGTAAGAGAAACCGTAAAAAAATACATTGAGTCAAAGGCAGAGAAGGAACTTGGTAATCGCAGTTCTTTTTTGAGAAATGAAAGTGGCAGGGAGTATTTGCCAATGCATTTCTCCGACTTTGAACTGAGCGAAACCGTGCCGTCCAGGATATTTTCAAAAAACCCCCTCGTTAAAATTTCCCTTTCCCGCACCGATTTAGAAAAATTGCGGGGCAAGATGACGAAATACAGGGAGAAGAAAAAATTCAAACCCGTGTTTTTTGCGCTGCGTTTTGACGTTTCAGAAAGGGACCTTGTTTCTGGGCAGGGAGTAAGAGTCTGGGAGTTTTTGGAAAAACTGAAGAATAACAAAGTGCGCTTTTTTGTTTCAAAGACCTTTTTTCCCTGCATGTTCGAGACCGGTTACCAGAAATTTTTGGACGAGTTCTCCTTTTTTGACGAGAAAACGGAAGCCAGCCGAAAAACAGGGAACGCGCCTGGAAAATGCAGGGAATGCGTTTATTTTTTCAGGGGGCGCTGCAGAGGGTTTTTCAGCGGCTGAAGCACACCAGCCAAAAAACAGCACAGCCGTCCGCCGTGCAGCCCATGGGTGGAACATGCAACATAGCAGAATTAGGTCAATGATGTTCATTTAAATTTTTTTCTGTCTTCTCTGTAATGGGTTGGTGTCTGGTTTGGTTGGAAAAAAATGGAAAATAGCCATTGCCGCCATTTTAGTGGCGTTTGCTTTTTTATTTGCATTCCTCTTCCTCCAAATGCGGCCAATTGTTATATGCCTGGATGAGCGCCGGGTAACGGTGGAAATGGGGCCCACGGTTGAGTCAATCTTTGAAGACACGCCCCACGAATACAAAGACGTCAATTTTTCTGACTATTACGTCCATTTGGTCAACGGAACATGCGATGTGGTGATGGACATTTCCCCCACACAGGAAAGGGAGGAAGTAATGCTCTTTTCCAAGGAAGTTAAAGACGACTTTTTCTTTGCGTTTAGGAAGGGAGATCAATCACTGAAGGAAAAGGTTGACCTGGCGATAGATAATGTGAACTCGCAGAGTCAGTGAATCTTTATTAGTTTTCAGCCCAAGGTTTCAGCAAGAGGAAATAGCAATTCGTGGAACAAATGGCAGAATGGCTTTTTGGATTGAGCAGGGCTTTTGTAATACATGTATATCCCTTCTTCGTAATCCTTTCGTTTTTGGTTTTTTTTTCATTCATCGCCCTGAATTTTGATGAAATCAGGGGAAAAATAAAAATCGGGAGAAAGGCGCTCTTGATTTTAGCATTACTGCTTTTAGCAGGACTTGTTCTCAGGATTGCAATACTTACCCCGAATATTGGAATGTTCAGCAGCAGCTGGGAGCACAACCTTGCCGCGAAGGAATTCGCAAGCACGGGCGCTCTTTTTAACTGCGGAAAAGGCACTTTCAGCGAATGCCAGGGCATAATGCTCCTCACCCATCCGGGCGGCTATACGGTGATTCTGTCAATGTTCCTCCTTGCAGGCGGCTCCCTGGAACAAATGCTCTTGGTCCAAGCAATTGCCAGCGTACTGACCGCCTTTGTCCTGTTTTTTTTAATATTTGCTCTGACAGAAAAGGCTTTTCCCTCGCTTATTGGAAGTTCGGTTTTTCTTTTTTTGGAGATTTCATATTACTGCGCGCCTATCGCGGATTGCGCCGTATCCGTATTCAACAACCTTTTCATTGCATTGATGCTTTTTTTCCTTTTTTACGCATGCAAAAACAAAACAAGGAAAGCGCGTTCGCTTGCGCTCTTAAGCATTGGGGTTCTGGCTTTTTTCCTCATTGAAAACATTTTAGCAATCGCACTCGCTTTCTTTGCAATACTGCTTTTCTGGAAATACAATTTAAAGAAACTTAAAGAAAACCCTTTTTCCCTGTTCTTTCTCGCTTTTATGGTTTCAACACTGCTTGTTTTTGTTTACAGGGACTGGGTTTATGCCGGGTTATTTACAAGCCTTTTCGCCCCCGAAAACTTTTTGGGCAATCTGGACTGGCTGTTTCTGATGTGGACTCTCCATTTCGCCCCTTACATTTACTTTTTTCCCCTGGCACTCGGCTTGATGCTGCTGAGTAAAGAAACGCGGAAACACTCAATATTTTTCGGATTGTGGTTTTTATTATTCAACCTGCTCTTCCTATTCTTTGAGTTGGGACCCGCTCCCAGGTACCTGCAGATTACCCTTATCCCTTTTTCAGTAATTTGCGGCATTGGCGCGTGGATTGCCGTACAAAAAATAACCGAAAGGATAAAGGTAAGGCATGCAAGCGCAGTTTTGGCTTTATTTTTCTTGCTCGCGGCATTTTATCCGGCAACCATGGCGCAGAAGACAGTGTTCAGGTTTAATACGTCCCAGGAATTGTTCGAGGCAATGGACCTCATTGACGACCCGGAAAAAAGAATTATTTTCCCCAGCATTAATACTGCCTGGGAGGCAATATACGGAAGGGAAGAAACCTTCTCTCTTCCCATGGTGTTCTTGACCGCGGATGATTTTAACAAAAACCTGTATTTCATTGACACCGGCAGATGCGACCAACCGCGCTGGAGCCAATGGGTCAGGAGCGACTGCGAGGTGATGCGGGAAAACAGCGAGAGGTTTTTTGAATACAGGGGGCTCACGGTTTACAAAGTAAAAAAGGACGAAAAAAGCAGGGAAGACATACTCAGACATTTTTCCACACCAGAAGCAAACAAGGTCTACCGGTTGTACGAGCCCTGAAAATCCGTGTTTTGACGCATTGCCGGAACAGTAAAGCAAAAAAAAGGTTTATGCCCTTCATATTACGGAAATGGAGACTGAAGAACCAAAGAGAGGGGCATTGCTGCCAGTTGCTTTTGTTTTAGCTTTTCTGGCAGTTGGAATTATCGGCTTTTTTTTGGGATTCTGGAATTATGGGGAGGAGGAAAGCATTCCAGGCGCGGAGGAGGCAGAGGCGGACGGGTGCGTTATCAATTACGGCAGGGCGGAGTGCATCAATGGAAGAGCCGTCATTCCGTTCTACAATGCCGGGGAAAAGACAATAAAATCAGTGCATGTTTATTTGCCTGTTTCCAACGGAACCGACATATTCAATGTAATTCAGCCGCTTCAGGTGATGGAAGCAAAAAGCCTGACAGCGTCTGCCTGCTCTTCGGTCAGCGACTTCAACAAAATAAGGGTAAAATGGTGCTGTGAGAAATGCTATGAGGCGGAAATGGATTCCCCAAGCGAACAGGTAAATGTAAAAACCGCAGGCTGAAAACGTGTTCCCGGTTTAAATCGGGGACTTCTTAATCAGTGAAAGAACGTAGCTGGAGAATTCGAATGCAATGTTTTCAGCTTCTTTTTTGTTCCTGGGCTTTAAAGTGATTTCGAAGTATTCTTCTTTTCCCTCTTTTTTTACTTCAATGTTTTTGCCGACTTCCGCAATCGCGGTATCCACAATTTCCTCGGGATATAATTCCTTTCTCAACCTGAGCGTTACCTCTCCCGTTTTTTCACTTGCATCCATTCTTTCACTTGTCCCGGCATTCATTTTCATTTGCTTTTTTTCTTTTCGCTTTCCGCAGGGTTCTCCAGCCCTTCCGCTTTTTCCGGCGTCCAGGGCTCGGCGATTCCCTTGGGGTCATCAATGCGGGGTTCTCCTTTGCCGGTGGATGCGCCTCCGGTGCCTGCTCCCATATTAGTCGCAAATGCCCTTTTGATTATTGCTTCCCTCACAGCCTGATTGCGTGCAGCCTGCACCACGTACACGGAATAATTAATCAATTCGTCCTGGAATTTAAGTGCAAGTTCTTCCAGTTCATTTTTTTTAAGTTTTTTCTTTGGTCTCATCAGAACCTTTATTTCTTCTTCCGGGTTGCCGTCAAGTATGAAATAGGCCCTGTCAAGCAATACGTAAGAAGCAGCATAAATGACCTCCAAGGCAAAAACCTTGGGGTTCACGGAAATCACCGCAGTGTTTTCCTTCGGCTTCAATTCAATGTTTTTCATAATGGAATAGGCGTTAGAAATAATTAAAAAGTAACTATATTAAAGCGCGAACTTCATTCAATCAGTTCAATTTCCACGTGCACGTTCTCGGGAATTTCAACCCGCATTACCCTGCGCAGCGTCCTTTCATCGGACTCAATGTCAATAATCCTCTTGTGGATTCGCATCTGCCACTTTTCATATGTTTCTGTCCCGCCGCCGCACGGGCTCTTGCGCGTGGGCACGACCAGCTTTTTGGTGGGCATGGGAACAGGGCCGGAATATTTTACGCCAGTGCGCTTCGCTACATCTATTATTTTCCTGCCTATTTCGTCGACTTCCTTGTAATCAGGGCTCGTGAGCTTAATGCGCGCTTTCTGCATTTGAAACCACTAAGAAAAATTGTAACAATAGGTTTAAAAAGAAATAGAAAAAAAGGGAAAGCGTTACTTTTTTGGAGTAACGCTTATGACCATCCCCGCGGCAACTGTCTGCCCCATGTCCCTGATTGCAAACCTGCCCAGCTGGGGGAACTTTTTGTATTCCTCCACAACCACGGGCTTTGTTGGCTTGACTTTGATTATTGCTGCGTCGCCGGTCTTTAGGAATTTGGGGTTTTCCTCTTTGACAGCGCCAGTCTTCGGGTCCAGCTTTTTCTGTATCTCCGTAACCTGGCAGCTTAACTGCGCGGTGTGAATGTGGAAAACCGGGGTATAATTCACGGGTATCGCAGTGGGATGGCTCAATACTACCACTTGCGCTGTAAATTCCTCGGCAATTGTGGGAGGATTGTTTGCCGGTCCGACCACGTCGCCTCTCTGCACGTCCTCCCTTCCCAATCCGCGCACGTTAAATCCAATGTTGTCTCCTGGCTCGGCTTTCTCCAGCTGCTCGTGGTGCATTTCAATCGTTTTCACTTCCCCTGTTTTTCCGCTGGGGCTCACTGTTATTTTGTCCCCTGGTTTCAGCACGCCGGTTTCAACCCTGCCGACAGGAACAGTGCCAACACCTTTGATGTTGTAAACGTCCTGTATTGGAAGCCTCAGGGGCTTGTCCACCGGGACTTCGGGAGCCTTTAGGTTGTCCAGTGCTTCAATAAGTGTTGGTCCTGAAAACCAGTCAAGCTGTCCCTTCTCCTTCACAACGTTGTCGCCCTTCCAGGCAGACGTGGGAACAAAGTTGATGCTGTCAGGCTTGAATCCCACTCCCGTGAGCAGTTTTTCAAGCTCCTTTTTGAGTGCTTCGAACTTTCCCTTATCGTAGTTCACTTCGTCCATTTTGTTTATTGCGACAATGAGCTGCTTTATTCCCATGACCTGTGCGAGAAAGGAGTGCTCTTTTGTCTGGGGTTTAATGCCTTCTTTTGCAGCCACGACAAGCACGGCAGCGTCAGCCTGGCTTGTTCCCGTAATCATGTTTTTGACAAAGTCTTTGTGACCGGGAGCATCAATTATTGTGAAATTGTTCTTCTTTCCCTTGAATTTTTTGTACGCAACGTCGATAGTAAGTCCGCGCTTCCTTTCCTCTTTGAGCCTGTCCATTGCATAGGCAAAAGCAAAAGTGCCCTTTCCCTGCTCTTTTGCCTCCGCTTCCAGTTTCCTGTACTCCTGCTCGCTCAGCGAGCCGGAATCGTACAGAAGCCTGCCTATAAGTGTCGATTTTCCGTGGTCGACGTGTCCTATGAACACCAAGTTTAACAGCTTTTCAGCCATACACAGATGCCTCCTTCTCACTATTTTAAAAACACTCTAAAAGTTAGAGATAAAAAGGTTTAATAATATTGATTAAACCATTAAATTTAAATAATATTGGCTGTTTTTCGCCTTTTTGTGCCCTTTTCCCGCCCGACAATTCAGCTCAGGAAGTATTCCGCGCTTTTCGGCTCGGGGTCAAGTCCTTTCCTTTTTCTCACTTCCGCGATGACTTCGCTTTGCATTTGCTCAGGCAGCGGCTGGTAATCAAAGAATTCCGCTGTCCATATTGCGCGCCCCTGCGTTGCGGACCTTATGGCTGAACTGAAGCCGATGAGTTCTTTTACGGGAGCAACTGCAATAATTATGGTTGTGTCGCCCTCTGTTTTAATTTCGCTGATTGACGCCCTGCGCTGCTGCAGTTCCCTGCTCACAGCGCCCATGTAATCCTGGGGCACGCTAATGAACATTTTCTGCCTCGGCTCAAGCAAAACAGGGTCGGAGGAAAGCATGCAGGCATAAACCGTTCTGGTAACAGCCGGCAAAACCTGTGCCGGACCGCGGTGAATTGCATCCTCGTGTAATTTGCAGTCCTCGAACCTCACTATCAATCCGTAGCATTTCTCTTTTGCCAGCGGTCCTTCATCCATTGCATCCTGGAATGCCTGGCACAGCAGTTCCCTTATTTCCTGCAACGCCTGCACTCCACGCGTATCATTCACCAGAATGCACTTGTTGTGCACCCACCATGTGCTTTTTGCGTCAGCAGAATGAATGCCCATTTCCTCCAGCTTCGCCATTTTGTCAGTATCCTTTTTCCTTATTTTTCCCTCCAGGTCGCTTTCTGAAAGCTTTCCCGCGACTTCTTTGGGCATTGGCTCAACGCTTAATTTGAACTGGTTGTGCTTGTTGGGGCTTTTCCCCAAATAGCTCGGCGATTCCTTCCTAGTAGTTTCATGGTATACAACAATCGGCTCTCCGACCTGAATTGGAACTTTGTGGTCCACTTCAATCCTGTGCCTTGTGACATCCAGGTGCAGTTCGCCCATTCCGCTTAGCAGATGCTCCCCCGTGTCCTGGTTAATGCTTGCAATGATGTTGGGGTCCTCTTTCGTTATCTGGTTTATTACCTCAATGAGCCTTGGTAAATCCGCGGTTTTCTTTGCCTCAATGCTCACTGTTATCACCGGTTCAGCGGAACTCTTGAAGGATTCAAAGGGTTCGTTGTCCTCTGAGGAAACCGTTTCGCCGGCAAAAACATCTTTTGTGCCCACGATTGCGACAATGTTTCCCGCTGTAACCTTTTCAATGTTTACTCTTTCGGGTCCCATGTAAAGCGCAACCTGCTGCACGTTGACATCTCTCCTGGAATTAACAAGCTTTACCTTCATTCCCCTTTGTACCGTGCCTCCATAAACCCTGCCTGTTGCTATTTCTCCGGCGTGCGGGTCAACCCTGACATCGGTAACCATCATCATTAAAGGCGCATTTTCATTGCATTCAATCATTCCTTTTCCCACTTCGCTTTCCGCGTCACCCTTCCATATCTCCGGAATCCTGTGCTTCTGCGCTGTTTTCGGGTCGGGCAATTTTTTAACGACCATTTCAAGAATTGCCTTGTTCAAAGGGCTCTTTTTTGAAAGCTCGCCCTGCTTTTCTTCCTTGCAGTAATTGTAAACGTCCTTGAAAGAGATGCCTGTTTCCTTCATTCTCGGCACCGACACGGCCCACTTGTAGAGCGCGGAGCCGAAAACAACGCTTCCCTCCTCCACTTTCGCAGCCCATTTCTCCTTGAACTGCGGAGGGCAGTTCTTTTTTATGAGTATGTTCACCTTCGCAATTGTTTTGAGGAGCTTTTCCTGCATTTCGTTCTCGTTCACTTTCAGTTCGTTGACCAGCCTGTCAACCTTGTTGACAAAGAGCACGGGTTTGCAGTTCTCCCTCAAGGCCTGCCGTATAACCGTTTCAGTCTGCGGCATCACCCCCTCAACCGCGTCCACGAGCACTATAACACCGTCCACTGCACGCATCGCCCTTATCACGTCGCCGCCGAAGTCCACGTGCCCCGGCGTGTCAATGACGTTTATGAGGTAGTTTTCCCCGGACTGGCTGTAAACAATTGAAATGTTCGCGGACTCAATTGTTATTCCCCTTTCCTGTTCCAGGTCATAGGAATCCATCATTAACTGCTTCCCCGCGAGTTCCTCGGACATCAATCCTGCTGCAGCGATAAGCGAGTCGGTCATCGTTGTATTGTGCACAATTGTTCCGTTTGCAATAAAATTGTGGTTTCCATCAACAGTAAAATCGTACACAAATTCTTCCCCTTTCCCCCTTTCAATTCCTTTTATTTGGGCAAAAAATACGCCCTGCAGTTTTTCAAGTTCCTTCAGTTTTTCATACGCTTTTTTGTCCTTTATTTTTGGGTTTCCAATGTGCTGGCTGAATACATTTATTGCTTTTTCCAAGTGGTTTGAGTAAAGCGGGATTCTCCCGCTTTCAATTCCATCGTATGAGGGAAAGAATGCTGACTGCGGAATGCCCAGCCTTTCCCTGATATCCTTTAATATATTCCTGCCTATGGGCACCAAGTCGGTGTTCTGGTTTGGTGAATTGGAGCGCTTCACGAGCATTTCCAGCCTTTTTTGCTTTTCCCCAAGCCCGAACCCGATTTTTTTGGAGAATTCCCTCACATTCGTTGCGGAAATGTAGAGCGAGTCTTTCTTTTTTGAATAGGTTGCGATGATTCCAAATTTCAATAAATTGGATTGAAGTTGCTCCAGCATTCTCTTCGAGGCAGAGCCAATGCTTACAGCGCGCCTTGATTCCTCGACTGTTCCATCTGCATCAAAATACCCCTGAACAAATGCTTTTAACAGTCTTAATTCAGCTCTTTGAATTTTTTTTGGCACAGTTATTGAATGGGCCTTTTTCTTTAATGGGAATTCAAACATTTTGGCGATTTCAATGAATGTTTTGCCCAAGCCCAGATAAATCGTTGCTGTCCGGTCTTTGTGCTCTGACACTTTTGCCTTTCTTCCGAAAACTTTTTTTATTATACTTTTCACATTGGATTGGATTTCCCTGCTTTTATTGGTTATCCTAATATCCCTGCCGCAATAGCTGCCATCGCCCCATATCAGCCCAAGCAAATAAAAAAATCCTTCAAATTCATTCCTGGTTTTAGGCGGCTTCAATGGGACAGAATTATGGCCGGGCTTTCTAACGCTTTTCCTATAGTTGATGCTCTCAATGGCATTATATCCTTCTTCAAGCGGTATTTTGAATTTTTCCAGCAGTGCAGCGAAATCCCTGGCCCTGTACCTGTTGTTTTTCACTCCGGCCCTAAAGCCGTCAAGCGTTAATTTGCTTACAATCTCTTTGTGGATTCCTTTCGCATCTTTAATTTTTTTCTTCAATTTTTTCCCGAATAAAGGTCCAAGAGTTATGTAGAAGCCATACTCGTTTTTCAAGGAGCGGAGTATTTCTTCCTTTAGTTCCCCCAAAGAAAGAGGCGCAAACTCAATTTTTTTGGGGCAAACAATTGATTCGTTCCCACTTAATTCATTTGCCTCTTTCAATTCAAGTTCCCCGCGCTTATTCAATAGCAAAAAGCGGTGTTCCGGCGTAACTGTTACAGTTCTGCCGGTTGACAGCCGCACTCTGACCAAATCGCTTGTTTTCTTCATTTTCCAGGCATGGGTTATTTCCCCTGCCTCCAGCCTTTTTTTCCCCAAATTAAAGGAAATGACCTTTGTTTTTCCCCCGGCTGTTTCAAAAACTCTTTCTTTTTCACTGTTTTTCACTGGCTTCCCCTTTTTTGACAGTACCCCGAACAACTCTTTCGCACTTATTAGTTCGCCTGTTTCCAAGAAAACCAGGGTATTGCCGTCGACGCATTTCCCATGGTCAATGTGGGCAACAATCCCTATATTCCTTATTTTGTCCTTTTTGAGCATCATGCTTTCCGCGAGTTTCACCATTTCCTCTCTTCTGCCCATTCTCCCACCAAATTGCAATTACCTGCTGCTCACCGCTATCCTTTCGACCTCGTTCCTTCTTTCCACAGCAGTGCTTTTTGCATTCTCCTCGCTTGCAAGAATCAGTTCTTCGGCAAGGGCTTCTGCTGCGCTGAGCTTTTTGTTGAAAGAGTTGGTGAATCCCGCCAGAGCCAGGTTTTTAAGCGCTTCATCCAGTCTGCGCATCGGCGCAACGTCAACGCTCTGGGAATAGCTGATTCCGCCTTTCCTCAGCCGCGTGATATCTTCCCTGGGCGCTGAATTTTCAACGGCGCGGACAAGGACTTCGACAGGATTCTTTTTCGTTTTCCTCTCGATTATTTCAAAGGCATTCTCAACGATTTCCATTGCCTGCAGTTTTTTGCCAGTAGAACCGCGCCCTCTCACGTACTTCCCGCTCAGTTTCCTTTTTCCCTGCCCCGAGCGCATTACTTTGTTCACAAGTCTCTCCACGACCCCTATTTTCGCCTTCTCAAACCTCTTCTTGGAATTCCTTCCGAAGGAATGGGGAATTTCCCTGCTGTCCAGCAGTATGTATTTCTTGAGCCCCCGGTCTCTTACTTCCACTTCCGAGGTTTCCCAGCGACCGAACACTTTAGCCATAAATATTACCTCTTTATCTTCTCCTTTTTGCCGGAGCGGAGCATTTCAAGGCTCTGGTTGTTCACCTTCACAACGCGGTATTTCACTCCCCAGAGGTCGCCTTTCGCCCCTTTCTGCCTGCCGCCTATTCCTTCAACGACAACTTCGTCGTGCTCGTCAATGTACTGTATTGCGCCGTCCTTCGGTGCCAATGCAGTCAACTGCTTTCCGTTCTTTATCAATTGAACGCGCACGCATTTGCGTATGCCCGAATTGGGCTGCCTTGCGGTAACGCCGCGCTTTTCTATTACAATGCCCTTTGCCTGCGGCGCTCCCTCGAGCAAATCGTATTTTTCCCGGTGGGGGCGATGCCTTTCCTTGTATTTCCTGTTCTTCCATTTCCATTTCTGCCTCTCTTCCTCGAGCGTGCGCGCTGCAAATTCTCCTTTTCCCATTGAAATTACCTCAGTTTTATTTCCTGAATATTATAATTCCTTTCCGCAATTTTTTTTATTCTATTGAATTTTCTCCTGTTCGAGAGGATTTCCCTTTTGGAGGTTGAATCCAGTCTCAGGTTCAGGGTGCCCTGCTCTTTTTTCACTTCAATAAATTCCTTTTGCGGGAAAGCCTTTTTAATAAATTCCCCCGCGCCCTCCGTAAAAGAAAGAACTTCCACTTTTTTCCTCAGTTTCGAGGACAGCCTTTTTATATTGCCTCCCTTTTTTCCGATTGCTCTGCCCATTACATCCTCTTTCACCACAAAAGCGATTGTGTCTCCGTCAATAATGCAGTCCCTGGGCATTATTCCCGTTGCAGCGGAAAACTCCTTAATGTAAAAAATTTCTTCCTGGGATAACTTCATTCAACCACTGCCTTCACTGCTTTTTCACGGCGCCCAGCACTTTGCTCTTTCCCTCTTCCAGTACAACCATTACAGAAACAGGGAAGGGTTTTCCGCATATGGAGCCCAGCTGCCGGGAGCTCTTCTTGAGGCAGAGCACTGGAATGCCAGAAATTTTCGCAACGTGCGCTATTCTTTCCCCGTCCGCTTCAGGAATGTTACCGCTCTTTATTACAAGCTTTCCCCTTCCTTGGAGCAAGCTCAATTCGCTTTCCCTGATACCGAAGCACACCTTTCCGGTGTCAACAGCGCGCCTTATTTCCTTCTCCTTTTCCATGCAGTTCACTCCTTCATTATCAGTTCAACCCTGCCTGTCCCTATTTTAATCGGCTGACCGACAATAATGTTCTCGACAACTCCTTCAAGCGTTTCCCTTTCGCCTATAAAGGAGGCATTGAGCAAATGCTTAACCGTTTCCTCAAACGCCGCTCTCGCAAAGGGCGAACTCTTTCCGCGCATTATTCCCGTGCGCACTGTTCCCCGGATTTCCCCGTCCAGGGTAATAACATCGGCCAGGAGAATAATGTGCCTCAGGTCCACGAGAATTCCATTCTCCTCAAGCGTTTTGTGAAGCTCGCTTACTATTGCTGTTCTGCCGGCTTCAATTCCCAGAACCTTGCTTATCTCCATTATGTCGTTCGTTGTGGTGCGGGTTCCGTCAACCTCCTTCTTCCTAAGAATTGTCTTGAGGTTTGTTCCCGAGGTCTTTACTATGAATTCCCCGTTTTCCTCGGTTACGATTGTTTTGTCAATTCCCGCGGTGCCCTGAAGCCTCTTCCTCAGCATCTTAAGCGTTTCATTCCTTATTTTCATAAGCGAGTAATTCTTGGGAAAGCTTATTGCGAGTTTCTTTCCCTTCGACTTTATTTTTCCCTTTTTTGCCATTTCCTTTACTTTCTTAATCATTTCCTTCCTGTCCAGGTTTTTCTCCGCGATTTTTTCCTCCCTGAGCTCCAGTTCGATGACCTTTACCTTGAAATCCTCCCTTGTGGTGAGAATGTCCTCCCCGCGTATGTCAATAAGGCTTTTCGCGAATTCCTCGGCTTTCTTTCTGTCCTTTTTCAGTTCGGCATTCAAATAAATTGTCATAGTGGGATACTTTGTCTTGCTTCTCCCGTCCACAATTTCCTCCACGCGCTGTATTCCCGAGCCGACTGAAACCTCTGCTGCACCGGCAAAATGCTTTGTGCGCAGGGTCAGCTGCGTTCCCGGCTCGCCCATGGACTGCGCGGCAACAATTCCGACCGCTTCGCCCACTTCAGCCAGATTCTTCTCGTACTCCTGTCTTACGTGCTCTGCGAATTCCTTCGCCTCTTTTTCCTTGAGTTCCTTCCCTTCTATTACTCTGAGCATTTCACTCCATATTTTTTCTGGAAGAATGCCTCTCTTCAGCCCGAATTTGGATTTTTTTTCCTTGGGGGCTTTCTCTGCTTTTTCCAGTGCCACGGCTTCTCCTTCCTTTCCCGGTTCTGATTCCTCTTTTTTGCTCACAGCTTTTGTCCTTTTTGTTTTCTTTTTGGCACTCATTTCACTTCACTTCCCCGCTTTTCCCGCTCTCACTCTTGAAAGCGCCCTGTCGATGTCCACGCTTTCCCCGCGCTTGCTTTTCATGGGAAACACTCCGTCTTCGCCGTACAGCAACTGCACTATCCTTTTCCCTCCGGCGCGCACGGTGCCGTCGCTCTCAATGCTTATGTCCTTAAGCGAGTTGGCGAGCCTCCTGTACAGGTATCCGGAAACCTTTGTGCTTACCCCTGTGTCGACTTCGCCCTGCCTTCCGCCCACAGAGTGGTAAAAGTATTCCTCTCCGTTCATTCCGTCCATGAAATTGGTGGAAATGAACCCGCCGGCTTTTGCTCCGACGTCATCCTTTTTGCTGAGCGCAATAAGCCTTTTTGAGAACCCTCTCTTGGGTCTTCCTTCCCTGACAGACGCCTGTCCCCACAAGCCGCTTATGTTCACGAGGTTAATGCTGGAACCGCGCGAACCGGAAACAATCATGATTATTGTGTTGAGTTCCGGCTTTTCCAGTGTTACGTTCTGGAGTTTTTCTCTCATTATCTCCCTTTCCACTTTTCCTTTTATTTCCGAGGTTAAGCGCATCATTTTTATTTCAAAGCTCTCGTGCCTGTTCCTTCCGGGAATCAACTGCAGGGTTTTTTCCCTGTATTTCTTCACAAGCTTTTCGGCTTTCTTCATTCCTTCGCGTATTGCCTCCTCCTTTATCTTCCTGACTCTCTCGCTAACCTCGTATTCATCCAGCCCTACGGTAAGCCCTTTCACCGTGAGAAGGTCGGAATTAATCCTGCTCATTTTATCGTAAAAGTTGGTAATCACTTCGGCGGGATACTCCCTTGCAAGCGCGTCCACGAGTTTCCCCCTTCCCTCCCCCAGGGAATTCTCGTCAATTATTCCTCTCACGAGCACTCCTTTCTTTATTTCAACGCAGTAAGGGCATTTTTCGCCGGCACACCTGTAGTTGGGGTCGGATTTTTCCATTACCTCGCATGTCTTGGATTTATAGGAAAGGTCCAAGTCCTCTGGAAGCAGCTGGCTGAAAATGAGCTTTCCCGAATAATTATCCCCTTTGTCGGGCTTTGGGAATTCCTCAAGCCCTATTTCGTAAAAGTACTGCATTGCCTTTTCTTTGGGAATGCAGGTCTGTTCCATAGTGAGAACGTATGCGCCGGTGATTCCGTCCTCGTCAAGGATGATAATAGGAGCACCGTACCTCGGGCTCAGAATCTGGTTCTGCACAAACATTAACTCCTTTGCTTCGGCCTGCCCTTCCTCGGTCTGCGGCACATGCAGGTTCATTTCGTCCCCGTCAAAATCCGCGTTGTACGGCTTGCACACGATGGGGTTTATTTTAAGCGTTTTCTGGGGCATTACCCTGGCTTTGTGGGCAAGCATTGAAAGCCTGTGCAGTGAAGGCTGCCTGTTGAAAAGAACTATGTCACCGTCCTGCAGCATTCTCTCGATTACATACCCCGCTTCGAGTTCCTTTGCGACATCCTGCACGTTCTCCTCGGTTATTCTCTTCCTCATTCCATCAGGCCGCGTAATTGAGAGTATTTTTCCCTCTTTCACGAGTTCCTTGAGCCTCTTTTTGTTCCAGTCGGTAACACGCTCGGATACAGTAAGCTCCTGTGCAATGGTTTCAGGCACTCCCACTTCATTTATTGAAATGTAGGGATCAGGGCTGATGGTTGACCTTGCGGCATAATTCACCCTTTTTCCCGTCAGATTGTGCCTGAACCTGCCCTTCTTTCCCTTCAGCCTCTGGGTAATCGTGCGCAGCGGTCTTCCCGAGCGGTGCTTTGCCGGAGGCACTCCTGCAATCTGGTTGTCAAAATAAGTGGTAACATGGTACTGGAGCAAATCCCACAAGTCCTCAATAATGAGCTGCGGCGCCCCGGCGTCAATGTTGTCCTTTAACCTTGCATTGATCCTTATAATGTCCACGAGCTTGTGCGTAAGGTCGTCCTCGGATTTAACGCCGCTTTCAAGCGTAATGCTCGGTCTTATCGTTATAGGCGGGACAGGCAAAACAGTGAGCACAAACCATTCCGGTCTTATGAGCTTTGTGTTGTATCCGAAAAGTTCCAGGTCTGCATCTGGAATTTTTTCCAGCCAGTCCCTTATTTCATTCGGGTAAATCCTTTCCTTGTTGAGATAGAAGTTTGTCGGCTTGTCGAGCATTACCTTTCCCTTCATTGCGCCGCAGTAAGGACAGCGCTTCTTCTTCCTCGCCTTTGATTTGATTTTCTTCACCACTTCCTCGGTTTCCGCAAACCCCTCTCTCAGCGCCGCAATCTCCTTCTCCTCAAGCAAAACCCTGCCGCATTCCTGGCACGTGCTGTGGAGCAGTTCCTCTATTTTTTTGCTGAATTTTGCGTGAATGACCGAGCGGGTCATTTCAAAAGAGCCGAAATGCCCCGGGCAATGCTTCATTGTCTGCCCGCAGGTCTTGCACCTCAGCCCGGGATTGATTACCCCGAGGTGCGGGTCCATAAGCCCTTCTTCCATTGGATAGCCGTCTTTGTCGTAGGTGTCAGCTGCCTTGATTTCAATAGCGCTCATTTTCCTTATCGTTTTCGGGTCCAGCACCCTGAAATCAATTGAGCCGATTTTCTTCTGCAGCATTCATTCCACCTATGCCTTGTCCACAAGGTTGAGCCGGGGGTAAATTCCCAGAGCCTTCAATTCATCGAGCAATAATTTGAAACCATAACTCATTTCCACGGGATACACCTTGGTGCTCCCGCAGACAGGGCAGTACTTTTTGTTCCTTATCCTGTCGTTCACCGCAATGACCCCGCATTTCTCGCACACGAGCTGCATGACCTTGTCGGAGTCCTCCACAAACTTCTCCTGCAGGAGCATGCTCGCCCCGTGCCCTACCAGGGTTTCGCCTTCCATTTCACCGAACCTAAGCCCGCCTTCCTTTTCCTTTCCCTCGGTGGGCTGCCTGGTGAGAATCTGCACAGGCCCTCTTGCGCGCCCCTGCATTTTGTGCGCCACCAAGTGATACAGGCGCCTGTAAGCCACAACGCCGGTGAAAATTTTTCCCTCAATTCTTTCGCCGCTCACCCCGTCGTAGAAGGATTCCCTTCCGTCGGGTCTGAAACCCGCCTTAAGCAAAACATTCTCCAGTTCGTTTCTTCCGGCGTCACTGAAAGGCGTTCCGTCTACCGGGGAACCCTGAACGCTCGCGGTTTTTCCCGCAAGCATTTCGAGCAAGTGTCCTATGGTCATCCTGCTGGGAATTGAGTGCGGGTTGAGCAGCAGGTCGGGCTTTATTCCGTCAGCAGTGAAAGGCATGTCCTCCTCGGGAACGATTGCGCCGACAACCCCTTTCTGCCCGTGTTTCGAGGAAAACTTGTCTCCCGCCTCGGGCACCATGTCGCTTCTCACTTTCACTTTCACGAGCGTGTCTCCGTCAACGTTTTCCGTGAGGAACACCGTGTCGACATGCCCGCCCTTGCCTTTCCTTACGGTGGTCGAGGCTTCCCTGCGCTTTTCTTTTACAACGCCGAACTCCGAGATTTCCTCAAGAAACCTCGGCGGGCTTGTCCTGCCCACGATTACTTTTTTTCCGTCAACCTGTGCTTCAAGTTCCGCCAGGCCGTCTTCGCCGAGCGCGGAATAGGCTTCTTCCCCGAGGTATCCGACGGTTTCCTCGTCGGGAATTTCGAACCTGTCCTTTTGCCCGCCGGGATACCTTGTCTGCATTGACTCGTAAGTGCGAAAGTAAGCCATTCTCCCCAGGCACCTTTCCACCGCGCCCTGGTTTATTACAACAGCGTCGAGCGTATTGAAGCCGTAGTAGGGAAGCAATGCAACGACAAAGTTCTGGCTTTGAGGTCTTTTGTCCATCCCAATGAGGTCCATGGTTTTAGTACGGACCAGATTTTTCTGCGGGTAGTGCAAAAGATAGGATTCTGTATCGGTTCTCAGGGAATAATTTGTAGCGCCTACGCCCGCGGCCTGCTTGAACATTTTGGCGCCGTGAAGTGCCTTTCCGCTCATATTGTGGCTCAGGAAGGGAATCATGCTGCTCATGACGCTGAGAATTCCCATGGGGTCGATTTCCAAATGGGTGTGCTCGCTTGTAAGGTCTTCTTCCTTCTCCGCAATCAGGGTGTTTTCCTCCTCCTCCGAATCAAGGTATTCGACTATTCCCTGTTCAACCAAATCATCCCATCCCATTTCCCCTTTTTTGACCTTTTCGCGTATTTTTTCCGTCAGTTTCGGCTTTCCGTTTTCCACCACGATTACGGGTCTCTGCACTCTGCCGGCATCGGTGTTAATGTATATTTCATTCGTTTTCTCGTTGAGGGTTATATTTATTTGCGGGTCAAGTTTGCCGTGTCTCCTCTCCTTTATGAGGTCTTGGGAGAGCTTGCCTGGATTGGAATGGAAGCCCATGAGCCTTCCGTTAACGTAAACCTTTGCCTTTCCCCTGCCCATAAAATCACTCCAGTTTTACCCCCATTTCATCCAGCAGTTTGGCAACAGGCTCCTCGTGCGATTCTGTTGTAACGCGGGCAAGCATTGCCAGGTTTTTCACCAGACCGCACTGCGGTCCGTCCGGGGTTTCAATTGGTCCGATGCGCCCCCAGTGCGTTCCGTGCACGTCTCTCGCTTCGTACAATTCGCGGTTCTTGTTCAGGGGGCTTTTCACTTTCCTTATGTCCGTAAGAGGGCTCAGGTAGTTCACCCTGTCCATGAACTTGCTCACTCCTGTAGCGCGACCAATCCAGTTTCCTGTCGCCATTGCAAACCTGATTCTTTCGCTTATTGCATCGGGTCTTACAACAGTGCTTATGTTGAGTTTCCTGCGCCTTGTCACAGTGCGGTCAATCTGGAATTTCAAATCCTTCACAAAATACTTGAAAGCGTAGCGGAACAGGTGCTCCATCAGTTTTCCGGACAACTCCAGGCGCTTGTTAGCGTAATGGTCCTTGTCGTCCTCCTCCCTCAGGCCGTAATAGCTCTCAATCGCCTTGGATGCCATCATTGCCAGATAATATGCCTTTGCCGCCCTGCTCTCTTTGGTCTGTCCTATGTGCGGCAGCAGGAAGCCGTCAATTACCTCCTGCGCTCTCTTCAGCCTGTAGTCTATTACCTGCCCGGGAGCAACGCTTTTCCCTATTTTGTCAAGCGCGTCCTCTTCCTTCATTATTTCAGTGTTCTCCCAGTTAAGCAGCACATCGTTCTTTATTTCCGGCTCTTCGGTGAACGCTCCCTCTATTTCCTTCTTTGAGGTCATTCCCAGGGCTTTCATCAGCACGAACAATTTCAGTTTTTTGGGCGAACTCGGAAACCTCACGTGAAGCATTCCGTTTTTCTTCCTTGTAACGCGCACCCTTCCCTTGAATGCCCCCCTTGTACTGATTACCTCCGACACAACGTCTCCGCGCGTTTTCTCTGCAATCATCACCCTATCGGAGCTCAGGACTTCCTGGGTCATCAGCGCTTTCTCCGAGCCGTTTATTATGAAATAGCCGCCCCAGTCCATGGGGTCCTCGCCCATTTCCACGAGTTCCTCCACGGTCTTTCCCTCAAGCCAGCAGCGGTTGGATTTGAGCATTATCGGCAGGTTGCCTACGTAAGTGCGCTTTATGTCCTGCTCCACGTCCCTGCGGAGCAGGCGCATTGTGAGAAAAATCGGACCGGAGTAAGTGCGGTTCCTGATTCTCGCTTCCATTGGATAGAATTCATTGCGCGGCGAGCCGTCCGCTTCAATTATTCTCGGTCTGAGCACTTCAATATCGGAAAGCTCCACCCTGACTTCCTCGATTTTGGGGCTTATAGCATTGTTTTCATCCACGATTTCCGAGAGCTTTTCGTCCACAAACTGGTTGAATGAAAGGATTTCCTGGTCGACAAAAGTCTTGTCCTTGAAATGTGATTCAATAAGCGACCAGTTCTTCATCATCTCACGACCCTGTAATAAATCGCCTTTCCCGCGGTGGGGCTGTTCCTCTGTATTTTGACAACGCTCCCTGTCTTGGGTTTCAGTTTTTTTATCGCGGGATCGGATTTCAAAATAGAGGGCATTTTTTCAAGAGGCGTGCCAAGTTTTGCCAGCAGTTTTTCTGCCTCTCCCTCGCTGAGAATTGAATGCTTTGGAACCAAAAAATGCTCTCCCACGTTGAAGGACATGCCCGCACACCTAAAAAATGGCGATTTTTTGCAAGCCCATGCCTATAACTGGCATAAGAGGAACTTTTTGAGGGATTTAGTGCTCCAGCAAGACCAAAAAAATCGCCAAAAATATATCTAATCAATTAAAATTTACGTAATATTTAAATATTGGGGGAAAGGAATTTAAACCTTTGCAATCCGCGCCCCGGAAGGCGGGAAACGCAAAAAGAAAACCTTTTTTCCTCCCCTTTTTTTATTACGAAGCGGCAATATTTTATTCTTTTTGCCCTTTCCTCTTTTCCATGGAATGGCTTTTGGAAGCAGTGGACAGCTTTGCGGCATTATTTCCCTTTCTCAGGGAAGGGCTGTTTGCGCAGCGCATATTCGGCTCTACACTGGGAGAATACGCGCTCTGCATTGCAAGCATTTTATTCCTCACAGTGGCGGGAAAAATTGCCGTTTTTCTTTTCCAGAAATACATGCACGCGCTGGCGAAAAAAACAAAGAACGATTT
>Ga0180431_10002000_pt1 | contig 27680 bp, 10 predicted proteins | sample SS_ome_11_FD_132459 | JGI IMG/M metagenome (GOLD analysis project Ga0180431, IMG submission 132459) | Hypersaline lake sediment archaeal communities from the Salton Sea, California, USA - SS_1_MS_1 metaG | ecosystem: Environmental > Aquatic > Non-marine Saline and Alkaline > Hypersaline >... | reverse complement strand
GTCTGCGCCTCGAGCCCGAACGTCGTCTATGCGATCTACGCCGATCATCCGGGCTATTTCGCCGGCGTATACAAGACGACCAACGGCGGTGATTCATGGACCCGCACCAACGACGGGGCGCTTGACGCGCTCTTCAGTTCCTTCGGGTGGTATTTCGGGCAGATACGCGTCGATCCTTCGAATCCCGACCGCGTGTTCGCCCTCGGAGTTCCCTTCTACCGCTCCGAGAACGGCGGGACCTCGTGGTCCGAGGTCGGACCCTCCAACCACGTGGATCACCATGCGCTGGCCTTCGATCCGTCCGACCCCTCGCGCATCTTCGAAGGCAACGACGGCGGGATCTACCGCTCCACCAACTCGGGAACGTCGTGGACCAAGCTCTACCATCAGCCCACGAATCAGTTCTACGCCATCGAGATCGACTACCAGAACCCGTCCCGGCTGTACGGCGGCACCCAGGACAACGGAACGCTGCGTACGGTGACCGGAGACGTCGACGATTGGGAAGAGATTTTCGGGGGAGACGGGTTCACCTGCATCGTGGATCCGACCGATCCCAACACCATCTTTGCCGAATACCAGTGGGGGAATCTCTACAAGTCGACCGATTTCGCAAACCACTGGGACTGGGCCCTGGACGGCGTATCGGAATCCGACCGGCGAAATTGGTCGACCCCCGTGGTTCTCGATCCGTCGGACCCGCAGACGATGTACTTCGGGACCTACCGAATGTACCGGTCCACCAACGGAGCGGATTCATGGTCGGCGATCAGCGGAGATCTCACCAACGGGGACCAGGGCGCCAACTTCGGCACCATCACGACGATTGCGGTGGCACCCTCGGATCCGGACGTCATCTACGTGGGGACGGACGATTCGAATGTCTGGGTCACGCAGAACGGCGGGGGGAACTGGACGAACGTCTCCGGTTCACTTCCGGACCGCTGGGTTACACGGGTGGCCGTCGATCCCACCGATGACTCGATCGGCTGTGTGACGTTCTCGGGTCTGCGCTGGGATGAGGCGATCGGCTACGTGTACCGCACCACCGACTCCGGCGGGTCGTGGGCCGACGTCACGGGGGATCTCCCCGGCGCGCCGGTCAACGCCCTGGTCATCGATCCCGACCAGACGTCTCGACTCTTCGTCGGGACGGACGTGGGTTGTTTCTACACGGAGGATCTCGGCGGGACGTGGCGGATGCTTGGGACCAATCTTCCGGCCGTGCCCGTTTACGATCTCAAGCTGCACCAGCCCACCCGGACACTCGTGGCGGGGACACACGGCCGGTCGATGCATTCGATCGATCTGGGTACGCTGACGGACGCGGTTGCGGGTGACTTGCCGGGCCCGCGCATTGCGGCGGGGCTGTCCAACCATCCCAATCCGTTCAACCCGAACACGACCATCGCCTTCAACCTCACGCGGGCATCGAACGTCTCACTCGACGTCTTTGATCTGGGCGGGCGCCGGGTCCGATCGCTTCTGTCGGGATCGCGGCGGGCAGGGTCGCATCGGGTGGAATGGGACGGAAGGAATGACGGCGGTCGTCCGGTGGCGAGTGGGATGTATATTGCCAGGCTGGAGACGGATGGGGGAGTGGCGACCCGGAAGATGAATCTCGTGAAGTAGACGGGACCGGGGTCGTTAGAGCAGCGAGCCGGACAAGCGACACCGGACATCGTGGACGCGCCGTGGCGGGTGACCGATGAACACACGGCGATTCCCCTTCAATCCGTTCTCGCCCAGGGTCGGATTGTTGTTGTTTTATCACACACTTTGTGATAAGATTCACAACCGGTAAGGAATATCCGTAGAGGTCCGCACACACGGGAGGCCCTGAACCCGGCGCTGTTTCGAGCGCATCGTCCACACGGGGGAGGATTGTCATGAAGACCACAAGGGCCATCGCCGTCATGGTGTTTCTGCTGATGGCCGTGTCCGCTGCGTCGGCGGACACGGTTCTGGTGAAGCCGGACGGGACGGGAGATTTCGCCACGATCCAGGCGGCCGTGGATTCGGTGAGCGAGGGCGACGTGATCGAGCTGGCCGACGGAACGTTCATTGGAGAAGGCAACCGGGACGTGATCGTGGGCAAGGCCATCACGATCCGCTCGGTAAGCGGAGATCCGGATCTGTGCATTGTTGACTGCGGGGGGTGGGGTGAGCCGCACGTGGGATTCGTGTTCGCCGACTCGCTGGTGAAAGGGGCGGATGGTACTCTTGAGAACCTCACGATCACACAGGGGTTCTTTGACATGGGCGGCGGTATTCTGTGTATCGGGTGCTCGCCGACTATCCGTGGGTGCAAAGTGATCGGCAACGCGGCGATAATGGGAGGAGGCATCGGGGCCATCGCGGCTTCGCCCGTCATCATCGGCTGCGAAGTATCCGGCAATCTGGGTTTCTATCTGGGCGGAGGCATGGGTTTCATGTCCTTCTGCTCGGCCGTCGTGGAGAGCTGCCTGATCTCGGGCAACATGGCGGCCCCCACGAACATGACGGCAATGCCGGAGGGAGATCTGGAGTCTCTCTTGGGCGACGCGTGCGCCCGGTGGATCCCGGACTGGCTCTCCGATCCCGACGAGCGGAAGCAGGGCGAACCCTTCTACGGCGGCGGCGGAGTCGCAGGCGTGGATTCCTCCTCGGTAGCTTTCACCGAGTGTAGAATTTCGGAGAACGTTCTCGGCGTGCCCCTGGAAGTCCGTGCGATGGGTCTGGGGGGAGCGGGAGTCTCGTTCCAGGTCGGCGGGTCCGTCACGTTTCTGGGATGCGATATCGAATTGAATCGTATCGAGCTTCCCGGAGACATTTCGGACATGCAGATCGCGGGTATCGGCGCTTTCTTTCTGGAGACAACCCCATCGCTGGAGCGGTGTGCCGTTCGCGGGAACGTAATCAGCGGATTGCCCAGCGACTTACTGGAGAGGAGGGCGCAGAAACAACCCCCGCCCCCGCCCCTTTTTATGGTGGGCGGAGGGATCTGCGATGCCGGAGGCCAATTGCAGATGACGGACTGTCTGGTTACCGACAACTTCGGTGTCCTCGGCGGCGGCCTTTTCGTTGAGGGTTGGGAGTTCGGGGATTCGACGTCGACGTCGATTCGCGGGACGCTCATTGCGCGCAACGGCGCCCACTACGGCGGCGGGGTCTGGTTGGCCCGCGGCGTCATGTAGATGGAGAGCTGCACTGTGACCGGCAACGGCGCAGAAATCGCTGGCGGCGTTTTCCTGGCCCCGTTTATAGCAAAGGGAAACACGGCGGCCGGGATCCGGGACCTTCCGAAGCCCAGCTCGGCGCCGTGGAGACGCGGCGGCGAGACCAAGAACGGATTGGAAATGATTTTCGAGAACACGATTCTCTGGGGCAACTGCGCACTGGATTCGGCGACGTCCGAAGGGGCCTTCTATTATCCGGCCAGCTTCGAGTGCTGCGACGTCGACTCCGGGGAGATCGAAGTGTCCACGGAGGGTCTCGTGACCTGGGTCGGCGACAATCTGTTCGTCGATCCCATGTTCTGTAGTGCGGTCGAGTGCAGTACGATTTGGCAGGATTTCCCCTACGCGCCGGACAGCAACTTCCGTCTGGATCCCGCTTCCCCCTGTGCGGCGATCAATTCTCCCGTGTGCGGCCTCATCGGCGCGCTGGGTGAGGGATGCAGCGAGTGTGTAGTCCGAAGGGTGCCCATCCCGTATCCGACGATTCAGGCCGGCATCGACGCGGCGCAACCCTGCGATACGGTTCTGGTTGCCTGTGGAACCTACTACGAATCCGGTATCGACATGAAGTCGGGCATCTATGTGACGAGCGAGACGGGAGAACCCGACTGCGTTACGATCACAGGGCAGAAAGGGGGAATGATTTTCAGCTGTATGGGGGTGGATGACGCGGCCAGCATCGTCGGATTCACTCTGACCGGCGGGTCGCAGGGGGCCATGTATTGCTGGGAGTCGTCCCTCACCGTTCGCAACTGCCTCTTTACCGGAAACACGGTCTCGGTGTACGGGGGCGGGGCGCTTCACTGTCACTACGCGTCGCCGGTTCTGGAGCACTGTGACTTCGTCGACAACGTCGCCGCCTACTACGGCGGGGCCGTCTACGTCTACCAGTCGAACGTAAATCTGACCGATTGCACTTTCTCGGGGAACTCCTGCGACTATGACGGCGGCGGCATGCACGCCAAGCAATCGACCGTCGTCCTTACGGACTGCCGCTTCATGGAGAATACCGCCGAGGACGGGGGTGGGCTCTACAGCAACCGCTCCGCCGTGACGCTCGAAGGATGCGTCTTCTGGGGAAACATGGCCGACGGAGGCGGGGGACTGCGTTGTTACTGGAGCGATCCCGTCATCCGGAGTTGCACCTTCGCCGGAAACGTGGCCCCGACGTATTCCGCGATGTTCCTGTGGTCGGGCAACCGATCGAGCATCGAGAACACGATCATCGCCTTCAACGGGTCGGGCGACTGGATCGGCTGCTACGATGACGGCAGCATTCCGTCGCTCGTCTGCTGCGATGTCTATGGGAATTCGCAAGGGGACTGGATCGCGCCCATCGCGGATCAGCAGGGAAACGCGGGGAACATGTCGAACGATCCTCTGTTCTGCGACCTCGAAAGCGGGGATTGTCGCCTGGAGCTGGGGTCGCCCTGTGCGGATGCTCCGGGGTGCGGGCTCATCGGGGCGTTGGCGGCGGGATGTGAAGTGACCCGGGTGGTCGAAGGCGCTTGGGAGGAGCCCGCGGCGTTCCGCCTGGAGTCCATCATCCCGAATCCGTTCAATCCCTCGACGGAGATTACGTTCTCCATTCCGTCGAGCTCGGGTCGATCGGAAGTCACGCTCGCGGTCTACAACGCCCTTGGCCAGAGGGTACGGAGACTGGTCAACGAGGAACTCTCGGCGGGCGTCCACCGGGCGTTCTGGGACGGGAGGGATGAGAACGGAGTCGGCGTCGCGAGCGGGATCTACTTCTGCAACCTGAGATGGGGCGGGGAGAGTGAGACGAAGAGGATGGTGTTGTTGAAGTGATGTAGATCGTGACTCGATGTGGGGGATCATGGATGGGGGCTCGCGTGTGCGATTGCCCCGGGAGCGGGCGGCTCGATGAGCCGCCCGTTGACGTTTCCCTTCGTCATCCTTGTGGTTGAGTCTCCGGGGGTTGGGATTCGTCGATTTGTCGCCCACATCGCTCCAGTTGACTTCTCTCACGGCCGACGTCTAGAATGAAGCGCTACCCGTTTTGCCGGAGAACCGACGAGATGGAAACTCGCGCGACGCGGCCGACGATGTCCGTTTCCCCATGCACGTGGATCCTTCTGGTCTTCCTGGGCCTGGTGGGGGCCGTCTACGTTTTGGTCGCCACCTCTCAGTATGGAATCGGGTACGCGGGGGATTCCGGCGGTTATTTCGGGCCGGCTCGAGCGATCCTGGGAGAGGAACCGTTCTTCCAAAGCCGCCACTCGGTCATGTGGCCGCCCGTCTATGCCGCGTTTCTGGCGCTGTCCGGACTCCTGCTTCGAATGGAGCCGCTGGGCGCCGCCCGGTTTCTGAACGCAGGCATTTTCTTCGCGATCATCCTTGTCACCGGCGCCTGGGTCCTCCGACGACTGAAGTCTCCGCCCGTCGCGCTCACCTGCTCCCTGTGTCTCCTGTTCTCGTATCCCCTGTTGGTGATGGCCAAGATGGGTCTATCCGACACTCTGTTCGTTCTGCTTCTCGTGCTGTTTCTCATCGCCTGCGAGCGCTACTTCGAGAAGGGCAGGATCCGGGATCTCGTGCTGGCGGGACTCGTTGCCGCGCTGTCTACCCTCACGCGGTACGCGGGGGTTACGCTTGTACTCTCCGGAGGGCTCTTTCTCGTTTTCGATGGCCGGATTCACTTCGGCAGGCGGGTCCGGGCCGTCGTCCTCTTCGGCGCCGTGGCGCTGACGCCCCTCCTTCTGTGGCTCATCCGAAACTGGGTGGTGTCGGGCACGCTCTTCGGAAACCGCTATCCTTCGCCGAAACCGTTCGTCTGGAATCTCTTGAGCACGGTGGTTCTCGCGGGCCACTGGTTCGTTCCGTTTGATGTCCCGAGGTATCCCAAAGCCGTTCTCGGCGGGCTTTGTCTGTTGGGCGCAGCCGTGGTCGTGTGGAGGTGCATACGACGGAGGTGTCTCGGGGACGAGTCGTCGACGCTCGTTCGGCTCTTGCTGTTCATGGGCGTCTACCTGGCCTATCTCGTCGTCAGCACGACGCTGGTCGCGGTCGAGCAGATCAGCCTTCGCTACTTGCTGCCCGCGTACGTGCCGGCGCTGCTCGTGGTTCTGCCCGTGCTGTGGAACGTTGCACGCTCGGGGGGTCGGACGCGCCGGAACGTCATCTTCGGGGCGGCGGGCCTCTGGCTTGCCCTGTCGCTGGCGAGCGGGGCCGAGCTGATGAACCTGTCCCTTGGGAAGGGAACGGGAACGTACTCGGCCCGGCGGTGGACCGAATCCTCGCTGATCGCCTATCTCAAGACTCACCCGGTGGGAGGGGAGCTTTACAGTAACTACCCCGAACCGATCGATCTTCTGACCCGCGCTCGGGCGAAGCGATCTCCTCGATGGCATGCGGGAAACGCCCCTCAGGTCCCGGTGAACGAGCTGGAGGATCTCAAACGCGCTCTGGGTGGGGAAGGGAGCGCGTATCTGGCGTGGTTCGAAGGGATGGACAACATCTCTCTGGTTCCTCTCGACCGCCTTGCAGCCGAGTTACGTCTCGAAGAGATCGCCTTCGCGGCCGACGGCGCGCTGTATCGCGTGAGTGCGGGTGCGTTGGGAGGGGCAGAACCCGAGGGAATCGCAAATCGTAAATAGGAAATAGCGAATAGGGGAGAACTCATGAGTAGGGTCCTGCGGCCCTACTCACGGGTTCTCGGCGCCGGGTAATCCACGTCCACCCGCAGGGGATACGTGTAAGGACCGTTCCAGCCGTCTTCAAAGACCCTCCGCATCCTCTCGGCCAGAGAATCGGATACCACGACCATCTCGACGTTGCGGGAGCTGTGGAAATAGTCCTTGCTCCAATTGCTGGTTCCCACCCAGAGGGTCCGCCCGTCGATCACCATGTACTTGCAGTGCTCCACCCGTGCGAAGGGGATGAATCCCCCGCTCCACGGAGGGATCGTGCTCAGGCGAATGCGGACGTTGGGGACGAGGGAGAGGCTCTTCAGATAGTCGATGCCGGGGTGGCGTTTGTTCCAATCCGAGAGGATCATGCGGACGGTGACGCCGCGGGCGGCGGCGGAACGAAGCGCGTTGTCGATTTCCGGATAGAAACGTCTTTGCGCGTCGGTGGGAGAGTAGCTCAGGAGTTGGATGAGAATGTCTTCCTTGGCGGAGTCCACCAGCCGGATGAGCTCCGGCTCCGACGCCGGGATTCCGGTCGGATTGAGCTCGGGAGGGCTCGCGACCAAGTACGCGCGAGTGATCTCCCCTCCGGGAGTCTCCTCCCATGTCGGGAGGTTCGGGGCCGCGTCCACCGAATCCGCCGGGCCTTCTCCGCCCTCATCCAGAGCGGAGGCCGGTCCTTCCTCTTCCCCGGCCAGGCGCCAATCCGCATCGAAGATCCGGCCGAGCGTCCGCGCGAGAGTCTGCGACGCCACCCTCAGCCCGATCTCATGAATGTGCTCCAGGGCTCTCCAATCGAAATTCTGAGATCCGAGGAACAGTTCCTGGTTGTCGACAATGAAGTACTTGGCGTGGAGGACGCCGCCGGTCAGGGGTTTGATGTCGTAGAGCCGGACCTCGATTCCGTCGGCGCTCTTCAGCCGGTCGATGGTCTTGGGATAGGTGGGGTAGAAGGACTGATCGGTGAGGACCCGAACCCGCACGCCCCGCTCGGCCGCCGTGAGGATCGCCTGGATGACGGGCTCGAGCAAATTCTCCCCTTCGTTGTTGCTGAGGTAGAACTCCGCCAGATCGAGAGTCTCCCGGGCGCCTTCGATCATCTCCACCCAGACATCGGCGGCGTTTCGAATGTCCGGCTGATCCAATCTCGTCTCGACCGGAACGGATTCGACGATTTCGATCTCGATTCCCGGCGCACGCCCGGCGGTCCGTAGCCCGGCTTCGGCCGATGATGAATCGGGCACCGGCTCGGTGCCGCCGGCCGCCGGCGCGATCAGAGCCGCAAGGACGACAAGGGACACATACGGCAATTCTAAGGCTCTCAATGAATTCCTCCTGTATGTCAGAGTCGCGATACAGGCTAGTGCGCCCAAAGCCGCGTGTCAAGAAGGACTCCGAGCGCCGGATCCCTGGAGAGCCCCTGTGTCGTCTCCCCGGAGGCGGGGACGCATCTTCACGCCGGATGACGCGGCTTCGGCCGTCTGTTTTCTGTTGGTTGGCGGATGTTTCTCAGTTCCAGGCAAATCGCCTCGTTTTTGGAGTTCAGTTTGATCCGTTGGCAGTCGATAACAGGGGTGGCGGGATCCCGAATGCCGGTTGCAAAGGGCCGGGCTTCGTCGTAGAATCTCGCTCACTCGAAACGTCCTTGGGAGAATCCGGAGAATGAAGAAGATTGCTTTCCTTGGGAACTACCTTCCCCGCCACTGCGGAATCGCTACATTCACGACGGACCTCTGTGAATCTCTTGCCGTGGAGGCGACCGACAGCTTGTGCCTGGTCCTGGCGATGAACGACACCCCGGAAGGCTACACGTACCCGGATCGAGTGCGGTTCGAGCTGCCCCAGAACGATCTCGCCGGCTACAGACGGGCGGCCGACTTCCTGAACATCCACAACGTGGACGTCGTCTGTATGCAGCACGAGTACGGCATCTTCGGCGGATCCGCCGGCAGCCACGTGTTGGTGCTGCTGAGGGAGCTGAGAACACCCGTCGTGACGACGCTGCACACGGTGCTGGAGAAACCCGACCCGGCCCAGCGCGCCGCAATGGACGAGGTTGCCGCGATTTCCGATCGGCTCGTGGTCATGAGCCGCAAGAGCGAAGCCATCCTTCGGGGTACCTATGCGGTCCCGTCCGAGAAAATCGACTTCATCCATCACGGGATTCACGACGTTCCCTTCGAGGATCCCAACTACTACAAGGATCTGTACGGGGTGGAAGGCCGGCGCGTGATCCTCACTTTCGGCCTGCTCTCGCCGGGCAAGGGAGTCGAGTACATGATCGAGGCGATGGCGGAAGTCGTGGCCGAACATCCGGACGCCATGTACATCGTCCTCGGAGCCACGCATCCCCACGTCCTTCGAGATTCGGGAGAAGACTACCGGTTGTCCCTTCAACGCCGCGTGCGGGAGCTGGGACTTCAGAGTAACGTTGCCTTCCACAACCGATTCGTCGAGCTGGACGAACTGAAACAATTCATCGGCGCGGCCGACGTCTACGTGACTCCGTATCTCAACAAAGAGCAGGCGGCCTCGGGAACGCTGGCCTATGCCGTAGGGTCCGGCAAGGCCGTGGTCTCCACACCCTACTGGCATGCGGAGGATCTGCTCGCAGAGGGCCGCGGTCTTCTCGTACCGTTCCGGGACTCCGAGGCGTTGGCGGAGCAGATTCTGAGGCTCCTGGACAACGAAGTCGAACGCCATGCGTTGAGGAAGCGGGCGTACCACTTCGGGCGTCAGATGGTCTGGCGGGAAGTCTCCCGGCGGTATCTCGAAAGCTTCGCGCGCGCACACGAAGCACGGGCCTGCCATCCGAAGGCGATCGGCCTCGCGAGATTGGCCGAGTCGGAACAGATCGAGCTCCCGCGGCTCAACTTCTCACATCTGCATCGCATGACGGACGACACGGGCATTCTCCAGCACGCCACCGGCAGCGTCCCGAAGTACGATGAAGGCTACTGCACCGACGATAATGCACGGGCTCTTATCACGGTTCTCATGGCGGGACAGATCTCGGGAGGGGTCGAGGGGTTGCGCGATCTTTCCGCGCGTTACCTGGCTTTCCTCGGCAACGCTTTTAACCCGGACATCCGCCGATTCCGGAATTTCATGTCCTACGATCGGCGTTGGCTGGAAGTCCGGGGATCGGAAGACAGCCAGGGGCGGGCCCTGTGGGGGCTCGGCACGGCGGTGGCCCACGCCGGCGAGGAGGGCCAGATCGCCATGGCGGCCAATCTCTTCGGGCAGGCGATCGGGACGGTGGAGGAATTCCTTTCGCCACGCGCGTGGGCGTTCGCGATCATCGGCGTGCACGAGTATCTGCGACGCTTCAGCGGAGATAGTGAAGTCCGAAGAATGAGAAAGGTTCTGGCGAAACGTCTCTTGGAGCTCTATCGGCACACGGCAACGGAAGACTGGCACTGGTTCGAAGACGTGCTGTCCTACGCCAACGCAAAGCTGCCGCACGCGCTGATCCTGTCGGGCCAATGGATGCAAGAGGGCGAGATGACGGAAGCCGGGCTTCGGTCGCTGGAGTGGCTGGCGCGTCTCCAGACGTCCCCAGAGGGATACTTCGCTCCGGTCGGCAGCAATGGGGGCCATCGGCGCGGTGGGCAGATGGCCCACTTCGACCAGCAACCGATCGAGGCACAGGCCATGGTGGCCGCCTGCTTGGAAGCGTATCGAATGACGCGCGAGCCCAGGTGGCGCGAGGAAGCGAGGCGGGCATTCGAGTGGTTCCTCGGGCGGAATGATCTGGGCCTGTCCGTGTGCGATTTCAATACGGGCGGATGCCGGGACGGGCTCCACCCCGATCGAGTCAGTGCGAACCAGGGCGCCGAATCGACGCTGGCCTGGTTGCTCTCTCTCCTGGAATTCTCTCAAATGCAGGTCGCCGATTGACCGAAGAAAGACACCCTGTAGAGGAGACCGCAATGCCCGAACATCCTGCGGATCTGTTTACCCGCCATTCGCACAACCCGATTCTCATCGCGCGGGACTGGCCGTACCCGTGCAATACGGTATTCAATCCCGGCGCCATCCGCCTGCCCGACGGGACCACGCTTCTGCTGTGCAGGGTGGAGGGTCGGAGCGGCCATTCCCATTTGACGGCGGCGCGATCCAAGAACGGCGTCGACGGCTGGCGGATCGATTCTCAACCCACGCTCCTGCCGGATCCCGAGAACTATCCGGAAGAACTCTGGGGGATCGAGGATCCGCGAATCACCTGGATCGAAGAATTCGAGCAGTACGCCATTGTGTACACGTCCTTTTCCAGGGGCGGGCCCGGCGTTTCTCTGGCTCTGACCGACGATTTCAAGCACTTCGACCGGATGGGCGTGATTCTCCCGCCGGAAGACAAGGATGCGGCCCTTCTGCCTCAGCGAATCGGGGAGTTCTGGGCGATGATCCACCGCCCGCTCACGAACATCGGGGCGCACGTATGGATCTCCTACTCGCCCGATCTGCGTCATTGGGGGAGTCACAAGCTGATTCTGCCCGCCCGCTCGGGCGCCTGGTGGGACGCCAACAAGATCGGGCTCAACACGCCGCTGATCGAGACGCCGGAAGGCCGGCTCATGATCTACCACGGCACCCGCGAGACGGCTTCGGGCTCGATCTACCGCCTCGGGCTGGCGCTCTTTGATCTGAAGACTCCGGAGAAGTGCATTCTCCGCGGCGATGAGTGGGTGTTCGGCCCCGAGGAACCGTACGAGGATGTCGGAGATGTGGGGCAGGTCGTGTTTCCCTGCGGGCAGACGATTGACGACGACGGGGACACCCTCAATCTCTACTACGGCGCGGCCGACAGCTGCATTTGCCTTGCCCGGGCCAGCATTCGGGAGTTGCTGGCATGGCTGAAGAGCCACGGGCGTCCGCCCGACTTCCACGAGTAGCCCGGATTATTCATGAAGCCCTGCTGCGAGTCCGCCGGTGCCTGCCTGGACATCGTTGCGGCACTGGTTTCGATCCTCAGCGGAGCTATGGCTACGCCTCCGGTCGAAACCAGCGCCGCGCCTCGCCATGCATGCCCCGGCAACCTCTCGCGACGGGCTTCCTGAATAACCCGGGCTACCGTTGCAAAGCATCGAAGGGGCGGACGTTGTGTCCGCCCCTTCGGTTTGAGGGTTTGCCTTCGCTGACGGGATGTTCTACTTGAGCAGCACCATCCGTTTCGTCTCACTCCTGCCGTTCCATTCGATCCGGTAGAAGTAGACTCCGCTCGCCACCGGTGTGCCCTTGTGATCCGTGCCCGTCCAGGTCGCGCGGTAGGTGCCCGCTCCCCGCTCCGCATCCGACAGCGTAGTTACGAGACGGCCGGCGGAGTCGTACACCTTAAGAATCACTCTTGAAGGTACGGCCCCGGTGGGGATTCCATAAGAAATCTCCGTCACGGGGTTAAACGGGTTGGGGACGGCGGCGCCGAGATAGAAGGAGGTCGGCGCCCGAGCGGCGGTCTCCTCGATGCCCGTCATCGCACGGGTGGAGGGATCGCTCTCGTTGCCGGCAAAGTCCCAGGCCGTGGTCCAGTAATAGTACTCCGGATCACTGCCGACTTCCTCGTCCGTGTACGATTCGGTCGTCGAGTAGCCGATGGGTTCCCCGGCGGTTCCGAAGTCATCGGTTGTGTTTCTGTAGACGGCGTAGTAGTTGAGGTCCTCCTCCTCGTTGGGATCCCAGGTGAGAAGGATGTCACCGCTCACCCAGCTGTCCGCGAGTCCGGCCGGCGCTTCGGGCGCCAGATTGTCGACCGAGTAGCCGCTGTCGGGCGGTGAGTCGTAGTAGACCCACGGCTCCTCGGTCATCGCGCTGACGAAGAACGTGGACCAACAGATTCCTTCCTCCAGTGTGGTATCGCACACCGTCGGGGCAACGAACTGGTAGATCGAGTCCGCCCGCGCCGGAACCGTTCCGACCCAGTCCCAGCCGTCGAGCCGGCGTCCGCCGTCCTTGGCGGCCTTGTACTCATCCTGCCTGCGATAGAGGCCGTAGCCGGTGATCGTCGTATCCGATCCGGCCGCGTCGTGAGCCGACCTCTGCCAGCGGATTCTGACCTCTCGACCCTGATCATTGCCGACGTCCAGAATGCTCATGATGCGCGGATAGATGCTCAGGCACCCTTGCCCGTACGCGCCGATCTGTCCGCACGGTCCGTAGAGGCAGGGAGAGGTGGACATGAGGTAGAAGTCTCCGCCTGCCGCATCGCAGAACTCAGGGTCGGCGGAGATATTGCCGTCGACGCCGTTCAGCCCGACGATGCACCCGGCGTAGTCGCCTCCGTCATTGCCGTAAACGTCGCAGCACGTGAGTGCGGCACTGCTGGTGCCGTCGCAGTAGACAGCATCACCGTCCGTGCTGAAGGCGATAATCGTGTTGTGCAGAGCGGGAGACGAGTTAGACCGGCAGGAGATACACCCCTCGTTGGGCCCGCCTGCAGAGTTCCCGTAGAATGAGCACTCTATGATGGTCGGAGACGACCCGCTGTAGCAGTCAATGGCTCCCCCTTGCGACCCGGCGCTGTTCCCTGCGAACGTGCACCCCGTCACGTCACCTGAAGAGTCGAACCGGAAGTCGATGGCCCCTCCTTCATTGAGGATGGCGGTATTGTTCAGGAAAGCACATTCGTTGAGCGTCAGAAAGACGCTGTCGACGCAGTCAATCGCCCCACCGATCTCCCCGGCCGAATTGCCAGTGAACGTGCATCGTGTCAAGACAGGCTGTGGCGCATCCCACTGGAAGTCGAGAGCCCCGCCTCCCGCGTTGGCAACGTTGCCGGTAAACGCGCAATCGGTCAGGCGGGGAGAAGAGCCGTGTTTGCAGAACATGGCGCCCCCGCTGTACCCGGTGTTGGTGGAAAAGTGACAGTCGGTCATCACAGGGGCGGACGAGGAATCACAATACACTCCCCCTCCATCCCAGTCCGCGAGGTTTGCCCCGATGATGCAATTGCTGATTGTCAGAGAACAAGCCAGACAGTACATCCCGCCGCCCCGGTCATTCGGGGAGGATCCCGTTGCAAACCCGTTCGTGATTGTGAATCCTTCAATCGTACTTGTGCTGTCGATTCTGTTGCAGTAGAAGACCCGACCGTCAAGTAGGGCATCGATTGTCGTGGAATCCGGTCCCTCTTCGCTCAGAAGGACGATGCCGCTCTTCATCACGATGTCGTGTTCATAGTAAATACCGGCGGAGACCAGCACCGTGTCACCCGGGCATGCTTTGTCGATGCCGTCCTGAATGCTGATGGCATCACCCGTGCTGTCGGGCAGAATGTACCAGACAACGGCGCCGGGCGCGTCGCAGGCTCCAAGAGCACCAACGAGTCCACACCCAGGCGCATCCAGGCAGGGCGAGCACCAGCGGAGGTGATGGTCGTCGTTGATTGGGTCACAGAAGACCGGATCGGCGGAGAAGTTGCCGTTCACACCTTCCTGGCCAACGATGTATCCCACCCAGTCGCCTCCCGCATTGCCGAAGATATCGCAGCAAGTCAGGATGGGGCTGGAGTCCACACAGAAGATGCCCTCTCCATTCGTGTTGAAGGCAATGATCGTATTGTCGATGGTCGGAGAGGCGTCGCTGCAGCAGATGCCGCCCCCCCGTGCAACTAGTGACGAGTTACCATAGAAAGTGCAGTGCGAGAGTGTCGGAGAGCAGCTCCCGCAGTACATGCCTCCGCCAAACACGGTGCAGCTATTGTTGGCAATGATGCAGTTGACGAAGCGGCCCTCGTACCCCTGGCAGTAGACGCCACCGCCATCATAGAGCTTCGAGCCGTTGATCATCGTGAACCCCTCGACGAGGGTTGTCGCGTCACAGGTTACGCACCCCATAACGTAGAGAGTTTCGTCGTTTGTTGCGTCGATGGTCACGCAGTCGGCCTCACCCGTCTCACTGCGAAGAACGACGCCGGATTTCATGGATAAGCCATACTCGTAGTAGGTTCCGCAGGCGACCTCGACGGTGTCGCCGGCAGATGCAGAATCAATACCCGCCTGGATGGTGGGGGCATCTACAGGGACATGCCAGACGATGGCGAAGGCATCCGGGGCGAAAGCAAAGACCAGAACCGTGAGCAGACAGCAAAGCACGACTCTCATGGCACGACCCCCTTTGGTTGGTGGCACACTGTGCCGGCACGCGGCCGCTTGGGCAGGCAGCCAGGGTGTGGGAACGGCCTCAGTGGTTTGCCCCGAGTGTCCGGGCCAATGTGAGGCGGCTCCTCCGATACGTCGCGGCCTGAAGTCTGAATCCGTATGTCTGGCATCGCGGTGCAATCCCAATGACTCAACACCAGAGGCTAGCATATTGTCCTATTAAAGTCAACAGATATCTGTCGAACAGAAGCCAGAATACGATAGGACCATGTAAAATCTGTAATTATATGTTATCAATGGATCTTGTCCCTGTCGGGCTCAGTCACGGGCGCCTTCCGGCCTCACACACGGACTCTTGCGCCCGGGTTCTTGGACGGCCCTGTGACGGTGCCCTCCAATCGACGAGGTGCCCAAAAATCCCTTCTCCATGCCGGTCAGGGTGAGTACTATCTGCACTGGAGCGACGTCAGTATCATGAATCTCTGGACGCAGGACCCGCAGCTATGATCAGGATCCTCCACCTCGCCGACCTTCACCTCGGCCGGTCCCACGGCTATCTGGGAGACCGGGCCGCCGAGCGGAAGCGTGAGGCGGACGGACTCCTTCGGCGAATCGTCGATCGGGTTCTCGACGACCCGATCGAGGTGGATGCCGTCATCATCGCGGGAGATCTCTTCGAAACCTACAAGCCGGAAGACGGTCTGGTCGGCGAGGTGATCGGACAGCTGGAACGTCTCGACAAGGCCGGGAAAACGGTGATCACGCTTCCCGGCAACCACGACGAGCTCAGCTACGGAGAGTGTGTCTATCACAGGCGGCGCGATCGCTGGCCCGGAATCCTCGTCACGTCTCCGTCCTGGGCGAAGATCACCAGTATCGACACCGACGACGGCCCCTGCCATTTCTACGGGATCGCCTATCAGGCCGGCGTGACACCGGACACTCTCGATCGGACCCTGCCGCTCGAGCCCGACGGGCTTCACGTCGCCGCGCTCCATGCCTCGGTCGGTCTCCCCGGGAAAGATCGTGCGATTCAGGCGACATGGGATGATCTGGAAGCCCTCGGTGTCGACTACGTCGCTCTGGGTCACGTTCACAAGCCCGACCTCAAGAAACTCTCCCATGGTCCTGCGGTCTACCCCGGCCTTATCGAGGGTGGCGGATTCGGTGACCCGGGCTCTGGGGAGATCGTCCTTGTGACCTTGGGCGACCCCGCGCACGTCGAGCGGGTTCCGTTTCCGGGACGGCGCATCCGCACCGAACCGGTCGACCTCGGCGGCTTCGAAGACGCCGAGGCCCTGGCCGGGCACATTCGCTCCATGGCCGATCCGGAGCTCATTCTTCGAATCGAACTCACCGGGGCGGCCGGCTTCGCGGCGTCGGTCCCGTTCCTCGCCGGCGAACTGGGGAATCTCTTCTACCATCTCGAGATTGAAGCCGAGTACATCCTCATGGATACGGCCGAGGTCGAGGCGGCGGCGGGCGAAGAAACCGTCCTCGGTTTTGTACTTCGCGATCTTCGGGAGCAGGAGGAGGCGGCCGGCGACGATTCGGAGAGGGCCGTCGTGCGACGAGCGGTCCGTCACGTCTGGGACACCTTCCGAGGGGGGAGCGGTCATGCCTGATGTGACGTTCCATCGGGTATCGCTCACAGGGTTCGGGCTCTACCGGGATCCGGTCTCGTTCACCTTTGATTCCGCGCGATCCGTACTGGTGGGCGCCAACGAGACGGGCAAGTCCACACTCGTGCACGGGATCCTCGGTACGCTGTTCGGGCTCCGTCGCTCCGATGATCCCGTGGGGCTCACCACGGGTCGCTTCCGGAACTGGGATTCGCCTTCGGGGTTCCGGGGTACGATCGAATTCACGGTCTCCGGAACGCGCTGGAAGCTGGGTCGGGAATTCGACACCCACAAGGTCTCTCTCCTTCGCTCCGAGGGAACGGGCTGGACGGCTGAGTTCGAGGGGGAACACAACCCCGGCGCGCACCGCAACCCGGATGCGCGGCGCTACGTCGATGCGCTCCGGGAGATTCTGGGCATCGGCGATCGCCAGGTGCTGGAGTCGGTGTTCTGCGTGACTCAGGACCCGGACGCCCTTGAGCCTGGCCCGGTGAGCGACGCCGTCCAGGGCCTCGTGGCCGGAAGCGGGCGCCAGAGTTTCGACGGGGCCCTCGAAGGACTGGTGGACTCACTGCAGTCCATCACGCGCGAGATGCGCGCCTTCGACATCGTACGCCCGGGCACGACCCGCCCGACCGACCTTCGACGGGACCAGGAGCTCGAAATCACAAACCGTGAAATCGCGGATCTTCGGGCGAAGATCGAATCGAGCCGGAGCACGCTGGCCGATCTGGCCGGAATCCGCAAGCGGCGGGTCGAGAAGCAGGAGATCTTCAAGCGGGGCGAAGAGGAAAGGCGGACGGTGGACCGAACGCTCCAGGCCTGGAATGAGTGGGCGGGACTGAAAAAGGACCGCGAGCGGCTCGAAAAGGAACAGGCCGGTCTCGCCGAAGTGGTTCACACGTGCGAGAGCCTGCGGCAACAACTCGGTGAGGGACGGAAGGACCTGGCGAAGGCGTATCCGGAGTTCAGCGACGCGCCCGTTGATCTGGAGTCCCGTCTTGAAGACATGGCGGACCTGCTGGAGAAGAAGGAGGCATTGCGGGAAGAACGCGAGGCCGTCGAGTCGGACATCCGGGAGTCCTTCGGGGAGGATACCCTGGCGGATGAGGGCGCCGAATCACTCCTTTCGTTTCTCAAAGAGCGGGGCCGAGTGGAGCAGGATCTGGAGGCGAAGGGGCAAGAGCTTCAGAAGATCGAGTTGTTGTTCGCCGAGGCGCGCATGAGGCGGTGGAGGAAAGCGGCCGCCTTCGGACTCCAGGGTCTTGTGGCCGGGGCCGTTGCCGGGCTCGTCGCCGAATTCGGAACCGGCGGATTCGTCGCCGTTATCGTGGCGGCGGGAATCGCGGCGGGAGGAATTGCTTTTCTCACGATGCGCCCGAAAGCCGCCGATCCGGATGCCGTCACGCGCTACAAGGCGCTCGGTATAGAAGTCGCCCGGGGGTTTGCCGCTCTGGCCCCTCTGAATCAGAGACTGGGACCCCTGGCCGGGGCGGGCGCCGGACCGCTGGGAGAACTGCGCGAGAAGCTGCGTCGCCTCATTGAGGTATCGAGGGATCTGGCGGATGTGGAACAGGGGGCTTCCAAACAGACGGCGGAATTCCGGGCGCTTCTTGTCGCGGCCGGCGGAGACGCCACAGTCCTCAGGAACAGGTACTCGGACTACCGGGAGCGCGAGTCAGCTCTTGTGAAGGGTGAATCCGAACTGGCGATCCGCCTCGAGGGCGGCAAGACGATCGAAGATCTCGTCCGCAGGAAGGCCGGCCTGGACAATGAGATTCAGAGTCTCATCACGACGGAGCGGCAGCTGCGCCGCGAGCACCCATCGCTGGAGGAAGCGGCGATGATCGAGGATGCCGTCGAGCTGGAGAAGAAACACGCCGGCCTTCGAACCCGGGCGGAGCGAGCGGCGGCCACGATTCAAGCGGAGGACGAGAACATTCGGACACTGCATCGGGACATCGCGGGCCGCGAGGGGAGCGAGGTCGTGGACGTCGCATCCGAAGAGATTCGCCTTCGGGAGCTGGAGGCGAAGCGCGACCGGCTCACCCTGGAACGGGATGCGATCGTTCTCGCCTACCGGGCAACGAAGGCCGGGATCGACCGCTTCCAGTCGAGTCACCGGGAACGTTTGGGGGCAAGTGTCCACGAGTGGTTCGGAAGACTCACGGGTCGGCCGGCGCGCCGGGTGGAGCTCGACGCCCGGTTTGAACCGTGCGTGACTGAATCCGCAGGGCAGACCTGTGCGACCGAACAGCTGAGCGGCGGCGCACAGGACCAGCTGTACCTGGCCGTCCGCCTGGCGGTAGCCGAGTTCATCGCCGGCGACGTGAAACTGCCCCTCATCTTCGATGACCCGTTTCTCACCTTCGATCGCGAGAGACTCGATATCCTTCGGGCGGCGCTTCGGGAAATCTCGACGTCGCGGCAGGTCATCCTGCTGACGCACAGGGAAGAGCTGCGGGAGTGGGGCAAGCCGGTTGAAATAACGAATGGGTGAATGGGCGAAAAGGCGAATGGGCGAGAAGGCGAGAGTCCAAACCCTTAGCCACAGATTGCACAGAGCGGCCGGCCCTGCAAGGTGACGAAGATGGGGCCTTGGGCTCGAGCGAAGGCCCTGTGACACGGCGTAGACAGCCGTATCCTACTCGGCGAGAAGACCCACGCTCGAGCCTTACGACCCCATTCTTCGCACCCTTGCCCTATGAGGCAGACAGGAGAAAGGTGAAAGGAGAGAGGCGAAAACTCATGCCTCGGGCCGGGCGCGGTGAAGGTTCGCCGGATCGAAGGCCCGAGCGTGGTTTTTCCAGGGTGAGTCGATTGCTACCTTCCTTGCCGGTTCCAAGCTTCCGTCACGCTCGAGGCCAAGAGCCGCGGGACCTTTGCCGCGGCGCAAGGCCCGGACCTAAGCACACTGCGCACCGACGGGAAAGTCGTCATGTCATTTCGCTTCATACTCGGAAGAGCAGGGTCGGGAAAAACGCATCTCTGCCTGAGTGAAATTATCGAGGAGGTTCGTCGCTCGCCGGAGGGTTTCCCTCTTGTCCTCCTGGTGCCGGATCAATCCACGTACCAGATGGAGCGGGCGCTTCTCCGGTCGAGCGGGTTGGATGGGTTCCTTCGAGTCTACCCCCTCTCCTTCCGGCGTCTTGCGTATCGCACGCTGGGGGAGATCGGCGGATCGCCCCTGCCGGCACTCGACGAGCTCGGCAGGGAGATGTTCCTGGCCTCCGTTCTTCGACGAGTCCGTGAAGACCTCGTGGTGTACAAATCATCGGCACGTCGAGTCGGACTTCCGGGTTCTCTGGCCAAGTGTATTGCAGAATTCCGCCGGTACCGGAAGACTCCCCAAGACGTCCTCGGCCAGTATCGCCGTCTCGTAGACGCGGGGCAGGGCGAGACGTCACTGGCGCTCAAGCTCCACGATCTGGGCATCGTCTACCAGGCCTTCGACCGGGAGATCGAAGGTACGTTTGTGGACGGGGAGGGACAGCTCGATCTTCTGGCCCAACGCCTCCCGATGTCGAAATGGCTCGACGGGGCCCGCGTCTGGGTCGACGGCTTCTCGGGGTTCACGCCCCAGGAATACGAAGTCCTGGCCGCCGTCATCGAGAGAGCGGAGGAAGTTTCCGTCTCGCTCTGTCTCGATCCGGCCCGAATTCCGGAAAGCCCGTCCGACCTGGATGCGCTTTCTCCTTTTTACCCGACGGAGGAGACGTACCTTCGAATTCGGGATCGGATTCCCGAGAACGTCGAACGTCTCCCCGCCGTCAGACGGCTTTCCGACGGATCGCCTCCCCGGTTCAAGGAATCCCCCTCGCTTGTGCACCTCGAGTCGGATTTCTTCAAACGGAAGTTCCGCGTCTTCGACGGTTCCCCGGGGGAGGTCCATCTGGTGATGGCCTCTGACCGGCGAAGCGAGATCCGGGCCGTCGCTCGGGAGATTCTCTTCCGGGTCCGGGATCAGGGCTACCGCTTTCGGGATATGGCCCTGATTCTCCGGGATCTCGGACCCTACGGCGATCTGGTCCGCTCCATCTTCAGCGAATACGAGATTCCGTTCTTCATCGACGATCGGCGGAGTGTGGCCCACCATCCGCTGGTCGAGCTCATCCGATCCGCACTGCGGTCCGTGGCCACCGGCTGGCCTGCCGATGCGGTGCTTCAGTTTCTCAAGACCGACCTGGTCGGCTGTGACCCGGATGTGGGGGATCAGAAGCAGCTCGGGCGGGATCGTATCGCTGTCGACGAGGTGGAGAACTACGCCCTGGCTTTTGGGGTGAGGGGGAGGGAATGGACCGTGGAGGATCCCTGGACCAAGAGGGCCCTCCGTCCCGAAGACACCGAGGACGTCCGTCCCGAGGAGCAAGCCCATCTCGAGCGAGTGGATACAGTGCGGAGGAAAGCCCTCAAGCATCTGATCGAGTTCCACAGGCGGGTGTCCGGGGAGAGGAAGACGGTTCGGGAAATCACGGAGGCCCTTGCCGGAATGCTCCGGGATCTGTGCGTACCCGAACGCCTCCGGACATGGGCGGGGGAATCGCAGGAAGCCGGAGACCCGGTCGGGGCGGAGGAACATGCCACGGTCTGGCGGAGCGTGATCGATCTGCTGGAAGCCCTGGTGGAAGGATTGGGTGACGAGACCATGGACCTCCGGGGATATTCCGAGATTCTCGAGGCCGGGCTCTCGCAGCTGACCCTGGGTCTCATCCCTCCGACGCTGGACGAGGTGACCGTCGGTTCCGTGGAGCGCTCCCGGCATCCGGATCTCCGCATGGCGTTTGTTCTCGGTATGGGCGAAGGCGTATTCCCGCGCGTGAAGGCGGAGGATCCCCTTCTCGCGGACCGGGACAGAGAAGTCCTCCGGGACGCGGGATTCGAGCTGGCGCCCGGCGCGCGGCGGGAACTCCACAGGGAGCGGTACTTCGCCTACATCGCCCTCACTCGCGCAAGTGAGGGCCTCTGGGTGAGCTATCCGCGGGCGGATGACGAGGGCCGGGAACTTCTCCCGTCGATGTTTGTCCGCCGCCTGCGGTCGTTGTTCCCGGAAATGGAGGCGGAAGCGCCGGATCGGGACGAGACGCCCGATGGGCCGAAGGATGTGCTTTGCACGACGGACCTGGCCCTGGCGATGGTCGCGGGGGCCCGTTCCTCCGAAACGGAGCCGGAGGCCCTCTGGTGGGCCAGGGGGTTCGACCGATGGGTGGGCGATTCACAAATCCGGCACACGCTGGAGAAGATTCTGCCCGCGCTGGCCTACCGCAATCAGGCCGTCCTCGGGCCCGGCCCGGCGGCGGATCTCTACGGCCGGGTGCTTCGCTCGGGCGTGGTGAGTCTCGAGGGATTCGCCCGGTGCCCGTTCCAGTTCTACGCCCGGCACGGACTCGGTCTCGCCGAGCGCGCCACCTTTGAACTCAAGCCGCTGGACCTCGGATCTCTCTACCATGAAGTGCTCCGCCGGTTTTTTGAAAGGACTCGAGAAGAGAATCTGCGGTGGGCCGAGCTCGATCCGGAGGCGGGCAGAGCCATTGTGAGAGAGGAACTGGAGGCGGCGGTTCCTCGGTTAAAGGCGGACGTTCTTCGGGCCAGCGCACGGAACCGCGCCCTCCTGGAGGAGGCGCGGCGGACCCTGGAAGCATATGTCGAGGCGCTCCTCTTCCAGGCGAGACGGACCGACTTCGAGCCCGTGGCGGCCGAGCTCCAATTCCGGAACGCGCCGGATCTGGACCTGGGAAAGGGACGGAGGCTCACCATCCGGGGACGGATCGATCGCGTGGACGTTGTTCCCGGAACCGAACCGCTCCTCGCGCGGGTGATCGACTACAAGCTCTCGGATCAGAGGCTGGATCTGTGGAAAGTGGAGAGAGGGCTGGCGCTCCAGCTGACGACGTACCTTCTGGCCCTGCAATCGGCGCCACAGGAGACGCTGGCCGTGAACGCCGTCCAGCCGGCCGGGGCCTTCTTCGCCCCCCTCGGCAGGCCCATAAGGAAAGTGAAGGGCGGGCCGTCCGACGATGTGCGAGACGAACCGCCCGGCCTCAAGGAGTTTCGGATGCGGGGCGTCTACGGCGAGGAGAGCGCCTTCCGGCTGGATCGGGAGATCGAGCCCCAACAATCATCCCGGCTCCATTCGATGTACCGGAAGAAGGAGGGGGGGCTCGGGAAGCTCTCGACTTCGGATCATCTTCCGGAGGGCGTATTGGACCGGCTGCTTCGAACCACGGAAGAGCGGCTGCGAGAAATCGGGGACGGTGTTCTCTCGGGCCGGGTGGCCGTTGAACCCTGTCGAATCCGCCGATCGGCCGCCTGCACGTACTGCGACTACATGGCGGTGTGCCGATTCGAGCGGCCGGAGAACCATTACCGGATTCTGGATCCCGTGAAACGCGAGGACGTGGTCCGGACACTCGAGGCGGGAAGCGATGTCTGAGAATTCCCCACGACTGACCGACGGCCAGCTCCGGGCGGTTACCGAAACCGGCGGGAATCTCATTGTGTCCTCCGCCGCCGGGGCCGGCAAGACGACGGTGCTCGTGGGGCGCTTCATTCATCTGGTGACCGAAGCCGAGCCACGCGCGGACGTCGACGAGATCCTGGCGGTGACCTTCACGGATGCCGCCGCGCAGCAACTGAAATCCCGAATCGGTGAAGCGCTTCGAAAGAGGTGGCGGGAAACCGGTGAGTCGCGTCTGGCGCGGCAGATTCTCCTTCTCGACAAGGCCGCCGTCTCCACCCTCCATGCGTTCTGCCACGAGGTCGTCCGGCAGAACTTCCACATCGTTCCGAAAAACTCCGACGGCGGCGGTCTGGATCCGGAATTCGCCGTGATGGAAGAGGGAGAAGGAGAGATTCTCCGCCGAGACGTCCTGGACGGTTTGTTTGAGGCGCGATACGGGGACCCGGAGGATCGCCTTTTTCGCGACGCCGTGCTCCGTTACGGTGGGTGGAATCTGGACGCCGCACTGAAGGAAACCGTCCTCAATATCTACGCCCAGCTCCAGACCTTCCCGGACCGGGGTATCCTGAAGAAAATTCGAGACGAGACCATCGATGAGAGCGTCCTCGATTTCTGGCGGGAGGGCTTCGGTGCCTACATTCGCCATCGCATCGAGGAATTCCTGGACGTCTGCGGCCGCGCCCGGGGGAGGATGCCTCCGGATGCCGTTGGAGAGCCTTACCGGGCGTACCTCGGGGGCCCGGAGGAGGCGGCCGGGGGCTGGCTGGCGATGCTCGAGACGGGAGATCCGGAATCCGTGCTGCAGGCAGTTCGGGCCTACGATCCCGGCACGCGTCCCCGCATTCCGAAGAAGGACAACACCTGGGGTGAGGGGTTGGGCAAGGCGATGGACAAGGTTCGGGAGACGCTCCGGGACCTTCGGACCGATACGGCGGGAAGAGGATGGGAGGACGTCCGAGCGGAAATTGAATCTCTCGCTCCCCTGGGCTCGCGAATCCTGCGATTGGCGGAGGAGTTCGAGAAGGACTACGCCTCGGCCAAGGCCGCGCGAGCGCTTCTGGACTTCGACGACCTGGAGCGGCGGTGCCTCGAAATCCTGGAGGATGAGTCTACAGGGGTGGCTCGCGCGCTCCGGGAACGCTTCCACCATGTACTGGTCGACGAATACCAGGATACCAATCGGGTCCAGGAAAGGATTCTCACCCTCGTCTCGCGTCCCCCCGGTGGAGACGAACGCCCGAATCTCTTCACCGTCGGCGACGTGAAACAGAGCATCTACCGATTCCGCCAGGCGGAGCCCGACGTCTTTCACGAGCGCTACAGACGATCGTTGCCGGAAGCCGAGGGAGACCATAGGTGCATCGACCTCAGGGAGAACTTCCGGTCGCGCCGGGGAGTGATCGACGCGGTGAACGCGTGTTTCGAGATTCTGATGCGCGAGGGCGAGTCGGAGATTCTGTATGACGAGTGCGCCCGGTTGGTCTACTCGGCCGGGTACCCCCCGTATTCCGGGGCGGCGGCGCGCGATCCCTTGCCGGTGGAGATCCATCTTCTGCCGCGGAACATCGAACGGGGGGAAGGGGAGGAAGAAGAGCCCGGCGAAATCGAGGATTGGGAAGCGGCGGAGCGGGAAGCGCTTTTCGTCGCGCGCCGGATCGACGAACTCATGGGTGAGGGGATGCGGGTTCGAATAAACGGCTCCGGCGAATACCGCCCGCTCGCCTATCGGGATATCGTGGTGCTCCTTCGGGCCCGTAAGCACAAAGCGGCCGTCTATATGGATGTCCTTGGGGGCGGGGGGATCCCCGTCTATACCGAGGCCGCGTCGGGATATCTGACGGCGACGGAAATCCGAGATCTGGTGTCGCTTCTCCGGGTGATCGATAACCCGCTCCAGGACATTCCGCTGGCGGCCGTTCTTCGATCGCCGCTCGTGGGATTGAGTGAAGAGGATCTCGTTTGTGTGCGTCTGGGAAAGAGGGATGACGACTTCTACGATGCCTTGGCGGAGTACCGGGACAGCGGTTCGAACAAGAACGTGAGGGAGACGGTCGACCGCTTCCTGGCGCGCCTGGAGACCTGGCGGACATTGGCGAGGCGAGGCCCCCTGGCCGATCTGGTCGGCCGAATCTTCGCCGAGACACAGTATCCCGCCTACGTCATGGGACTCGATAACGGGGAGCGCCGACGCGCCAATCTCCTTCAGCTCCACGATCGCGCCCGCCAGTTCGACCGGTTCCGAACCCAGGGGCTCCGGCGGTTTCTCGCTTTCATCGACCGGCTGCTGGAGGCCGAGGGGGATTTCGGTCAACCACCGGGCGCCGGGGAGGGGGAAGACGCGGTCCGGGTGATGAGTATCCACAAGAGCAAGGGGCTCGAGTTTCCCGTTGTCTTCCTCCCAGATCTCGGGAAGAGATTCAACCTGAAAGATCTCTCGAGCGATGTTCTCTTCGACCGGGATCTGGGCGTGGCCTGCGCCGACGTCGATCCAGTCCGGCGGGAACGCCGGTCCTCGGTAGCGCTCCAGATCGTGCGGGATCGAATGCGCGGGCGCTCCCTCGCCGAGGAGCTCCGGATTCTCTATGTGGGCATGACACGAGCGAAGGAACATCTGATTCTGAGTGGGACGGTGGATCCGGAAGAGGACCCGGAAACATGGATTGCCGCGGCCGGGCGAAATCCGTTCGGCAGGGCGCGGACGCCCATGGATTGGGTGGGTCCGGTACTCGCCTCGCGTCGGGGGGGAATCGAAGCCCTTCGGGAGAAGACTTTGAAGGCGGACGTCGCTCCCTTTACACTACACGTCCACCCGCCTGAGGAGGTGAGAGGGTGGCGAGTGTGCCGCCCCCTGCCGGAAAAGGAACGTCCCCTGGCCGCCGGTCTGGGGCGCCTGGAACCCCTGGGAATGGAACCGGACGAGGACACGGCGAAGGTCCTGGACCGACTCCGTTGGACGTACGCCTGGAGAACGGCCTCGGAGCTCCCGGGGAAGCTGAGCGTCACGAAACTCGAGAGGCGACTCGGCCTGTGGATCGACGACGTCGAGGAGTCCGATCCCGCTCGCTCGCCCTCGGGGGTCTTCGAACAGGTTCCGGAGTTCGGGTCGAGGCACGATGGCTCCTTGTCGCCGGGAGAGCGAGGGACGGCCCTCCACACGATCCTCGAGCATCTCTCGTTGTCGGAACCGCCGGATGAGGGTGGGATTCGACGGCAGATGGAAGCGATGGTCGAGAGCGGTCTTCTTCCGGAAGAGCAGATCTCGGCCCTGATTCACGAGAATATCGAACAGAAGCTCGCCGCCTTCCTTCGCTCGGATCTCGGAAGGCGGATGCAGGCGTCCGCAGAGACCCTCGAGCGCGAGCTGCCCTTCACCCTGAGAGTCCCCGCTGCCGAGTGGATCCCGGATGCGGATCCAGGTGACGATGATTTCGTGGTCATCCAGGGCGTGATCGATGCGCTGTTCCGGGCGGGAGACGGGTATGTCCTCGTGGATTACAAGTCGGACCGCATCGGGGCGGCGGAGGTGGGCGCCCGGGCCCGGGCGTATGAACAGCAGATGGCCTGGTACGCCCGGGCCGTCGGGACCATCCTGGGCCGGCCAGTGGCCGAAGCGTATGTCTACTTCATAGAACCCGCGGTTGCGTACCGCGTCGACCTGCCGGTGATGGGCTAAAGCGGACCGGGCTTTCAGGTCCACCCCAAGGGCCCAGAGGCCGCCGGGGTCGGTATCGCTTTCGATATCGGCATCGATTCCGATTTCCGATCTCGAGTGCCGAGCTCGGGTACGGAAACTCAAAGATCTCCTCGGAGCGAGAAGGCTTCTTCAGGACAGAGCCCTCAGATCGCTGCTAGGTCCTGCAATGACGCCTTCCAGGGTCTGACCTGTTGTTTTGTTGTGCCTTCTTGCCTTGACCGCAATGTGAAACAGTGCTCACCCGGAATGTCTGCGGGTCTTTTCCATTTGGGTACTTAGCCTCGATTATATGGCAATGCAAGACCTGGCACAGAACCGTTGTAGATTGGATTCATCCTCGTCCGTTGAGCCGCCTCCAGGTTGACCGAATCGGGTGACGCCCGTTCGCTTCACAAGTATCACAGTACCACTAACCGACTATCCTATCCCTGGAATACTAAGCGGTCTGTGCGTTCCTGATTATTCAAGAGCTAAGAAGTTCTGACTTGACTTACCAGGTACCCGTCCTAGACTCTCACAACGTGGGACAACGGGCCACTCGGCAACCCCTGGGTAAATGGCTGTGCCGAATGTCCATCTCATCTGGTTTTCGGGGCTTATGGCTATGGAAGAGAAGAAATTCCCACCTAAGGACATTCGTGTTCTCTTGGTCACTGTCGCTCTGTGGTCTCTGTTCTTGGCCGCCGCTGTCAACTATTTCTGGGAAACCCTCGGGCGATACCTCAAGACCCAGCTGCTGTTCATATGCGCAGTGACACTCGTAGCACACATTTGGGGAAGTAGACATGTTGTTCGGGCACGCAAAGTGTATGTGGTGGCTGCCCTGCTTCTCCTAATTGCTTTTTCATGTGCTTTGAGAGGGCTGCTCGCTTTCACGATTAGTGTCACTGACCCGGAAGTGTCTTTCAGGCAACGCGTAGAGCAGATGCTAGACAGGAGATAC
>Ga0180431_10001997_pt1 | contig 27689 bp, 24 predicted proteins | sample SS_ome_11_FD_132459 | JGI IMG/M metagenome (GOLD analysis project Ga0180431, IMG submission 132459) | Hypersaline lake sediment archaeal communities from the Salton Sea, California, USA - SS_1_MS_1 metaG | ecosystem: Environmental > Aquatic > Non-marine Saline and Alkaline > Hypersaline >... | reverse complement strand
TTTGCGTACACCTTTTCCTTTTTCTTCCACTACTTCAGAGCCTGTATAAATCAAACCGACTCTATCTGACGCTTCCCTCATCTTTGCCATCTGCTTTTCCAGCTTTTCCGGCAGCCACTCGTCGTCATCGTCCAGAAATGCTATATATCGCCCTCCGGCTTTTTTAATGCCTGTATTCCGAGCCTCAGGCGCGCCTTTATTGTCATCATGACGCATATATCTTATTCTTTCATCATGAAAATTATCTACAACTTCCCTGGTATTATCGCCGGAGGCGTCATCAACCACAATCAGTTCAAAGTCCCGATATGTCTGGTTCAAAACGCTCCTGATAGCCCTCTCTACCAAATGTGCCCTATTATAAGTAGATATGACTACGCTTACCGATGGCGTATTATTATTCATTTCCACCTAACGCCCCTTTGTAGATTTCTACTAACCTTTTATTTAACTTATCTATATCATAATGCTCTTCAACGAACTTGCGTCCCGCACGGCTCATTCCAATCCATGTTTCATGATGTCTAGTCAAGTATTCTATTCTTTCGGCCATTGCATCAGGATCCTTTGAATTAACCAAATATGCACTTTCACCGTTAAGAACCACTTGGTCAATGCTCCCAACAGATGTCGCCACGATAGGAAGCCCCAGAGCCTGAGCTTCCATCAAGACCACAGGAAGAGCTTCTGCTATACTGGGAAGAAGAAATAGATGCATATGCCTGAGGACCCTGACAACGTTTTCCTGCTGCATTATACCCATAAAATGAACCACGCTTTCCAGTTTTTTAGCTATAATAAGTTTCTCAAGTTCTTCCCTCAAGGGTCCTTCTCCGATGATGAAATACTCTATTTTTATACCAGGATTCTTTTTTACGACTTTCTCCACAGCATCTATTCCATATGAAAGACCTTTCTCCCGGATTAAACGTGCAACTGTTGCTATTTGAAAAGTTTCGTCTGCCTTGGGAAAGATCCTCTCGTGACCCCAAGAAAATCTTTTTAGATCTATACCTACAGGATGGTATACAATCTTATTAGGATCAGCCCCGAACCCTACCAGATGCTTATAATTATAAGCTGAGATACTTAAGAAGAGGTCCCCTTTTTTAAAGAGCCTTTTATAAATTTTTCCATTAGTGTTAATACCGCGCCGGATATCATAACCATGAAACATCGTTACGACTTTTCCTTGTATGCCAAGCTCTTTTAAAAGTACTCCCACATTACCGTTCCCACCAAAATGGCACTGTATAATATCAAACTCCCCCCTATTTAAGAACACAACTACTTTATAGAGAAGCGTTAACGCCAAAGCATCCTTACCATACTTAAAAAAGTTAAGTGAACGTAAAATTACCAGAGGGTTTTTACCTATATTCAAAACGAACAGTCTGATACTTTTAAGGAAACGAGTGAATATATTCCGTGGTTTCTCGTTATGATAATAGGTGCGTTTCAATAGCCCATATTTCTCTACCTCTGGAGGATACATCTCTTTCGTAGCGCGAGCGCCGGCGAAAATCTCAATATCGTGACCCAAGTCCATTAGACCCGTGATCTGATTCAGAACAAAAGTCTCAGATAAAACCGGAAACGCATCGACAATAAACGCTATTCTCATGTTATCCGTTCTTTCTACCCTTTTTATTATACTCAGCCCATATAGCGATCGAGATAAGCCGCCAAAGTAGTGCCGGGTTAGTGCGCAAAAGCTCATCATAACCGCCGAAACTGGCGGCGGGAAACTTAATATCATCCAGGTATTTTAGTAGCGGCTTAAAGACAGTCCGATTCGCCGAAAAATACCTCTTATAAGGAAAAGTAAACCCCATCTTTTTTCTGCGCCAAAGTATTTTCTTGGGTAGATACGGTTCCATGGCCCTGCGCAAGATATATTTAGTCCATCCGTTTTTAAAAAGATATGCTATAGGCATCGTAAGCCCAAATTCTACCATCCTGTAATCTAAAAACGGAAAACGATGTTCTATGGGGATACCCATCGTAAAATGATCGCTTGACCGCATATAGTAAGGGACCAAAGCAACTTTAAAATGGTAAAGGGTCTGCTCGTGAAAAGATAGCTCTTTATACCGCTTCTCGTAATTTAAGGCGGAACTTACGGCTCCTTTAGCTCCGGTTCCCTTAGAGGACGCGAAATGCCTTCCAATCATTTTAAACGGGTCAACCGCATAATGACGTAAAGTCTGACGAGTGCTCTTTAAAGTCTTGAATCTTCTGCAGAATTCATACCAGTCTGCCTGGATGAACGAGAGAGGTCCGCTTCTTCTTAATTCTGAATATGCCTTTGGCCAGAAACTGCTCTCATATCCCGCCAAGACTTCGTCCCCGCCGGCGCCTGTAACAACAACGTCGACTCCCTCGCGTTTCATATCCTGAAGCATCCTATTATGCGAATAATCATTGGGATTATCATACGGCTCTTCCATAATTTTTGAAAATTCGCCATAATCATTTATAAAATCATCTTCAAGGTCGTTTAAAACATGATAATCAACAGGATACTTCCTGAGTATGGACCTTGCGTAGGGTTCTTCATCCGCACCTTTTATTTTCACCGTATAGGTAGTTATGTCACTCTTCCGCAATATAGCGGCGGCGGCGACAACAGAGGAGCTGTCAAGCCCACCGCTTAGTTCAAAGGCTACCTTGACATCTGCCCGCAGTCTAAGTTCAACGGCCCTAAAGAATATCTCACGGTATTTCTTGACAGCTTCTTTAAAGGAGATATCGCCGGGAGACATCCTCGCTTCCGGAAGATTCCAGTACTTTTTACTTTCTGCTTCTTCTAATGCATGTCTATTGAGAGGTAGAATACAAGTAGTAGCGGCATCCATGCACTTCACGCCGGAATAAAAGGTAGTGCCGTCATGGTCCTTGATGCCCGTCTGTGCAAACCCCAGGATAACGTCGTTATTGATTCTAACATCCCCGCAGAAAGAACTGAGAAGCCCTTCCAAGTAACTGGCAAAGAATATGCCTTCTTTCGTCTCTCGCCAGTAAAGCGGCGCAACCCCTATCCTGTCGCGAGAAAATACGATGGAGGAGTTCCTGGAATCATACAAGACCACCGCCCAGAAACCGTTCATCTTAGGCCAAAGTTCCTCCCCCCAAAAGCGGTACCCCTCAACTAACACTTCCGTATCGGAAGCAGTCCGGAACTTAACCCCGAGGGAAGCCAGCTCTTCCCTTAACTCGATATAGTTATAAATCTCCCCGTTAAAGAGAGCGATAACCGACCCGTCGGCGCTCTTAAAAGGCTGGTGCCCCCCTTCCGAAAGATCGATTATCGCGTAGCGCGAATGGATAAAGGCGACATCGTGTGCGATCATAGCCGCATTATCATCAATATGAGGCAATTTACCGCTTAATGGAGCAACTGTCTTATTGGTTTTATAAAACTTATAAGACCTCTCCCCTCTTGATATGAGACACACCCCTTCATCATCAGGACCTCTCCCCGCTATTGAGTTTAAAAAAACGTCAATATTTCGCGATAGGTTCTTCCCGGGCTTTTTAAGAATGTATCCGGCGATCCCGCACATAAATTACCTCAACGAATCGTATAACGTATCAAGTTTATTAGCCGATTCCCGCCAGTTATAATGTTCGACTATTCTTTCTCTTGCCGCTTGAATAGTCCCCCCTCCACTCAAAGCGTTCTTTGTCTTCGCTATAAGATCTTCCAAAGAATTAACATCATATAGATAACCATATCTTTCATCCGGGACAAGTTCTTTACATCCTGTATGATGGGGCACAACAACGGGAGATTCCAATGCCATCGCCTCTAAAAGACCGTTGGGAAGCCCTTCACTTTTGCTCGTCATGACATATGCGCTGCATGCTGCTGTCGCGTCAAGAACATCCATATGGTCCATCCTGCCGCAAAGTTTGAGATTAGCGGGAATAGATGTCTCATATTTAGAGACTAGTGTCTTCTCATCTATACCGTCACCTACCATAAGGAACGTAATATCCTTCATGTTCCTTGCCAGCTCCACGTATAAAAGAGGATTTTTGACTTCCCTGAAACTGCCGACAAAAAGCACAAAATCTTTATATCCGAACTTTCTGTAAAACCTGTCTTTATCGGCACGGGAACAAAGTTCAAGATCAGCACCATTCACGACAACAGTCGTATCTATTGAATATTTTTCTAATAGATAATCATGCCCCCATTGTGAAACGCTTATTTTTAGGTCAGCCCCACAGGCCACTTCTATCAGAGATTTATTGATTTCTACCTGCCAGGGTTTAAGCCCCTCTTTGTAATGCTCCTCAAAGAACAAGGTATGGTACGTATGCACCCACTTACAGTTATCTGACCGGGACTTGCTGCATAAATCAATGAACCATGGATCAGAACGGGAATGGACGATATCAAACCCGACTATACCTCTATCTTCCAGAATGGACCGGTAGTTACGCTTAAGCCACGCGTTTCTACACAAAAACTTCCGAACTAAAGGCGAAGGTACCTCTTGGGCTTTATGCTTGGAGAACTTTTTGAATCTTCTGGTATGGGTAAATAACCCTCCATACGGATCATATATAGCTTCTATTGCTATCTTCATTATTATCTAATACTCCAACTGTGTTCCGGGAATATGTAACCAGTGGAATAGTTCTTGGAATACACCTGAAAAAAAGCAGCATCTTCTAATCTATCAATAGTACCCATTGAGTCATCGTAAAGCTGTGTGATAACTTTATAATTACCAGGTATTAAATTCAAATACGGAAATTCCACTTTTACCGCGCATGAGCCTTTTATCTTCTCTATCTTAAATCCGGATTTTCTGGTATTAGTACCGATAGCCATTGTGCCGGTATTATCATATATCGCCAGTCCTATTACCGGCGACATAACCTCCTCTTTTGTCTCGATACTTATCTCGAGTGAACACTTCTCGCCGGTTGAAAGTGTCTTGACTTCATTATTCTCGCCATCTAATACTGAAACCTTTTTTATCTCCTTCAATCCTTGCTGGCCATGAGCAGTTTCTGCCGGCAAAGTCATATATTCATTAATCGCCCCGTCAATATCCCCGTGATGCACAATCTTCCCCGATCTTAAACATATGGCTTTTTCGCATATGTGCCTCAAGACGCCCAAGTCATGCGTGACGAATACTATCGTAACGTCGCTTTTTAATAGCTCCCTCATCTTTTTGGCACATTTCTTTCTGAAATTCACGTCCCCTACAGCCAGTACCTCGTCTACAAGAAGTATATCCGGTTCACAGTGGATAGCCACTGAAAACCCTAACCTTACAAACATGCCGGAAGAATAATATTTTACCGGTGTATCAAGAAAATCCCCGATATCGGCAAATTCAACAATAGAGTCGAATTTTCTGTCTATCTCTTTTTTCGTCATACCCAGAACCGCACCATTAACATAAATGTTCTCTCTTCCCGTCAGCATCGGATGAAACCCTGCACCAATCTGTATCAAGGCGCCGGCTTTACCTTCTATCATTATCTTGCCTTTATCCGGCATAAAAATCCCGTCAAGCATCTTAAGAATCGTGGTCTTGCCGGAACCGTTCTGCCCGATAATACCCAGCGCTTCACCCTTTTTAAGCTCGAATGAAACATCATCCACAGCCCAGAATTCATCTTTTCTGAGCAGGTGCGTTGCGGCATTTATCCCAAAAATGTTTTTGCTAATATCCCTCACGCCGTATGACATCACATACTTCAAACTACGGCTGAACTTCTTGCCTACATTATTTACCCTGATCGCTATATCTCGCATACACCCCCCCCCTAAATCCGTTCCGGTATTTTTGTTTTAGCTATATAAAATATTCGCCATGACAACAAGAATACTCCGAGAGCAAACACGCTTGATAATATAAAACCTTCCATATCCACTATTCTCCCCTGCACAATAAGATCCCTCGGTGTGTTAACAAGATAATTAAGCGGGTTCCATTTAAAAAATATATTCCCGGAACTTTTAGCAGGATACAATACAGGTGTAGCAAACATAAGAAATGTCACCACTAGCGATACCATATTCGCCACGTCCCTTAAAACACCGTTAATAAGCGCCAGCAGAAAAGAAAGACCCAATGTAAGCAAGAGAATCGGCACTAGCGCTAACGGAAAGAGTACTGCCTGCCAAGGCGGACAAAAACGATAAACAGCAAAAAATATTACAACAAGTATCAACTTTATCATAAATTCAAAGATCGACTGTGCCATAGCTGCGACAACAAGCACCTCATGAGGAAAATTTATCTTTGCTATCATACTGCCGGAAGTTACCAGGCTCTGCGTACCTGAAGTTACCCCGGTCGAAAAAAGCTGCCATACGGTAAGCCCTATTAACGCAAAAAGGGGATACGCAACAGCCGTCTCTGAAATATTCAAGACTCCGGCTCTATTTAAAAAGATAAAAGTCCCTATGGCTATAAACGGTATTATTAAAGCCCAAAGACATCCTAATACGGCTTGTTTATACTTAGCAAGCCAGTTACGCAGGAAAAGACGCCAGACGAGTTCCCTGCTTCTATAAATATCTTTAAACATCGCCGGCCATATCTTAAATCCCAGCTTTGCATATTTGTTAGGTTCATATATGATACTATTCATAAATACCTCTCTATTAAGTTGCTACTTCTTCCATCGACGCTTTGCCTCTTTCAATGTCCACCAATTTTACTATAATCGCCGTAAAGAACCAGAAGGGCTCCGCTATCCTTATGATGATGAAGCTGTTGGCCCCTATGGCATGGGTAAGCAGTCCCGCAAAACCCACCATATAGCCCATGGTAAGCCCTTTGAATAATGGGTCTTTGACTTTCTTGAAAGTATTTAAAGCGGCCCTCCATACCCGCCACATAAGCCATAAAAAGAGGACAAGCCCGATAACACCGGTTTCACTCAAAGTAATTATATACTGGCTGTCTAAAAAACCGGTTCCTGTCACCCCGAATCCGAAAAGAGGTTTTGCGGGAAGCCTCTGGGTAAGCCGGATATGCCAGGATTCTATTCTTGCGGCAGGCGAAGGCCCCAGAGAAACCGGTCCCACCTTTTTAAGCGTTTGTTGCGCCTCCGGGGTAAATGCCCCTATTATCCTCTCTTTTAAAACAGGAGGGCCCAGGGAAAACACCACTATAAAGACTAAAGCCACGCACAAAGCCCAGTTAAGCACTCTCTTGTCCTTTGAAAGAATGACGAACGCGGCCAGAGACGCCAGCATGCCAAGATAAGAAGCCCGGGAAAGCGTAAATATAAATGTCGGTATCAAGAAAACAAATACGAGAAAAAGCTGCCCTCTCTTCTCGCGGAAATAATATATCATCCCGCCGAGTATCGATAGTATAAAAAGCATGTACCCGCCAAGCGTATTGGGCTCTCCCGTCCCCTCAAAAGGAGCGGAGATCCTCGGCAGACGGCCGATATGGGTATTGCCGTATATACCGACCACAAGACTTGTAAAGATGAGGACTCCCAGAAAGAGCTTCACCTGCTTCTCGGATGTAATCTGATTAAGGACTATGAAATATAAAACGAAATATTCAACGATTTTGAACACATAGAACATGCCTTTAAGAGGCAGGATATTGCCCGAGAGCATCCCGCGCGCGGTAGAAAAACACATGACAGCGACATAAAGACCGATAGGGATATTTAAGGGGCTCCCCTTTATCAAAGGTGCTTTCTTGATAGCCATCTTGGCCAGCCACGTAAACGAAACTATGATCAAAAGGAGGTCCTCGGCCCTAATAACAACCGCCCTGCCGGCTGCGGTCCCTACTTCCAGCTCCGGTGACAGAAGCATGGAAAGCAAAATAGCGATAAGACCTATATTTATATCGATAAACGTTACGGCTACGAAAATAACGGAAAAGATGACCATTGCGGCCATGGTAAGGTCGGGAGATGCGGCCAGGAGGCGCGCGGAAGCGATGACTGCCAGAACGGCAAAGAGAACCGTTATGAATATCTTGTAATTTACGTTATGATAAGCGGGGAATCTAATGGCACCCTCCCTTTATAAAAATATCAAAAACGGATCAAATAGCGCAGTCGGTCTTAACGCTTAAGACTGAATCATCCTGCGGAAGGGCCACTTGTTTTTGTTTTTTCCTCCCCGTAATACTTCTGGTAGTAGTAATAGAACGGAGAGCCGAATTTCATGTCTGAGGCTTTCATGCCATTCAGCACTACGCCAAAGGGCGTGCCTTTGGCGTTCTCTATCTGGATCTTACACCTTTTAAGAGCCCCCCGGGAAACCTCCCCTGCTTTATAGACTATCGCGATACCGTCGACTTTGGAGCCCAGCACACAGGAATCGGTCACTGGCAAGATCGGCGCCGAATCTAATAAGACCACCTGGAACTTGTTCTTTACTTTCTTGATAAACTCCGACATATTGTGTGAACCGAGCACTTCCGTCGGATTAGTCGGAAGGTGTCCTGATGTTATAACGCTTAAGTTCTCCATGCCGTAGGTCTTCATGATCATGCTGGACTTGATGTTCCCCATCATTATGTCATCTATGGTCTTGATGGCGTCTTCCATCTCCAAAGTCCCGAGAACAACTTCCGTCAGACCCGCTTCCCTCTTTATCCCGAAAACTTTATGGACTGCCGGTCTTCTGAGGTCCGCATCGACAAGAAGAACTTTGTATCCCATCTGCGCCATGCTCAAAGCGGAATTAACGCAGGTTATGGTCTTTCCTTCCTGGACGCCGGCGCTTGTGAACATGAGGCAGTTACCGACTTTATCAAGACCCGAGAACTTGATATATGTCTGAAGGTTTCTGTAAGCTTCCGAGACTGAGGAATGGGGTTGATACTGTATGACCAGGCGGCCCATTATCTCCTGGTATTCTGCCCTTGCCTCCGGCGGAGGCGGCTCTTTCCAGTAATTTATCTCTTCCTTCTTATCAATTTCGATATTCGGTATAACCCCCAAAACGGGGATCTTAAGGTACTCTTCAACATCTTCGATAGTCCCGATGGACGTATCCAGACTTTCGGTAATAAACGCCGCGACAAGCCCCAGGATAAGACCGATAATACCCGCTAAAAGCACATTATAAGTCGCCGGAGGTGTTATGGGCGCTTTCGGGATAGTTGCCGGATTAACGACCTCCGTGTCTTCCGACTTCGAGGCTTCCAGGATCAAGGCCTTTTCATATCTCTCCTTTAAAAGACCGTACAGGTTCTGGTTTATCTCAAGCTCGTTTTCAAGCCTCCTCAAGTCAATCGCTTCCATCTCCGTCTCAAGCTCAGCTTCTTCTTCCGGAAGCGTATTCAGATATTCTTCGATATTTTTTATCTCAGCCTGTTTGTTAATGATCCCGGGGTAATTATCGGTGTACCTCTCCCGGAGGTTACTGACTTCAAGTTTGAGATATGCAAGCTGCGTTCTCTGGTTGAGTTCACTGGCCGGCATCGCAGCTGCTCCCGGTTCGACCCCCAGAACCCTGAGTTTTTTGCCTATTTCTGTCATCGTCCCTTCGATCTTCTTAAGCTGTTTCTCGACGAACTCCTTGGTATTCCTTGCTTCCACAATCTTATCTTCCCACCGCTTCTCCATAAACACCTGGGCGACAGCCTCAGCTATATTCTTGGCCCTTAAGGGATCCCCGTCCGTCGCGCTTATGACAACGAGCCCGGTATTTTCTTTTTCCTTGGCTGAGATCTTGCTCCTGAGCGACGAGACGACAGCCTCTTCGTTTTCACTGCTGGTATCACTCTTGATATATCCCAGCCTTATCGCCACGTCTTTCAGGATACCGTAACCTTTGATAAGCTCAAGCTGCGTGGAGAGGTCCTCCCCTCCGCCTCCCCAGAACGTCACGCCGCCGCCGGTTATCTCCGCAACAGGCGTTCTTCTCGTGTTTATATATATCTCCACGGTGGAACGGTAGAGAGGCTCCACCTTATCCACAAAGAAATATGAACTTAAGAGAGAGATCACAAAGATCGCTATGATTATCCACTTCCTTTTGTGAACAATACGCCAATAATCCCATAAGTTTAATGCGTATTCAGCCATACTTGATTACCTGTTATACTTTCTTTTCTGAAGGGGAAAACTTTAATTCTTCCCCATCTTCTTCCAGACATCAGCCCAGTCCCATCTTCCGCCCATAATATCGCTTTCTATTTGGGCAAGCTGCTCGGCAAAATACATCGACGGGAATATTTTCCGCAGCGCATAATTAAGGTTTTCAATCTCCGTACACGGCACGTAAACTATATCACCTTCGAGAAGATACACGTTCTGTGAGGTATCGCCCTTGTGAATCAGGCGGCTAAGATTGACCCTGATCATCTCGGGATCATCATACCCTCCTCTGATTATGTACGTACAGGAAGCCAGGGCGCTATCGCTGAATCCATTCGCTTTTGTGATCAGATCGATTATCCTGTCACCCCGTTCCAGGCGATATGTCCCTTGCGCTCGCACTTCACCAAGGATAAAAACTTTTTTATCTCCGAATTTTCTGACCCCGACCGCGATCCGCGGCTCTTTCACGTAAAGAGCCATCTTCTCGCTTACTGACTTGGCAAGCGCCTTGGGGGTAAGCCCGGCTGCTTTTACGTCGCCTACAAGCGGCAGTGTTATCATACCGTCCTCAGGTCTCACTATCACGGTGCTGTCCAGCTCGGGACACCTCCAGACGAACACTTCAAGCTCGTCCCGGACCCCTATGGTATACTGCCCCTCAGAGAGCATCGTCCCTTCGGGGTTATACAGGGACTTATCCAGTTTTTTATGCGGCGCCTTAAAACGCGCGCATCCGGCGCCGCTTAAAATCATTACCGATACCAGCATAAGTATAATAAGTCTGTATGACTTGCTTCCCTTAAGCATCTTATGGCTCCTAGTAAAAATTTCCTACAATATCTTCACTTCTTCCGGGTCTATGCAATGCTCGACGTATATCAAAAGCTGTTTCGACAGGTCCAGGATATGGGGCTCCCTGAAACGCTTCTTCTCCCTGTTAAAAACTATGTTGATGACGGGACGCATGGGGGTATTCTCGTTCACCTTGATCACGGTACCGATTTCCCCCGTGCTTATCTTTACCCATGAACCTACCGGGAAGATCGAAACATATCTTAGAAGCGCTTTCATAAACTCCGGGTCGTAACTGTCGCCTTCATTGTCCAGTATCTCTTGGATAGCTTTGTCGGGCGAGAAACGCACCCTCCACCGTCTTGTATGCGTCAATGCTTCATATCTGAGAACGAGCGATACGAGGCGCGCCATATAATGTATGTCGCTTCCCTTGAGGTGATTCGGGTAACCAGTACCGTCCGACCTTTCCTGATGCTGCCCTATAACCAGGGAAACCACCTCGTCTATACCGGTAAGTTTCCTGAATATCTCTTCTCCGTAGGCGGGGTGTTTCCTGACTTCCGCGACTTCGCTGCTGTTAAGTTTGCCGCCTTTATTCCAGATGTGTTCGGGTATCTTCATCATGCCTATATCATGGAAGAGCGAAGCCAGCGCCAGGTTTTCAAGGTTCTCTCTCGAATAATCAAGCTTATAGGCGATATGTGTGGCGATAATACACACGTTTACGGAATGGTTGTAAATATAACTTTTTTCGTATTCATCATGCCCGAAAACAATGTTCATGACATCATCGGGTTTTATAAATTCAAGGAAATAGTCGCATTTCTTCACTATCCAGCTGTGTATCTCCTCGCCTCTAAGCTCGTTTTCTCTGCCTGAGGCGACTTTATCCAGGACTTGCTTCACGAACTTCAGGATATCTTCATAGAAAGCTTCAGCCTTCCGGGGGGAAGATTCCAGCTTGATATCCTTCTCTTTACCCGCCTCTGATTCTTTGGAGAGGATTAAACCCTCTTCTTTCGCTTTCTTTTTCTCGGAAGAAAGCTTATCAAAACCCTCGAATCCCTTATGAAAATCCACCATGCTATATCTCTTCTCCTAAATCTTTTACTACGTCACGTATTATATCTTCATCTATCGTGTCCGATTCTTTCATGCATCCTACAAGAAGAGACATGTCACATATATTGTTTATCTGCCTGGGCATGCCACTTGAAGCTTCATGTATCATGCCGTATGCTTTCTCGGTAAATACGGGCCTGGTAAGGCCCGCTATTTTCAGGCGATGGGGGATATATCCGGAAGTCTCTTCCCTCCCGAGGTGTTTCAGCACATAAAACATCGCGAACCTCTGCTTGAACTGGGGTACAGCGTTTATTATGTCCTTAAGCTCAAGCTGTCCCATCATTATTATCGACGCTAAAAACTTGTTTTTATGCTGGAGGTTCATAAGAAGCCGCAGTTCCTCCAGGACATCATTACGCGAGACGAGGTGCGCTTCATCGACAATGATAACGGTATGGCGGTTCGCCTCGGCAGTCTCTCTTAAGTTCTCTTCAATAGCATGCCGCACTTTAAGGCGCGCTGACGTGCTTTTCGTTACCCCCATCTGGTAGGCCACTTCCTGCAAAAGTTCTTTTGCGGTCAAAAGAGGGTTTTTTATGAAAATACTCTGATAATCGTCGCTTTCCCTGATCTCTAACAATAGTTCATGCGCGATCGTCGTCTTGCCTGTGCCGTAATCGCCCGCAAGAAGAGCCCCGGCCTTGTTTTCTCTTATGACATAAATAAGCCTCACCAAAGCTTCCTTGTGCACGGGTGAATAATAAAAAAACCTCGGATCCCCCGTATTTTCGAATGGTTTTTCGTTTAAACCCCAGTATTTCAAAAAATCCATGACAATAGTTCCTTATATCCGTTTTAAGATGGAGTGTCCTCTCCCATCTCTTTCAGCCGCTCTTCCAATGAAAGTCTCCTCTGGAGATGCCCGTGCCCCACGATCATAAGTACCGTGACTATTACAAGGATGAAAACGCCCTGGAGCAAAAGAAGCAAGGCCTGAGCCGTTGTCGCATGCCACAGGCCCAGCGCTGAAAGAGCGAAAATTACAGAGACGAGGTATATGAACAAAACTGCCTGCACCTGGCTGAACCCGATCCGCATAAGACGGTGGTGCAGGTGATCCTTGCCTGTATACTCTATCCATTCTTTAAAAGTTTTTACCTTGCCGTGAAAAATACGCGAGGCGGAAATATACACCATATCAAAGATAAGAACCGCAAGTACCAGTAGGGGTATACTCAGCGCAACAATAGGCCTTTTCTCCGCCCACTCCCCCATAACAGCCAAAGAGGCTAAACTGAACCCCAGGAAACTGCTGCCGGCATCCCCCAGAAAGATCTTTGCCGGGTAAAAATTAAATATGAGAAACCCCAAAGAAGCGCCGGCCAAGGCAATACTTAAAAAAGCAAAATACGTCTGATTCGTCTGATAGGCTATTATAAAAAAGACGCCGGAAGCGATAACGGTGATACCTGCCGCCAGGCCGTCAACACCGTCCATAAAATTCAAGGCATTGGTTATCCCCACTATCCAGATAACGGTTATGATCACTTCAAGAAAACGGGAAAAAGGCCACTGGTCCGGGACGATCTTTAGACACACACCGAATGAAATAACCAGTAAAGCGCAAAGCACCTGTATAAGAAGCCTCCCGCTTGCTGATGATTCCATGACATCATCCGCCAGTCCCGAAATCATCAAAAAGAAAGAAGCCGTTACAACCCCCTTAAGTTCCCAGGAAAAATGGAAGTTTACCAGTAGCGCCATGGCATATGCCGCAAAAACCGCCACGCCGCCCAGAAGAGGGATGGGCCTGGAGTGGACCTTTCTTTCGGCGTCAGGATAGTCCAGAACACGGAATCTCGCAGCTACTTTTATAGCCATCCATGTAAATACTATCGATCCGGCAAACGCGAATATAAAGACTTTAAGCATACTAAGACCCGTCGTCTAATCCCCCCTTAGAAGGGTGACTTTCGTTATAACGGTGCTGTTCAGATACTCCAGATCAAAAGGTTTTATTATGTAGTCATAAGCCCTGCCAAGAAGCTTTTTATCTTTGATGTAATCGGGATATGCCGTTATTATGATGACCCCTACATTTAAATCATGTTCATCGATATATTTAAGGACTTCTTCCCCGTCCATATCCGGCATATTCATGTCTAAAAGAAGGATATCCGGCTTATATGCATTAAGCTTATCTATAGCCTCACGGCCGCTTTCAGCCAAGTCGACTTCATATTTTTTTTGCACAAAAAAATCTTTTAATATACCCCTTATCTCGGATTCGTCGTCGGCAACAAGAATTTTAGCTTTATGCTTTTCGTTGTTCATCTTTTATCTTCCTTTCTTTTATATAAAACACTAACGGTGATTATTTTAACTATAATTTTGATATTAAGTTAATTATACCTTCCAACACCCAACTTGCAAGTCCTTACTTGGATATTTCCCTTAATCCTGCGGGAGCTTCTCTTCCCCGGGTATATACACTCCCCAGATGGCGCTTTTTGGTTTTTCTTCTTCCTGCTCTTCGTGGAAAAGATACTCCTTCATCTTATCCTCTTCTTCTTTCTTCTTTCTCTCAAGATCGAGCATCGCTTTGGATTTGGGGAACTCGAAATCAGGAAAGATCGCAAATCCCGTGTTTGTCGTCGGACCGTATCTCGTATCCTGGTACTCTTGACGGTATCCTGCCGGAAGGATAAGCTGATCGGGCCCGCCTCTCTCCTCACCCGGTATGAGCTCGTATCCGCCCCCGAGATCGACACCGTAACTTCCGTCCGGATACTCCCTAAGCCCATCATCGTTACTTTCAGCTTTCACGACCAGACAAAGCGTAAATATCGCCGTGCATAACACTAAAAACGCCTTCTTGCGTTCCACCTAAGCCCTTCTCTTATCTTTATTTTTGCCGGTCCCCGTACAGCTTTCTGATGCAATCGGGACACAAGCCATGCGAGAAACTCGCATCCGTCCTCGCGGATATATACTCCTCAAGAGTCACCCATGCCTTGGGATTCTTGGGGTCCCTTCCTTCGGCAAGCATCTTTTTGCAGTTTGCGCATATCGGGACAATGCCTTCCAGCTTCTTGATGTGCTTCACGGCTGCCTGAAGTTCACCAAGTTTGTGTTCCAGAGCTTTATTCGTGTTATCTAACAGCTCTTTCTGTTTTTTGAGTTCCGTTTCGCTTCTTTTTAGCTCCGTTACATCCAGAAACGACGCCAGACTCTTTTCAGTATCAGGTATTATAGCGACTGTCATATAGACGTCTCTTACTTTTCCCCTTTTAGTCACGACTTTTATCTCATAATTCCTGGGCGCGGCCTCCGGGTCGATCCTCCTCAGGCGATGATACTCTTTCACCTTTTCCCTGTTTTCATCCTTTACAAAGGAGAGTATGCTCTCCCAGCCCTCTATTTCTTTTTCGGAATACCCGGAAAGCTTCAAAAACTCATCGTTCATAACCGAAATCTTCATATCCCCTTCAACGATAACCGCTGCAGTGCCGGTATTTTCAAAGATAGTGCGGTAGAGGATTTCCGATTTTCTGAGCGTCTCTTCCATATACTTATTCTCGGTAATGTCTCTAAAAATACCCAGTAGGTATTTCTTCCCGCCCAGAGTCACTAAAGAAGTATTGATATCGGCGTAAAAGACACTGCCGTCTTTGCGTTTCAAAGGCGTGTCTTCATTTTTTGTGATCTCGCCTAAGGACGATCTTCTAAACTGGTCCATGGCAAATGCCCGCGCCTCGTCAGGGTGTATATCCTCGACCTTCAGGCCCTTAAACTCTTCCCCGCTGTAACCCATCATCTGGCATATCCTTTTATTGGCCACAAATAACTTCCGGCTCCCTATATCCGCCAAACAAATACCGTCGTTTGCGTTATCAAAAATGGCCCTGAACTTCTGTTCGGATTCCTGCAAAGAATCTTTTGTCTCTTTGCGCTCGGTAACATCGCGGAAAATTCCCATAAGATACTCTTTCCCGGAAATCACCACGGGATTCGAATTAACATCGGCAAAGAAGACGCTCCCGTCCTTTCTTTTTACAGGTATGTCCTTTGCAAGAGTCTTTTCTTTTTTCATCTGCTTTTCAAACTCGCCGAGAACATATGGAAGGGATTCCTTGGGGTGTATATCCGTAACCTTCATTTTTTTGATTTCTTCCGGGCTGTATCCGATCATCTCGCAAAATACTTTGTTGGCGCTTCCGAATTTCTTGGTCTCGGCTTCAGCCAAAACTATCCCGTCAGTAGCATTTTCAAATATGGTCCTAAACCTCTCTTCTGATTCTTTCAAGACTTCGGCATGTCTTTTCCGTTCGGTAACGTCCCGGGAAAGAAGCAGTATATCATAACCCTTTCCTGTGGGACTCTTTATGAGGCTCGCCGTAGACTCCATGTCATGCAAATTGCCTTTTTTGTCGATTATCTTAAACTCAAGACGCTCCACCGCTTCTCTTAACCTCTCCTTAATCGCGCCTCTGAGTATGACTCTCGCATATCTTTCAAGAACCGGCAGAAGTTTTATCCTGTCATCAAGAGGAACCAGATCAAAGCCTGACCTTCCTACAAGGTCTTCTTTCGTATACCCCAGCTGGCTGTGTGAAGGGCTTGCGTAAGTAATAGCTCCGTTAAGTTTCATGACACATATAAGATCTCTTGCGTTTTCCATTATGAGGCGATATTTCTGCTCGCTTTCCTGAAGGGCTTTTTCCGACTCTTTCCTCTCGGTGATGTCTGTAGCGATCAGCGTCACGGCATCGATACTATCATCCCGTCTCAAGGGTCCCACCTGGGTGTCGTACCAGACAGTCCTGCCCGGTGAACCGACTTCGCTTTCATAACTGGAAGGCTGGCCGGTCCGGAAAACATACTCAATGGTGCTTCTAGCCAGTTCGTGGTATTCAGGCTGCACGTAATCGTAAATGCTTGTTCCGATCGTCTCCCCCACGGTAAAACCGGTAACGGTACGATTGATGAACTGGATCGTGCCGTCACGATCGGCAATTATAATAAAACCGGGAGCATTGCGTACCAGCGAGACCCACTTCTCTTCTGATTCCTTAAGCGCCTTCTCCGCCTCTTTCCGGTCCGATATATCGACTACGGTTTTTGAAAAGAATAGATCCTTGCCCTGTTCGTTCTTTATGACTGTGGCGTTCATCATCATGGGGAAAACCGTTCCGTCCTTACGTTTATGCATCATCTCCACCGCGGCGACGCTTCCCTCCTGTTTAAGGCGCATAAACACCTTGTCTACGGCTTCATGTTCCTCGGCGGGATGCAAAAAGAAAACATCCTTGCCGATGAGCTCTTCCTGACTGTATTCGTGCATATCCGCAAAGGCCTTGTTGACATAAGAGATCTTCCCGTCAAGGCTGCAGATCGATATCCCGTAACTGGCTTTATCGGCGATTATCTTAAATACCTTGACGCTTCTTTCAGCCTTGCGCCGATCCGCTATCCTTCTTTCCAGCTCCATTTTCTCAGAACGAAGCTCTTCTATCTCTTCGCTAAGTTCTTCCTTTTTCCTTTTGTCATCTATCATATCTTTATCCTCTTGGTTAGACTCCCGCTTCCGGTTAATAGACTTCTCCGTACTCAAGATAAAACTTGCCGCCGGCGCAAGAAGTATATTCGTAAAAATCCTCGCCGATTATAAGGACTTCGAAAACACCCAGGAGACCCTCACGCACAGCGGTTATTATCTTCTGGCCTTTTTTGTTCCGTGAGACAGTTAAGGCGGATATGCCTTCACTGACAACGATATTGGTTATTTCATACATCGCACCTTCTTCAAACCTTCCCTCGCGGTCATTCTCAAAGATCCTCTCCAGCATCACCGTGCCCTCCGCCTCATCGATAAGATACCTGGCTTTAAAACCATCGGATTTGGGGGTGAACTTCCCGTCTTCGTACACGCCGCTGGACACCGATTTTGCCGTAACTGTCAGGGCAAAAGACTCGTTCGCCATAAATACCGCTAAAGCTATCACAACAAGGATAAATATCGCTTTTTTCATAACAGTCTTCCTTTCTTTTGAAAGATGGTATTATAAAACCAGCATCGCGTCCCCATAGGAGAAAAACCTGAACTTTGACTCGATGGCTTTTCTATAAGCCTCAAAAATAAACTCTCTTCCTCCAAACGCGCTCACCAGCATAAGAAGAGTGGATTCAGGCAGATGGAAATTCGTAATAATACTATCTATTATTTTAAACTTGTAACCGGGATAAATAAAGAGGTTTGTTTGCCCTTTTGAGGGCCCGACTTCCCCGGAGGCGCTGGTAGAACTTTCAACGGCGCGCGTAGAAGTGGTCCCCGCGGCAAATACCTTTCTCCCGGATGCCTTAGCCCTGTTTATCGCGTCTGCAGCCTCTTTAGATAACTCATAATACTCGGAATGCATCCGGTGCTCCTCGATGTCCTCCGCCTTCACCGGAGAAAACGTACCGTAGCTCGTATGCAACGTCACGTATGTAATAACCGTCCCTTTTCCAGCAAGCCCCTTAAGCAGCTCTTTCGTAAAATGAAGACCGGCTGTCGGGGAGGCTGTAGCGCCCTCTTGCCTGGCATATACCGTCTGGTAATCATCCCGATCCCGGTGAGTATCTTCCCTGTCTATATAAGGCGGCAGCGGCATGTGCCCCGTCTTCAGAACTTCTTCACAAGGCGCATCAAACTCTACGAAACGCCCGACCTCTGCCTCTTCAAGGACTGTCGCGACGATGCCGCTTTCAAGTTCGATCCTCTCGCCGCTGGCTATGCGTCTTGAAGGCCGGATAAGCGCTTCCATCTTCTCACTCTTCGCATCAAGAAGAAATATCTCGACTTTGCCTCCCGTTTCTCTCCTGCCGTAAAAGCGTACTGGCATCACGCGAGTATCGTTAAGGACTAAACAGTCGCCCTCCTCCATGTAATCGGCCAGGTTACTGAAAACACTTTCGGTGATGCTTTTATCTTTTCTGTCAAGGACCATCAAACGGGAGGAGTCCCTTTCCTTTAAAGGTACTTGTGCTACAAGCTCTTTCGGAAGATCATAATAAAAGTCGTTTCTTTTCATGCTTTTTTCGCCTCTACCGTTTACCTAAGATATCTTTAAGCGAGACTATCTCAGCGCCGGGATAATAATACTTGAGTATCTTCTCGGCTTTCTGCCATCTGACGGAAAGGCCGAGCGCGCCCCATTGGCACATACCCACACCGTGGCCCCATCCGTACCCGCTGAAAAGATAGAAAAAGGGGTATTTTTTTACCTGTAAGTTTGCGCTTTTCAAGAGATTATTACCAAGTGTGTATCTGAAGTCAGTCATATCTATCTCAAACCACTTGTTGCCGGACTTTATACGGACGTAGTGCCTCCGGCCGGAACTGTCACGCGCACCTACCCTGATATCATCGATCTTCGCGAGCGGATGCCCCGCCTCATTAAGTTTTTTAAGAATAGTCTCGGTCGGGATACGTACACGCCACCGGAAATACGGCGACCACCTGCACCAATGGCATTTCACGCCTTTTAGCGGCGGGGCTCCCTCATTCCATACACAGAGAGCATCCTGCGTGTGCCCTCCGCAGTTCGAATGAAAATATGCCGTAAGGATTTTCCCGTCGTATTCCAAGACCCGGCCCTCTGTCACCTCAACAGCTTTGGTCGTCCTCCACCTTTCGGCGGACCTGCCGCCGTAGACCTGCGAATACGTGTCATCCGTCAGGTCGTACTCCTTGCTTTTCCGTCTTAGAGCCTTACCGACAGCAAAGCTGCGTGAAGCGATCGCCTGAGCTTTCAGCATCTCAAATGGCCACAGACTGTTTATCTCCCGCGGAAGCACCCCTTTTAAATAATCCTCAAGTTCCACCCTGTTAATAACGTCAAGAGCTCCTCCGGTATTTCTGATGTCTATCTCGCCCCTGTAAGAGGTGCCGTTTACGGTAAGAGTAGTCCCGGGATACGCCAGAAGCCGTATGGCGCTGGTAGAAAACGTTTTTTGCCCGATCTTTACGCCCTCCTCCCCGGGTAAAACCACTGCCGCGTGCGGGTAGTCGGCTTTCTTTTCGATCACGCGCTTCGTTTTCAGGTCTTCCAGCTTGACAGCGCCTTTTGTTTTAAGTTCCAGTTTGCTCACATCATGCATAAGCCGGACGCGCAGCATGAAAGGTTTTACCGAAAGATCATGCGCTTTTGAGGGAAGAAAGAGGAATTTTAAGACTATTATGACCAGCAGTAAAGCTGTGCCATAGTAGATGATTTTTTTTCTCGCCATAGTATATTCCAGGATCTATTTTCTAAAAAATAGATAAAATATTAAAGAAAGCATTATGCTTATAAGAATACAGCTCGCCAGAGGAAAATAAAACGTGAAGTTATCACGCCTGATCACTATATCACCAGGCAGCCTCCCTATCCAGGGGACTTTGCCTGCCAGGAAAAATACCCCGCCTAAAACGACCATCACAAGCCCGAAAATAATAAGATATTTCCCAAAAACCTGCATCATAAGCGCATCTAGAAGAGATCTTTCTCCGCGCCGGTCTTCTTCCCGAGATATTTATAAGCTTCCTCGGTCAATTCCCTCCCGCGCGGCGTTCTTCTTAAAAAACCGATCTTTAAAAGATACGGCTCCACCACATCCTCTATGGTATCGGTCTCTTCGTTCAGTGACGAAGCAAGCGCGTCGATCCCCACCGGGCCGCCCTTGTAAGAAGAATATATGGTATCAAGAAGTCTCCTGTCTATCCTGTCCAGACCTTTTTCGTCTATCCCGTGGACGCCCAGGGCGGCGATCGTCGCCTCGCGCGTGATCCTGCCGTCGGACTTGACCTCCACCCAGTCTCTTACTCTTCTCAAGAGGCGATTTGCGATACGGGGGGTGCCTCTTGAACGTATCGCGATCTCATGGACCCCTTTCTCCTCTACCGGTATCCCTAAAAGTTCCGCGGATCTTTTGATGATCTTCGCAAGCTCCTCCGGAGAATAAAACTCAAGGTGGAAAAACATGCCGAACCTGTCCCGTAAAGGCGGGCTCAATAGGCCCGATCGGGTAGTGGCTCCTATAAGGGTAAAACGTTTGAGATTGAATTTTATGGTCTTTGCGTAGGGGCCCTTATCCACCAGGAAATCTATCTGTGAGTTCTCCATCGCCGGGTATATGAACTCTTCCACGACCTTTGAAAGGCGGTGTATCTCATCGATAAAAAGCACGTCCCCTTCCGACAGATTAGTGAGTATCCCGATAAGGTCCCCGGCCCTGTCAATAGCCGGACCGCTCGTAGAAGTGATCTTGGCTCCCCTTTCGTTGGCTATTATGTGTGCCAGAGACGTCTTCCCCAGCCCGGGAGGCCCGGAAAGAAGAAGGTGTTCCATCGGCTCACTCCTCTTCCTGGAAGCCTCAAGCGCTATGGAAAGCGCATCGACTACCGCATCCTGTCCGACAAAGTCCTTAAGCGTGTGCGGCCGGAGAGAAAGATTCATTATCACATCATCTTCGGTCTCTCCCCGGCGGATTATCTCTTCGCTTCTATCCAGAAATTTTTCGCGTTTACTTTCCTGCATATTTATCACCTACTCTGGCTGGTTGTGGTTTCCCGGATTCCTGCGACTATGTGTCAAGATTCTTTTCTTTCACGGTACACTTCGTTAAGGAGCTCTTCGCTTGTCTTGAGGCCCGGGGCCCTCTTAAGAGCCTTACTGATCATCTCTTCCGCTTCGCTTCTTTTGTACTGCAACTGAAGAAGCACGGCAAGCGTTTCACTCTTAACGTCCTCGCTTGATTCTTTGCCGGCTACAAACTCATCCTGTATGAGGCCGTATTTGCCCACTTTGCCTTGAAGTTTCGCCACGATAAGCCGGGCCCGCTGGTCTCCTATCCCGGGAAGTTTCCTCAAAAACGAAAAATCTCCCGAGTCGATCGCTCCTGCGATCATCGAGAAAGGTTCGGCAAGAGCTTTGCATGCCGCTTTAGGCCCGACACCGGAGACGGAAATAAATTTCTCGAAGAACTCTTTCTCGATCTCGTTCTTGAAACCTATCAAGACGGGTACGGCACGTGACGGTTCCATCTGGTAGTAATGATACGTAACCAGGTCCACTTTGCCTTCCAGGCCGTTTTCTTTCTCGAGTGCGTTCATAACAGCCAGCGGTATAAGGACCTCGTAGCATATCCCGCCCATATTCACAATGAGAGAACCTTCTTTCCTGAGTTCTATCATCCCCGATATTCTCGATATCATATCCGCCCCTTAGCTGAATTTGTTCCCTCGATATACACGTAGCTGATCGCCATGGCAAGCGCGTCACTGACGTCAAAAGGTCTGGGAAGAGTTTTAAGCCCCAGAAGGGATTTAACCATGCCCTGCACCTGTTGTTTGCCCGCCTGACCGTTCCCCGTAAGCGCTTTCTTTATCCTTGTAGCGGGATAGTTTATAAGTTTCACGTTGTTTTCCCCGCAGGCCAGACAGATTACGCCTCGGGCATGCCCCATAAGTATCGACGTAGTAGGATGTTTATAATGAGAGTAGAGTTTCTCCAGCACCAAAATTTCCGGCCGGTACTCTCTTATAATATCTGTCAGATTGCTGTATATATCAGTGAGGCGTCCGGAAATATTGTCGCCGGGGGATGTCCTTATAAGCCCCGCCTCTATGAATTTCAGCCGGCCCATGCCCTCCGCCTGGATAATACCGTAGCCGGTCCTTACTAGTCCTGGGTCAATGCCTAAAATCCTCACTAGAGTCAACTGGTTTCTTTTTCTATTTCTTTAAGAAGGTCGTCCGGAATATCAAAGTTGGAATAGACATTCTGGACATCATCATTGTCTTCCAGGTCTTCCACAAGAGCTAGAATCTTTTTAGCCGTTTCGATATCTTCCACTTTAACGGTATTCTTGGGAACCATGCTGAGTTCTCCCGAGGTGATTTTCACGTTTTTCCTGGTAAGACCGGTGCGCACCTTATCAAAGTCCCTGGGCACACAGGTAATCTGGAAAAAATCCTCATCAGAAGTAAGGTCTTCCGCACCGCAATCCAGCGCCACGTTAAGGAGTTCCTCCTCGTTCGCACCCTTTTTTGCCACAAGAAAAGTACCTTTCCTGTCGAACAAAAACCCCACCGATCCGGCACCGGCCATGTTCCCCCCGCGTTTGGTAAAAATACTGCGGACTTCACTGGTCGTACGGTTTTTATTATCCGTAAGCACTTCCACAATAACAGCCACACCGCCGGGAGCGTACCCCTCAAAGGACACTGTTTCGTAAGAGACGCCCTCAAGTTCACCTGTGCCTTTTTTTATGCCCCTTTCTATATTATCGGCGGGCATATTGGCATCTTTCGCCTTCTGGATCGCTAAACGCAGCCTGGGATTGGAATCAGGATTACCTCCCCCTTCCCTTGCCGCTACGGTTATTTCACGTATGAGCTTGGTAAATATCTTGCCTCGTTTTGCGTCCAGTGCGCCCTTTTTATGTTTTATACTCGCCCATTTCGAGTGTCCTGACATATGTTCTCCTCTTTGATTTGCACGCTTTTACACGTCAAAAAAGCGTGCCTCTATTATTCTTCCTTCTTGGCTCTCTTGCTCTCGGCTACGACTTTCTGGGCTATATTGGGAGGAACCGGATCATAGTGGGAAAATGACATCGTATAAGTGGCCCTGCCGGCGGTAAGCGATTTGAGTTCATTGGCATACTTATACATCTCTTCCAGGGGTATCTGCGCTTTTACGATCTGCATACCGCCTTCGGAATCCATTCCCTGCACCCTGCCTCTGCGGGAACTCAGGCTGCCTGTTATATCCCCCATGTTCTCTTCAGGGACTGTCAGCTCCACGTTCATAACAGGCTCAAGAAGAACCGGTTTGGCTTTTTCAAATGATTCGCGGAATGCCGCAGCGGCAGCTATCTGAAACGCTATGTCTTTTGAGTCCACCGGATGCGTCTTGCCGTCATAGACGATAACCCTTACGTCGGTTACCGGATAGCCCGCGACCACGCCTTCTTTAAGCGCGTTCGTCACGCCTTTTTCGCAGCTACCGACAAGCTGTTTCGGTATAGCGCCGCCGACAACTTCGTCCACGAACTCGAACCCGCCGCCCCTGGGGAGAGGTTCAATCCTCATCCACACCTCGGCAAACTGACCGGCACCGCCTGACTGTTTCTTATGGCGGTACTTCGAATCGCCATTCGCCGTTATGGTCTCCTTATACGCCACTTTGGGGGTCCCTATTTCCACATCAACCCCGTAACGGTCCTTCATCCTGTTAAGCATGGTCTTTAGATGCACATCCCCCATGCCTGAGATAACCAGTTCATGCGTCTGTTCATCCAGGATCATCTGGAAAGTCGGGTCTTCCGCAACCAGTTTTGCCAGAACACCTGAGATCTTGTCTTCGTCGGAACGGCTTTTAGGTTTAATCGAAAAACTTATAGCGGGTTCCGGAAAACTGACATTCTTGAATTTTATTTCTTTTTTATCGTCGGATAATGTGTCGCCGGTATGAGTATGTTTAAGTTTTGCGACTGCCGCTATATCACCGCTAACGGCTGAATCGGCGGGCACCTGTTCCTTCCCTTTAAGGAAAAACACCTGGCCGAATTTCTCGGCTGCGTTGCTCGTTGTGTTTTTGACGGACTGGTTCGCACCAGTCTTTCCGGAACGGATCCTGAAGATGGATATCTGTCCGGCATAAGGATCCGATATCGTCTTGAATACCTGGGCTGAAAACGGCGCCTCCGGCTTGGGTTCTATAACCGCATCTTCATGGGCTTCGTCTTTTATGCCGGGACGGTCCTCCGGAGAAGGAAAATAATCCCGTATGATAGTCATAACCTCGTCTATGCCGATACCTTTTTCTATCGATGTAGGTATGACAGGTATTACTTTACCTGAGATGACGCCGGTTCTAAACGCCTTGGTAGTGTCTTCCTGGGAAAGCTTTCCCTCTTCCAGGTATTTCTCCAAAAGCTCATCATCGGATTCGGCTACACCTTCGGTCATATCACTTGAGAGTTTGTCGGCTTTTTCCTTGTCCCCTCCCTGAAGACTGTCTATACCCTTCTTTGTCAAGAGGTTCGCGACAGCGCTGAAGGAAGAACTGGAACCATTCGGATAACACAGCGCTACACAGTTTTTGCCGAACCTGGCCTGTATATCCTCAAGGACTTTTGCGAAATCCGCGTTTTCTTTATCCATCTTATTGATTATTATCGCTCCGGGCAGATTTAGAGACTGCACTATCTTCCAGAATTTAGCCGTCCCAACTTTTACTCCGTCCGAGGCTTCCACCATAAGAATAGCGGCATCCGCGGCGCTTATACCCGCGATTACATCCCCGATATAATCCAGGTAGCCCGGGGTATCCAGAAGGTTTACCTTAACGCCCTTATCTTCATAAAAAGCCAATGATAGATTTATCGAGTTTTTGCGTTCTTTCTCGTCATCACTGTAGTCAGAGACGGTCGTCCCTGCATCAACACTGCCTTTTTTGGATATCGCTCCCCCTTTAAAAAGAAGCTCCTCGACCAAGGTAGTCTTGCCCGCACCCGAATGTGCCAGAAGTACCACATTTCTGATATCTTTCGTTGAACCAGCCACTTGATTACCCCCTTTTTGATTGTAACATTTGGAAAGTCCTCTCCATGTTCCATCATTCTCTTTTAGGAGAGCCTGGAAAGGTATGGAATCATATTCACAGTTATTTATATTATGATTATTATAATACGCAAGAGCCTTTTGTCAATGGAATTCGGGGCTATAAGAGGAGGAGCGCATACAAAATATCTTTAATTTTCTTCAAAAACGCTCAAGTCTCCTAAACGCTTTTATCCTTTCAGTCTGGCCTATTTTCGCTTTAGAGACGGCGCTCCTCAGGAATTTTATGGAAGCATCGTACCTGGTGCGGTTCACGGGATAGGGATGACCGTCCTTGCCGCCATGGGCAAAACTGAACCTTACAGGATCTTTAAAACTCGGTTTTCTGCCGTAAATAAGCTCCGACATAAGCGCAAGCGCGCGTATCGTCCCCGGCCCCACTCCCGCGACACCCAGAAGTTCCTCGAAATTTCCGGGAGAGCTTTCATATGTCCTGATAAGGATCTTTTTGAGGTTTTTGCTGCTTATATCCTTCACTCTCACGTCATGACGGCGGGCCAGGCGCAAAGTCTCTATTTTTGCATATTCACCTGTTACCCGTTCGGGGTTCTCTTTCGAAAGCGCAGAGCATGACTCTCTCGCGAGGCCGCTTTCCCTGGCTATCATATTAAGAACCCGCCCGGTATGGTCGCAGCACACCGCTTCATGGGGCTCGCATACAAAGTCTTTGACGCTTTCTCCCAGCCAGTGGTAACGCCTCGCCCAGCAAGTATCCTGGTTCATGCCCTGCTGCACGACAAGCCACTTGCCTTTTCTCGTTACGATAAACGTGTGGTGATAAAGCTGGTAGCCGTCCTGAAGTGCGGTGTTGTCGACTTTCGCCGACATGCGGCTTGCGTATTTTAACTTCTCCGCATCAGCCTCGATCAGCCTCTTCTCTGCGAAGCTCTCTATCTCAAACGGCGTTTTGCGCGAAGTCGCGCCTTTACCGCCGCAGACAAATATACCGAGTTCTTTACCCAGATCCTTTAGTCCTTCTTTAAGAGCGCCGCAGACCGTGGTGGTAAGCCCTGAAGAATGCCAGTCGAATCCGAGGACGCATCCGAACGTCTGAAACCAAAAGGGATCCGAAAGCCTTTTTAAATATTCCTCCGCGCCTACCTCGTAACACATGACCCTGCTTATCTCGCGCGAGAGGAGTTTCATGCGGTCGAAGAGCCATCGCGGCGCTTTTCCTCCGTGAAGCGGAAGATGTGCTATACCTTTTCTTGCGTTCATGATGTATGATTATAGCGCTAGGCTAGATAAAAATCCAGGCATACGTCGAAGTATATGAATCTCCACGGGCTTACGTCCGCCCTTTCATCTTTTTCGCCTCGTGACGTCACAACTTCTCGAGATGCGCCTTCACACCCGTGGTGTTCCTTGCACCAAACACCTTTTCATTACATTAGAGATTCATGGTGAGCAAGCGAAGCGCGCCGAACCATAATAGCAAAAAACCCGCCTCAAAAAGAAGCGGGTTTTAAATTAAAGGAGCACCGTTCTACTCTCCCACGCCGTTGCCAGCGCAGTACCATCGACCACGAGGAGCTTAACTGCCGTATTCGGAATGGGAACGGGTGTTTCCTCCTCTGCATTGGCACTCCAAATGCCATAAATCCAATCAACAGATGTGATAGAGGTATCTATCTTTTATCCGAAAAAATAAAGGTCAAGCCAATCGGCATATTAGTATCCCTAAGCTTAAACCCTTACGGACCTTACACTTGGGACCTATCAACCTTGTAGTCTACAAGGAGCCTGATGGGGATATCCATTCTTGGGGGTGGCTTGGCGCTTAGATGCTTTCAGCGCTTATCCTTTCCGAACTTAGCTACCCAGCTAATGCCCTTGGTAGAACAACTGGAACACCAGAGGTTCGTCAATCCCGGTCCTCTCGTACTAGGGATTGATCCCCGCAAATATCCTACGCCCATGGCAGATAGAGACCGAACTGTCTTGCGACGTTCTGAACCCAGCTCACGTACCACTTTAATCGGCGAACAGCCGAACCCTTGGGACCTTCTCCAGCCCCAGGATGTGATGAGCCGACATCGAGGTGCCAAACCTCCTCGTCGATATGAACTCTTGGAGGAGATAAGCCTGTTATCCCCGGAGTACCTTTTATCCGTTG